>OJVW01000157.1_pt1 | contig 8066 bp, 5 predicted proteins | sample 1600281 | NCBI WGS metagenome assembly OJVW01 (sample SAMN04436830, study PRJEB24849) | human gut metagenome | biome: human gut; feature: NICU; material: stool | host: Homo sapiens | place: USA: Saint Louis, MO | collected 2011-08-06 | reverse complement strand
TCCTGGTAGAGCTTGTTGGCCTGCTGGGAGTCCGTAGCGGCAGCGGCTTCCTTGAGCTTGGCGTCGAAGGCCTTGTTCGAGTAGTCGTTGTCATTGCTGGAGGCGCCGGTGGCGTACATCGGCGTCAGGAAGTTCTCGATGGACGGGTAGTCCATCTGCCATCCGGTACGGAAGAAGCCGTCGACGGACCGCTTGTTGACCATGTCGCGCAGGGTCTTGAAATCCGGGGTGACCTTGAGCTGGCACTTCAGACCGAGGTCGTTCTTCCACCCGTTGCAGATGGCTTGCGACCAGGCCTTGTGGTCGCCGTCACCGTTGACCGCAATGGTCAGGACGCCCTTGTACCCGCCGGACTTCTTGTAGAGCTCGAGAGCCTTGTCCTTGTCGTACTTGCACATCTCGCCGCACTGGTCCTTCTTGTACCCATCAACCACGGGGGAGACCCAGCCGTCGGCGGGGGTGCGGGAGCTGGCGAAAATCTGCTTGGTGATCGTTTCGCGGTCGATGTCCATGGCAAGGGCCTTGACGAGGTCCTTGTTGTCGGCCAGCTGCTTGTCCTTGCCGGAGTAGGTCAGGGTTTGGGTGACACCGGACTGACGGATGCCCCAACGGTTGGCCAGGTCGTTCTTCCACTGGTCGTTGGTGAGCTGGTCGGTCGGGATGAGGTCGTTGACGTCGAGGTGGTTGGCGACGGTGTCGTTGTAGGCCGGGCTGGCGTCGTTGTAGATCTTGAAGGTGACCTTGTCGACGTGGCCCTTGTACTTGCCGGCGTAGTGGTCGTTCTTCGAGACGGTGATGGCCGTGGCCGTGTTCTCGGTGACCTTGTACGGTCCGGCGCCGATCGGCATCTTCTCCCACTTCTTGGCGGTCGGATCCTTGAGGAAGGCATCCGGCAGCGGGGCGAAGGCGGTGTAGCCCAGACGCACCTCGAGGTTCGAGACCCTCTCGGTGGTCTTGATGGTGAAGGTGTGGTCGTCGACGACCTTGAGGCCGCTCATCGTCGTGGACTTCGGCTTGGTCTTGCAGGCTTCATCGTCACACTGCTCGTCGGCGTAGCCCTCGATCGGCTCGAAGAAGTAGCCGGACTGCTGGGCGTTCGGGCCGTAGGCAGCCCAGTTCCAGCCGTCGACGAAGTTCTTGGCCTTGACCTCGGTGCCGTCGGAGAACTTGTATCCAGGCTTGATCTTGACGGTGAAGTTCTGGTTGTCCTTGGTCTCGATGGACTCGGCGATGTCCATCTCCGGCTTGGCGGTGTCGGAGTTGTAGTGGATGAGACGAGCGGTGACGGCGTCGAGGACGTTTCCGCCGCAGGTCTCGTTGGTGTTGGACGGAATGAGCGGATTCTGCGGGGTGCAGCCGCGAACGGTGATCGAACCCCCATCCTTGGCGGGGGCGCTGTTGTTGCTGCCTCCCGTCGCCGACGAACCAGCGGCCGAGTCATCCTTGGCCGCAACGTCCTCGCCACAAGCTGACAATGCCATCAAGCCTGCGAGGGACAGCGCAATGAGTGGGCTCATTCGACGCATGGTGCCTCCTTCTCACGTCTCGTCGGCAGTTACCCGACGATCCCAGGTTGTTCGGGACACCATGCCACCCGTGAGACCCATTCAGCGCTCGTCTCATGACGGTGAGACGACATCGTGACCAAATTGAAACATAGGCAGAGTCGTCCTCATAAGTGGACGCGAGTCTCACGATGCGGCGAGAGTGGGGCCTGTGGACCGCTGTCTGACGCGGTTTCCTCCCTCGCCGTGCCGCCAGAATGGACGCAGCAAGGGCCCCACCCGAGGGTGAGGGCCCTTGCCACGAAGCTGATGTGAGGATCAGGCGACCTCGTCAACCAGCGCCTTGGTGAAGGTCGGGAGATCGTTGGGGTTGCGCGAGGTGATGAGCACCCAGTCGTTGCCCGGGCAGCGGACGAGCTCCTCGTCCACCCAGTTGGCCCCGGCATTCTCGAGATCCGGACGGATGGAGATGTAGGAGGTCATCTTCTTGCCCTTGGCCACGCCGGCGTCGATGAGAACCCACGGCCCGTGACAGATCGCTCCGACCGGCTTGCCTGCGGATGAGAACTCCTTGACCAAGCGACGACCGTCCTCGTCGACACGCAGGGTGTCCGCATTGACGGTGCCACCAGGGATGACGAGCAGGTCGTAGTCGGCTGCCTTGGCGTCAGCCAGCTTGGAATCGGCGTCAACCTTGGACGCCCAGTCCTTGTCGCCGGTGACGGCCTGAATGGTTTCGCCGCTGTTGGAGGCGACGGTCACCTCGATACCAGCCTTCTTGAGGGCGTTGAGGGGCTCGACGATCTCGGCCTCCTCAACTCCGAAGTCGGTGACGGCAATGAGTGCGCGTGCAGCCATGTTTGTCCTCCTTCAGTTGCGTCCAGTGGTGGAACAACTCCGGGGGCCGAAGTATTCCGAGGGGTTGGAAAACAAACGTGCCACCCTGGGGCGGTTCGGTGACCTGGAGCGTGGGGACGGTCACGGGCAGGTGTTCAGCGCTGGGCATCTGTCCATGCGAGACCGGAAGCCGTGCAACCCAAAACTGTTGTGCAAAATCCACGGATTGCGGCATGTGAAAGGATGTTCTGGGGGGAACCCGTCTGGGCTACGGTGAAAAGTGACCCACGATCAGAGGATGGGAGAGGATACGTACTGACGATCATTGTCAGGGGAAGAAACCGGATGGTCGGGGTGACAGGATTTGAACCTGCGACCTCTTCGTCCCGAACGAAGCGCGCTACCAAGCTGCGCCACACCCCGCGACCACGGTCATCCTCCTCAACAGGAGGACCGACGGATACTCTAACGCAGCTTGATCGAAAGCGCCAAGCCGATCCCCGTCAGGACCGGGGGACAAGCGTCAACAGCGTCACTTCCGGCTGGCAGAATGTCCGGTACGGGGCGAAAGGGGAGGACCCTACTCCGGCCGAGACATGAAGCCATCCGGTGCGCCCACCGCTGCTGTGCCGTGACAGCCCCTTGACGCGGTCCGTGTCGAGGTCACAGTTGGTGATGATGGCGCCCTTAACGGGAAGGCACACCTGGCCACCATGGGTGTGGCCTGCGAACACGATGTCCATGCCATCGCTGACCATGGCGTCGAGGATCTTGAGGTAGGGCGCATGGGTGACGCCGATGTTGAGGTCTGCGTCATCATCTGCAGGTCCAGCGACCTCCTCGTAATGGTCACGGTCGTGGTGGGCGTCGTCAGTTCCGCGGAAGACCAGCCGATGACCAGTCACCTCCAACGTTCCCGACTTGTCGTTGAGGTCCAGCCACCCTGCCGAGATGAACGCCTGCCTCAACTCCTCGTGGGGAAGCTCCGGAACGGGCCCCTCCGAAGCGTGTGAACGTCCCAGCAGCAGATACGAGAACGGGTTCGTGAAAGCCGGCATCAAGTAGTCATTCGACCCGAAGACGAAGGCTCCCGGACGTTCCAGCAGCCCTGCCATGTCGTCGAGGAGGGGTTGCAGGGAGTCAGCCGAACAGAAATTGTCACCGGTTGAACTCCCGCTTGGCCTTCTGGTGAGCCAGCATGTGTAAGTCCGAGAGGTGTAACACCCTCAGCGGCGAGCTGCCGGGCTTGAGCACCGGTACCTCGACGTGGCGTACCGTGAACCGACGGGCCTCAATGACGCCATAGGTCAGTCCGGCGACGCCGACTCCAAGGACCCCAACAGCTGCCTTCATGAAGGTTTTCATGTCAGCGAGGCCTCGTCGTACCAGGTGGGTTCTGCTGACCGCCGCCATGTCCCCGCCCATTGCTGCCACCGGTGTTGTCTCCGGGCTGGTTCTGATCGCGCGGCGGATTCGGGTTCTGTCGATTTCCGGGCTGGTTGTCGCCCGGGTTGTTCGGCTGATTCTGTTGCGGTGGCGGCGGAGCATAGGTTGGCTCAGGTGCGGGCTCGGGACCCTTCGACACCTTCAGCGCGACGGCTTCTCCGGAATGGGCCTTGCCCTCAGGATCCGAGCCGAGATAGGTCCCCGGCTCCGAGTCGTCCCAGACACGCCACATCTTGGTACGGAATCCAGCCTTGCGAATGGCAGCCTTGGCCTGGGAATAGGTCATGCCGTCGGTGTTCGGGATCTGGATGAGCTTGCCATAACGGATCTCGTCCGTCGGTGAGACGAAGTCCGTCGGAGGCTTGTCCTTGAGGGCGCCTGCCATAGCGGCGCGATAGATCTTGCCGGCGTCGCTACCACCGGAACCATTGAGGTACACCCCGGTGGAGGTCCGGATTCCCTTGATGGAACGAGACTTGTCGCCGCGGAAGTAGGGGTTGCTGCCGTCAGCGGCGATCATCGCCACACCAGCGGCCTGTGGGGTGTAACCGTCGAACCAAGCAGCCTCGTGGGCGTCGGTCGTACCGGTCTTACCGGCCTGCGGGTAGCCCCCGGGAATGGTGGCAGGCATGCCGGTGGCGTCCATCACCCCGGACAGCACTGAGTTGACGCCGTCGGCGACCTTCTGCGGCATGACCCGCTTGCAGTTGCCGGTCGGCACCTTGATGGCAGAGCCGTTACGGTTCTTGATCGATTTGAGGATGATCGGATCGCACCGGACACCTCGAGACGCGAAGGTTGCGTAGGCCGAGGCCATCGACAGCGGGGAGACGTACGCAGTACCGAGGGTGAACGACGGAACGTGCTGGAAGGCGGTCACGATGTCCTTGCTGCTGGAGAGCTTGACTCCTGCGTTTTGGGTCATCTTGGTGACCTCACACATGCCGACGTCCTGCTCCAGCTGGACGAAGTAGGTGTTCACCGACCATGCCGCGGCCTCACGCAAACCGATGTTCCACGAGTGACCGGTGGAGTTGCGTACCCGGAAGGGGCCTGACTTGAAGGCGCCCTTGCAGTTGGTGAACCTCTCTCCCGTGAAGTCCATGGGGGACGACGCGGTGTAGTGCTTGTTGATGGCAATGCCCTTCTCGAGGGCTGCGGCTGTCGTGAAGGCCTTGAAGATCGAACCTGCCTGGAAACCAGTGGCGCCACCCATCGAGGCGGGCGCCATGTAGTTGTAATAGGTCTGGCCGGACTTGTCGCCCATGACAGGACGCGACTGCGCCATCGCCAGGAGCAAGCCGGTGCCAGGCTGGACGATCGCGGTTCCGGCGAGAACTGGATCCTTCGGGCCGACGACGTCGGAAACAGCCTTCTGAGCAGCGTCTTGGACCTTTGGGTCGATATTCGTCTGAATCGTCAGTCCGCCACGCTTGACCATCTTGGCCCGTTCGGACGGGTTCTTGCCCAGGCTCGGCATTTGGAGCAGGCTCCGGTAGGCGTAGTCGCAGATGAACGGGTACTTCGAGGAGATGCAGCCATTCTTCGGGTAGACGACCTTCGACTTGTCGAAGACGACCGCCTCCGCCTTCCGGGCCTCGTCAGCGCTGATGAGGTTGAGCTGAGCCATCCGGCCAAGCACGATGTTCCGGCGGTTCATGGCGGCCTCAGGATGGTTCACCGGGTCATAGGCGACTGGGTTCTGCACCAGGCCAGCGAGCATCGCCGACTGTGCGAGATCGAGGTTGGCGGCCGTCGTCCCGAAGTAGTGACGGGCCGCGGACTCGACGCCGTATGCGCCGTCACCGTAATAGGCGATGTTGAGGTACCGCTCCAGGATTTGCTTCTTGGAGAGCTTCTTCTCCATCGCCACCGCGTAGCGCAGTTCCTGTACCTTTCGGGTGATCGTCGGCTCCTGGGCAGCCTGCGCGCCCGCCTCGTTGCCAGCTGCGACGGCGGCCTCGATGCGGATCTGCTTGACGTACTGCTGGGTCAGGGTCGAACCGCCCTGACGAGCTGATCCGGAGACATTGCCCACCAGGGCTCGCGCGGTGCCCTTGAGGTCGATCGCGCCATGGGAGAAGAAGCGGTTGTCCTCAATGGCCACCTGGGCGGTCTGCATCTCCTTGGAGATTTTCGACAACGGGACGTACTCGCGGTTCTCGTCGTAGAAGGTGGCCAGTACCGACCCATCTGCCATGAGGATGTGGGACTTCTGGGCCTGCGGGGTACTCATCAATTCCGCAGGCAGGTCCTCCATGCTGTCAGCCACCATCGTCGCGGTGCCACCAGCCAGAGCAGTGACGGGCACGACGAATCCGGCTACCAGCAATCCGGCCAGGATGCTGACGATTCCGAACATGGCTAAGGGGTAGAGCTTGCCGTGCCTGTCTGAGCGCATGGCCCCAAGGATACGTGAGGGTCCGGACATACCCGAGCGGCACAGGCCGTTGCGGTGGTGTTGACGATGTGGTGAGGCTGTGAATTGTGACGTTGCGGACTGCATTGGAGGGGGCTTGGGATGCGATGCCGCCTCGATGCCGCTCCACAGGCCGGTCCTTCGCTGGTTTACCCCTGTGCTCCTACTATCGTGGCAGTCGCGCCTGACGGTCCCGGTCTCGTCACGGTGGTCCAGCAGCAGGCCGGGGCGCTCCCGTCCTGACCACGGAGGGGTCGCTATCTGACGCCGGTTAGACTTTGGTCTGCCGAGCCTGGCAGGAGGGTTGATGACGCGAGTCGTCCAGAAATTCGGTGGGTCCTCGGTGGCCGACGCAGCATCGATCAAGCGCGTGGCGCGCCGGATTGCCGCAACCAAGCAGGCTGGTAATGACGTCGTCGTCGTCATCTCCGCCATGGGTGACACCACTGACGATCTCATGGATCTAGCCCTTGAGGTTTCCCCCCAGCCGGCTCCGCGAGAGCTCGACATGCTCCTGACGACCGGTGAGCGTCAGTCCGCTGCGTTGCTGGCCATGGCCCTGTCCGACCTGGGCATCCCGGCCCGCTCGTACACCGGCTCCCAGGCTGGTGTCATCACGACCGCCGCCCATGGCAATGCCCGCATTATCGACATCACTCCTGGACGCATCGAGAAGTCCTTGGAAGCCGGTGACGTCGTCATCGTCGCGGGATTTCAGGGTGTTTCGCAGACGACGAAGGACGTCACCACCCTCGGGCGTGGAGCCTCCGACACCACCGCGGTCGCGCTCGCGAGCTCGCTGGGTGCCGATTTCTGCGAGATCTACTCCGACGTCGACGGGGTGTTCACCGCCGACCCGCGCATCATCACTGGGGCTCGTCGCATCACCTGCGTTGCGTCGAGTACGCCCGCCGTGAGGACGTACCGGTTCACGTGCGCTCCTCGTTCTCCGACAAACCCGGCACCTGGGTCAAGGACCTTGCCGACATCACGAAGGGATCTGACATGGAAGAGGCCATCATCTCGGGTGTGTCCCACGACCGATCGGAGGCCAAGATCACCGTCGCCGGGATCCCTGACGCGGTGGGTCGGGCTGCCCAGATCTTCGACATCGTCGCGCGCGCCGACATCAACATCGACATGATCGTCCAGAACGCCTCGCGAGTGATGAACGGTCGCACCGACCTGTCCTTCACCCTGCCGATGAGTGATGGCCCGACCGCCGTCCATGCGCTGACGGCTGCCAAGGACGAGATCGGGTACGAGCAGATCCTCTACAACGACCAGATCGGCAAGGTGTCCGTGGTCGGCGTGGGCATGAGGTCCCACCCCGGCGTCACCTCGACCTTCTTCCGTGCCTTGGCCGACTCCGGCATCAACCTGCAGATGATCTCGACCTCCGAGATTCGGATCTCGGTGGTCGTCGATGCCGATCAGGTCGACGAGGCCGTTCGCGTTGCCCACACTGCTTTCGGACTGGACGCTGAGGGTGAAGCCGTCGTCTATGCCGGGACCGGCCGCTGAGGCGACGATGCCCCAACCCCACGACGACGTTTACGATCTTCTCCACCTTCCGGAGGCAGCCCCGCCGGTCGACGTCTACGACAGTCTCGACATCGACGCCGTCACCTTCGGCGCCGATGTTTCGACCCGCGCACTGACCCATCTGGACGCCGATGAGGACGTCGATCGCACTCGAGCTATTCCTCGGATCGACGCCCAGGTTCGACCTTCCACCGGCAATGTCCCCGCCGAGGGGTCGCTGCGTCGCGTCAGCATGGTGATGGCGGCCGGGACGATGGTCTCGCGAGTCCTCGGATTCGTGCGTACCTACCTGCTCACCGTCATCGCCGCTGGCA
>OJVW01000152.1_pt1 | contig 8499 bp, 7 predicted proteins | sample 1600281 | NCBI WGS metagenome assembly OJVW01 (sample SAMN04436830, study PRJEB24849) | human gut metagenome | biome: human gut; feature: NICU; material: stool | host: Homo sapiens | place: USA: Saint Louis, MO | collected 2011-08-06 | reverse complement strand
CGAGATCGGTCTCGGCATTCCTGCTGAACCGCTCTTCCGATCTAGTATCTCTATTTGAATAATCTTATCTCTAGAATTATCCTTCACAATAGCTTTCCCTGTATCAAATAGTATTGTATCTTTAAGGCTTATTACTAATCCTCTATCTTGAACTCTTAATGATACTGAATTAGCCATACCATTTTCGTTTAAATACTTCTGAATTTCTTCACCAATTTTTTTAAACTTAGCATTTTGTAAAGTATCTAAATCATTACTTCCTGGTTCAACTACTGGTTCTATCTTGCTATTACCACCTTCAATAACTCCAGAAGAACCACCAAAAGCAGAATTTAGAGATTGAGATAATTGTTTATATTTCTCCGCATCAACATTACTCATAGAATACATTATTACAAAGAAAATCATAAGTAATGTTATGAGGTCTGAATAAGTTAAAAGCCATCGCTCATTGTTTTCTTCTTTTTCATCTTCATCATACAACATAAACATTCCATCCTTTTATATTATTCAGCTCTACCACCAATTTCTTCAAGTTCAATTAGTTCTTTTGAATTTAAAAATATTTTTAATTTTTCTGTCATTAAATTAGAATTATCACCCTCAAGTATGGATAATATTGCTTCTATCACCAAAAGTCTTTCACTTACTTCTTGTTGATTTATAGCCTTAAGTTTTGATGCTATTGGTAACCATATTAAATTGGCAGAACCAACACCATACAAAGTAGCCAAAAATGCAACAGAAATTTGAGGTCCTAATGCATCTGGATTACTTGAAAGATTACCTAAAATATGTACTAATCCCATAACTGTACCTATTATCCCCAGTGTAGGTGCATATCCACCTGCTGAATCAAAAATTGCTATTCCTTCTTTATGTCGTTTTGATGTTATCTGTATCTGTGATTCCAATATATTTCTTATAGTAACTGCATCCACTCCATCTACCATAAGTTCAAGCCCTTTTCTAATAAAAGGGTCTAATTCATCATTCTCACTTATTTCTTTGTCAATACTAAGAAGCCCCTCTTTCCTAGCCTTTGTTGCAATTTCTTTGAAATAGATTATATTTTCTATGTTATTAGGCTTTTTATTTTTAAAAGCTAATAACATTATCTTTATAGACTTTTTAAACACAGGGAATGGAGTCGAAGCTCCAACAGCTCCTATAGTTCCACCAAACACAACAAGTGCTGATGAAAATACAAATAATGCTCCAACATGTCCCCCACCAATAACAAAAGCAACTACCAAAGATGCTATCCCCACTATGAAAAAAATTAAAGTTGTCATCTATTCCCTCCTTTCTTTAGTTATACATATCTAATCATTTATGACATTATAAAAAGACTATCTTTAATAAAAATAGCCTTTAATAATTGGCGGAGAAGGAGGGATTCGAACCCTCGCACCGGTTACCCAGCCTAATCCCTTAGCAGGGGATCCTCTTGAGCCACTTGAGTACTTCTCCAAATTCAGTCATTTTTTTGGCGGAGAGGGTGGGATTCGAACCCACGGCCCCTTTCGAAGTCACTGGTTTTCAAGACCAGCTCCTTAAACCACTCGGACACCTCTCCATTGGTGATCTATCCGCGACTCGAACGCGGGACACCCTGATTAAAAGTCAGGTGCTCTACCGACTGAGCTAATAGACCATATTTTTATTTGGCTGGGGATGCAGGACTCGAACCTACGCATACATGAGTCAAAGTCATGTGCCTTACCGACTTGGCTAATCCCCAATATATATGTGGTGAGCGCACAGGGATTCGAACCCCGGACACACGCCTTAGAAGGGCGTTGCTCTATCCAGCTGAGCTATGCACCCACATTACAACATAAACATAAAATTTGGAGCGGGAAACGAGATTCGAACTCGCGACTTCAACCTTGGCAAGGTTGCGCTCTACCACTGAACTATTCCCGCTCGTTTATTAAATTAAATAAAAATGGTGCGGATGAAGGGAGTCGAACCCCCACGCCAATGGCGCTAGATCCTAAGTCTAGTGCGTCTGCCAATTCCGCCACATCCGCGCATTTTTTTGGTGGAGGATGGTGGATTCGAACCACCGAAGTCGATGACAACAGATTTACAGTCTGCCCCCTTTGGCCGCTCGGGAAATCCTCCGTATTAATTTTACATGGAGCTGGTGATAGGAATCGAACCTACAACCTGCTGATTACAAGTCAGCTGCTCTACCGTTGAGCCACACCAGCATTTTTATTTTGGCGACCTGGAAGGGGCTCGAACCCTCGACCTCCAGCGTGACAGGCTGGCATTCTAACCAACTGAACTACCAGGCCGCAAATGGTGGGACCAACAGGGCTCGAACCTGTGACCCCCTGCTTGTAAGGCAGGTGCTCTCCCAGCTGAGCTATGGTCCCATTTTTGGAGCGGGTGAAGGGGATCGAACCCTCACAGCTGGCTTGGAAGGCCAGAACTCTACCATTGAGCTACACCCGCATATTTAATTGGTGACTCGTAGGGGAATTGAACCCCTGTTACCGCCGTGAAAGGGCGGTGTCTTAACCTCTTGACCAACGAGCCATTTTAATGGTTGCGGAGGCAGGACTTGAACCTACGACCTTCGGGTTATGAGCCCGACGAGCTGCCAACTGCTCCACTCCGCGATATTGTTTTATAAGTGCCGAAGACCGGAATCGAACCGGTACGAGAGGTAAGTCCCGCAGGATTTTAAGTCCTGTGCGTCTGCCAGTTCCGCCACTTCGGCTTTTTTGGCTCCAAGGGTGGGGCTCGAACCCACAGCCTACCGGTTAACAGCCGGTTGCTCCACCGTTGAGCTACCTTGGAACATTTAACGTGGCTACGTCCTACTCTCCCAGGCAGTTTCCCACCAAGTACCATCAGCGCTAGAGAGCTTAACTTCTGTGTTCGGAATGGGAACAGGTGTATCCTCTCTGCTATTGTAACCACATAATCTTTATGCTTAATATTTCTATTAAGTTTTTAATAAGTTTATAGAACCTAGCAATACTAGTTTCTTTAGAGTTAGCACTCTAAAAACTACACATATATCTTAATGAATGAACATCAAATAATATTGGTCAAGTCCTCGACCTATTAGTATCGATAAGCTAAATACATTGCTGCACTTACACCTTCGACCTATCAACCAGATAGTCTTTCTGGGGTCTTACCCTTGCGGTGGGAAATCTTATCTTGAAGTTGGCTTCGCGCTTAGATGCTTTCAGCGCTTATCCATTCCGTACATAGCTACCCAGCCATGCCCTTGGCAGGACAACTGGTACACCAGAGGTACGTCCATCCCGGTCCTCTCGTACTAAGGACAGGTCTTCTCAAATTTCCTACGCCTGCGACGGATAGGGACCGAACTGTCTCACGACGTTCTGAACCCAGCTCGCGTACCACTTTAATGGGCGAACAGCCCAACCCTTGGGACCTACTACAGCCCCAGGATGTGATGAGCCGACATCGAGGTGCCAAACCTCCCCGTCGATGTGGACTCTTGGGGGAGATAAGCCTGTTATCCCCAGGGTAGCTTTTATCCGTTGAGCGATGGCCCTTCCACGCAGAACCACCGGATCACTAAGTCCGATTTTCATCCTTGCTCGACCTGTATGTCTTGCAATCAAGCTCTCTTTTGCCTTTACACTCTACGTACGATTTCCGACCGTACTGAGAGAACCTTTGAGCGCCTCCGTTACCTTTTGGGAGGCGACCGCCCCAGTCAAACTGCCCACCTGACAGTGTCCCAAGACCAGATTCATGGCCTATGGTTAGAGTCCCAGTACTACAAGGGTGGTATCCCAAGGATGGCTCCGCCAAAACTGGCGTCCTGGTTTCAAAGCCTCCCACCTATCCTGTACATGTAGTACCAAGACCCAATGTCAAGCTACAGTAAAGCTCCATGGGGTCTTTCCGTCCTGTCGCAGGTATCCGGCATCTTCACCGGAATTACAATTTCACCGAGTCTGTTGTTGAGACAGTGCCCAAATCGTTACGCCTTTCGTGCGGGTCGGAACTTACCCGACAAGGAATTTCGCTACCTTAGGACCGTTATAGTTACGGCCGCCGTTTACTGGGGCTTAAGTTCACTGCTTCGATTGCTCTAACAGATCCCCTTAACCTTCCAGCACCGGGCAGGCGTCAGCTCCTATACATCGTCTTGCGACTTAGCAGAAACCTATGTTTTTGGTAAACAGTCGCTTGGGCCTATTCTCTGCGGCCACCTGATGGTGGCACCCCTTATCCCTAAGTTACGGGGTCATTTTGCCGAGTTCCTTAACAACAGTTCTCTCGCTGGCCTTAGGATACTCTCCTCACCCACCTGTGTCGGTTTGCGGTACGGGTACCTTTAACCTCGATAGAGACTTTTCTTGACAGTGTGAAATCAGCTACTTCGCTACTAAATTTCGCTCCCCATCACATCCCAGCATTATCAAAGCGGATTTGCCTACTTTGACTGCCTCAATGCTTGGGCACACATAACCAACAGTGTGCTTAGCTTATCCTACTGTGTCATCCCTTCTCTCAAACGGTTATCGGTAGTACAGGAATATCAACCTGTTGTCCATCACCTACGCCTTTCGGCCTCAGCTTAGGTCCCGACTAACCCAGGGCGGACGAACCTTCCCCTGGAAACCTTGGGTTTACGGCCTGTGGGATTCTCACCCACATCTCGCTACTCATGCCAACATTCTCACTCCCATACTGTCCACATGTCCTTACGGTCATGCTTCAACCCGTATGGGAAGCTCCCCTACCCATCATTACTGATGCCGTAGCTTCGGTAGTAAGTTTTAGCCCCGGAAATCTTCGGCGCAGGATCACTCGACCAGTGAGCTATTACGCACTCTTTGAATGAGTGGCTGCTTCTAAGCCAACATCCTGGTTGTCTGTGCAATCCCACATCCTTTACCACTTAACTTACATTTAGGGACCTTAGCTGACGATCTGGGCTGTTGCCCTTTCGACTATGAATCTTATCACCCACAGTCTGACTCCCAAGTATAAGATGACGGCATTCGGAGTTTGATAGTCTTCGGTAGGTGCAATACCCCCTAGGACATTCAGTGCTCTACCTCCGTATCTCTCACCTTGAGGCTAGCCCTAAAGCTATTTCGGGGAGAACCAGCTATCTCCGGGCTCGATTGGAATTTCACCGCTACCCACAAGTCATCCCCGAGCTTTTCAACGCTCGTGGGTTCGGACCTCCACGAAATTTTACTTTCGCTTCATCCTGCTCATGGGTAGGTCGCCCGGTTTCGGGTCTACGTCAAGTAACTGAACGCTCAGTTAAAACTCGCTTTCGCTACGGCTCCGCACCTTAAGTGCTTAACCTTGCTACTTAACGTAACTCGTTGGCCCGTTCTACAAAAAGTACGCGGTCACACAAGAAATGTGCTTCCACAGCTTGTAAGTGCAGGGTTTCAGGTTCTATTTCACTCCCCTCCCGGGGTTCTTTTCACCTTTCCCTCACGGTACTATACGCTATCGGTCACTAGGTAGTATTTAGCCTTGGAGGGTGGTCCCTCCTGCTTCCCACAGGGTTTCACGTGTCCCGTGGTACTCTGGATCATATCTAAAGTCTTCTCGTTTAACATACAGGACTATTACCTTCTGTGGTGGGTCTTTCCAAACCTCTTCAATTACGATACCTCTTCGTTATGATATGTCCGCAACCCCAATAAAGAAAACTTTATTGGTTTGGGCTAATCCGCGTTCGCTCGCCGCTACTTACGGAATCGAATTTCTTTCTCTTCCTTCAGGTACTTAGATGTTTCAGTTCCCTGAGTTCCCCTCATTAAGCTATGTATTCACTTAATGATACTTAGACATTACTCTAAGTGAGTTTCCTCATTCGGAAATCTTCGGATCAAAGTTTACGTGCAACTCCCCGAAGCTTATCGCAGCTTATCACGTCCTTCATCGGCTCCTAGTGCCAAGGCATCCGCCCTGCACCCTTAATAACTTGACCAGTTAAAAAGGTTTGATAGATTAGAAGCTATCAACTTCGATAATTTTAAAAAGTTATCAGCTTTATATATTACAAATTAGATGTCATATCACTAAATATATATGCAGTTTTCAAAGTGCTAACGCACGGCGCCAACGAATAAATTCCGTTGCTTAAAGTGCTAACGCACCACGTCAACGAACAACCTTCGTATTCACTCAGATTATTCCGTTACTTAAAGTGCTAACGCACAGCGCCAACAAACAAACTTCACATGCGTTCAGTTTATTCTGTTGCTTAAAGTGCTAACACACAAAGCTTGTATAAATTTAAGCTATAAGTGCATTGTAAGAGGCTACTAAGTAAATCAAAGATTTAAGTAATATACTCTTAAATGGTGGAGATGAGGAGAGTCGAACTCCTGACCCCTTGCTTGCAAGGCAAGTGCTCTCCCAACTGAGCTACACCCCCATATATAAAGTTCGTAAAGAACTTTCAAAATTAAACAGTAGGCAATTCTCCTTAGAAAGGAGGTGATCCAGCCGCACCTTCCGATACGGCTACCTTGTTACGACTTCACCCCAGTTATTGATTCCACCTTCGACGACTTCTTCCAAAAGGTTAGATAATCGGCTTCGGGCGTCTCCAACTCCCGTGGTGTGACGGGCGGTGTGTACAAGACCCGGGAACGCATTCACCGCAGCATTCTGATCTGCGATTACTAGTAACTCCAGCTTCATGTAGGCGAGTTTCAGCCTACAATCCGAACTGAGAGTAGCTTTAAGGGATTAGCTCCACCTTACGGCTTGGCAACCCTCTGTACTACCCATTGTAGCACGTGTGTAGCCCTAAGCATAAGGGGCATGATGATTTGACGTCATCCCCACCTTCCTCCAGGTTATCCCTGGCAGTCTCTCTAGAGTGCCCAACTTAATGATGGCAACTAAAGACAAGGGTTGCGCTCGTTGCGGGACTTAACCCAACATCTCACGACACGAGCTGACGACAACCATGCACCACCTGTCACCAATGTCCCCGAAGGGAACTCTCCGATTAAGGAGATGTCATTGGGATGTCAAGCTTAGGTAAGGTTCTTCGCGTTGCTTCGAATTAAACCACATGCTCCGCTACTTGTGCGGGTCCCCGTCAATTCCTTTGAGTTTCACTCTTGCGAGCGTACTTCCCAGGCGGAGTACTTAATGCGTTAGCTGCGGCACCGAAGGGGGTAACCCCCGACACCTAGTACTCATCGTTTACAGCGTGGACTACCAGGGTATCTAATCCTGTTTGCTCCCCACGCTTTCGTGCCTCAGCGTCAGTTACAGTCCAGAGAGCCGCCTTCGCAACTGGTGTTCCTCCTAATATCTACGCATTTCACCGCTACACTAGGAATTCCACTCTCCTCTCCTGCACTCAAGTCTCCCAGTTTCAAGAGCTTACTACGGTTGAGCCGTAGCCTTTCACTCCTGACTTGAAAGACCGCCTACGCACCCTTTACGCCCAGTAAATCCGGATAACGCTAGCCCCCTACGTATTACCGCGGCTGCTGGCACGTAGTTAGCCGGGGCTTCCTCCTCAAGTACCGTCATTATCTTCCTTGAGGACAGAGTTTTACGACCCGAAGGCCTTCATCACTCACGCGGCGTTGCTGCATCAGGCTTTCGCCCATTGTGCAATATTCCCCACTGCTGCCTCCCGTAGGAGTTTGGACCGTGTCTCAGTTCCAATGTGGCCGATCACCCTCTCAGGTCGGCTACTGATCGTCGCCTTGGTAAGCCGTTACCTTACCAACTAGCTAATCAGACGCGGGTCCATCCTGTACTGGCTCACCTTTGATATTCAAGAGATGCCTCTCAAATATATTATCCCGTATTAGCATACCTTTCGGTATGTTATCCGTGTGTACAGGGTAGGTTACCCACGCGTTACTCACCCGTCCGCCGCTCTTTACCGAAGTAAATCGCTCAACTTGCATGTGTTAGGCACGCCGCCAGCGTTCATCCTGAGCCAGGATCAAACTCTCAAATAAAAGTTTATCAGGCTCAGATACTATTGTTATCAAAATATCTGGCTTTATGGTTTGTTTCTTGTTTTATAAATTAACCTACTGTTTAATTTTCAAAGTTCTTTAAATTATTGTGGTGGGCCATCAGGGACTCGAACCCCAGACCTACCGGTTATGAGCCGGGCGCTCTAACCAACTGAGCTAATGGCCCACATTAAATTTCAGTAGCGGTAATAGGAGTCGAACCTATGACCTTTCGGGTATGAACCGAACGCTCTAGCCAACTAAGCTATACCGCCGTATTCCTGGTGCCCAGAGGCGGAATCGAACCACCGACACGGGGATTTTCAGTCCCCTGCTCTACCGACTGAGCTATCTGGGCATTTGGCGGAGAGGGTGGGATTCGAACCCACGGCCCCTTTCGAAGTCACTGGTTTTCAAGACCAGCTCCTTAAACCACTCGGACACCTCTCCATTGGTGATCTATCCGCGACTCGAACGCGGGACACCCTGATTAAAAGTCAGGTGCTCTACCGACTGAGCTAATAGACCA
>OJVW01000136.1_pt1 | contig 9869 bp, 19 predicted proteins | sample 1600281 | NCBI WGS metagenome assembly OJVW01 (sample SAMN04436830, study PRJEB24849) | human gut metagenome | biome: human gut; feature: NICU; material: stool | host: Homo sapiens | place: USA: Saint Louis, MO | collected 2011-08-06 | reverse complement strand
ACATCTTTTTGATTGAAACCTTCTAAATAGTGGGTACTTGTCCCTTTAGGAGCTATTTCAACGATTTCGATTATCTTTTTAACGATAGATTCTTTATAAGCCATAATCTCACCACCTTCCATAGTGAGATTATATCAAATAAATAAGGAGATGATTTTAATGACACGCCAAGAAAAAATAAGCATCGTTTTAGATGCAAGACCTCGAATGATCCATATCATCAAATGTGCAAATGATGATCAACTCGATCGTCTAGTTGAAGAAGTTCAAAAAGAGCTTGAACGTGAACTAGATGAAGCAGCTTTCGTTTGATTCTTTAAATTAATAGTATAAAAAAATTGCTCGTATTGATATACGGGCGAATAAGAATATGAGGTGTTTAAACTGTTAAAAAAATCAAGTGTTATTCGAGAATCGTTAGTCGAAGTAATTAATAAGAGTGGTGAGACCAAAAAGGAAATAGCAAGACAAATCAACGTCTCTCAACAGTCATTAAGCGATTGGACAACATTGCTTAATACGAAGCCCGTGACGTTGGAAAATGCTCAGGCGTTAACGGATCATTTTAGAGATTCTGATTTTACTCTTCAAGTGATTCATGAGTTTTTCGGTCTATTCAAATCAATTGATAGTGATGTTTATAGAAGAGATCCATCTTCATTAGACAAGTTGCAAATGATTGAATCAGATGAGCGGAAACAGAAGAAGCAAGAAGTAGAGAAAATTCTTCTTAAACAAGTAAATTACTTAACTGTTGATGATCGTCAACAAATCATTGCATATGCTTATGAATTTTTAGACGAGATCATGGTTGAAGTCACACTAATAAGTGCATTATGCGAAATACTTGGAATCGATATTCGCAAGCTTAGTGAGGAACGGCTGTCGTACTGGGTAGTACAAGGATATATGAAAGGATGATGGAAATGGAAACATTGGAAAATATTTTTCCAAAAAAAGTTGTCTTGAAGCGCAACAATAAAAGAAACATTGAAAAATTAACATACTCAGTTACTGAAGCGGCATTAGCTATAACAACAAATCCTCAAAACGTAAAAGCTTTGATCGATATGGGGTACATCGGTTTTTTGAAACTCGGTGAAATTAGAATTCCTAAAACTGAAGTCGCTCGATTTTTAGAGAATCATATGAATGAAGATCTTGCTAGCGAAATTGCTAAATATAGAGAGGAGAGAAAGAAATGAAAACTGTATTTAAAATGACTGTCAAGAGCGCTTTGCTTATGAGTCTAGTAGCAATCGTACTGGCAAGTATTAATCCAGCATATGCACTTATTTATTGGGGAACCTTAGTAGCAGTTACTGCTGTAAGAGAAAGTTTCAAAATGCCAACACAAAAAAGACCGACCAGCGACGGCCATCGCTAATCGGCAACATAACAAAATATCTTATCTGTATTTTAGCATGAAAGGAAGGCTAAAACAATGAACGATTTTGGACAAGCATTAGATCAGTATTTAACTACTCCAGAATGGGGCACACCACACGAAGAGGAGGAAGACGATGAGTAAGTCTATTTTAGAAATGAGCCATCAAGAATGGCTTGAGGATCGTCAAAAAGGTATTGGTGGTTCTGATGTTGGAACGATTTTAGGATTGAACAAATGGAAATCACCTTATCAATTATGGCTTGAAAAAACAGGGCAAGTAGTACTTGAAGAATCAGGAAGTGAGCCCGCTTATTGGGGCAATATCTTAGAAGAAGTAGTTGCTAAAGAGTTTCAAGAACGTACAGGTAAAAAGGTTCGCAGAAGAAATCAAGTCTTTGAACATCCACTGCATCCGTTTCTAAGAGCGAATATTGATCGTGATGTAGTGGGAGAAAATGCCATTCTGGAATGCAAAACAGCCAATCAATTTCTCGGTAAAGAGTGGGAAGGTGAAGAAGTACCGCTTAGTTATCTCTGCCAAGTTCAACATTACATGAACGTTCTAAACAAAGACTATTGTTACATCGCTGTCTTAATCGGTGGTCAAAAATTTATCTGGAAGCGGATTGAACGAGATCAAGAGCTGATCGATACAATCACTGAACAATTAGTAGAGTTTTGGGAAACGAACGTTCTTGGAGGCATCGAGCCAGTTATTGACGGTAGTCAAGCGACAGCTGATTTCTTGAAAGAAAAGTATGCAGATGTTGAAGACGTTCAAACGGCGTTGCCAATTCGTTTTGATGAACTAGTTGAACAGAAAAACGAACTCAAACGGACTAAGAAAGAAATTGAATCAGCTATTCGACAGGTGGACAACGAGATCATCAGTGAATTAGGTAAACGTGAAGCTAGTATCGGGATCACTCAAAAAAACATCATCAGTTGGAAACTTGTCCGTACGAGACGTATGAACTCGAAGAAACTAGCAGAGAAATATCCAGATATCGCAAATGATGAAGAGATTTATAACGTTACTGAATCAAGAAGGCTAACCGAAAAGGAGATCAAATAATATGGCAACAAATGAATCGTTAAAAAACCAATTGGCAGAAAAGCCACAGAAACAAGTTGCACCAGGACAGTTAGGGCTTAAAGCTCTAATGAATACACCAACAATGAGAAAGAAATTTGAAGAAGTACTTCATGACAATGCTAATGCTTTTATGTCGAATGTTATGACTCTTGTATCTAATGACAGTTATCTTGCAGATAGTGAACCGATGTCTATCATGAGTGGTGCGTTAACTGCTGCAACATTAAATCTTGGGCTAGATAAGAATTTAGGTTATGCATATTTAGTTCCATTCAATAGTAAAAACAAGCAAACAGGTAAATGGGAAAAGAAAGCTCAATTTATGCTTGGCTATAAAGGATATATCCAATTAGCCCAACGATCAGGTAAATACAAAGCATTAAATGTGATTGAAGTTTACGAAGGAGAACTAAAAAGCTGGAACCGACTGACAGAAGAGTTTGAGTTTGATCCAAATGGTAGAACATCTGATGAAGTCATTGGATATGTTGGCTATTTTGAATTACTGAATGGATTCAAGAAAACTGTCTATTGGACCAAACAAGAAATTGAAGCTCATCGAATTGCTAACAATAAAGATCGAGATAAGACAAAGTTAAGTGGTGTGTGGGCATCTGATTACAATGCAATGGCACGAAAAACTGTTTTGAGAAATCTTCTTTCTAAATGGGGGATCTTATCCATTGAAATGCAAGAAGCTACCACATCGGATGAGAGAGTCCAAAGAGTTCAAGAAGATGGCAGCATTATTGCTGAAACAGAAGTTGAGGAAGATATTCCTGAAAGAAAAGAAGCAGATGTTATTTCTGAAGAAAACGAAGATGTACAAACTGGATTATTTGATGCATCTAATCCGCCGTTAAACAAATAATGAGGGAGTTTTCTCCCTCAAATTACTAGAACGAAAGGAGGAACACAATTGGATTACATCGGACAGCTTAATGCTTTTGACAATTGGCTTGAATATAACGAGCTTGGCGCTGGTCCCCAACTGCTTTGGTATAAGCTAATGGCTATAGCAAACAAAAGTGGATGGCAGAGCGAATTATCGATTGCCAATACAAGGCTACAAGCAATGACTAAAACGTCTGAAAAAACATTGATTAACAATCGTAATCAATTGATCCAAAACGGACTCCTTCAATATAAAAAGAGAGGTCGTACAAAAGCTGGAGTTTATATTCTTTCTGATCTAACTGGAAATTTTACAGTAAAAACTACAGTAGATAATACGGTAGAAAACTCCGCTACTGGAAATATTCCAGTAGATAGTAAAGTAAATCCGAAAGTAAATAGGGAAGTAAATCCTTCAGTAGATCCTACAGTAAATCCTTCAGCTTATATAAACAATACAAAACAAAACAAGACAAATAAAGAAGATGATATAGGCGTGTATGAGTTCATCCAAAAAAACTGGGGGAAAGCACCTACTGGACTTTTGCAAGGAGCATTAGGACCGATGATTAAAACTTGGGGAGCAGATATGATTCTCTTTGCTTTTAAATTAGCTTTCGAAAACAACGTTGAGATGCCAGGATTGAAAAAATATGTTGAAGCGATATTAAATTCATGGAGTAATCAAGGAATTAAGACAATGGAATCAGCAGAAAAAGCTCAAGAAGCTTTTAAGAACAAGAAAAAACAAAACTATCTTCCTAAACGTCAAAACAATGTACGGCGTGAAAAGTTACCTGATTGGGTCAACAAACCTCAAGAAGAAAAGACGCTAGATCCTGATAAAAAAGCAGAATTAGAAGCCCGCTTTGCTGCTTATCAGGCTAAGAAGGAGGCGCTTCTTGAGAATGAATAAATATCGTAATCGAAAAACTATCCATCGAGGTATCAAGTTCGATTCAAAGGCAGAAGCAGAGTACTACGATCTAGCTTTGTGGCAAGCGGAAGCGAACGGCTGGAAAGTAAAACTTCAGGAAAGATTTGAGCTGATGCCGAAATTTGAACTAGACGGAAAGAAGTATCGCAAGATCGAGTATATTCCCGACTTCACATTTTATAAAAACGGCAAACTTGTCAAAGTCGTAGATGTCAAAGGAATGCAGACAAAAGACTTTAAGATCAAGGCAAAGTTGTTCTGTCATCAATATCAAGTGCCGTTGATATTAGCCAAAAAATATCGGAATACGTTCAAGGAAGAGCGTTTTTAAAGAGGTGGTCTATCATGACAACAGAAGAAGTGATTCAAATGCGTATTCGAAGCATTCAACGTGAGATTGACGATCTGGAACGAACAAAGGCAGTGATGGTCAATGAAACGGCAAGGAAGGCAATCGATTTACACATAGTGAATTTAAGAAGGGAAATTCGTAGATTGGAGGAATGAGCGTGGATAAGAAAGCGACAATGAAACGAATTGCTGAATTAACCAAGTCAGAATCTTGGCAAGAAGACAAAGAAATAGTTGCAGAAGTCCAAAGGATCGACAAATCAATGTGGGCTGAAAAGTCCAAACGGAAAACGCCGAGAAAAATTGCAATCTGGCATGGTGATCGAATTCTAGTAACAGGTACTGCTGAACAGTTATCTGAAATTACTGGTCTGAGCAAAAACATCATCTGGGATAGAGCTAGGAGCTTATGGATTGATTCAAAAGGACGACAGTTTAGGTATGTGGAGGAGAAAAAATGGACGAACTAATCACAAAAGTAGAGCAGTGGGCTAAAGATAAGGGATTGGATCAAGCTGATTCGCCAGAAAAGCAGTTTGAGTATGTCAAGGATTTCCCTCACCACGTAGTTACACGTAATGGTGAAGTAGTTGTTTTGAGTTATATAGATGCTAGAGGTCAGTTAAGAAAAGCGAGGATTTTACAGCAGCGGTTAAATACTGATGGTTATCCAATAGTGAAGCTGACATATTTTGGGAAGAAAAAAACGGCAAAAGTACACAGATTAGTTGCGGAAGCATTTATCCCAAACCTAGAAAATAAAGAAACTGTCAATCACATTGACGGTAACAAGATCAATAGCCACATTTCTAACCTTGAGTGGGCTGACAGGTCAGAACAACTTTATCATGCGTACGCTATGGGATTAAAGAAGTATCCAGTTGTAGCAAAAACAGCAGTGAAAGCCAAAAATGGCAAACCAGTAAAATGTTATGAAAAAGAGACAGGAGTAACTAGATATTTTCTTTCTGCAAGAGATTGTTCAAAACACTATGGGTATTCAGAAAGATGGTGTGATAAAAATATTTCTGAAATGAATGGAAATACACGTAAATTTATTTTTGAGTATGTATCCATTGAAGAGGTGAAAGAAAATGTTGACAAAATTACGGTTTCAACGTTAGTAGATTTAGTGAAATTGTGGGCGGTGGAGAGAGGATTGCATAACACTCCTCCGGAAAAACAGTTTTTAAAAGTAGCTGAAGAAACGGCTGAAATTGCTGCTGGTATGCTCCGTGGCAACATGGAAGCTGTGAAAGACGGCATAGGAGACGTAATCGTCACGCTGATTATCCTTTCCATGCAAAAAGGGACAAACGTACAAGAGTGTTTAGAAATGGCATACAACGAAATCAAAGGACGCACAGGGAAAATGGTAGATGGTGTATTCGTGAAGTCAAGTGATTTAAAACAACTAGACGAACCGAAGAAGCTAGTTATTCCACAACTCGTGGCCGGTTGGCTTGAGAAATTTACGGACCCTTTTACAAAAGCTGAAAAAATAGCGTATTTAATCAAATCCAAAGATGGTGATTCATATTATTTCTGTGATTGGTTTGTACGAGATGGCATATTGACGCAAGAACAAGGAGAAGAATTACTCGCTTGGGCAACAAGACAATCATATGAAACACTATTGAGCCTATACAACGGCTACAAGGTCGAGGAATCTAAGTGGGTGGTAAACGAAGGCGATTTAGTCATTCGTAAAGGTGAGCATGAGGCGAAGGTATATTTTGTTGAGAGCGTTGATGATGATGGAATACTTTTGGTGAACGGTATTAAAGATGAATTTTTTACTGATTTGGACGATCGTTCGGTTGACGAAGAATCAATCAACTACTTTTATGAAAATTTTAGATTGTTAGCAAAGAAAGAGAATTTGGAAGCCGAGAAAGTGGAGGTGTGAAATGAATATCACAGAAGAAGCTGAATATTTTATAGAATTACCAGCAAAACAGAATAAACTTTATGTGAATTATGATATCGAAGAGAATATCAGCATTGATGCGTTCAGAGTAACTCGTTTTACGGAATCAGAAATAAAAGCAATTGATGAAAGATACTGGCCATTTGCTGTGCCAGTGGAAGAGGTGGCAATATAATGAGCGTAAAATACGATTTATTTAATGATCATTTCCAAAATTACAAACGGTACAGTATACCAAAAGCGCAATTAGTTATAGCTGATATTCCGTATAATTTAGGCAAGAATGCATATGCATCAAGCCTTGAGTGGTATGTTGACGGAGATAATAAAAAAGGCGAATCAAACAAAGCGAATAAAGCATTTTTTGATACGGACGAGAATTTCAAAGTGGCTGAATTTATGCATTTTTGTTCAAAAATGTTGATTAAAGAGCCCAAAGAGAAAGGAAAAGCTCCTTGTATGATAGTTTTCTGTGCATTCCAACAACTGCAGATGGTTATAGAGTATGGTCAAAGATATGGGTTTAAAGGGCATATACCTTTGATTTTCGTAAAGGACACGTCTCCCCAAGTTTTAAAAGCAAACATGAAGATTGTTGGTGCGACAGAATATGCTTTGGTTTTATATCGAGATAAGTTGCCTAAATTTAACAATGACGGAAAGATGATTAAAAACTGGTTTCATTGGGATTTAGATCGAAGCTATCCCAAAATACATCCAACTCAAAAACCTATTCCTGTCCTTAAAAGACTAATAGATATTTTTACCGATTATGGAGATGTGGTGATTGATCCTTGTGCAGGTAGCGGCTCAACTATAAGAGCGGCTGTGGAGATGAATAGGAATGCATACGGTTTTGAAATCAAGAAAGATATATATCAAAGGGCGAAAAGTGAGATGTTAGAAAACATCCCTTTATCCCTTACCTTATAGGACGGCAGTTGAATTTGTTTAGTCCACTATCCGACGTGATAGCAGAAAGTGAGGAATGAATGTGAGTGAAGAGCGCAAAATAACTGCAGGTACAATCAGTGGTGCGACTTTGAAAAGTATAGATATTGAACCGTCCATAATAATTGATGAAAGATACTGGCCATTTGCTGTACCAGTGGAAGAAGGATTAGAACAGGAGGAAGCGGAATAAATGTTCAAAATAGCATTTTATCTGTTCGATTACAAAGATGGTTCGTTTAAGAAAGTTTATTTCCATCACTGGAATGATAGCAAGCCAGTTTTTACAAAAAACAAGAGGAGAGCTCAGGAGTATTTTGATAAAAGATCAGCAAACAAAGATATAGCGCAGTTAAGAAAAGCAGAATCACCATCTGCGAAAACATTATCTATAAAATTGGAGGAAAAAGAATGAAACTAAAAGACGGATTTTACGCTAGTAGCCACGGTATCGGCGGTTTAATGCTAGATATGCCGACTAAGAACCCTAAAACACGTAAGAAACCAAAATTCAAAGTCGGCGACATGGTCCGATGTGAAGCAGAAGGGTTCATCTATCCATTTCGTGGATATGTAGAACACGTCTATAATCACTCAGCAATCATTCGTATTGAAAACACGATGGAATGTGACAAGTGGTTAGCGAAAAGCAAAAAGAATTTAGCTGTGGCGAGATTGGTGGATATTGAACTAATCAATGACAAATAAAAAAAGCCGGATCGCTCCGACTAACATAATAAAACAGACAAGTTTATTATATCACATAAAGGAGCGGTTTGACTTGATGCAATTGTTACGAGAGGTAGATTTCAAACAGACAAGATGTAATGCGAGAGATGTGCTGAAGAACTTTCGGCGTTTGGAGCGGATGGCAGGTCGCTCTTTGATAGATATTAAGTCTCCTATCATAACCGATATGCCGAAGGCACCAAAACACGGCAATAAGGCAGAGGACGCGATTATCCAGATGATGGATATAGAAGCTGAAAGAGATGCGATTTTAGCAGCCTTGATGGCTCTTAGTCTGATTAGTCGTCAGATACTCTACTACAGCTTCTGTGACGTAAATAAGCACTCTAATTATGAAATAGGTCAATTGATACGAGGATACGGAGAGAAGAATGTAGAGAAGCTGAAATCCATCGCATTAATCGAATTTGCAGAAGCATACAAAAAAGGCGTGTTAGTTCAGTATCGTTGATTTTGTAGGGTTTTTGTAGGGATAGTGTAGGGTTTTTGAGCGGTTTAACGTGATATTATGGTAGTGTCGAAAGATTAGGAAACAGGATCGACAAAATAAAATGTAAGGGAGGAAATCTCCCTCATCGTTTTAAATTAAGCTTCGATAGACAGCAACGGAAATATTAAGAATAAGGATGTGAATTCCAACTCCTTCTAAATTGTTCTTATTATCTATCATCCGTTGCTGTTTATTAATTTATGTATTGGAGGGAAAACGAATGGAAGTCGAGCAAATAAAGTATCAAGGTATGGATCGGGAACGGTTGATTGATATTATTGAGCAACAACGTTTAGAATTGATCCAAAAAGAAGCTGTATGTAAAGAGTACAAAAAACATTTAGAACAAGTAATTGAGTATCATTCAGTAGAAAAGTACAGATCAGTGGCGCAAAAAAATAGAGCAACGAGTCCTGATCCTCGTCAAGATGTATCGATTAGTATCAAGACGCCAGTATTTAATTCTGTTAAATCAGAAAAGCTAGAAAGTATCTCAACTGCTTTGGTAGAAAAAGCAGCTGAAATGAACTCCCTAGCAAATGAAGTTAGTCGTCTTATTTAGTCATATCGATAACTTGAGAGTCTTTGGTGATTCCGTTTTTTATAGAATTAATGGTTTGTTCAGCGGAATATTTAGTCAAGTATGTTTCGCTAGTTGCTACTACTTCATTGTTATTGGACTTAATAACGAAGTAATATTGGCCATTAGTTGCTTCTCTTATAACAAAGTACAAATTTTTCACCACCTATAATTTATTTCAGCGGACCACTCGCTGATAACTAAAATTATACGCGTAGTATAAAAATTCACAATGAAAATTTTGCTACGTTTTTGTATTAACATTATCAGTTTTTCTTCTAGAAAATAAAAAACCTGCACTAGTTTCCGCTAGTACAGGTTAGTGACTATATCAATAAAATCCTATCACATCTTAAAAATAGTTACAAAAGAAATAACTCATAGTGTGTTATGGAAACACTCTTCTATACGGATGAATTTTTCCTAAGTATAATAGGCCAGTTTCTATTGATGGTGAGTGCATAAGGTTCAAATATTTAGATTTGGTTATGTAATAGTAC
>OJVW01000116.1_pt1 | contig 13524 bp, 17 predicted proteins | sample 1600281 | NCBI WGS metagenome assembly OJVW01 (sample SAMN04436830, study PRJEB24849) | human gut metagenome | biome: human gut; feature: NICU; material: stool | host: Homo sapiens | place: USA: Saint Louis, MO | collected 2011-08-06 | reverse complement strand
TATTTTTTTGAAGAGCATAAGGGGTTTTTGCCCCCAAATCCTTTGTGGGGTTAGGCAACGCCTAACAAAATTACGCCCCCACTTTTCAACCTAAAAAGACATAAAAAAGCCGTAAATTTACCCGTAAAAAAACCGTACTTTTTTAATCTAATATCTTCTAATATTTCCAGCCTTATTTCTCTTAATGATAATTATTCTTCCCCCCCCTTTTTTTCAACTTCATATTAAGCCTCCTTATATAATTCTTTTATGATCTTACTATTTTTTTCAATTGTACTATCGTTAGATTTATGCTTTTTTATTTTTAAAATACTTCTTTTTTTATTCAATTCTTCTATCTCTCCTAATAACTTTTCTTGCTCTATCAATACGTGTTGTTCATGTAACAATTTATAAAATTTCTTCTCATATTGAGTTGTTCCTTGTTGTTGCATCTCTTGTTTATCTATTCTCTTCTCTACGTCATCAAGTTGTTTCACTTCGTTACATTCTGTTACACTACCGTTACTTTGTAACATTTCTTTATTATTGTTTTTCATTATATAATCACCCCAAACTTTTTTATATTGGGATATAGTTATTAACTTAACAGCAAATTCATTAACTTTATCATAATAATTTGTAATATATTCTAAAGTGCTAGAGTTTGGACAGAGCAAAGCGTGACCAATTTCTCTAGCAACCAAATAATTTGTCAGCTGCTTTGATAAATTTTCATTAATAATAATTGACTTAATATTATTATGTTCACAATAAAGGCAATCAATAGTATAATCTTTACTCTTAACAAATTTTATATTTAACTTTTCAGCAATTATATATGGGTCAGTAGTGTTGAATTTATTTGCAATTTCATCAATGTAATTATCAAGTTTATTTCTCATAAATCTTACCTGCCTAACAATTTATATAATTTAATGCTTTCTCTTATTTGAATTAAAGTTAATTCATTAACTTTAATTCCTTGTCTAATAAAATCATCAATTAATTCCTTATATTGCTTTACATTCATATATTCCACTCCTTTACAGGAGCAACCATTAAGGGATATAATCATATTGTGAGTATGGTGGTATGCCCTTTTGTGGTTACTGCCTTTTTTATTTATTTATTTTTCTTTCCTTGCAATAATAAACGTATTCCTTTTCTAATAGCTTCTGCCTTAGTTAAGTTATTCTCCTGGCAATACTCTAATAATTTTTCATTTGTACTATCATCTAATCTAACCTTAACATCATTACTTTTTCTGCCTCCTTCTCCAACTGGTCTACCAATCTTTTTCATTGTTTCACCCCCTTTTGAGTTCCATAATTCAATTATATATTTTGAGTTCCAAAAGTCAATATTTTTTTATAAAAAAGTAATCTTTTTTTAGATTATTTCTAATATCCAATATTATTAAACTTTCAAAAGTACGAAATTCGTACTTTTGAAAATTAAATACACGAATTTCGTGTATTAAAAAATCGGATGTACGAAATTCGTACATCCGATTTTAAATTACTTATGATTTTCTATATACTCTTTTAATGCCATGCTTATTAAATCTCTTTTAGTAAACTCTTTATGATTATTGGAAAACTCACCAAACTGCTCCCAAATAACATTATTCACTCTTACTGTTGCTCTAAAGTCCGTTTTAGTTTCGATAGGCAATTCTATAATTATTCCCTCACTCCCTTTGTCATACTGGGCGGCATACTTTTCCTCATACTTTTGAATTATTTTTAATATCTTATCATAATTTTGAGCTAATCCAATTATTTTACTTTGAATTTCTTTTTTATTAATTACTAAAGTATCACTTTTGTCATACTCTTTATGAACATTACTAATTACTTTAGTATTACTATTGTCACACTCACTTATAGTAGTATTAATTGCTTTAATACTACTCTCATTAGTCTTTATATATTGATTATCTATTTTCTTATATCCTCTGCTTATAAGCCTTTTGGCGATAACTCTTTCATTAACTTTAAAATCATTTATTTCAATATCTTTTTGAGTTCTTCCCTTGGATAATTCGCTATTTAAATAAATTACAACCTCTTCAATATTATTTATATCATTATTCCACATAATAATCCCTCCCAGTATTATTATAGTATTACTAGAGTAACTAATATAGATTTTTATATTTTTCACTCTATAATTTAAAGCTTTTGAATAGGATCATATACCGTCTATAAAGTTTAATATTTATAAACTTTATAGCACTTTTTTTATTTTTATCCTTATCTACACGAAATCTTAATATAAATAATCATAAAAGGTAAGTAAATAGCGTATCTCCAAGTTCATTATTCGCTAAATAATATTTTAACGAAATTAATTTAATAATATTATTTTGTTCAGGAATATATTTCCGCGACTTAATTACGAGCGACGAATTTCGTCGCTCTCGAAATAACCTAATGTTTTAAACCCATTAGCCTATCTAAAGTTAAGTACGAAATTCATACCTAACTATCTTAGTACGAATTTCGTACTAAGTTCTCAAAGTCGTTTTGAACGATTTCGAATATTATCTACTTCCGAAATTCGGAAGTTCTCGGTCAATCAAATCGACCGAGATTAAAACTCTAAAATAAACTTCGACCGAATTTAGGACGAAGCTTATTTGCTAATCTATGAAACTCGGTGAATATAAACCACCGTAAATACGGTAGTTCAAAATGACCGTAGTTGCTTAAAGTTACCTCCAACGCTTTTGAAAAATATACAACCCAACTCTGTACACTCCTCTTCACTTGCTCTTACAAGCTATATTTAGATGTTGTATACAAAATTAGAATATAATTTAACCCTTAATACACATTAATATTCCAGTTGCTCCAACTGTTACAGGTGCTTTGTGTGCATCTGTTTATCCAGCAATACAACCTTTGGACATCCAAAGGACAAATGTCCGACAAATGTCTGAAACTAAATTAACCTTTTCTTCCATAGGGGTATTTACGTTTTCTTCTATAGGGTATGCACAAATTCGTAAATACCTATCCTTTATTTCCTTACTACCCTCTTTATAAACTAGACCTTCTACATCATGTCGAACCCTAACAATTTCAATAATTAATTTATACTAGTATTTATCATTCATTATCTTACTTATAGTACCAATTGATGTATTATACTTCTCTGCCTTTTGACGATAAGTTCCCACATCATTTTTTATTGTTTTTACTTCATCATCATCAAACTTTTTCCCTCTTCTAAAAACTATATATCCATTTTTTCCTAATGCCACATCTTTATTTCCAGGAACTTTTTTAACCCTTTCCAAAAAAGCTCTCTCTTCATTAGTAAACTCTAAGTCTTTAGGGACACAATAAAACCTATCAAAAAGCTGTTTTAATGTCTTATCCCCTTCTCTTAACGAATATTCTTTTTTCATAAATCCTCCATGAACATATAAAAATTTAATATGTTCAATTATAACAAAAACATATTTTCGTAACATTAATTTAAAATTACAATGCTTGTCCTCTTCGTCCTCTTAACAATTGTAATTACCATCGTCATTACGACGAACCCCTAATCCTTCAAAAAGATTAGTAGTGTTGTTTGTTGTTGTATATATAATTGCTATGTTTTATATACATAATAAAGATTATATCTATCCTAACACGCTCCTCCACACTAGACACACTTTCTAAAGACCCATTTCAGGAAACTTTTATATTATAACTTTAAATACTTACTTACTGTACCTTTGGTTATTCCTAATTTCTCGGCTATTTCCACTTGCTTTAATCCTTGTTGCTTTAATTCTTTAACTTTAGTTATTAAATCTCTCTTTTGTTGTTGTCTTGAAGTTAATCCCTCTTCATTCCTTCTTGCTGCATTTCTCTTTATGTTCTTTCTTCTATATTTTTCATCAGTAGATATTATAGTTAATAGTTTCCTTTGCTCCAGCTCTGATATATCTAAAGCGTCAATTATATATTTATTAGTGAATTTATACCCTTTGCTTTCATCTTCTTGAAAGTGCTTTACTGTTCTGTTTACACTTCTACATACAGATATTAATTCTCTTATTTTATATGGCTCTCTAAAGCTTTTGTTAAACTCTTTGGTAATATTAATTAATTCCTCAACTGTAATCTCATTTATAAGCCTATAATGGTAACTATAGAACATTATTAAAGTATTTCTATATCCTTTTACTTCTCCATTTCTTAATGATACTATAGCCTTAAAATCTTCTAATCTGCTTTTATTTAACGTGTATAAGTTTTTAGTAGGTAAATAAGCTATAGTACTCTTATTCTTCTTATACGCTTTATTAGGCTTAATATAGGCTTTCTTTAAATCAAATATATTATATATATTATCTTCCCTTTTAAGCATACTATAACATTTACTATTATCTTTACTGTTAATAGTGCCTGGTAATCTTAAAAGTCTCGTTGGATCTGTTGCTCTTTTATCAACTTCTATATTTTTAATATCTTTTTCTATTTCTTTTACCTGGTTAAATAAATAATTCTCTATCTTCTCCCATAAGTCCAAAAGCATTATATGACAGTTTGCTATATCCCAATAAACATGTATACCTCTTCCACTATTTATATATTCAGTTGGCTCTGGTATCTTCTTATTTTCAACTAACTGTTCTATTGCTCCAACCACTTCAAAGCTTTCTATCGCCCTAGTGCCTTTTTTATGGTCTATATCAATATAAAATCTATGTAATTGCCACAAATAATTCCTTTGCCTTTTTATAGGTGAATTAAATGTATTCGGTGTATAATATATATCTTTTTTATCCTTATATTCATCTATATCTATTTCAATAGGGCTATATGCTCCTATTCTCTTCATATTCTTATTTATAGCTTGTACTATATGTGTATATCCTAAATCATATTCTAACTTTAGTATTCCCATATTCTAACCTCTTTTCATTTAGTTAAATAAAAAAGCCTTCTAGGTATAATCCTAAAAGGCTTGAAAAAATTCTAACTAAATGTTATACTCACCTTAGTTAAAAGGCTTCATGCTTTTTAGGTAGTGCGTTTACCTATTAAGTAACTTTCAAGTATATTGCTAGTATATTTGAAGGTATGAGGTCTTTTTTTATTTTTAAATTTATTATACCATCACATTTCCAAATATTCTACATTTTCCAATATGCAAATTTCCATAATTTAATTTTTAATAACTTTAATTTATTTTATATGCATATATTTTTATATCTGTTTTCCCACCTTCAAAGTCATCAATTCGAGTTACTTCGTATTCCTCTTTATTGTATAAAACTTTTATGTTAACTGGACTTATTTTTATTAATTCTTCTTTCCAATTAACTACAAATATAACCTCTACTTTAGAGCTTTCTGCTCCAGCAGCAAAAATTTCTTTCCCAGATAAATGTCTATAATACGCCCATATATTTTTCAATTCTTCTATTGGCTCATATGTACTCTCAAACCCTCCAATTTCATTTTGTTTTTCTAACCGCTCTAAAATAGTTATTTTTTTATTTTTTCTAATTCTTCTCATATATTTTCTCCCTTGAATTATAATGCTCTTACAAATTCTTCGTAATGCTCATACAGTCCAACATAAGCATCTAACATTGAAGCCACACCATCTATACGTTGTTTCGCTGATTGATTTTTAATTGGTACTATGTTTCCATTTCTATCTTCACAAACTCCTGTATTAGTCAAGCACCATTTTAAAATTGGATTATTATTATAATTAACCTTTTTTGCTTTAAGGTCTGCTCCTAACTGTTGCATTGGTAAACTTAAAGTTTTAGCACCTTGAATACACCTTTCCATTTTAAATCCATGTGCTTTCATTTCTTCAACCCAATATTTAGCCGAATAACTATCATAGTAAATCCATAACGGTGTTATCCCATACTTATTAAGCATTTCAATAAACCACTCTGTAACATCACTATAGTTAATGCTATTACCATTACATAGCCTTATCAAACCTCTCTCTAGCCATTTATCATATGGTATTTTTTCAAATTTAACTCTTTCATTAAAATTTTCACTAGGCAACCAATACATTTGATGTATATATATCTTTTCCACTTCATTTCCTGTCTCTTTTTCTATTTCTTTCTTTATAAGCAATAATGTTGCACATGTTAAATCTGTTGTTATAGATAAATCTGCTCCACCTATAGCATAACAATTTTTAAAATCTTCTATATTAAAAGTTTCTGTATTATTAATATCATCAAAGTTTAACCATGCATTGCTTAATGTATTTCTTATATTAAAATCTTTAGTTAATACACCACTTAAATCTTTTGGACTATTCTTTGCTTTTTCTACCTTCCTTTTTAGGTCATCTAGCTTTTTTATTGCTCCTAATGATGGATTTGCTTTACTCCAGCACTCTTCATTTAGCCACTCTTCCTTCTTATCTAACTCATAAAGTATTGGAAGAAAAGTATCATCTTCAAAATTTCCATCGACAATATTGCAAGAATACTCATACATATCATCAAATATGCACTCTCTTACTGTTCCAGCAGTAGTTATCATTATTAGTAATGGTTGTCTTCTTGCTGATTGTGATTGCTGCATTACCTCATATAAATTTCTATCTTTTACACCATGCAATTCATCTATAATTACACAATGAGCATTTAATCCATCTAATGTATCAGAATTTTTCCCAAGTGGCTGGAACTTACTCATAGTTAAAGGAAAGTATAAATCACTCTTCCTCTTTTTGATATGCCTTGATAGGTATGGGCTTTGATTTATCATGTTTAAAGTTTCATCGAATACTAACTTTGCTTGGTCTTTCTTTGTAGCACATGAATATATTTCTGCCCCTGCTTCATTATCTGCTATCATCATATAAGCAGCTATTCCGCTAAGCATTGTTGACTTTCCGTTTTTTCTTGCTACATAAAACATACTTTCCTTATATCTTCTTAAATTAGTTTCTTTATCTATAAAACCAAATAACGCTGATATATAAGCCTTTTGAAATAACTCTAATATTACTGGCTTTCCAGCCCACTCACCTTTACTATGTTTACAAAATGTCTCTATAAATTTTATTGGTCTTAATGCTCTTTTTTCATCAAATATATATTTATCTGAATTATAAATATCATTTACTAACTTTTCATATTGCTTGTACACTCTATTAGATACAACATATTCACCAGCTTTTATTTTCTCAAAATATTCAATAACATAATTCATTAATTCTGTTGCTCCTTAATGAATGTTATTAATGGATCTGATTCTTCTACTGGTTTAACTGGTGGTAATAAATCTACTAATTGCTTTGATAAATTACTATAATTTTTTAAGGTGGTATTATACCCCTTTAATGCTGGATTTTCTCTCAAAAATTCTTGTTGACCTTGCTTAAATAATGTTGTTGTACCTTGTTCTTCAACTTCTTCTTTCAATTTATTTAAAGTTCTTTGAATAAATAAAAGTTCATTGTAAATATTCTTCGCTATTGGTTGCCTATCTTTTGGAATCAACTTTAAAATCTTATTAAGCTGTTTCATCTCTTTTGATATATCTTTATTTTTCTCAAACATTTCTTAAAATTCACCTACTTTCTTTCTTTTACCCTACCCTAAATTTTAAAATTTCTTGGAGGGTTTTAATTAGGTACCACGCCGATGTTTTGGATTAAACAATATTTTCAGTATGTGGGGGGGTATAAATTAAATCCCCATTTTCATCAAATTCTACTCCATCAACTGTTGCTCCCCCAATTCCATGAACACTATTGTGACACTCTAAACATAAGGCTTGTAAGTTATCCCAATTTAAAGTTATATTAAAGTCATTTATATTCATTGGTGTTATATGCTCCTTATGATGAACTATCTTTGCTACCTCTCCACATCTTTCACAAATATAATTCTTACTCTTCATAAATGCCTTTCTACACTTAATCCATTGAATACTATTGTAAAAACCTTTTGCATATTCTTTAGCCATTATCTCTCCTTTATTTATATCTTTTTTCATATCTTGAATGTATTATTACTATGAGAATGTTACCTCCCACACACCCCACTCTATCCATTGATACTATGCCATTTATTACTACTCTTAAATATCAATGTAACCTCATATAAAAAACATTACTTATTAATCTAAATTAATATCTTATTTTCTTTATTGCATTGTTTAATCTCTCTGTGTCCATACCAATATAAGCTAATGTTGTTGCACTTGATTGATGTCCTAAAGCCTTTTGCACCAATCCTATATCCTTTTTATTGTCCATATATAACCAATATGCAAATGTCTTTCTTGTTCCATGACACCCTAGGTTTTCTATATTGAAATACTCTTCTATCTCTTTCATAATCCTATATGCTTGTGTCCTTGTTATTGGTCTATTAATTCCCTTCCTACTCTTTATTAAATAATCATCATCTTTCATTTCTTCTGTGTATTTATCTATTAACTTCTTTAACTCTCTATTTAACGGAATATTTATTACCTTTCCTGTTTTCTGCTGCTTTATTTTTAAATTCCATTTTTTTCTTACATCTTTTACTCTTAATTTTAAAATATCGCTTATTCTAAATCCGCAATATATTCCTAATCCAAACATAATAGCATTTCTTTGATTTTCACCTTCTAAGCTTTTCATTATGTTTTTTACTATACTTTTATCTTTTATAGGCTCTGTCATTACATCACCCCCATTTCTTTGACATATGTTCATAATTTAATTCTTGAATAAGTTTAACAACTTCTTTAAGCTCTTGGTCTATATCTATATCACTTAAAATTATTTTTGTTATATCAGTACCTATATATTTTCTTTCTCCAATATAGCTATCTGTTTTAACTCTATATCCTAGTTCATTTATATAATTTGCTACTGCTCTTACACTCTCTAACTCTAAATATTTTTTAAATACTATAGTTTCAAAGTTGTCATCTTCTTTTATTTGTGATTTATTTTCTAGGATATTAATTACTTTTTTTATTTTTTTTATTTTTTCATTATGTTTTTTTATTATCTTTTCCTCTAGCTTTCTATATCTATTTATTTTATTTTTTAATATCTCATTCATTTTTCCCTTTCGCCATTGATGTTAATACCATCAAAAGATTCTCTATAGGCTTTTCATACTGTTCAAAATTTTGATCATACATTGAGCATATTAAATATCCCGCTAGAGTTTTAACTAATGGATTAATCGGCTCTCCATCCCACCTTAAGCCTGTTTTAGTTTCTAAATAATCAGGAATCGATTCTATTAAGCTTTCTATAAATCCATCATCATCTTCAAAATCAACCCTTAATCTCAACTTGGCTTCTTCTAATGTTAATATCATTTATTCACCTTCTTTATTAAAAAGGTGTCCAAACAGGACACCTTTTGATTTATTCTTGTTTTGATAATTTTATAAACGCTTCTCCAACTAATGGTTTAGTGTCTGCTATTGCTAATGCTCTATAATCAATTACTCCATATTTAAAACTACTTTCTCTTGATGTTTCTACAACTATACCCTCTGGAATGTTGTAACCTAAGTAGTTAAAGTTACCTAAAAATATAGTATCATCTGCTATGTTATCATCAATAATAACTGGCTTACCTAATATGTAACCTATATTTTCATTCTTTGGATCAGCTATAAATATTGGTCTGCCTGTACTATCTACAATTCCATAAATCGAATTATATAGAGTTGAGTTATTCATAGCCCATTTTGCTCCTGCCGAATATCCTCTTTTTAATTTTCCTAACATTTTCGTTAAATCTGTATAAGCCACATTATCTGTAAATGTAAAACTATTTTCTCCACTCCATGCAATTCCAGTTTCTATTCCAGTTCCTTGACTTACTCCTGTTCCATTTACTAATGAATCTGCTATACATTCCATAACACAATTTGTTAATTCTTCAATGATATAGCTTTCAAATGCTGAAATACTCATTTTCTTTGAACTTGCTGAAATAGAAAATATTTTTATTATTTCATATCCAGCAAATGAAACTTTAGCAATATTTTCTGTTGGATTTTCTGAATCTACTTTTTCACCTTCTGTATGCCATTTTGCTTTTGTACTTGGTGTTCCAATAGGTACTGATATATTTGATGGAATGTTAAAACTTCTACAATGAGATATTAACCCTCCCATAGTTCTAGCTTTCTTAATTATTTCATTTAATGTATGAGTTGGTAGTATAGCAGCACTATTAGTTGTTGTGCTAAATGCATCTGCTCTCTTTTCTGCATCAACTATTTCCATAGCTCTTTTGAAAGTTCTTTCTTCTTCAACTGATAACTTTTGACCTAACATTGTCTTGAAAAATGCATTTCTGTATTCTGTACTTTCAAATACATCTCCTTTTACTTCTTCAGTTGATTTATTAAAACTCATTCCTGTTATTGGATTAAATTGTTGTGTTCCTTGGCTTCTTTCTTCTATATTTTCCTTAGCTTGTTTTAAACCCTCTAACTCAATATTTAATTCTTGAATATTTATATTAGGGTCTGTATTAATTAAATTCCCTATCTCTGTTGTTCTCTTTTCAATATCTGCTAGGTTATGATTTCTATAATAATTAAATGCTTCTGCTATATTTTTAAATTTCATTTTAAATACTTCCTTTCAATATTTGATTTACTTTTATTCTTAATATATCTTTTTGCTTGTCCTTATCCTGCTCTGCTATCATTTGATTTCTAGCTTCTATTGATGTTGTTTGATACGCTGGAAAAGGAACTACGCTACACTCATAAACTTTTTCTATTTTAGTTATTGTTCTAGTATTAGTTTTGCTATTATAAAAACTGCCGTCTTTTGGTACTTTAAATGCAAAACTCATTCCTGTTAAATCACCTCTACATACTGCCGTATGTACTGCCTTAGCTTCTTCGGTATTTGGTAAAACTGCCCTCATATGAAGTCCCTTATCATCAACGCTAAATTGCATTGTCTTTGGTACTCTTGCAAGTGGTAATTTGTTAAAATCATGATTATATAATAAACGTATATCGCTCAAGTCTGCCGAATCTAAAGCTCCACGTTTTATAACTTCTTTATAACTTCCCATAGGGTCATTAATAATTGTTTCTTGGTCAAATACTATTGGTGTGCCTATTAACTCCAATTCATTATTGCTCTGTATTTGGGTATTTCTTATTTCCTTCATTATTTGCCCCCTTTTTATTCATTTGGTATTCATCAACTATTTTCGTATTAGCAACATTTAGGGTTTGAACTCTTCTGTCACCATCTTCTACACTAGGTAAATTTAATATTTCTAATGCTTGATTTACTGTGAATAAGCCTAGTGGAACTAATTCTTTTAACATCTTTACTTTGGTTTCATTACTAGCAAATTGCAATCTATTAGCTTCCATAATTATTGAATTACCAAAGGCTTGTTCTCTTTGAGTAAATATTTTATCTGTTAATTCTAATGAAATTTGAACTCCTAATGCTTCTACTACACTTTCATAAAAAGCTGACCATTCATCTTCATTGTATGTACTATTAACAATTTTTTCTGATACTCCTAAGTAATCATATATTTTTTGTTTTACTGCTGACATTTGCTCATTATCAATGGCTACACTTTTAATCTCTAAAGGAACATAATCCATTTTGCTATCTAATGCGGCTATTCCTCCATTATTGCTTATAGATAAATAGTCTTTTATAAATTCTTCTTTTTCTTTTTTTAAATTCTCTGGACTTAATATCTGGTTGTACTTTAATAATCCTTTTATTGTTGCACTAGATTTTATTGAATTTGCTATACCTTCATTCTGTGTATGTGCTAAATCTAAAGTATTTAATATTGCTGTATTTTTATCACCTAATAAATCATTTGAATTATAAAATCTTCTTATTGTGAAAACATCTCTAAAAGGTAATGTTACTTGATTATTTCCAATGAAAAAAAATCTACAATATAATTCTCCAGTTAAGTCCGTTAAGTATTCCATATTTACTGGACTTAACGGATATATTCCTATTAATTTTCCATATTCATCTTTCTGTAAATAAGCAAATGCATTGTTATATAAATAATAGTGAGTTACTATTTTATATATCATGTCATATGAAGTCATATATGGATTAGGTCTTACTTGCAATATCCTATTTAAATAACTATCTCCATCTTTTCTATTTCTATCTATAGTTACAACATGAACTGGCTTTAATTTAGCCACATTTCTTGCTATTGAATCAACTGCTGACCTGTAAATATCACTTTCATATGCATTACCACTAAACTGTGTAAATATTGCAGGTCCTCCATTCATTACTTCTACTCTACTTTTTTCTGACTGTATTTCCTTTGAAACTCTTTGTCTAAAAATATTTTGTATAAATCCCAAAATCTCTCTCCCCCCTTTACTTATCATTTTTCAGCTACATACACTGGAGCATTCACATTACTGATACATAAACTTGGTACTCAATTTTCACTGTCATAATATTCTTTAAGTAAAATTTCTTTAATTTCTTCATAAGTCATATTTTTAAACTCATCATCTGATTTATAATTGTAATGATCTGTTAAAGGAAACTCACACTCTCTTTTTTTTCCTAACTCCTCTATCTCTTTAATATTTTCTTTCGTATATCCTTTATCTATAAGATATGATTTCATATATATATCACAATCAATACTCGTGTCCTTATATGTTAATGGCTCAATTAAAAAATCTTTTCTTTTAACATTGCTTTCTATCTCTTTTAAAAATTCTTCTTGCTGCTCAAACTCTCTTTCAAGTCGTTCTTCTTCATTTTCATTTTCTAACTGCTCTTGTGTAGATTTGAAAGTGAAAAGTCCTTCACATATATTTTTTAGATACACTCTATTTTGTTTCTTGCCTCTACTCTCTCTATTTCTTTCAAGCATTTTTAATAAATAACTTTCTATTATGAAATCTAGCTTTGTCCCATTATCATCTGCTATTCCTGATAGTTCATCATATAATTCATATGACAAATTAATTGTAATTTCTTCCTTTGGACTATCTGCCCACTCTTCCTCTATAACTTCATCATAATAATCCGCATCTATTCCGTAGTATCTTTTTAACCATAAATCTTCAATTTCATCTAATATTTCTAAACCTTTTATTTCTTTTTCTCTCTTTGAAATTTCTTCCTCAAACTCTTTTGAATAATATCCTTTAAGCACTTTACTATACTTAAACCCATATTCTTTTATTAAACTTTCCACGTAAAATTTTTTAACATTTAATTCTCTAGCTATATTTTCTAATTTTTCACCTTTATTTACTCTTTTACATATTTCTCTTACTTCATCTCTAGTCATTAACGTTCATCTCCTTATTAATACCCTTATTTTCTAAAGCACTTCTAATGTAACAACTTAATTTTATTTTATTCATTCATTATCTCCGCGGGAAATTTTATTTAAATGAGGATAACACAAAATTGTGTTATCCTCATTTAAATTTTAATCTCCTTTTATTAATTTTTATCTATTAAAAATACAACCGTATTTTTTTGAAGAGCATAAGGGGTTTTTGCCCCCAAATCCTTTGTGGGGTTAGG
>OJVW01000097.1_pt1 | contig 25360 bp, 30 predicted proteins | sample 1600281 | NCBI WGS metagenome assembly OJVW01 (sample SAMN04436830, study PRJEB24849) | human gut metagenome | biome: human gut; feature: NICU; material: stool | host: Homo sapiens | place: USA: Saint Louis, MO | collected 2011-08-06 | reverse complement strand
TTTATTACACTTTTTATACCTCTTTTATACACTTTATCTACACTTCATATACCTTCTAAACGAGTTATTATGATAGTGTCAAAAAAAATGAAAAGAACTACAAACACCGAATTAATAAAATTTAGTAAGGTGTCTGTAGTTCTTTCACATTCTATAATTATTAAACATTTGAAGTGCTAATCAAACTTAGAGGTTTTATTATCAGAGAATCATCATTGATAAAAGGTAATTCAATTGAATTGTCCAATGTTTTGAAATCCCAAACAGATGAATAGTTTGGTTTGTTTAATTCGTTGTTTAATTGAATTTTAGATAAACTTAACAGTTTATCCATTAGATAGTGTGGATATTTTACTATGTTAAGACTTTCATTGTTACCACCAAATGGATTTTTAAAATATTCATAAACATTATGATGAACGCAGGCGAAGAAGTCTCGGTCAAAGTTTCTTTTTTCAAACTCCTGGTAACTATATTCTAAACCATTAAATTCTAGGTGCATAATTGGATTGTATTTGTTTTCATCACTATAAATTATGTTACTACCAAATGCTGGTCCGAATTTTGTTTCCCATACAATTTCGAATTTAGAATTCTTTTCGTTTTGTTCTAGTATCTTATTAAAGGTAACTACAGCAAATTCGAATCCTTGTAATTCAATCTTATCCATAATATCACTTCACTCCTTAAAATTTGTTATCGGTGGACTACTCATCGATATATATATGATTATACAATATGAATTTATTTAAACAAAATAATATATTTAAATCACATAAAAAGGGAACGCTATAATAATGTAATGATAATTGAATAGAAATCATAATAAAATAGGGGGTACGTATGGAAAAAGAACAGATTAAAAAGCAACAGGCGCAGTTCTTAGAAATCATGAAGAAAATTCGTGAAGAGAAAGATGTAGATGCGCTTGCCGAATTGTTTATTGAAATCATTTCAGTATATGGGCTGAAGATGGATGAGACATCAGCATTACTTTATTACGTTCAGAAAGAAACACTTGAAGCAGATCACAATGCACATTTCTTAAAAGAACGATTGAAACTTGATGTTAAGTCGCTAGGTATTGAAGGAGTATTGCAAGTACAACGTGCGTTGGTTAATACGTATACATTAACTACAATAGCAAAGGAGTAACTACTATCTAATATTGAAATATCTGTTTGTTCTATAAAATAATCAATATATACCTTTTACTTAATCTTATAATTTAGATATAATACTTTTAACAAAATAGAAAGGTGGAAATATTTATGGATATAGGAGAGCAGTTACTTTCGTGTACTGTGAGATTAGAAACTGAAAGTAGTGTTGGTACAGGCTTTTTTTATAAGATGAAAGTAGAAACTAATGGAGATTTTAAACCAGTTATAGTGACCAATAGACATGTCCTTGAAGATGCGAATACATTAAATATAAGGTTGAGATGCAAACATAAAGATGGAACGATTATCAATCGCGATTTTCCTATTATTAATCTTGAAGGTAACGTTGTATTTCATCCCAATCCGGATATTGATTTAGCAGTGTTTCCCTTTCCAGGTTTATATGATATAACATCTCTATTTGGACTTACCCCTCTGATTACATATGTTTCAGAAGAACATATTCCCAGTGAAAATGATATAGAAAAACTAAGTCCTATTGAAGATGTTATTGTAATTGGATATCCCAATGGTCTGTGGGATGACATCAATGTAAGACCGTTAGTCAGAAGAGGAATAACAGCATCAGATTATAAATTGGATTATCAAAATAAACCACAATTTATTATTGACTGTTCTATATTTCCTGGTTCAAGTGGTTCGCCGGTATTTTTGTATAATACTGGGCCTTATCAGGAAGGGAATGATGTTTTTTTAACTGGTGTACGAGTGAAGTTTTTAGGCATAAACTCTAGTGTTTTTATTCAAAATTTAGAAGGTGATATTGTTGAAAGGCACATTCCTACAAAACTAAGTACAGTTTCAAGACTACCTATAGGATTAGGGATAATAATCAAAGCTAACCAACTTAAAGAAATGGAAGAACTTTTACCAGAGTAAATATTATAAACAAAAGGACTGATTAAAAATAATCGGTCCTTTTGTTTAGAGAAGGGATAAAAGAGTAATTTTGATTGATGTATCATCCAAGCAAGCACGAGCAAAGTTCTATGGTTCATCAAAGTGGAGAAGATTAAGACAGCAGTGTTTAGAGCGGGACCATTACGAATGCCAGTGGTGCAAACAAGAAGGTAAGTTAACAACTCAATATGATTCTATTCTTGAAGTGGATCACATTAAAGAGTTGGAACATTATCCGCAGCATGCATTAGATATAGACAACCTTAGAACGTTATGCAAAGACTGTCACAATAAACGACACGGAAGATTTAACTATAGAGAATCGAAAAGAAAAAGAAAGTGGGATGATGAATGGTGGTAGAAGCTGATATAACAACATTTATACGATATAATAAATAAGAGGATGAGTTAGGAGTAGTTACCTGATTTAAAGAATGCCTTTCCTCTTTATTTTATCGGAACAATTGGAGGTAATTAAAATGAATAAGGAATGTGAATGGTGTGGTGATAAGTTACTTAACACCAAGAGTCCCAGACGTAAATTTTGTGATGATGTTTGTAGGGCCAGATATCGTAGAGCTAATGCTGACAAGACAGGTTCATACAAAGTTACATGTGTATGTTGCGGTAATAGTTTTAGAACATATCATGATACTAAAAAGTATTGTTCAGAGGAATGTCGGTTGACAGGTTCATCAGAGCACTTGACTAACAGAACTAAAGTTATTCACGAATTGAAGTGTAATGAATGCAGTAATACATTCGGTTCGACTAATAAAGAGCAACGTTTTTGTTCTTACAAATGTAAAACTAGAAACAGAAATAAACTTAATGAACTAGAAAGAAGAAAGTATTATGCTGAAGGTAATAAGGCGATAACTTTATCTAAACTAATAGATAAAGAAAATAATATTTGTTATATATGTTTAGGGGAATGTGACTCAAATGATTATATAGAAGATGATAACGGTACAATCATTTGTGGTAACAAATATCCAAGCGTTGAACATGTAATACCTTTAAGTAAGGGTGGCAAACATGAATGGGATAACGTCAAGTTAGCACATAGAGGATGTAATATAAAGAAGTCAAATAAAGTACAAAAGAATCTCGCTAGAGGTTTTTTTACGCCCCCGGTCAAAAAGTTTTAAATAGAAATTGTCAAACGGGATACCGGTGGATGGGGTCAACTGTCTAAAAATATACGTTAATTTTTTTTATAGGGGGGTGATTGCTATTGAAAATGGCAGATTTGAAAAAACAGTTGATGAGTCAAATTGACGAAAACGATCAACTAGAAGTTGAAAAAGTCGAGAGATACCTTGATTTAGTAAAGCTTTATAAAAAAATGAATTCGTCTATTTCTAAGTATGGAACGATTGTAGAGTTTGAAAACGGAGCGCAGAAATACTTAAAAATCAATCCAGCAATCGCCGAAAAAGTTAAAATTTCACGTGCATTGATTGCTTTAGGAAAAGACCTTAATTTAGATGAATCAACAAAAATAGTGACTAGCGTTGACGATGATAATTATAGCGAGAGTGACTTAGTATGATTAAGCAAAAACATGTCGATTACTATATACAACAATATAAAAAAGGTGAAATAAAACTTAATAAAGAAAGAATTGAACTAATAGAATATCTAGAAAGAGATATACTTTCAAGAGATGATATATATTTTAATGACAAAATGATAGACGATTGCATCAATTATGGTGAAAAATGGTTTTTTGAATTACAGCCATTTCAAAAATTTTTGATTGCTTTCGTCTTTTTGTATTTTAAAAAGAATAACAGAAATTTTTATCGTAAATTTCTATGGATGTTTGGCCGTGGTGGCGGTAAAAATGGTCTTCTTTCTGTCGTTCTTAATTTTTTACAAACTGAATTACATGGAATTCTAGATTACAATATTTCGATTGTTGCGAATTCAGAAGATCAAGCAAAAACTTCTTTCGAAGAAATTTACAATACAATCAAACGAAATAAAATACTTCAAAAAGCTTTCGAGTATGGGAAAACAGTTATAACCTCTAAAAAAACTGGTAGCTATATAAGATTTAGAACGTCGAATGGCGATACTAAAGATGGTTTAAGAGATGGAGCGGTGGCTTTCGACGAAATTCACCAATACCCTTCGAACAAAGATGTAAAAGTGCATATTTCTGGATTAGGAAAAAAGCCGAATCCTAGAGAATTTTATGTAGGAACAGATGGATATGTTCGAGAGGGATTTTTAGATTCTCTTAAAGAAAAAGCCAATAGAGTGTTAAACGGTTCTAGTCGACCTAATGCTATTTTCCCTTTTATTTGCAAATTAGATTCAGAAGACCAAGTGACAGAATCAGAAAACTGGGAATTAGCAAATCCGATGTTTCATCAACCTTTATCAGAGTATGCCGAGAGCCTTTTAGAAACTATTTTTGAAGAATATGAAGACTTGGAGGACGATCCGTCAAATAGAGAAGAGTTTATGACTAAAAGAATGAATTTACCAGTTACAGATTTAGAAAGATCAGTGGCTAGTTACGAAGAAATAATGGACACCAATCGTCCTTTTCCAAATTTAGAAGGTAGACAAGCAATTGGATGTTTGGACTTTGCTAGCTTGCGAGATTTTGCCGCATGTGGTCTTTTATTTAAAGATAAGGATGACTATGTTTTTAAAACACATTCATTTGTTAGAAAGCAATTTGCAGACATATATTACGGATACTCTAGGAAAGCATCAGAACAAATAAAAGAGCGATTCGCACCGATAAAAGAATGGGAAAACAGAGGATTATTATCTGTAGTTGATGGAGCTACAATTGAGCCACAAACAGTGGTCGATTGGTTTGTTGAACAACGATATAAATACGGAGTTACAAAAATTGTTGCCGATAATTTCAGAATGGATGTATTGAGACCGTTACTAATAGCTGCGGGATTTGAAGTGGTTGTGATAAAAAATCCTAGAGCGGTCGATAGTTTGCTTGCACCAAGAATAGAAACGGCGTTTGCTAATAGACACATCATTTTTGGAGAAAATCCATTAATGCGGTGGTACACGAATAATGTATTAGTAAAGACCAACAATGATGGAAATAAGACGTACTTAAAAAAAGAAGAAGTTAGAAGGAAAACAGATGGATTTAAAGCATTTGTATGCGGTATGTATTTAGCAGATGAACTCACAGATTATAATTTTGAAGATGCATTCGATATATTAGAAGAATTAGACTTTTAAGAGGTGATAGTTATGTATAAACCACAATACCTAAATATTGTTAGGGCAACGAAATCAGCTTATGGAAACAATATTGCATATTTCAAAAAGACATTCGTTACTCATAACGGCTATAAATGGGATGTGCCAGCAAAAAAAGAAAATAAATCGGGTCGTCATTTTTTAGGAAAAATAAATAGTACTAGATGTCGACGGAAAGGGGGTGAATGAGTGAGTTTATTTGACTTGTTAAAAGGTACGTCAGCTAAAAACAAAGCTATTCAAGAAATGTTGGATTTTGAGTTTATAAACGACGTATCTACTAGAGCATACTTAAAGCGCTGGGCTTTAGATTCTGTTTTAAATTTTGTCGCTAGGACCATGTCAACAATGCAGGTACAAATAAGAGGTGCCACGAAAGAAGAATGGGACTATCTACTAAACGTACGCCCCAATAAAGACATGTCAGCAAACGATTTTTGGCAAAAGTTCTTTTATACACTTTTAAAAAATAACGAAGTGTTAGTAATTGTTTCCGATGATAATCAGTTATTAATTGCAGATGATTTTTATAGAAATGAATATGCACTCTACGAAGATACGTTTTCGGAAGTAACTATAAAAAACTACACCTATCAGAGAAACTTTAAAATGTCTGAGGTTATTTACCTTCAATATAACAATGAAAAATTAGATAAGTTCACCGATGGTCTATTCAATGATTATGGTGAACTTTTCGGTCGTATCTTAGAAGTTTCTATGCGAAATAATCAAATTCGAGCAGGTGTTTCCATTGATCAAACAGGTAGTTATGGAGATAAAAAGGACGGAAACGGAAGAACCGATCAAGAAAAAATACAGGCATTCGTTAATAAGATATACAAATCTTTTAGAAATAACTCGGTAGCAATAGTTCCACAACTGAAAGGTTTTAAATACGAAGAGTACACAAATAAAACGGGCTCGTCTAATCAATCTTTGGAAGAATTGGACCAAATGAAAAAGTCATTAATCAATGATGTTTGTCGTGCCATTGGTGTTCCTTCTGCATTAGTACATGGAGAAATGGCCGATCTAGAATTTAATCTAAAAGCCTATCAAAAACTTTGTATTACTCAATTGAAGGACAAACTACAATCAGAACTTAATAATAAAGTTTTGGAAAAATATGAGTACCAACAAGGTATACGAGTGATAATCATGAATGTTCTTAAACGTGATCCGTATGAACAAGCTGTACAAATTGATAAATTAATTGCTTCTGGAGTATTCACGCCTAACCAAGTGTTAATTGATTTTGAGTATGAAGAATCAGAGGAAGCATTTATGAATGAGCATCATATTACTAAAAACTATGAAAAATTGAAAGGGGGTGAAGATAAAGATGACAGTGAAAATCAAAGTTAACGGACCAATCATTTCTAATGACGATAAATGGTTCTATGAATTGTTTGACATGGAATCAACATCCCCGAACGATGTTTTAGATTTGTTACCTGCAAACAATGAAGATGTTGAAGTGACTATCAACTCTAATGGTGGGCTAGTGGACATGGGGAATGAAATTTATACAGCTTTGCGTTCCTATGAGGGGCATGTGAAAGTGAACATTGTGATGGCTGGAAGTGCTGCAAGTATAATTGCCATGGCTGGTAACACAGTTGCCATTAGCCCAGTTGGTCAAATTATGATTCATAATGTCGCAATGGGAGCTGGCGGCGATTATCACACAATGGACAAAGCAAGCGAGATTTTACAGAAAGCTAATAAATCTTTAGCTAATGCGTATGTTTCAAAAACGGGTAAGGCCAAAGAAGAAATTTTAGCGTTGATGGATAAACAAACATGGTTAACCGCAGAAGAGGCTGTTGAAAGTGGTTTTGCGGATGAAATCATGTTCGAAAATACCGAACGCCCATTATTAGTTGCTGATGGTGGAAGTGGTCTTATTTCAAAAGACATTATCAATGAAGTGAAAAAACTAAAAAATCAGCAGAACGAACCAGTAGTAATGGTCAATAAAAAAGAATTAAAAGAAATGATTGCTGAAGCAATCGTAGAAGTGAAGCAAAACGAAATTACAATTGAACAAACTATAGAACCCAAAGAACCCACGAACGAATCGCCGTTTGCTAGGTTCTTATTTTAATACACATTTTTAGGAGGAATTTAAATATGACAATCAATTTAAAAGGAATGGTCAATTATCAAGAAAAGCGTAAAGCTTTTATTGAATCTGTAAAAAATGGCGATCCACAGGAAAAACAAAATGAATTATACGAAGCATCTATGAATGCTTTAGCAGAAGACATGGTAGCAGAAGCAAAAAAAGAAGCTCGTATGGAAGCAGAAGAATTTATCAATGCTTCAAAAATGGATAAAGATATTACACCTCAAGAAGTGAAATTCTTTAATGCAGTCACTGAAACAGGCTGGAAAGATGAAGAACTACTTCCTGAAACAACAGTGGATGAAATTTTTAATGATTTAACAAGAGAACGTCCATTATTAAAAGAATTAGGATTAAAATATACAGGGTTACGATTGAAAATCTTAAAATCTGATCCAAAAGGTGCCATTGTTTGGGGTAAAATTTTCGGCGAAATTAAAGGTCAGTTAGATGCAACCTTCAGCGAAGACGATGCAAAACAAAGCAAAGCAACAGCATTTGTTGTATTACCAAACGATCTATTAGAATATGGTCCTGTTTGGATTAAACGTTATGTAACTACTCAAATTAAAGAGGCATTTGCTGTTGGCTTCGAAGATGCTTTCCTAAATGGCGATGGAAACGATAAGCCTATTGGTTTAACTCGTGACTTAGCAAAGGGAGCTACTTCAAACGGTGTGACTACTTATCCAGAGAAAGAAGCAGCAGGAACTTTAACTTTTGCCGATGAAAAAACAGCGATTAAAGAATTAAAAGAAATGCGTAAATACCATTCTGTTAAAGAAAATGGCAAACGTATTTCTGTCGCTGGTAAAGTAGTTATTGTTGCGAGCCCAGATGAAGCTTTGGATATTGAAACAGAGTTTACTTCTCGTAATGCAATGGGGGACTGGGTTACGAAATTACCGTTTGGATTGCGGATTGTGGAATCTGATTTCCAAAAATCTGGAAAAGTTACCACTTTTGTTAGTGGTCGTTACGATGCATTTGCTGCAGGAGCATTAGTGATTAAAGAATACGATCAAACATTAGCTTTAGAAGATTGTCGGTTATTCACTGCAAAACAATTTGCGTTTGGTAAAGCACAAGACAACAAGGTTGCAGCTGTATGGACATTATCAATTAATGGAGACCCAGAGACGGGGAAGTAGCAATCCCCGTGATTGAAAAAGTCACGCCAACAACAGACGGGGCTGTTGTAAATCTGAAATAACAGGGGAGGGATTCAATGACTAATGAACAAGCATTAGAGTTAGCCAATCTGAACCTAGAAAAATTTAAGAAGCGGATGAAAATTTTTGGAACGTCGGAAGATGAATCGTTAACGGAAATTTTAGCCGCTTCTTTTTTGCGCCTTGATTCTTTGATCAATCCAGTTAAACCAGAAAGTGATTTAACCTTCATAGAACTTGTATTTGAGCGCAGCCGATATGCCTATAACGATTCATTAGAGTTTTTCGAAACAAATTTTCAGCCAGATATATTAGCGCAGTCTTTAAAATATGCGGAGGTGTTCAACGATGATACACCCTAATTATAAAAAGCCTAAAATTAATAGTGGTAGTTTGAAAACACGTGTAGAATTTTGGGGATTTGTTCCAAATGATGGACCAGAGCCAGGAGAAGAAAAAAACGAAAAGCTATATGAATGCTTTTCTTTAGCTTACAATCCATCAATGAAAGACATGGAAATATTGAACGCAAAAGGAACTAAAGAGGGGCTGACAATTAAAATCCGTGATCCACACCAAGACTATATCCCTAGCAACAAACATAAAGTTGTTATTGACGACTATAGAGCTTTACCAGTGGGCAAAGAATGGGAAATCGTAGATGTTTCACCAGATTTTGAAGATAACCGTTTTATCAAGATTGTTCTAGGGATAACGTCATGAGCGAAGTGACAGGGTTAGAAGGAATTCTCAAAAATATGGAAGATAAACTAGGTCAAGCACGAGTAAATAGAATTTCAAACAAAGCTTTAAAAAAACAAGGCGAAAGAAACAAGCAGACTGTTAAAAAATACATGGCTAGTTATATAGATTCAGGAAAAACGCATGACTTAGTTATAAGTAGTGGTGTGAAAAGTAATCCAAAACGAGTTGAGACTGGCTGGGCTTCAAAGGAACGTGCGCCTATCGTCCATTTAAATGAGTTCGGCTATACGCGCTATGGTACTTATGTACGACCTCGTGGAATGGGAAAACTACAGGCTGCAGCTGATGAAATTCAAGCGAAAGCATTTGGAGAGATGAAGTCGGATATGGAGGAATTAGCTAAATGAAAGATATGATGATGGAAGTTTACAATGCCTTGATTGAAAATGAAACAATTAATGAGCTTGTGACACCTCAAAGAATTAAATTTTATGAAGTACCAGAAACTTTGGATACTACCAAGCCTTTCATTATCATTGATAACTTTCTTGGTCCACAAAACAACGCCTATTTTGCCAACAACAAAGCTTTGTCAATTCGCTTCAATTATCAAATAAATGTTGAAAGCATGGACAGAATGGTAACCAAGCAAATTTCTAAAGCAGTTGAAGAAACGATGAAACAAATTGGATTTGGTCGCCTAGATGGTGGTTTAGATCAGTACTTTAACGAAACAAAACGTTTTGTAGATGCAAGACGTTACAGAAAAAATACACAAATTCACGACACCGACTATTAAGTTGGTGTCTTTTTTTTAGGAGGAAAAAATTTATGCAAACATACGGATTTAGCAGAATCACTATTCAACAATTGGACAATGAATTAAAGCCAGTCGCTGGTAAGAAACATGTCATTGATGGCAAGCCAAAAGAAGGGGCCGCAGCAAGCTTTGAAATTACAGGACTAACCAAAGAACCGTCAAAAGTTTTCGGATCAAATATTGCATACTACGTGGCACGTAAAGGGCACGGAGATATTGCAGCAAACTTAGGTATCTTAGATGTACCATCAGCCATTGAACATGAAATGTTAGGGCATAAAAAAGCTAGCGAGGAAAGCAAAGTTTATCATATTGGCGAGGATACAGAGCCACCTTACTACGCAGTATTAATCGAATCAGAAGATTTGTATGGCGAAAAACTTGGCTTCGGTATGTATGCAGGCACATTCTCATTAGATGGTGTCAAAGGCGAAACATTAAATGATGACGACTTTACGCCAGAGCCTGGCGAATATGTTTATTCTGCTGTTTCTCGTCAAATTAACGGTAAAAAAGTTACTGTCGGTTTTGCAGATAATTCAGAAGCTCTAGCAGAATTGACAACAGAATTATTTGGTGAAGAAACACCAGCGCCGGAAAAGTAGCAAGCCCCACAGTGGGAGCTGTTACTCCCACCACAGATGGGGCCAATATTGAATTAAGTTAGGAGGACAAGAAATGTCGTTTATTCCACCAGAAAAATTTAGACTTTATAAAAAAGGTGAAACTAATCCTGTTGCAGAAGGTGTTTCACCTTTAGCTATTACAGGAATTGCCGCAAATACGGATGTTTTAGCAGGTGACTTTACTGTCACAGGTGTTGCTACTGTTAACGGTGAAGAAAAAGAATCTGATCATGTCGATGTACCAGCGTTTAAAACATTACCTATTGCAGTAACAGGAATTACCTTGGATAAGACTGAATTAGCTTTAAAAGTTGGTGAAACAGCAATTTTAACACCTACAATCACGCCAGAAAACGCAACAAACAAAGCGTATAGATTCAGTTCTGAAGATGCAGCAATTGGAACGGTAACGCCAGTGCAAGGAAAAGTAACAGCCGTTTCGGAAGGTGTTACAAAAATTGTTGGCACAACTGAAGACGGTAATTTTACAGCAGAATGTATTTTGACAGTATCAGCAGCAGAATAAAAATTATTGATTAAGGACGGCTTTAGTTAGCCGTTCTTTTTTTGGAGGTTAAAAAATGGAACGCAAAATTGAACTAACTTTACGCATTGATGGCGAAGAAAAAACTTTTACACAGGACTTTGTGCCGTTTTCTAAGCGTACAGACTATATAAAAAAAGAAAATTCACTTAGAGAAGAAAAAACAAGCGAAGGATTAGAACCAACAGCGGACGACTATTTAGAAATGCAAATTCAATTTGTCGCCGATTTATTCGATGAAAAAGAACTTACTAAAGAAGCAATTCTTAACGGTATGGATGCTTTAGACATTGATAAAATATGGGAAATTATCAGCTATCGAGTTCTTGGCCTATCTAAGACAGATGTGGAAGAGTCAAAAAAGGAAAAGGCGGAGGAAATCTAAGCTGGTCTGAATTTTATGACCTGCAGGTTGGTTTTGTCCGTGAATCAGTTACAGAACTTGGGTGGACGATTCGGGATTTCATGAATACTGATTGCTTGGATATTGATGAAATCTTATTGAAGGCACCAAAGAAAAAGAAAACTAAAAAGAAAAAACAAGAGGTGCGACCATTAAGCGAATTAGTCAAGCGTGGTAGCGCATAAAGGGAAGGAGGTAACTAAATGAGTGGTGGAACGCCGTTAGGAAATATGGTCATAAAGCTTGGTTTGGATAGTTCTGATTTTGGTCGTGGTGCAGCAAATGCTAAAAAAGAAGTTCGTTATTTAGCCAAAGAAATGCAAGCCAATGCAAAAATCGCTGATATGGCGGGCAATCAAATGGGCAAGCTTGGCACACGTTTTGATGGATTAACTAAAATCATTGGAGCCCAAGAGAAACAAGTTGCTGCATTGAAAAAAGCTTATGACGAGTCATTTGTAGATGGAAAAGCGACAGAATCCACCAAAAGGCTAGCAACTCAATTGCAAGATGCCAATGGAAAACTAGCAAATTATCGATCTCAATTAATTCAAACAGCTGGTCAAATGGCAGAAATGCAAGTCAAAACCACTGATGCCACTGGCGCCATTTATAATGCCAGCGAAAAAATGATTTCTAGTGGGCAAAAAATGGAAAAAGTGGGCGGAGCTTTAACAAAAGGTATAACTTTGCCAATTCTTGCTGGGGCTGCAGCAGTAACAACGGCCGCTGTGAAATGGGAATCTGATTTTGCAGGTGTGAAAAAGACCAATGATGAAGTTGTGGATTCGACAGGTAAGGTTGTTTACTCATACAAAGATTTAGAAAATGGTCTTCGTGGACTAGCCAAAGAATTACCTTCAAGTCACACGGAAATTGCAAACGTTGCAGAAGCAGCAGGGCAGTTAGGGATTAAAACTAAAAATGTAGTTGGCTTCACCAAGACAATGATTGACTTAGGCGAGTCAACGAACATGAGCGCAGAAGAAGCAGCAACTGCTTTAGCTCGATTGGCCAACATTACAGGAATGCCACAAACGGAATTTGACAAGTTAGGTTCTGTGATTGTTGATTTAGGGAATAACTTTGCGACAACCGAGTCAGAAATAACCGCAATGGGATTACGTCTTGCTGGTGCTGGTCACCAAGTGGGAATGAGTGAAGCTCAAATCATGGGATTTGCGGCTGCATTGAGTTCGGTTGGTATTGAAGCAGAAGCAGGCGGTTCTGCATTTTCTAAAGTGATGGTTGAAATGCAATTGGCTGTAGAAAATGGAGCCAATGCATTTGCAGGGTTAGAGAGTTTAAGCCAACAAACTGGTGTATCTATGGAACAGGTTTCTAGCGCTGTTAGAAATGGCGGTAAAGAGTTAAAAAACACTGCTGGTGCAATGGGGTTAACTAGCAAAGAATTAAAAACAATGCATAAAGAAGCCACCGATGCATCAGGAAAATTAAATGATTTTGCAGAAGTAGCTGGAATGTCTGCAGAACAATTTTCTAAAGCTTTCAAAGAGGATGCTTCAGGTGCTATTATCAAATTTATTGAAGGGCTAGGAAAAACGAAGGAACACGGACAATCTGCAATTGCTGTTTTAGATGATATGGGGATTACCGAAGTTCGTCTTCGTGACAGTTTGCTACGTGCAGCTGGTGCCAGTGATGTATTTAAAAGTGCTGTAGATCGTGGAACTAAAGCATGGGGAGAAAACACCGCTTTAACAGAAGAAGCTAACAAGCGATACGAAACTACCGAATCTCAATTAAAGATGCTTAAAAATGAAGCAGTGGACGTAGGAATCACGTTTGGTGGTCCTTTAGTAAAAGCATTGAGAGATGCGTTGCAAGCGACTAAACCAATGATCAAAACCGTAACGAATTTAGCGGAATCTTTCTCAAATGCTGATCCTAAAACACAGCAAACAATTGTTAAAATGATTGCATTAACTGCTGCAATTGGGCCTGCTATTAAGTTAACAGGTACTTTAACGAAGGGTGTAGGATTTTTAGGCAAGGGCTTTGTTGAGACAATGGCCGCTATGTCTAAAAAAAGAGCGATTGAAGATGTTACAAAAGCTTTTGCAGAAGGTAGTTCTGTTTCTGTTGGATTCGGAAAAGGCATTGCTTCTTCTGGTTCGGCGTTAGGTGGATTAACAGCTAAAATTGGAGGAACCACAACACAAATTGGTTCATTGACTAAAGGGTTTAGTTTATTGAATCCTTGGGTGTTGGGTGCAACTGCAGCGATTGGGGCAGGTGTAGCAGTGTGGAAACTCTGGGGAGAAGAAGCCTGGAATAGTTCCCAACGTGTTAAGCAATGGGGAACTGATGTCGGACGAGAAGTTGCCAAAACTTTAGACGGGGTGCAAGACAAAACCAAAGCCGCAAATGGTCAGTTTGGCTTATTAAAAGATGGATTTAATCAATCAGATGCTTCTAAAATGGCAGAAAATTTTGAAGCAGCGGGTCAGTCTCTTGAAAAGTCTTTAAATAAAAAAGTAGATGGATTGAATCAATTATTAAAGCAGTTACCAGGAACCGCTACAGACTCAATGAAAGAAATCATTGAGAATGAGAAAAAACTAAATCAGTCTGCTGTGGAAGAAATCCAATCGAATAATAAGCAAATTCAAGAGATTAGACAAAGGGCTGCAAACGAAAATCGTCAATTGAGTGTTTCTGAAGCTCAAATGATTAGTGATTTATCAAAGAATACTGCGGAAGCTTATGTTAATACTCTGGATGTTTCGGCGGAACAAAAAAGAACTATTTTGAAATCAATGACTGGTGATGTAGCGAATGCTACGAAAGAAGAAGCAGAAATATGGTTAAAATCATTAGGAGAGCAAAGGAATGCATCACAGACTCATGCCGCTAAAATGAAAGAAGAGCAAAAAAAATGGTTGAAAGATTGGGGATATAACCTTGATGGTGAATTTGCTCAGAAGTATCTTGAAGAATGGGATAAAATAAACGAAACTACGACTGAAGGTTTTGATAACCAAATGGCCGCCATTGTTGAGAAATTCCCTGAACTAAAAGATAAAATTCATTTGGCTTCTGGACAAGTAATAAAAGAGAGCGGAAATGCTTCACAATACCTTATTGAAGATAACGAGAAATTATTGGAGAATGTTACCAAAACAACAAATAAAGTTGCTGAAAATGCTAAGAAGAACGCTGAACAACTTAAATATGTTGGTAATGAAGCAAGTGAATATGGGAAAATGTGGAATAATCTTGTTCTTGATCCAAAAACAGGCGAAGTCAAAACCAATGCACAAGAAGCAGTTAACGAAGCTGCAAATTCTGAAAAAGGATGGAACCAACTCCTATATGCTTCCAAACATGCCGACCTAAAAAGTAATGCTAAATTAATGATTGCCGAAGCAGCAATTGCTAACGGAAAATGGGACAGCATGACGTTTAAGGAACAACAAGCGCTTTTAGATACAAATGCCAAGAAGACTGTAACTCAGGCATTACAAGCCAACGGAAAATGGGACAAACTTAATTTTGAAGAGAAGAAGGCCATTCTGTATTCTAATACCCCTGAAAAAATGGCTGAAAATATGCTTAATCTTGGACTTTGGGAAGATTACAAGTTACATGACAAAGAAATTAAAGCTGATAACAAAGAGTTTTTAGAAGTGCTTAGTGATTCACAAGAAAAAATTGTCAATTGGTCTAATTTACCAGATGATGTTAAAAAATTTTATGCAGATAATCAAGATTTACTGACAAAAATTTATGGATCAGAACGAGCCTTTAATGCTTGGAAAAATTTACCAGATGAAAGCAAACTGCTTTTAGCAAATAACACGGATGTGCTACAAAAGATTCTTTCTTCAGAAACATATCTAACAAATTGGAATAACCTTCCAATAGACCAGAAAAAAATGCTTGCCAATAATGATGATTTACTAACAAAGGTAATGAAATCAGAAGAAAGTATGAATGCGTGGAATTCATTACCTGATCCAGTAAAAAAAATGCTTGGTAATAATGAAGATTTAAAAGCAAAAATAGCTGATGGAACATTAAGCGTGCAAACTTATGACCAAATAAAGCCACAATTAAAAAAATTACTCGGAGATGCTTCCAATGTATCAAATCAATCACAGGTAGGTATTCAAAACTTAAATGCATTTAACGCAAACAATCCAGCACAGAAAATACTACGTGGAGATTCTTCAAATGCACAAGCTGCAGCTCGACAAGGTGGCAATGCATTGAACACCTACAATGCCAATAATCCAGGAACGAAAAACTTGCGAGGGAATGCAGGTGGAGTTGTCGGTGCGGCTTCAAGTGGTAATAGTAGCTTAAATATTTTCGCAGCAAACAATCCAGTAGAAAAACTATTAAGGGCTAATGATCAAGCGAGTGGACCAGCATCTCAAGCGAAAAATGCAGTAAGTGACTTTAATTCTGGCCCTTCGGTAATTACCAAAACTTTAAACGTAGTAGCTAATTTAGGTGCTGGGGTAGCAAAAATTTTAGGACTAGAAACAGGAACCAATAATCATATTGGTGGTCCGGCAATCGTCAACGACCAAAAAGGACGTACTTATAAAGAGTTGGTAATTCCTAAAGGTGGCGTGCCTTTCATCCCAGAAGGTAGAAATGTATTCTTGCCAGATTTACCAAAAGGATCAAAAGTAATCAAAGCTTCAGAAACAAAGAAATTAATTCCTCATTATGAAAACGGCGTGGGTGTTCCGAGAAACTCTTCAGTTGTTAAAAATCTAATTGCTGTTCAAGATTCACATGAATCGAATGATTTTAGCGAACTTGCTTCTCTTATGCGTGAAATGGTTTCTTACTTAAAAGACGGCAATATTAAAAATATGGAAGTGACACAATATATCACAGGTGCAGACACAAAAACACCGAGAGAAACGGCGATGGAAACAAAACGCCAATTGCGTGATTTAGCGAGGGGGTTTAAATAGTGAAACTAGAATTAGTTTATACGAACCAAAATGGGGAGCAACTCGTTTTTAATGAGGAAGCTCCTTATTTTTTGCAAAACGTCGAGGGATTAGAAGCACCAGAAAATGTTGTTTTAGCAGAAGAAGTGTTTGGAGAAGATGGCGCAAAAGTTGTCGGCATCCGCTTAAGCACTCGGAAACCGTTATTAGAAGGCACTTTAATTGGAAAAACAGAAGAAGAAATTTATCAGCTGCGCCGAGATATGATTCAAAAAATCGATCTAAAACAAACAGGTAAGCTAACTCTTAAAGTCTATGACAAGGAGTATGAAACCGACGTATTACCAATCCAAGCGCCTAGTTTCAAATTATACGAGGATAATCCTTATAAGGTTGATGAATGGAACTTATTCTCTTTACAGTTTGAAGCATTCGATTCTTATTTCCGGGATGTATCGTTTTATAACTCACTGGTTCCTTTGGCAACATTAAAGCCAACGCTTATTTTTCCAATGGTTTTTGTCCAAGGCGAGAAGCATACGTTTGGCCGCTTTGAATCAGGGAATATTGAAAAGATTGTAAACAATGGAGATGTGCAGGTTGGAGCAGTTTTTCATATGAAATGTGTAACAACCGTGACTGATCCGCAGATTTACGATGTAACAAAACAAACCTTCTTTGGATTTAAAGGAACCTTTGAACCTGGAACAAGATTTGAACTTTCAACGGTACGTGGGAATTTATATGCGAAAAAAATTGTAAATGGTGTAGAAACTAATGCTGTTCCAGAACGTATGGAAGGCAGTAGTTTCTTTCGATTATCTAAAGGAGATAACTATTTACAACTAAAAGCGGCCAACAATTCTCAAAATGGAATTACATGTGAAATGCAATTTACACCATTGGTTAGCGGGGTGTAGTTATGGATTTTATGCCATTGCCTTTTGTAGAGGTGTTCCGAAGAAAGTCTGGCTTTGATTATGAATCAACGGCAGTTCTGGACATATGGAAATCAATGAGTGTCAAAGAAAATTTCAAGTCAGCCAATACTTTTGAAACGGTTGTTCTTTTAAAGTACATGCCAAAAGAATTAATGGACGAAGACACAGTGCTATTGATTAATAATTGCTTTTACTATATTGATTCTATTATTTGCGATGATTTGAGCAGTGGATTAATTACAATTTCTGGGAAGTCTCTTTTTGCAAAATCTGGTAAGAGAATTGTTTATCGAATTTACAATCAAACAAAAAGACCAGAGCTGATTTGCTACGATCACTTACGGAACGAAGTGGTCTCTCCGTCAGATGCAAAAAGAAAAATAAGTTACTTATCTGTTGAACAACCGCCAGCAATTACTAATTCAAACATTAGTTATCAAAACAGTTATGGGAATGTTGAAGAAGAAATAGAGGGACTGTGTGAAAGTTACAATTTTGGTTTTGACGAAATTCCTATCTCGAATGGGCGTATTGGTTCAACATCAAACGGCCAAGTTGGAACAAATATTCGTTTTAGAAAAAGTGAAGATGTTTCTAGTGTAGTTCAATTTAGTGCAGAGTTTGAAAATGTCACTAATGAATCATTAGAAAAGAACAACTATGATGAAGCTACTACAGCCCTTATTTATGGAGAAGGCGAAGGAAAAGCTCGTAAGCATACTCAAGTAAATAACAATTTGAGTGGCCTCGAACGAAAAGAAATATACGTCGATGCTCGTGACTTACAACAGACTGTTGATGATGTAAAAATGCCAGATGCACAATATATTGCCACATTGCAATCAAGAGGAAAAGAAAAATTAACTGAACAACCAAGAGTTTTGGCATTGAATGGGACTATCAATTTGAATGATAGTCTTTTTGTTTATGGTCGAGATTATAAATTGGGGGATCGAGTAAAACGTATTTCTTCTTTTGGCTATTCAGATACAGTGGTTCTAAATTCTGTAACGCAAACCTGGGATGAGAAGGGATACCATATTGACGGTGAATTCGGTAATCAAAGTAAAACAATTATTGATGTAATCAAGAGAAAAGGAAAGTAGGTGGTTATTTTTGGCGGAATTAAGTTTATTTTATGATGCCGTTTTGCAAGATGATGGCACATACGATCGTGCTTATACATCGGCAGATTGGGCAAAATACTTTGAAAATATTTTTCGCAATGGCGTAATGATGTCAGTCGGTGAAGCATTAAGAGTGACTGCAGCTGATTCTGTTGGGATGAGAGTTGTTGTAAAAGCAGGTTCAGCAAGTTTAAAAGGTTATCAATATATTAATACGTCTGCTTTTGCAGTACCTATTGACGTTGCTTCTTCAACACAAGATCGAACAGATTCAATTGTTGTTCGTCATGATTTGAACGCTAGACAAGCTTATGTAGCAGTCAAAAAAGGTAATGTGACAGTCGAACGCACGCCAGATGTATTTGAAATTCAGCTGGCCACTGTCAGAGTACCGAGAAACAGCACAGCTATTACAGTAGATTTAATCACAGATAAGCGACCAGATGCAAAAGTTTGTGGCTATTCAACACCGTTTGAGAATGTTTCAGTATCTGGAATGGAAAAGCAATACGAAGAAATGTTAAAACAAGTATTTAATCAATTTAAAATTTTAGCAGATGAAAAGAATAGAAAAATGGAACAGTCTTTAAATGATATGTCTGTTCTATTTAATGATTGGTTTAAGAATCTGAAAAACTTATTAGATGAGAACCAAGCAGCAAATTTACAAAATCAAATTAATGAATTAACAGCTAATATCGAGTTAGGAACGATTAACCATGAATTAAAAGGATTTCCTAGAGTTAGAGCTTTAACTTGGGATTATGGAGCAGGAGTTGCTCCAGTAGGCCAAGAACCAACAGGGGCAGGTGGAGGACCTCCAATTACAATTCCTGTAAATGTAGAGTATTTAAGTAGGAAATCTCTAAAAGTGAAGGTATCTATTGATTATGGATTAATCACCCCAAAATACCAAAGAATCGATGAATATCACCATAGATTTATTTCTGGTGTAAAAACAATAGAAATCATTTTAGGAGGGTTTTAATTGAGCAAGATAAAGAAGATTAATGAAGGCGATCCATTATGGCATGAACCTATCAATGAAAATTTTGAAGTTGTTGAACAGTTAATGCAAAATCAAAAAAGATATATCTATAAAAAATCAGGCCTAGATGAAGCGGAGGCGGCGTATAAAAGTGCTTTTGGAGAAGAAACGAATATTCTTCTTATTCGTGAAGGAAGTAAGGTCGATGCCTATTTACGGGTAAACGTGACGGATGCAGCAAAACTAAAGACAGCCATGGCTCTACTATTTAAAATTCCTGAAGGGTTTATGATTGATCAAGAAATGAGAGCAGGATATTGGAATACCGCATTAACAACTGTACAGTATACGTATCCTCAAGGTAATTATGGAGCGTTATACGAGGAGGGCGCGAAGGGAATTAGATTTTGTAGCGACAGAAAAGGGAATCATTATGTTTGTGGTAGTTGGTACACTGCAGATGCTTTCCCAGAAACATAAATGATAATGGAATAAATGAAAGATAAACCGTTTAGCGAAAGCTAAGCGGTTTTATTGTAAGTAGAAAGTAGGTGCAGGATGAACTTAACACTAGAACAATGGTTAGCGCTAATTACATTTTTAGGCGGAATTATCTTCGCATTAATGAAATTTTATCATGTCTTCTCTCAATTAGAGGATAGCATGAAAGAACTAAAACAAGCTGTTGACCGATTAAATAACCATGAAGTGCGCATTAGTCGATTGGAAGAACAAAATAAAACTCTCTTTCGGGGAATTGGAGGAAACAAAAAATGATAGATTGGAAATCAAGAATAAAAAATAAACAATTCTGGTTGTCCCTAATTCCTGCAGTTTTGCTACTTATTCAAGTAGTCGCAGTACCTTTTGGGTATAAATTTCAAATTGATGTGATTAATCAGCAGCTGTTAGATGTCGTCAATGCAGTGTTTGTTATATTAACTATTTTAGGAATTGTGACAGACCATACAACGCCTGGATTATCAGATAGAAAAGGAGACAAATAGATGAAAAAGAAAATTTTAGCAGGAGCGCTTGTCGCTCTGTTTTTTATGCCTACAGCTGTACTTGCCGCTAAAGGAGATCAAGGTGTGGATTGGGCGATTTACCAAGGCGAACAAGGCCGTTTTGGCTATGCACATGATAAATTCGCTATTGCCCAGATTGGTGGCTACAATGCTAGCGGTATTTATGAACAATACACATATAAAACGCAAGTAGCAAGTGCTATTGCACAAGGTAAACGTGCGCATACCTATATTTGGTATGACACTTGGGGAAACATGGACATTGCGAAAACAACAATGGATTACTTTTTGCCACGTATTCAAACGCCTAAAAATTCCATCGTTGCATTAGATTTTGAACATGGAGCGTTGGCTAGTGTTCCAGATGGACATGGAGGATATGTAAGTTCAGATGCCGAAAAAGCAGCAAATACAGAGACAATTTTGTACGGTATGCGCAGAATCAAACAGGCTGGCTATACTCCAATGTATTACAGCTATAAGCCATTTACACTAAATCATGTAAACTATCAACAAATCATCAAAGAGTTTCCTAAATCTTTATGGATTGCTGCGTATCCTATCGATGGTGTGTCACCATATCCATTGTATGCTTATTTCCCAAGCATGGATGGTATTGGTATTTGGCAATTCACATCCGCTTATATTGCAGGTGGTTTAGATGGTAACGTAGATTTAACAGGAATTACGGATAGTGGTTATACAGATACCAATAAACCAGAAACGGATACGCCAGCAACAGATGCAGGCGAAGAAATTGAAAAAATACCTAATTCTGATGTTAAAGTTGGCGATACCGTCAAAGTGAAATTTAGTGTTGATGCTTGGGCAACTGGCGAAGCTATTTCAGATTGGGTAAAAGGAAACAGCTACAAGGTGAAAGAAGTAATTGGGAGCAGAGTATTGCTAGAAGGCATCTTGTCATGGATTAGTAAAGGCGATGTTGAATTATTGCCAGATGCAACAGTTGTTCCTGATAAACAACCAGAAGCAACTCATGTGGTACAATACGGTGAAACGTTATCTAGCATTGCTTATCAATATGGGACAGACTATCAAACGTTGGCGGCATTAAATGGATTGGCTAATCCAAATCTTATTTATCCTGGTCAAGTTTTGAAAGTCAACGGATCAGCAATAGGCAATGTTTACACAGTTCAATACGGTGATAATTTATCAAGTATTGCAGCTAAGCTTGGTACGACTTATCAAACCTTAGCTGCATTAAACGGATTAGCAAATCCTAACTTGATTTATCCTGGTCAAACATTGAACTATTGATGTTTTTGTAAAATCAGTTGAAATTTAGAGGGAGCTCATTTACAATGGAGTTACCTTTTCATATTATGACTCTTTTCGACTTAGAAAAGAGGGCTCCTATCTTATGCCAAGTCTTTAGGTAGGAGCATTTTAATTTTACTCATAAAGCTTTTGTATTGCATAAGAAAACACCTACCGCACATACTTCCCCAAGTAGTTGTCTGTGCCGTAGGTGTTTTTTTAGATTTTACTTGTTAATCATAACCGACTTTCTTTTTTTGTAACAAAGTTAAGCTTGGATTTATGAGAGCGATAATGTGTACTGAGTTTATCCTAATTAAAAATAGTTTTTGCCTATTTTTAAGCTATTATTACTTGGGAATAGTTCCCTTTTACATAAGTTAAAAAATGTAGTATAGTTATTTTAGCGATATTCACTAATATCCACAGTTCCAATTAAAGCCACGCACAATTTTGTTAATAGGTTGTGAGTGGCTTTATTGGTTGAATTAACAAAACTAATTTGTTAGAATAGTAAAGCAATTACTTGTAGTAAAAGACTACATGCCCCTTGTATCATAATTGTGCAAGGGGCTCTTTTATATCGTATTTTTATATTTGGGTCCTAGAATAGATAAATTATAACTTTTTTATAGTATTAGTTCATCATATTTTAATACACTCATTTGCTTTATAAGAAATAGTATGGTACTATGAGTAAGTAATCAATTTTGACATGTAACGAGAGTGCTATACATAAAACTATAATTCTCCTTTTGCCTATCAAACATTTGTTGCAACAAATCGCATACAGGGTATGCACAAGGAGGAAACACATATGAACAACGGTACAGTAAAGTGGTTTAACTCAGACAAAGGTTTTGGATTTATTACAGGTGAAGATGGCAATGATGTATTTGCTCATTTTTCAGCAATTCAAGCGGATGGTTTTAAGTCGTTAGAAGAAGGACAAGCAGTAACTTTTGATACTGAAGAAGGACAGCGCGGTATGCAAGCTGTTAATATTTTTAAAGCATAATAAAGGTTTTGATAAAACGTTCCAATTTAGTTGGAACGTTTTTTTTTATAAGATTAAATTGATAAGCTTCAAACGTTGAAAACGAAAAGAGGTCATCATATGGGATTCGGAAAATGGAAAGAAGTTATACCATCAGAGAAAAGTAAGCAATTTGATGAAGGACAGAAAGTATCATTTATTTACAGAAAAGAAATTAGAAGTGGTATAATAGCTGCTTTATTAATTAATTCAGCAGTAATTAATATTATAGACAGTTCTAAGCCAAAAAACAAAAAAGAAAAAACAGTAATTAGTTATGAGAAACTATTATCGGTGTATCAATAAAAAGACCCTAGTTTAGATTAGGGTCTTTGTGTTAAACTTAAGACAAGGCTTTATGGAATACTCTTTTTTCTAAGCAGATTCTTTACGTGCCAAAGGATCTGTTATTTTTTATTTAAAAATTGTTAGCTTAGCTAGTTAGAGCAAACGGCTCATAACCGTTCGGTCACAGGTTCGAGTCCTGTATAGTCAATAGTAAAACTCCTACCTCTTTTTCTTATGAGAGATAGGTTTTTTTTGTTATGGTAATATTTTTTTGTTGAAAAATAGAACAAACGTTCGTGTAATGTTTCTGATAGGAGAGTGTATCAGATGGTGAGACGAACTAAAAAAGAGTTTAAACCTTACAATGATTATGTTGACAGGCCATTCGAATTAAAGTGGCCCACAGCTTTTCCATTGGGTGAATTAACAGAAGCAATTAAAAACACAGACGAATACCACGCTCGAAATATTGAGAGACTACCACAGCAATCGCAGCGACAAATAGAATATTTTTTAGATCGTTCAATTAAGCAAAATAAGGTACTAGAAATCCAGTTGAACTCATTAGATGAATATGAACGAGTGAAGCCACACGTTTTTGGTGTTTTCCGTGGGATGGCAGAATTCGATGTTGTGCTGATTGGTGAACAAGAAATCGATTTTTACGATATAAGACATATTCAGATTCATAATTTCACGAAATGGAGTGAAGAACATATACCTGAAGAAAATCCATTCGAGGAAGAACCAGAACACTGCGAAACAATAGATGAATTTGTGGACGAATATTTCGATGATGAACGGATAGAATAATTAAAAATGTAAAAGCTCTACTTCTCAATCATGGAAAGTAGAGATTTTTTGTATGTAAAATATGCGAATAGTATTTGATGAAATAAAAATAGACTTTAAAATGATCAGAATGCAAAACCAGTGCAAAATATTTTGCATTTCTCTACATTTTTATCCTTTTCTTATAGAAATTAAAAGAGCTAAAACCTTATAAAATAAAGGTTTTAGCTCTTTTTTGTTTTTCTCTACTTTTCTAAAAATGGAGACGGCGGGAGTCGAACCCGCGTCCAAACATATTGCCACTTAAATCTCTACGTTCATAGACACTCATTTAAAGGTTCGCTTTACAGCGTGCCGAGTGACAGGCATTCTGTATTGCTAGTCTGGTAAGCTCTTCTAAATTTTACAGACGGAAAAATTTAGCGTATCCCACTTCGATTAGGACCCTGACCCGAGCACATGGGCGATGCCGGGAGGATCTTCGCTAGCTGGTTTTTAGGCAGCTAAAGCGAAAGAATTGTTTTCGTTTTTAGCAGTTATATTTAACTGTAACGTTTTAACGTAGCCGTAACCTACGAAACGCAATTCAAGCTCAACTATGCCTGTCGAATCCGTAACGCCCCCGAAATAACATAAGTATCCCTTGATACTTATCAAAGTATAGCATAAATTCCTTGTTTTTTCAAAGAGTAGGATAACACTCTGTTAGATATTCATAAAAAGAGGAAGGATGGACCGTAACTCAGTTCATCCTTCCTCTTTTTATGAAAGTGTGTGGGTATGTTTTGTAATCCATTGTTGCAAACGGATATTCAACCAAAAACCATAAATTCCTAAAGTAATTATAGTTAATAAAAGCCATTTAATCCAATGACCGAATAATTGCATAGCTGTACCGTCAAAATAAAGGCGTTTACCATCAATAACGGTATGCTTGATTTTCCAGTTGTACATCATACAAATTCCCCAAGGTGCGCAAATGCCTAATGTAAAGACAGTAATCAAGGTTGCTAAAATTGAAGTCCCGATATACGTTGCTAAACCACCGTCAAAATATGAATTTTTCATTCTTTTCCTCCTTATCTCATAAACTTTATTATAACAAGAATAAATGGCCTGGGAAACAAAATGAGGATGAAATAAGTATTTTTATTCATCGCCGATTGTAAAATTAAGCTAGACAAATAAAAAAGTCATTTGTGCTACACTCA
>OJVW01000095.1_pt1 | contig 25765 bp, 29 predicted proteins | sample 1600281 | NCBI WGS metagenome assembly OJVW01 (sample SAMN04436830, study PRJEB24849) | human gut metagenome | biome: human gut; feature: NICU; material: stool | host: Homo sapiens | place: USA: Saint Louis, MO | collected 2011-08-06 | reverse complement strand
ATAATGTGAATAAGGACAAATTAATGATTGATTTATTAGACGGTAAAGATAATGAAAAACTTGTTCCAAAGTATAAGAAGTTATCTGAACATGGAGAATCGGCAAAAGACATAAAAAATCTTAAGATGTTACAGTATGCATTTGAAGATAAAACTTCTACTTCTACTTTTCTAATTTGGATAAATCCTAAAACAGATAAAGTTGTATATTTAAGTGAACGAAATTATTTAGATGAGAATGGCCAACATCCTGAAGAATCTTCTGAAGATAAAACTACTGAAGATACTAATAGTATAGATATAAATAATAAAACAGCTGCTGTCGGAGACACTATTTCGTTTTCTAATCAGCAGACTAATGATATTTTAGAAGTAACAATTAACTCTGTTACAAAAAGTAATGGAGACGATTGGCATAAACCAGAAGGACTATACTATGCCAAAGTGGATTTTTCAGTTAAAAATACAGGAACTAAACCTTTTGATGTGAATGCGCATATGTTCGAGTTTTATGATTCCAACAATGTAAAATCTAATCTGGATTCTTGGGATTATTTTTCTGAAAATATACAAGCCGGCAAATCTGCAAATGGATCCGCATACTTCGATATTACCAATGATGGGAATTCGTTTGAAGTTTTCTTTGCAGACAGCTCTTGGAAGGGTAGCTATTAATTTTTTTCTTATCCCCTCTCTGGTGAGTTCTAGCATGTTCGATTCATGCTAGGGGTTTTTAAGTGAATATTTGGGGTGATACAATGGCAAGTATAAAAAAATTGAAAAGCGGATGGCAATTTCGAGTCTCTTATAAAGATAAAGATGGCCGATATAAAACAAAAAGCGGCAATGGGTTTTCAACAAAAAAAGAAGCGCAATTGGCAGCATCAGAAATTGAAGCCAGGTATTCTAAAGGATACTCACTAAAAGAAGGCGAAAAATTATTTCATGAGTATTTTCGAAATTGGTTTGAAGTTTACAGGAAAGGCAAGTTATCACAAGACAATGACGGTGATATTCGTCGGGCTGTTGATTTTAGTGAGAAATATTTCCCTGACACAAAATTAAAAGAATTGACTCGACAAGAATATCAAAAGGCCCTGAATGACTATGGGGAAACACACGCTACAGCTTCAGTAAAAAAACATCATACGTATATGCGAGCTGCTCTTAAAGATGCTTTGGAAGAAGGCATTATTCATAGAGACCCTACCTATCGAGTACAAGCTATAGGCAAAAAGAATCCTAAGCACGAAGAATTGAAATATTTGAATTATCAAGAGTCTATCCATCTAGTTCACGAAATATTAGAAGGTATAAAACCCACTTATACTTCTCGATTTATTATTCTGTTTGGTATTGCGACTGGTTGCCGTTTTTCAGAAATTATAGGCATGACTTGGGACTGTATCGACTTCAAGAATAAAACTGTAAAAGTAAATAAAACATGGGACTATAAATATACAAATACATTCTCTAATACGAAAAATTATCAATCAAAAAGAATAATCACTATTGATGATGATACGCTCGATTTATTAAAGAAATTACAGTTACATCAAAAAGAATATTATTTAAAATCTGGTCTACGCAACGAAAATAATTTAGTATTTTTGAATGACAATATGGAACTTGTATCGAATACAGCTGTAAATAAAGTCCTTCGTAAATTCTGTAGAAAGATCGGTACAAAAGAATTGACTTGTCATGGTTTAAGGCATACCCATGCTTCAATAATGTTGTATAAAGGAATAAATATAAAATATGTATCTCGTCGCCTTGGACATAAGGACATTGTAACCACTTTACAAACCTATCAACACATTTTAGACGAGATGGAACAAAAAGAAAGTAATGCTGTTAATGAAGTGATGAAACAAATGTATGTATAATTTTTTTGCATTATTTTTGCATGAAGCAGTTAAAAACAGCCATAAAACCAGCATTTACAAGCTAGGTTTTACGACCGCCGTCTCCATTTTTAGAAAAGTAGAGAAAAACAAAAAAGAGCTAAAACCTTATAAAATAAAGGTTTTAGCTCTTTTTTTCTATAAGCAAGAGAAGGCTCGTTACCTCCTCTTACACTTCCTATCACATTATCTTTCTAAAACCACTTCATTTTCTTTTTCTATTGGTGATTTTGGGTATTGCATAGAACATGGCTAAAAATATTATTGTTATCAAAAGAGTTTTTAAGATTTCAATTTCTCCTGAATCTATCCAAGTATACACAAAAGCGATGATAAAAGTAATTACTATTTCCGTAACATGATCTTTTAAATTCATTAGCTTAGCCCACATTGAACTGCCCATAAAGCTAGTTGTCCAGCTACAATAATAGCATTCGTCTTTAACCCATTGGCTTTAGCGAAGCGTAATACAGTCACTGCTAATTCTTTCCAGGCTTTCTTTTGTGCAGCTTTTACAATTGCGCTGATACTAATCATTGCAAAAAACTCATCTTTGATTTTGTTAGCAACGCAACTTCCTAATGCATTCCAATTAAAACGTGCTTGAACTACTGTTGAAGCATCAGAAATATTTACATTTAATTCTTCCTCAACTGAAGAAATCTCTTGCTGAGCAAAATTATTTTTGACATAGTTTTTAAAGTTATCTTCCGTCACTCCATTCGCATACATTTCTTCCAGTCCTTTTGCTACAGCCTCAACTTCTGAATCCTCTAGCTGGTCAGATGCATAAACACTTGTACCAGCGCTGATAAAAATACCTAATGTCATTAGTAATGCCATCGCCAAACAAAAAAATTTAGCCTTTTTTGTCACCTGTAATTCCATAAATAAATCCCTACTTTCTTTTTCCTTGTTATAATCATAACAAGGAAAAAGATAATTTATCATCAAAATCCCTATTTGATGCTTATATTTTCCTATATATCCTAGAGCTGATTTTTCTCACTAGTGATCACATCAATTTGAACTAATGATTCAAAAAAAGACACAGGTTATTTGAGGTACGTTCGAGGTAATGCTAGGTTCTATTTTGAAAACAACGCAGCTCTCTTGAAATATTTTTTGAGCTTATCTAAACCTTCTGAAACGAATATAGAAAATAAAAAAAGAGTCCCCTTTCTCAAGGAAACTCTCAATTGCTAAGTCAAAATAACTTCACGTTATCTAAATCTTTTAAATCAATCCTATGGTTCGCGGAACAAAGGAGCTAAAAACTTAATAGAATAAATCGCACAAATTCCGACAATAATATAGATAATTTTTGCTAATGGTGTGGTTGCACCGCCACTAATTGTTGCAACTAAATCAAAATTAAATGCACCAACTAATAACCAGTTTAAACCTCCGACAATCAATAAAATTAAAGCAATAATATCCAGATATTTCATTTTTAACACTCCTTCCAAATTTGATAAGCCAAGAGTAACACGTTTATTCTTTATTTACGAAAATAATGATTCAGGAAAAAAACTTTTTTCAATTATTTTCTCGAATCATTTTTTCGTTATTAAGAATTTTATGATATAACTAAAGAGTAGACAAAAACAGATTCATTATCTCTGATAAGAAATGGTGGTTTATTATGCGTGCTAAGTTATTTTTAATTTTGCGGAATCGAGTGTTATCCCGTGTTGTCTTTGTCATTCTATTTTTACATGTGCTTTTTACCACAAATGATTTCACGGTGTTGCTGCTCCTCTTACTATTGAATTATTTACTCACGCTTGAGGATAGCGCGAAAAAAACAGAAAAATCCAAACTTGGCAGGAATTTAAACAGTCGATTGATTGGCCCTTTGTCGCTTTTTATTCAGGGCTTGCTCTTTTAGTTATTTCGTTAATACTTCTGTTTCTCTGGTTCAATTATGCACGATAAGGAGGATTAAAAATTGAAAAGCTATTTTTTTACTCTTTTTTTTAGTATGTTTAGCCTTTTCGTCATACTACTTTGGTTTTCTGGATATGATAGTAAGGGATTTCTATTGGCCCTTACAGATTTTCTAGGTTTTTCTATTATTCACCAAACGCCTGTGCTGGATACTTATTATTCCCAGCAGCCTTTAACAACCAGAATGTTGATTTCTTCTGGGCTTCATTTTTGTACTTATTTTTGCTTAGGTTTGGTCATTGATTTACTACGTAAAGGGTTTAAAAAAATAAAAACATAGTCACTTTTATTATACGAATCGTTAATTTCCATGCTTTCTGGTCGTCTTTTTCCGTCGCTTGTACCAGATAATGAAGCCGCTAATAATTAACGCACAGGCAATTAAAAGTAATGTCCATAATAGTAAATTTTGTTGTTGTGCCACTTTTTTCATTCCTGCTGCTGCTTTTTCTGGTTGATATGGGATACGATGTCCTCGAACTAATAACCGATGACTGTTTATCATATACGGTGTGCAAGTTAATAAAGTGACGAGATCTTGGCCAGACTCAATGTGTAAATCTTTTGTATCAGTTGGTTCAACGGTTTTTATTTGATCTACTTGATAAGCAAGCGTCTTCCCATTAACTTCGATATAAAATTCATCGCCTTTTTTTAATTCTGGCAAATCTGTAAATAATTTGGCTTGAGGGAGACCACGATGTCCTGAAATGACCGCATGTGTATTCGCACCACCTGTAGGATAGGAGGTTCCTTCTAACAAGGAGCTTCCTTTTTCCAATAGCAATGCATTCGTTTTATCAAAAATTGGTAAACGGACATTTATTTTTGGAATGGTTAAAACACCAATCGTATGACTTTCAAAATAGGATTTGTCTGGTTTTTTCGTTGTTTTTTGCGTTTCAGAAAAAGGATCTAATCCAGGATTGCTGCCTTTTTTCGCTAATTCTTGGTTTTTCTTTTCCATTTTTTCTTGAAGTTCAGCCATTTCTTTGGTGTTTTCTTGGCTTGCTTTTGCTTGATAATGAGCGATAATTTGTTGATCCAGATAGTTATTTAATGCATCGCTAACAAAAGGATACGCAAATGCACCTATTCCAATAATCAGTAAAAGAATCATAAAACCATCAATGATACGACGTTTCTTTTTTGACTTCATTGCTTCCTCCTTAAAAATAAAGCATGAAAGCCTGGGACAGTGATTGGCCCAGGCTCTTTGTTTTTCTAAAAATTTCTTCGGTGATGCTAGAAATTAAGCATTTTCTTTTCTACGTCTAGCAAAGTAGACTCCTGCAATAAGTAGCAAGACTGCGCCACTTCCTAAGTAAACGTAGATTCCTTTGCCACCTGTTGAAGGTAAGGTACCTTTGTGTTTGTTTGGTACTTTTTCTGGTGAAACTAGGTTTTCTGTTGTGCCATATGATTGTTCATTGACCACAAATTCAATCCGATTTGTTAACAAGACATAATCATCAGGAGCTACAGTTTCTTCTAAATAATAGGTACCGTATTTAAGCCCTGTGATATCAACTAATCCATCAGCCGTTGTTGTAAAAGTAGTTGCTTCAGCTTTTGTTTTCACCCAAGTTGCTGCTTTCGTTGTTTCATCGATTTTCAAATAATTTGCTGTGTCGCTGTTTTGATCACGGACGACAAAGGAAGCTCCCGCCAAGGCTTGTGTCGCTGTCACATCGCCATCGACTTTAATGAAACGTTTCCCACCTGTCACCACTTCAACAGTTGGTGGTGTTTGGTCGTCGGTATGACCGTTATCAACATTCGCCTCATTTTTAAAGCCTTTCGTAGGATCTGCTTTTTCATTTAAATGCATAAAGTAAACGAATTTTAGTGTGCCGCCTGGCGTTAACGTAGGAATATATGCTGGATTAACGGCGACAGTGAAGCCATTTGCTTGTTCAGTCACTTGATAATTTTCAGGAGCAATCACTGTATCCCCATCATATAACGCATAGGCATACTCTCCAGAAGTCACGTTATCAAAAGTTAAGGCTGCATCATGTTTATCAACTAAATTGAATTTGACGTATTTATTAGCGTCGCCTTCTTTGTCTGCAATCCCCAATGGAATATTTACAGAAATTTGATATTTAATTTTTTCGCCAATTGCCACATCTTTACCATCTAAGCTTGGTGTTGTTTTATCAACTTTAGAGGTATCATTTTTGACTGTTTTTTCAACAGGTGTTTGATTGTTTGCTTCAATTGTAAATGGTGTTTTTGTTTGATTTTCAATTAATTCTGCATTATTTGGAGCTTTTACTTCTTCTAAAATATACGAACCAACCTCAAGATTTTTAACTGTTAATTCTCCCGTTCCATTCTCTGCTTCTGTAAAATCATTTTCGCCAATTTCATAACTTTTCCCAGTAATAAAGCGTTTTGCTTGTTCTTTATCCGTTGTCCATGTATATAATCCATCTTTGACTCCTTGGATATATTTTACTGTGCCTGGTGAGCCTTCGCTTTTGGAAATAACAAATTCTGCGCCATTTAATCCTTCATTTTCAGCAGTTCCTACTTTTTTCACATGTAAACTACCATCATTGGCTACTACATTTTTAGGATAAATATGAACAACCGCTAATTCTTCTGTTCCATATTTATAGGAACCATCTGCTTGCTTGATCATTTCGTAAACTGGGAACGCCACCACCATATTCGTAGCAGCAACTACACCCTCTTTTGGTTCTTCTTTAATGGTATACACTGCATCTTTACCATTTTGTTTTTTAGGTAACTGAACAGTGACATTCCCATTTGCATCGGTGGTTCCTTGAGCAACAGGTTTCCCAGGAGTTAAACTTTGGACAGCTTGTTTAGCTGCATCGACGCTTGCGCCTGCCGCTCGTTGCTCGTAAAATTCGCTCGTCACGTTATAAATACTAAACGTCACATCTGCCAGTCCTTGATATTTATCAAACTCGCTCATTTCTTTCCCGCTATTTTGAATAAGCAGATCTGGTAAATCCGTCATTTTCTTTTTGTGAATCACGAGCTGTGCGCTCTCCCCATTTTCTTCTGCAAATGCAGTTGTTGTCCCTAATACACTCGTGAAAAGTGGCAAAATTAGTAACAAGGTACTAATGGTGTACCAAACTTTTTTTAATTGCTTCATTTTCTCTCTCCTCTTTTTTGTTTTTGATAAAATAGCCAAATGACTACCATCCCAATGATTAGCAGGCCTGCAATCGTCAACCAAATAGAACGTTCTTCATTTGTTTTTGGTAAGAAGCCTGACTCTTTTACTTTTTTGTTGATTACATGTAACGGTGCTGTTCGTTGTCCGTTCGTTGCATAAGAATTTTTTTCCACCGTAAAAGGAATTTCTGTTTGATTCAGAAGATAACCTTTTGGTGCAGAGATTTCTTCTAAGAAGTACTGGCCATCTTTTAAGCCTTTAACTGAAAATTCACCGGCTTGATTAGACGTGAATTTTTTAGCTAATGCTTTTTCTTTTTGCCAACGATACCTGTTTGCTGTTTCATTGAGGTATTCCCCCGCTTGATTTTTGACGATAAAAGCAGCCTCTGGCAAGGTGATTTTCGCATTTTCACTATCAACTTTGACAAAAGACTTGCCGCCTGTACGAACTGCGGCTCTTTTAGTCAAGGTATGCTTGTCCGTGACTAATTGTCCTTCGTTGTTAATCGCAGTGTCTGGTTCAGCGGTCTTTTCTAAACGCATTTGATACGACACAGTCATTGTTTGATTTGCAAAGTTTTGTAAGTCTTTAATTGAAAAATCAAGCGTAAATCCATGCTTTTGCGTCGTCAGTGTGTAACCTGTAGTAACTGTTTTTCCAGCCACTTTTACCTCAATTGATTCTGGTAAAAGTGTCAACGTTGTATCCGCCTTATCTGACAAACGGAATTCCTGATATCCTAAAATATTCGCTGGAATCTGAGTCGTTAACTGATAGTTAATGTGCTCTCCTTGATTAAAGCCTTGTTGCTTATCGAGTACCGTTTTTTCAAGTGGTGGTAAGTCATAGGCATTTTCTTCATTTTTTGGATATAAATGAATATGCGTTAACGATTGCCCTTGTGGATCTTGAACAGGCAAAATCACTACTAGGTTGCTAGCTTTTTCCTTTACCACTTCCGGTGCTTCCGCTTCAACAAATAAATAGGCTTTATCTCGTTGCTGCGAATCTTTGCTAGCTAATGAAAAAGAAACCACTCCATCTTCTCCATTTATTGTCTGTGTTTTATCTTCTGCGATCGGTTTTCTATTCATTGCACCGGTTTCTGCTAATTGACGCTGTGCCTCTTGGACCGTTTTTCCTTCAGAACGAAGCTGATAAAACGGATCCGTCACATCATAGACTTGATAAGTGACGTCATTTAAGCCCCGATAATTTTGAAGCAGCGTTCCCTCTTCCCCTGTGTTTTGCTGCTGTTCTGGTAATTGACCATCAGGGAACAATAATTTGTGCAACGTAACTTGAACGCTTGCTTGCGATGCCTCTGCTAATGCTTGCTGTGAAAACCCGAAAAGAGCGAGTAGCATGACGCAAATACTTAACCAACGTGCGTTTTTCATTGATTACACACTCCCTTCTGGTCGTCTAATAAAGAGATAAACACCCGCTATCACGAATGTACTAATCGCTATCAAGTAAAACCACAAGCGTCCTATGCCACCAGTTTCAGGTAAAGGAACCTTTGCTTGGTTCGTAACATCTAAAGTAATTTGATTATTCTTCTCTCCAGAAATTAAAACATCTGCTACTTTTTCCCCATCTATCGTGACTGAACCATCTTCACGAATTATTAATTCGATTGGTTCTTTTAACCCCTGATATCCTTCTGGCGTAAAGGTTTCTGTTAGAACATATTTCCCTGGTTTTAAGTTTTCAAAAACAAAAGTATCCGTTTCTTTGCCATCTTTTGGTAATTCAATATCCGTATCTGGTCCTGTTAAACGGAATTTCGCTCCTTTAAGTGGCGTCTGATTATCGGCTTTTTTATGAACTGTTAAGTCAAAAGGTTTCAAATTATTTTGATGTGTCAGTGTCCATTCTGGCGCATTTTCTTCAATATTTTTGCCTGCATAGTGAATTTTCCCATATTTATCAACAGTAAATTCATAATTTCCAGCAAGAGTGTCGTAGCCTAATGGTCCTGATTGTTCCACCATTCGATACTCACCAGGTTCACTAATTTTAAAATAGCTCAATCCTGCAGTATCTGTTTTTTGAGTTGCCACAGTTTGGTAACTTCCTTGAGCATTTTTTCTTTGCAACGCAAAAGTCGCCTCTGCTAAGTTCACTTGTTTGCCATTTTGCATGGTGTATTTTCTAATTCTGATTGGCAAAGAAGAAAATTTATTTTCAATTTCCAATGGAATAACTTGATTTGTGGTGGTCACTTCTTGTCCATCGATGCTTACTTTGCCTTGCTCATTCACCTCAATTTGCCAAGTCGTTTTCTTACCTAACTCATGTCCTGCAGGTGCTTTTACTTCAGTTAATATATAGCGTTCCCCTTTTTGTAGGCGCACATCTTTTGGCAAGGAATAGCTCCCATCTTTATTGTCCACTAATGTTGTCTGAACATTTTTACCACTCAATTCAAAAACGGCTCCCACTAAGTTTTTCTCACCTGAGGAAGAATTTTTGATTACTTTTAAATCTAATGGCTTGAACTGCTTCGTGTTTTTCCAAGTAGTATCGTCGATTTTTTCTTGACTGTAACCAGGAACTGCTAATTCACGGGTTGTTTGATAATTGAAAGCTTGTCCTTGATTGTTGTATTGGGGAAGTCCAAGAACTTCTTGATAGCTTTCATCCGCGGTTTTGGAAAGTTGGGTTACATTTTTGCGCTCCCAACTATTGCTGGTATCATTTTCTGGTTTTGATAATTTAATATACCCAGTTTGCCAGTTGGCTGTGTCAGTTACTTGCTTTCTACTAATTTCATAAATCACGTTATCTGGCCGACTTATTGGGTCTTGATCATACTCTTCCCAGATTTTTTTCACGTTTAACTTCACGCCAGGTGCTTTTCCCGAAGGAACCCCAAAATCAACTTTTTCAGGGGCCGTGGCTAATGGCTGAAACGTTGTCCGACCATTCATTTGATACCAAAAATCAGGTTTGAAGTTTTCTGACTCTGTTTGAATACGTACTTGATAATGAATTTGAATTTCTTGCCCTTTACCCAAATAAATCTCATTACTATTAATTGTAGCGCCTGTTAGCGACACTTCTGGTAATGTTTGAACCTGAACAGGACCCACACTTTTCATTGATAATGTATTTGGCTCGTATTTAAAAGGTTCAGCAATTGGATCAACTACTTTTCCGTTTACAACCGTTCCTGAAATCTGAACGGCTTTTTTCGCTAAATAATCAGAAATGTCTGGTGCATAATCCGCGGATTCATAATAAAGGTCTCCATTTTCATCGGCTGACACCATCTCACGCATTTTATCTTCAACTTGTTGTTTAGATAAATTAGCTCGTGGATCGCTTTGCAATTGAATGCCCAATCCATGTATTTCAATCCCACGTTGTTTTAAGGCCATTGCCTCACCTATCGTGGCGATAAACGTACTGTTAATCCGTTTATTGATATTGTTTTGATCTGGCGCATTATAGCTACCAGAGATATAAGAAGTGCTACCTGGTTGATCTTGTCGATTCGTAAATTGTGTCCCGTAAAAGCGACCATCCGCCTCTGTTTGAACTCGACTCACTTTATAAGAGAAGGTTGGGACGCCATCCGTTAAAAGTACAATGACTTTCTTATGTCCATTTGGCGTTGCTAACATATCACCAGCATCTCTTAATGCTTTTTGAGTGAAAGTTCCTCCTCTAGTGCTACTTGGCGTAATATTTTTAATTGGATTTTTGACTGTATCAAACGGCCCCATTTGAATGGCGTTGTTATTATAACCGTCACTTGAGTAGCCAACATAGCCCATGTTGATGTTATTGGTAATACCGCTATCTGCCAATGTATCAACAAAACGGTTCACTCCTTTTTGAACTTCACCAATCCGATTGTTTTCATTCATACTACCGGACCAGTCAACGACTAAGACCAAATCCAATGGCGTGATTTCTTTCTGAACATTCCCACGCACATTAAGATATACATCAAAAAGCCCTGGTGTTGTTGTTTCTCTAGCATATTTTCGGATGGCATAATCGGCTTGGTCTCCTGTACCGCCATACTCAATATAAGAATTTGTGCGATTAGTAGGGTCCCCATTCCAACTCGTTTGGCCGTCCCATTGTGCACTACCGTCTTTATTCCCTTGATGGTTTAACACATTTTGATTGCCTGTGGGCTGCCAATTAGCTGTCGGATAAGTCCCAGAATTATCCGTCGTGTATTGTGGTGCAATTAAAGGCAGTGCCAGATTCGCTCTCAAAGTAGCTGGCGCCATTCTTGCTTCTGCAAATGGATTGGTTACCTCTTCTGTTGCGGTCGGCTGTTCTGTTTTTTCTGGAGCCGAATCATTTTTGTTAGTTTCTTTCGTATTTTCTGGTACAGTTATTTTTTCTGGTTCAGTTGATTCTTTAGCAGAATCCTCTACTGTTATTTTTTCAGAAGTAACTGAAACATCATATTCGTTGTTTTCATACAATAACTTAGGTGGCTGAGCTGTTTGAAGCGAACTTTGCTCAACAGCTAACGAAAGCTGTACCGGCTTTTTTACTTGTGCGTCCAAAGTCAGATAAAGCGTACCATTAGTCACTTGGTAAGAATATCCGTCTTTTTCAATTACAGCAGTATCCATGAACTGTGCATTTTTCAATTGAATTTCTCGTTGTAATGGCTGCTCTGTTTGGTTGAGAAGATTTAACTCGATATTAATATTCGTTTTATCATTCTCATCTGTTATCATTTGAGCGGATGTAATTTCAACTTCTTTGGCTGTTTCTGCATAGCCAATGAGCGGTATGAAATAGGATGAGACAAGTAAAAAGACTACGCCGAAAACCCCAAATTTCTTTAGTAATTTAATGTCTGTTCTCTCCTTTCTTTTATGAATTAACAGTTAAATTAGAATTGCCTAGCACGTAAAATTTCATTATTCTAATCTGATAATTATTATACAGAGAAGGAGCTCATTAAATCACACCAGCTTTCATACCAAGCGGTTTCATTTCTGAAATTGCGTTATTGTTTCGATGATTGTTTCATTAAAGTAAAGGACTTGGGAGGAAACAATATGATTAGGTTTTTAGAAAAAAATTATCGGAAAATGGAAGAAATCATTCGTGTCTTATCCATTTCTGATAAATGGATGACTAAAAAAGAACTTGCAAAATATATTGGTAGTTCTGAGTCTACTTTTATTCGTTATATTGAGGAGATTAAACAGCGTTGGGGCGAAAGTTTAACCATTAAAACATCGCATAAATTAGGCTATCGTTTAGAAAACTTTAATGTGTCCTTATATTTAAACGTGCTGACGGATATGGCAAAAACGTCAACGACCACCCAATTGCTCCATGAGTTTATCCAAAATCCTGGCAAAACCATCGAATATTATTGCGATACCATTAATATTAGTCGCTCTTCTTTTGCTCGAAAATTGAAGCAGTGTAATCAGGTCTTGGAAACTTACTCTCTTCGCGTTATCGTTGATCAAGGCTATCAATTAACTAGCCAAACAGAAGAATTGCCTTTACGTATTTTTACAACCTTTTTCTTTTTAATGTATTATGGTCATTATGAATTGCCTTATCAATTAGATAAGCAGGAAATCAAACAATTAATGCGTCGTAATCAATGCCAATTAAATATTATTAGTATGGATAACAGTTATGAACACGATTTCTTTATTATGTATTTTATTGTTGATTTATTAAGAGAGCATCAAGGATTTCAACAACGTTTCCAGAAAAAAACAGATAAAAAGAGTCCAATCAAAATGGAAGATTATCTTTTACTCAGTCGTCATTTCACTGGACTCAGCCGTGAAACCTATCGGGAAGTTCTCCGATATTTTCAAAGAGGCGCTTTTCAGCAATACTACTCCGAAGACCAAGAAGTCATCAGTCAAAGAATACGTGAAAATTTAAAATTTAATGCTTTTTCACAGATTGAACAATTAACAGAAGAAGTCGTCGACTTCGCTGTTCACTTGTTAACCTGTCTTTATTTGTTTTCTCAATTAGTGCCTTTTGACACCTCCGAATTGACACAAAGGGCCACCTTTTTCACTCGACAAATTCATTTTACTCAGCTTCACTTATATGCACGATTAAAAGCAGAATTGCATTTCTTTTCCGCTCTTTTAGAAACAAATCTATTAAACTATTCATCTTCTTATATTTTTTGGTTGCTTAATACTTTTCCAGAAATTAACCAGAGTTTCGACTCAAAAAAGATTTTGATTATTAGCGACATGGGCCTGAATCATAGTCAATATATTGGAAACTATGTCCACGATATTTTAGCTTTGCATCGGATTCGTTCAAATACGTTAGCAATTACGGAAGAACAATTAGGTGACCATCGACTCGAAGAATTTGACTTGATTATTACCAATCAACCAATTATTGAAACCAGTGTTCCAAGTATTTTAATTAATGATGCTATCTTATTTTCTAACAAAAGAGAATTGCTCGATTTATTAAACTTTTAACGTCTTAATGGTTTTCCCTATCTACCAAAAAGATAGCCCTTTTAGCAAGAACCGCGTAATGTGAGGTGCCATCATACAGAAGATATTTTTATTTTTCTGAAATAAAAAAGAAAATAGGACATAAGTCGAAATGACTTATGTCCTATTTTCACTCTTAAGATAATCAGCTAAACGAAACCAGCAAATTAAATTTCTGATTGATTCACTGGCCATCTTGTGTGACTTTTACTTGGTAAAATTAATGTAATGAAGATCACTAAAGTACCGATAAAAGGAAGTAAATAGAATAAAATCCACCAGTTACTGTGGTCGCGATCATGCAATCTTCTTGCTCGAACAGTAAAGTTTGCCAACCAAATTAAAGCAGTCAGCAAGAAAAAGATAATGGTCACGGTATTCCATTCTTTAATGATTGTTCCATCATTGGGTGTTACTTCAATATATCTGTAAACGCCCGTAATTGCTGAATAAATCCCTAACACCAAATAATTAATTAATTGTGGCCACCAATATTGTGCTCGTGTTGCTGACGCATTCATTGTTGTAATATTATTCCAGTATTCTCTATATGCGTTAAACATATTATCACCCCCGCATTAACTATTACAGAAGTCTTTCGTTTTGTCAAAGAATAACGTTATTTTAAGCTGCTTAATGACACGTCCATGTGCCTTCCTTAAACTCACACGAAGCGGACTCTTCAGAAGAAGGAGTTAATGAAACTAACGGTTGCTGTTGTTTTTCTTCTGCGAGAATTTTTTGAATAGTTTGGCTGATTTGCTGTTTCGGTACTGCACCATTAATTAGATATTTTTGATTAATGATTAGTGCGGGAACTCCTTGTAGACCATAAGCAGAAGCTAGCGCGAAATCTTCTTGAACCGCCGTCCAAACAGCCTCGGAAGCAACAGCTTCTTTCCATAAAGCAAAATCAATCGTTGTCTCTTTTACTAGCTCCTCAATTACTTCTGGCTCTTCAATATTTAAACTTCTCATAAATAAACCTTCTTGTAACTTATCAAACAGTAACCAATAAGTGTCTTGGTTGCCAATGTATCCAGCTGCTTTTGCTGCTAATAATGCATTCTTTGATGTTGGAAAATCAAATCGTTGCTTCCTCATCCCTTCAATATTAAAACGATGCTTTGAATCGTTTTGATTGGCATGCACCCAATGCGTCAAAACTTCTTCTTTTACTGCTGCTCGTGAGCCAAACATTGTTTCAAAATCGTTTGCTGACCATCCTAACGCAAACGACCGATGAATCAATTCAATTTCAGGAAATTCTTGTTGAATCTCATGCATGCGGTCAGACATTGGAAAACAAAAACTACAAATAACATCATGGAAAAATTCTATTTTCATCCTTACCCTCCAGTAACTCTTTTTTCAAAACAGATTGAACTAAATTTACCATTTTACTTACTAAAAGTAAACAAATGAAGCCAATTAAAAGAAAAAGATGAAACAAAATGCGCTATGGCTTTTGTCTCACCTGTTCTATCTACTTATTCTGATGTGTCCATTCCATTACCCGCTCACCATTCGTATCTAATTCACCATTAAATACAAAACCGAGTTGCTGATACAACCGAATTGCTGAGCTGTTCGTATCATAAACACTCAAGTATAGCTTGTTTGTTTGGTATTTTTCTATTAGCTTTAACATTAAAAGTCGACAGGCTGCTTTCCCATAACCTTGTCCTTGGAACCGTTGATCAATTAAAAAGCGGTCTAGCCAAACGCGCCCATCTTGCCAACGTCCATACATGGCATAGCCGATTAATTGATTGCCGTCATAAATACCTGCCGATTCCCATTCTGGAAATTGGTCTGATTCTTTTAGATTTTCTGCCATTGATTCAATGAAGGTTTGTTGTTCAGCGAAAACTTGTAGGTTTTCCACTGCTTTACGATTATCGCTTGTTACTTTTTCAAAATGTATTTCCATTATTTTCACCTAATTAGTTGTTATTTTCTGCATACTTGTATTCTTTCTTGCTTCTTATTTTAACATACTTATTTCCCTTTGCTTTCTCTAACTCTCTGTGATTATACGTTTCTCTTTTTTATGGGAAATCTTCCCTATAAATGGAGACTCTTTTCAAGAGATTTCTTTTTACACTACCCGTTTCAAATGATATAAATGATATATAGAGTGTTTTAACTATGTGCAACATGATTAAAAGTTAACTGTTGGGGAGCAGTTAACTTTTTCTTTTTAACCACAAAAGAGAGGATCCGCTGTGAGAAATAACTGCAGTGGATGCTCCCTTTTGTATATTATTTATTTACTAGCCGATAGTTGAAAGCTTTCCCGTTACTCAGTAGTATCGATTTTGTCTTCTTGACTATCTAAAGAACGGTCAACTTTTTCGTCGTAACTTTCCATGGAATTTTCATTTTTATGTTTCTGCTTATCGACCGTTTTATCGACTTTTTCTTTCTGTCGATCAATTGTTTTTTCCATCTCTTCGCCAGCCGAGGTACAACCACTCAGTAAAAGGAAACTTGTGAATAAAAATGCTGACAAGATAACTGTTTTTCCGATTTTTGTTTTCATAAACTCACCTCTCGTTTAATTTAAAAAAACGTCCCGATAAAACATTGTTCCCTTGATTATTTACTCACAATTAGCGAACGACTAAGGCATTGCACAAAGCATGGTTAACCACATAATCTGTAGTAGAACCAATCAAGGTTCGTTGAATAGCACCTCTTCCCGTGGCACCTAGCACAATTAAATCTATGGCATAATTTTCAGAAATCGTGTTGGCAAGATAACGTTTTGGGCTCCCAAGCTCAACAATTTTTTTGACTGTTTTTACACCAATTTCACTCGCTTGTTTTGCCTTTTCAGTGAGCATTTCTTCTGACTTGTGTTTTTCTAAATCATACAATTCTTCAAAAGAAAATGGACTCGTCGTAAATTCAGCATCATTAATAATTGTAGCTAAATAAAGAGTGGCTTGTTCCTCTTTGGCAATCCTGACAGCTTCATGAAAAGCTTTTTCAGATTGATCTGAGCCATCAAGAGCAACCAAAATATGTTGATATACTGACATTTTATCCGCCTCCTTAACCAAATTAAGAATCAAAACTAACACAACAGCTGTGTTACATTTTAGTGGCTATCTGTTGTAATTTTTCCACGGTTAATGCTTGATAATTTGTTTCTTCAAGTAGTCCCGTTTGAATTTCAACAGAAACATCTTCCGTACATGTTTCTAAAAACATTGTGGCATAATCAAACTGTTGCTCTAAGAATGTTTCATACTCCAGTCGACAACGTAAAAATTCTTTCGCGGTATCTGAAACATGTAAACACATGCGGCGCTTATTCGCTTTCTTGGTTATCACAAAATAGGTTCCTTCTAAAATCGTGGTAATCTCTTCAATAATATACGCTGCATCTTTTACCATTCCGTCAATCCAGTCCTTTATTTGTTTTCAGTGTCGTTGCCTTTTTCTTTGTCGTCACTTAACAGCTCTTTAATTTTTTCACGATTGTCGTATAACTTTTTTCCTACGCCCACTAAGGCGCCGCCTGCCAATAACTTTGTTAAAAAACCGCCATTTTCGTTTGTTTTTTTGCCATGGTGTCCTTTTAAATGATGTCCCATCCTAGCCACCTCCATAATTTTTATTTCTATTACCTATGAACATTATCTCATATGTTTTCACAAAACGCACGTATAACAATAGTTTTTTAATCAAGGCTCGACCACTTTGTAAACTCATGACTTTTAATATGCCGAATCTCTTCAAATAAAATATGTGTATGTCCAACTTTTGCATACTCCATTGAACTCATCCCTTCAAAAACACCAACAATTGGCGGTTGAACACGGCCAAAATCATCCAATGTATTCAATTGGATTTCTAAAACTTGGTTATTTTTTAAAGACTGCTCTAAGTATTCTTCAATTTCTTCTGTTGTCTGTTGCGGTAAGCGTTCAAACGCTCTCTTAGAATATTCGTCAGAAGCTTCGATTCCTTCTTGTAACTCCCCCAATGCAAAAGCGGTCGCCCATTTCAGTTCAAAGGGCCGATCATGGTACTCATTATAAGGTGTAAATTCTTTTTTTGTTCGTTTCATGATGTTATCCTCCTAAACCGACATTTCCTCCAGCATGTCCACCGACTAATCCTGAACGATGAATTGCCGTCGCGCCTTCCAACAAAGAAGAGGTGTGAATTAAAGCTTGAAAGCCAAATTTTTGTCGGATTTTATCAATCAGATAGTTTAACTCCATTTCACTAATTTGCTCTTCTGGTTCCGAAAATAAATCTAATTGTAAAGATTCATTCCAAACTAATTTCCCATATGAAAGCCCTAATTGCCGGACATCGGTTCCCGCTAGATAATGTTCTCTAAAAAGGGCTAATACATAGGTGATCAAAACTTTTGTATTGTTTGTTGCAGGAATCGTTTGTTGTTTTCGCCAACCAGTTCGTCCTTCACGGTCAATTTGACCTTTGGAATAACCAACGTAGACTGTGATACATTCCGTTTGACAATGCGCTTTTCTTAAACGAGTAGCCACTTGTTCTGTCAGTTCCTTTAAGACTAGTTCAATCTGATCTCTTCGCGCATAATCTCTCGGTAAAATCTGACTATTTCCAAATGATTTTTCAGCTTTATGTGGTGCTTTTTTTCCTAAAAAGGTACGATCAATCCCCAATGAATGAGCATACAATTGAAGCCCCATCACGCCAAATGTTTCTTGTAAAAGATGCGGATTCGCTTGCGCTAACTCATATACAGAATCAATTCCTAAACGATTCAGTCGTTTAGCCATTCTGCGACCAATCCCACAAAAATCTGTCAAAGAAGGCAACTGCCAGACAGTATCTGGTACACGATCATACCGCCATTCTGCAATAAAATCTGGCGAATGTTTGGCGCCATTGTCCAACGCCAATTTAGCCAGTAACGGATTGTCCCCTATCCCAACGGTCACATAAATACCCACATGATTATAAACGACTCTTTGGATAATCCGAGCCATCTTATAGGCGGTTTCACAATGAAAATAACTTAAAGAAGCCGTTACATCAAGAAATGATTCATCTACACTAAACACAGAGTGATCTTCATCTGCGACAAACTTTTTATATAAATTATTGATTTCTTGATTTTTTTTCATGTACAAATTCATTCGTGGCGGGACCACATATAAATCAGGATGAGCGGGCACTTGATTTTTACGCGTAACATTTGAAACACCTAAAACTTTTTTTGCCATTGGCGATGCTGATAAAACTAATCCCCCCGCATTTTCGGCATTACTCATCACTACTAACATCGTTTTCAACGGATCTAACCCACGTTCTGCGCATTCTACACTAGCGTAAAAACTTTTGCAATCAATACAAAGAATATCGCGACTAGGTTCTTTTTCATAATCAAATTTCATAAACATCACCTCACTTGCAAAATCATTATACGAACAAACGTTCGATTAATCAAGCGAACACTGTTTATTTTTTTGTTTTTTTCAAGAACGGTCGGTGATCAAAAAAAATAAGTATTCGGAATTTTTATATTCCAAATACTTATTTTTTCTTTTACATCTTATTTCGATTTAAAAATAACGATAAAAAGCCCGTTCCTAACAGAATTACTGCTGAAACATAATAAGGGAAAAAGTGATTGATATCAAATAAAGCTCCTGCTGCCATTGGTCCTAAAATATTACCAAAACTTGTAAATGTCGAATTTAGTCCGTTGATGGTTCCTTGTTGATCTCCAGCATGTTTGGATAAATAAGTAGTTACTGCTGGTCTAAACAAGTCAAACGCTAAAAAGACAATAAACGTTGAAAATACAACAACTAAATTATTTTTTGTAAAGGCAATCACGGCAATAAAAATGGCACTTGCAAAAAAGGTTAATTGGATTAAACCCATTTCACCTATTTTTTGGACGATTGCATCAAAGAAAAACAACTGACAAATCAACGCTAAAATACCACTAACCGTAATCACGATTGCTATTTCACTTGTGGTAAAGCCAAAATTAATAGTCGCCATAATACTATAAATAGATTCGAACGCTTGCAGGCCAAAAGAGGAAATTAAGATAATCACAAATAATGAGGTAAACATTGGATTTCTTAAAATATCCATAAATGAACCTTTTTTCGCTTCAACAGCGGCTAAAATTCGTTTCTCCGGCTCCTTCAAAACAGTTAATGTCAAAATAAAACCAATAAACGCTAAAAATGCGGCCGCAAAAAATGGAGCGCGAATACCTAAATAAGCAATAAAACCACCAACTCCTGGTCCGATAATAAAACCACCACTAATTGCAGCTGACACAAGTCCCATCGCTTTCGGACGTTCAGAAATCGTGGTCATATCTGCCACAAAGGCTGTCACTGACGGCATTAATAAAGCGGCGGCAATCCCACCTAAACCACGAGAAATATAAAAACCGCTTTTCGCTTGGGCTAAACCAAATAATAACTCAGAAATTGAAAACACCAACATACCCGTCGCAATCATTTTTTTCCGACCAATTTTATCCGAAAGGACACCTGCGATTGGCGATGTGATTAATTGGGCAATCGCAAAAATAGAAATCATCATTCCCATTGTGGTACCAGAAAAATGCATTTCTTCTTTTAATTGGGGAATTACGGGAATGACTAGGCCTACGCCTAGAAAAACAAGAAATAAGTTAGAAATTGCTAAGTACATCATACTATTTTTTTTCGTCATAATTTGCCTCCTCCATAAAAAAACAGCCATCAAAAATGGCTATTTCTGTTTCTTTGTATGTACTTTCTTTGACAGTGTTTCGGCTGAAACACTCGTTGAGTCATTGAGATACATTTTACACTAATTCACTGAAAATTTCACTAGTTTTTACTTATTTTTTTAAAGGAAATTGTTATTTTTTAAAGACATAACTTAAGTATCCAAGTATTTAATGAATCGCTTTTGTTTTTTATCAGAAACATAGCCAATGTGTTCATAAAATTGATGTGCTGCTGTACGCTGTTCCCCTGAATTTAAGCGAATCGCAGACAAGTTATACTTTTTAGCTTCCGTTTCTAGTTTCATCATTAATTGTTTGCCAATTCCACGGCCTTCTGCTTCTTTTGCCACTGCTAATCCCAGAACGTTCAATAACGTTTGGGAATAAATTGTTTCATACAGTTGCGCATGCACATAGCCTAAAATCTTGCCTGTCTTCGTTTCTTCATAAACATATAAAAACTCTCTGTCACTGGCTAGTAGTAATTTCTCAATCTGTTTACAGGTCACGTCAACGGGAACTTCATAGCCCAATTGTTCTTTATTAATGATAGTTAACGCCGCTGCATCTGTTGGCTTCATTTTTCTAATCAAGGGTAACACCCTCCTTTACATTCTTACTTAAATAATAACGAAAGCGTAATATCCGCAAAATCATTTAATTCTGAATCATTGTATTGCTCTAACAAAACTGTTTCGCCTCGATACTCTTTTAAAGCTAGTTGTATCAGCGAATGATAATTAGTAGGAAAATGTACTAGGCCCCATTCCCCGCCAGCCCTTTTTGATAAAATTTTATTCTCTTGCTTAAACGCCATTACTCTACACAGATTTAAAATAACGTACATAGGTTGTTGAACAATTTCTTTTTTTGCCTCTTTCACATCAGCTACAATGCTTTCAAAATATTTCTTTTGATCTATCCAGCCAAAAACGGAATCAATCGGTTTTCCTACGAGTACTTTTCCATATAATTTTGTAATCATAAGATGTGCCACTAGATCCTCATCGTATCCCATCATATCTTCAATATATTTATTTTTATTAGTCAGATATCTGGAACGATGTATCGGAGAAAAATGTAAATCGAAGGGAATCGGATAACTCAAATTTATTGTATCTTTTAATTGTAGCACATGGAATTCTATCCCTTTTTTTGGTGCCCACTTATCTAAAATATTAATTGTATAATCTAATAATTGTTTCTTCTCATCAATAGTAAGCTTTTCATAAACCACAATCAGTACATCCAAATCACTTACTGAATGACAATAGGTTCCAAAAGCATAAGAACCATGAAGATATATTCCAACTAAATTTTCTTTTATTATTTTCATATATCCATTTTCCATTTGAGCTAATAATTGATGAACCACGATTATTCCTCCATTATTGATTGACAATTGCTATAGTTTTTTCGATAAATAAAGAACTAACTCATCATCATTAACACACCGTTCGTTTGGTTTCAGCTGCTTATTTTGAAACCAAACTCCTGAACCATCTGGCACATATCCTTGTTTGATATATAATCTTTGCGCTGCACCATAACCAGGATGCAGGCCTACTCCCAAGGAAACAGTATCTGCATAACTTTTGGCAACATTTTCTGCACGATTTAATAATAACCGCCCCACTCCTTGTTTTTGAAATGGCAAGAATACATTGAAATCAGCTATTTCAGGATATAAATTTTTAAAAGGTCCTTCCTTAGCTAATGGCAGTAACGTCACATAACCTAACAGCGTTGCCTTTTTCTCCGCTACAAAAACCGTTCGTTGCTTGACTAATTGTTCTTCTAAATAGTTCATTACAATCTCTTGGCGACTTGGCCAACCTTGTTGGACAAATTGAGTATCCAGCGCTAAGATATCTTTCTCTTGCATTTCTCTAATAACCACTAGCTCAGACATTAGCATTCCCTCCCGAAAAGCGTTTTCATTTTATAAAACGAAGCGAATAATTCTTCGCTCCCTTATTCATTTTCAAAAACCATCGAGTTGATGATATTTGGGCAAAACAGCAACACATGTTTTTTCTGAATTAACAGCAATAACGAACCCTTGCCATAAGGACCACGTCACCGCTTCACCTAATTTCTCTTTCACTCGTTGAATCATTTCAGCTTGCGTTAAGTCTCGTGCAGGAAAATGTTGAACTTTATCGTTACTGATTAAAAAAATAAATGATTCTGAAAAAGCTGTCATGACTTCAGGTGGTAAATTTTTTAATCGTTCTTGGTAATCCATTGAAACCACTCCTTCTTTTTTATCATACCACAACATCCATTTCTCTAAAAAGCGCAGCACTTACTACTGAATATCTGCTAAAATTTGCCTGATAATCTGCTTTTCAGACAGTTGTTCAGATAACCGCTGTTCTCCCGCAAGCCCTAAATAATCTTCTGGTAGCCACCAACGTTTCATTTCCACGACACCAAATTCTTGATTCTTGTTTCTCTGGCTATGTCTTTTCAACGTTTCTTCAAAAGAAATATCAAAATAATAAACCTGAACGTTTCCTTCAAAGAGATGGATTATTTCCTGAAAAAAGGAATGATAAATGGCTTTTTGAAAAATCCCTTCAACAATCACATACTGGCATTCTTGATACCCAAAAGCTACCAACTGTTTTAACAAAGCAATACTTAGATTACCTGTTTCATCTTTAACACGAAGCATTTCTCTGCGCACCACATCTTGAGAAATCAATAACGATTGTTCTTTAAGACACTGATGAAGCGCGTTAGCTATCGTTGTTTTACCACTACCAGAATTACCACGTAAAATAATTAATTTCGGTTGCATCTGTTTCCCTCCATTTTCTTGATTGTTGAAAACCAGCACAAAAGAGCAAAAAACTTGGAAAAAACTCTCCAAGTTTTGCTGTTATTTTGATGAATGTTTCGTTGAATCTCGCTGAATGAATTCCGTTCCGACAATAATTTTTCTAGGAACTGGGGGGGGATTCAAGCATAACTCTTTCATTGTCTCAACGGCTAGCTCACCCATCCATTCAGTATGAACTTTAACTGTTGTTAATGTTGGTGAAACATATTTTGCGACACTAATATCATTAAAACCAATGATAGAAATATCTTCTGGCACACGAATGGCTGCTTCTTGTAACGCCCGCATTGCACCAATCGCCAATGTATCACTTGCAGCGAAAAAAGCGGTTGGACGAGTGTCCGCTTCTTCAATAAAGTCTTTCATCGCTTGATAGCCTTCTTCAACAGAAAAAGCTGCTTCGACAACCCATTCTTGATGATAAAGGTCCAGATCTTTTAAGGTTTCTTTAAAAGCGACAAAACGTGGATCAACCAATGCCACGTGGGACTCTTTCGTATATTCTTGCCCAGAAAGCATACCAATTTTCTGATGCCCTTGCGCCAAAAATTCTTGCACAATTGTTTTAACACTTCCAGCAAAATCAACAACAATGGAGTTTTGGCCAAAAGCCATTGCATCAAAGTCTACAAATAGAAGAGGTGCGCCTAAGGCGGCTAAGGCCGCCACTTGCTTTTCATCAAATTTTCCTAGGGCAATTGTCCCATCAAATCTTTTTTGAGACAGGTTTGTCAGAGATTCTTTGACTAAAAGAAAACCCAATTCCTCTGCCCGCTTTTCAACACCTAAACGAATCGATAAATAGTAAATATCATCCAGTTCTTCTGGATCGCTGAACCATTGGACAAACCGAATTTTCTTTTTGCCTGCTTGTTTTTTTCTGGCTCGCTTTTTATAATTTAACGTTTCTGCTGTTTCAAATATTTTCTTCTTCGTTTCATCACTAACTGATAATGTTTCATCATAGTTCAAAACTCTCGAAACTGTCGCTGAAGAAACACCGACTTGCTCTGCTATATCTTTAATGGTTACGATGTTCCTCACCTCAAACTAATCATTTTCTATACATTGAATAAATCGTTCAAAAGCACGACGACCTTCTTCGTCACGTTTAAAGACGCCGGCATCTGTTAAAATTTGAACAAAAATTGTCCCAATTCCTTGTTGGATCACTTCTTTGACATTGGCTTCAGTGATGGTTTGCTGACTGAGTTCATCCGCCCAAGCTCGATGACTTTCAGCAATTTGATTGGGTTGCTTTAATAAATACTTTTCGACTTCTCTTAATTCTTGTGCTAGCCTTGGTGGCAAAATAGCTAGTCCCATTACTTCAATTAAGCCAATATTTTCTTGCTTAATATGTTGTACTTCTGGATGTGGATGAAAAATGCCATCTGGAAATTCCTCCGAAACATTATTATCTCGTAAAACTAAATCCAATTCAAATAATGACCCTTTGCGTCGGGCAATTGGCGTAATCGTATGATGCGGTGTGCCATCTTCTGAATAGGCCCGAACTGAGACACGTTCATCAGAATAATTGCGCCATTTGGTCAAAATTAATTCGGCCGCCTCAACTAGTTCCTCTTGACGATCACTTTGAAGACGAATCACAGACATCGGCCATTTTAAAATACCAGCAGTTATCTCAGGATATTTTTTCAAAGAAAATCTTTTTTCCATTGGTGCTAAATCCATTGGAAATGTATGACGTCCTGCTTGGTAATGATCATGAGATAAAATAGAACCACCAACAATTGGCAAATCTGCATTAGAGCCCACAAAATATTCAGGGAATAACTCCGTAATTTTAAGGAGCCGCTGGAACGTTTTTTTCTCGATTTTCATTTCTCGATGTTGTTGGTCCAAGAAAATCGCATGCTCATTATAGTAAGCATATGGCGAATATTGAAAGCCCCAAGCTTCGTCCTCTAAATTTAGTCGGATAATCCGATGGTTTGTCCGTGCTGGATAATTTACACGGCCATAATAGCCTTCATTCTCCATACATAACATACACGCTGGATATTTTTTTTGACTCATTTTCTTTTCAGCCAAAATTTTTCGAGCATCCTTTTCTGGCTTCGATAAGTTAATGGTAATTTCTAGTTTACCATAGGGTGAGTCCATTGGGAAAATAATATTTTTGGCGATTGCTTTCGTTTTAATGTAGTTATTCGTTTTACATAACTGATAAAAATAATCCGTTGCTTTTCGTGGAGACTCTTGATAATAATCCATAAACTTCTGATTAATGATGGTTGGGGTCGGCGTAATAAAATCCATTAACTCCGCTTCTAGTTGTTCTGCTTCCGTAATTGAGTCATCGATTTGGTGATTGGCTTGTGCAATGTTTAAAAGATGTTCCACCACACGCAACGGTTCTTGCTCACAAGCAACCGCTTCTGGTTGTTCAAAAAAATCACAGCCAACTAGTTTGGCAATCCGATTCGTCAAATAATAGCGGTCTGTTTCCGTCCAATCGCCATTTTCTATGATTATCTCTACAAATGCAGCAATCCATTTACTACTTTCTTTCATCATCTGATGTTCTCCTATTCATTATAGCCTTGAGGATGTTTCACATGCCATTGCCAAGCGGTGGCGATAATATCCTTGACCTCAGTTACTTCTGGTTGCCAGCCTAAAACTCGTTTGGCTTTTTCAC
>OJVW01000009.1_pt1 | contig 222636 bp, 193 predicted proteins | sample 1600281 | NCBI WGS metagenome assembly OJVW01 (sample SAMN04436830, study PRJEB24849) | human gut metagenome | biome: human gut; feature: NICU; material: stool | host: Homo sapiens | place: USA: Saint Louis, MO | collected 2011-08-06 | reverse complement strand
GGTCGGCCAGCGCTTTATCAACGGCTTTGGCGACGATGGCGTCGATCTGTTCCTGAGTAAATTCTTGCGCCATTACAGAGGTAAGCGGAAAAAACGTGGCGATAACCGCCATGGTTAATGGAAGTTTTTTTATCATTGTCATGAGTTTCTCAATATAGGTTAATTTTATTCAGACAATAACCAGCCTATTCTGAGCTGACAGAATATGTCGCTATCATCAGAACAAGTTATTTTTTATTTTGTACGGTCACAGAGGCGTTACACAATTATCGTTACCCTTCCTCCTTCGCTGATATTAAACAGGTGGTCTTTCGCCACTGACAAAAAAAACACAGCACGAACCAATAAACGCTATTTCCCGGCAGCGGATAGACGGCGGAATACATGCCCCCGCAGGGGCATGTCAGCAAAAATTAACCAAAGATATAGGTATTGACGAGATTTTCGAGTAATTCCTGACGCCCGCTCTGAGGCTGCGGATTCAGATTATGCTGCTCAGCGTATCGGGCAATATTATCCAGCGACATCTGCCCGCTCATAATTTTCTGCCCCAGCTCGCCCTGCCAGCCGGCATAGCGTTTTGTCAGACCCTGATCGAGCTTGCCATCCTCAATCATGCGCGCGGCCAGCTTGAGGGACAGCGCCATCACGTCCATGGCGCCAATATGGCCATAGAACATGTCGTATTTGTCGGTGCTCTGCCGGCGAACTTTGGCGTCAAAGTTCAGGCCGCCGGTGGTAAATCCCCCGGCTTTGAGGATCTCATACATCACCAGGGTATTTTCTTCCACGCTGTTCGGGAACTGATCGGTATCCCAGCCGAGCTGCGCATCGCCGCGGTTGGCATCAACGGAGCCGAAAATGCCCAGCGCGATGGCGCTGGCGATTTCATGGTGGAAAGAGTGCCCCGCCAGGGTGGCGTGGTTGGCTTCAATGTTCACCTTGATCTCATTTTCCAGACCAAACTGCTTCAGGAAACCATACACCGTTGCGACATCGTAATCGTACTGATGCTTAGTGGGCTCCTGCGGTTTCGGCTCGATAAGCAGCGTGCCGCCAAAGCCAATCTTATGCTTGTGCTCCACCACCATCTGCAGGAAGCGGCCAATCTGCTCACGCTCCTGGCGCAGATCGGTATTCAGCAGCGACTCGTAACCTTCGCGGCCGCCCCACAGCACATAGTTTTCGCCGCCGAGCTGGTGGGTGGCGTTCATGGCGGTCACTACCTGCGTGGCCGCCCAGGCAAATACCTCCGGGTCGGGGTTGGTCGCCGCCCCGGCGCCATAGCGCGGGTGGGTAAAGCAGTTGGCGGTGCCCCACAGCAGTTTCACGCCGGTTTGCTGCTGTTTCTCCGCCAGCACCTCGGTCATGATGGCGAAATTATGCAAATATTCTTTCAGCGACGCGCCTTCTGGCGAGACGTCGACATCGTGGAAGCAGTAATACGGCACGTTGAGCTTGTAGAAAAATTCAAACGCTACGTCCGCTTTGCGTTTGGCCATTTCCAGCGCATCGCCCGCGGCCTGCCAGGGACGCTCAAACGAACCGGCGCCAAACATATCCGCGCCATTCCAGCAGAAATTATGCCAATAACAGGCGGCAAAACGCAGATGATCTGCCATGCGTTTTCCCAGCACGATTTCATCCGGATTATAGTGGCGAAACGCCAGCGGATTATCGGTTTTGGGTCCGGCAAAGCGAACGCGATCAACCTGGTCGAAATAGGTTTGCATGATGAACTCCGAAATTGAGAAACAGGAAAATTAACAACTGTGACACATCGTGTATTCTCATCGTCGGTTGCTCAATTACGTTATTTCACTCGGCGATTGAGAAAATGCTCAAATGTGAGCCATCTCGCAAATAAAACTATTTTAAATATCTCGCTTCGCGCGCGTATAGCGTACACTTCCTGGGGAATTCAGGTATCCATACCAAATTAAAATGCCGGTTTTGTCGCAATGCCTGCCTGCCCAAAATTAGCGGCGGATAACGGTTCAACGCAGGCGATACAGGCCTTTGCTTCGAGGATCACAGAAGTAAAAAAACATAATTACGTAATTTAAAAACGTAATAGATTCTTCCAGGTCAACTGTGTCAGAAAGTGTTTCACCTACACAAAACAAACCGGAGTCTGCTTAGAATGAGTAAAAACATAATGCACAGTCGGCATGATGAATATCATAAATTAACCCGTGGTGAACGAATTGGTTATGGCATGGGCGACTTTGCGCAAAACCTGGTTTTCGGCACAATTGGGGGTTTTCTGGCTTTGCATATGCTGACGGTAAATACCATCAGCACGGCAACGGCAGGCTTTATTTTTCTTTTTGTCCGTATCATTAATGTGTTTTGGGATCCGATGGTCGGAACCTACGTGGATAAACGAACCTCAAAAGCAGGGAAATATCGCCCCTGGCTGTTACGAGCCGGCGTGCCGCTGGTGATCCTGTCGGCATTACTGTTCGCGCCAATCCCTGGGGTGAAAGGTTCGGTGGCTTTCGCCTTTATTATTTATCTGGCGCTGGACCTGGTTTATTCCTTAGTCAATATTCCCTATGGCTCGCTGAATGCCTCGCTGACCCGCGACCCGGAATCGATCGATAAGCTGACCAGTACCCGCATGATGCTGGCCAACAGCGCCAACCTGCTGGTCTATACCCTGTTCCCGATGTTTGTACAGATGGCGGCGCCGAAAGATCGCAGCCTGAAAGACACCGGCTTTTTCGGCCTTGAGCTGAATCTCGGCAACTATACCGATCCGTCAGCGAACTACGCCTGGTTCGGCGTGTACGCCATCTATATGATCATCGGCGCGGTGGCCCTGTTTATCTGCTACAAATGCACCAAAGAACGCGTTGTCGCGACCGCCGAGCAGACCGCCAACGTCAAAACTACCGACCTTTTCCACGAGCTCAGACATAACCGTCCGCTGGTTATTCTCGGCATGTTCTTTATGCTGGCCTTTACCTTCATGTTCTTCATGAACACCGTTAACGGCTTCTTCAACCAGTTCGTCGTCGGCCACTCCGAATGGATGGGCGCCGTGGGCCTCGTCGCATCTATTCCCGGCATCGCCTTCCCGGTGTTCTGGCCGAAACTGAAAAAAATCTTTGGTAAAAAAGGCTTCTTCCATCTGTTCCTCGCCATGTTCATCGTCGGCGAACTGCTGACCTACGTCTGGTCCCGCGAAGGGATGCACGACGCCCTGTGGCTGGCCTACATCGCCACCTTTATTAAACAGTGGGGCTTAACCTCCGCCACCGGCTTTATGTGGGCGCTGGTACCGGAAGTTATCGCGTACGGCGAATTAAAATCGGGCAAACGCAATGCCGCCATTATCAATGCCATTATGGGACTCTTCTTCAAGATCGGCTTCACCATCGGCGGTGCTATTCCGCTGTGGCTGCTGGCGGTGTATGGATTTAATGAAAGCGGCGCCGTGCAGAGCGCCAGCGCCATCGATGGGATCATTATGACCGCGGTGTGGATCCCAATCGCGCTGGCCGCTATTTCGATGGTGATCATGCAGGTTTATCCCATCTCCGATAAACATGTTACCGACATCAACCGTCAGCTGGATGAGATCCGCGTGTAGTTAAAAAAATTATAAATCAGACCGATCCTTAACTTTCCATTTTAAAAGGTGTAATGAAATGTCACTTATTCAAAACCCGATATTACGCGGCTTTAATGCCGACCCCAGTATTATTCGCGTCGAGGATACGTACTATATCGCCAACTCGACGTTTGAGTGGTTCCCGGGCGTGCGTTTACATGAGTCGAAAGACCTGAAAAACTGGAACCTGCTGCCTTCGCCGCTCTCCACCACCACCCTGCTGGACATGAAGGGCAACCCCTCCTCCGGCGGCATTTGGGCGCCGGCGCTCTCCTGGGCCGATGGGCAATTCTGGTTGGTGTATACCGATGTGAAGGTCACCGAAGGCGCCTTTAAAGACATGACCAACTACCTGACCACCGCGAAGGATATTCGGGGCCCGTGGAGCGACCCGATCAAGCTGAACGGCGTCGGGTTTGACGCCTCGCTGTTCCATGACGACGATGGCCGGAAATATATCGTCCAGCAAACCTGGGATCACCGGGAGTACCATCACCCCTTCGATGGCATTACCTTAACGGAGCTGGATACCAAGACGCTGAAGTTAATGCCGGAAACCGCGCGCACCATCTACCGCGGCACCGCCGTGGCGCTGGTCGAGGGGCCGCACCTCTATAAACTGAACGGCTACTACTATCTGTTTGCCGCCCAGGGCGGCACCGTGTTTACCCACCAGGAGGTGGTGGCGCGGTCGAAAACCCTCGAGGCCGACAGCTTCGAAACTGAGCCGGGCGACGTGTTCTTAACCAACGTCGACACCCCGGACAGCTACATCCAGAAACAGGGCCATGGCGCGCTGGTCTCCACCCCGGAAGGCGAATGGTATTACGCCTCGCTCTGCGCCCGGCCGTGGAATCGCCCGGGGGAATCCATCTACGATCCGCGCGGCTGGTCAACCCTCGGCCGGGAAACCGCGATCCAGAAAGTGTACTGGGACGACGAAGGCTGGCCGCGTATTGTAGGTGGTCACGGCGGGAAAACCTTCGTCGAAGGGCCGAAAGACGCCATCTTCACCGAAAGCGCCAGCGATAATAGCCAGCAGGATGACTTTACCTCGCCAGCACTCGACCCGAACTGGAATACCCTGCGGGTGCCGTTTACGGCCAAAATGGGCACCACCGGCAACGGCAAATTAACCTTAATCGGCCAGGGTTCGTTAGCCAATACGCATGACCTGTCGCTGATTGCCCGCCGCTGGCAGGCCTTCTATTTTGACGCCGCGGTGAAGGTGAAATTCGAGCCCTTCAGCTATCAGCAGATGGCCGGATTAACGAATTACTATAACGACCGCCACTGGAGCTTCGTGTTCCTGACCTGGAATGAAATTAACGGCAAGGTCATCGAAGTTGGCGAAAATAACCGCGGAAAATACACGTCGTACCTGAAAGATAACGCCATCAAGGTGCCGGACGGCGTGGAATACGTCTGGTTCCGGACCAAGGTCCGCAAGCAGACCTACAGCTATGAATACAGCTTCGATGGCGTGTCGTTCACCGAGATCCCGGTCCAGCTGGATGCCGCGGTACTGTCCGATGACTATGTATTGCAGAGCTACGGCGGGTTCTTTACCGGGGCGTTCGTCGGCCTGGCGGCGGTAGACTACGCCGGGTACGGCACCCAGGCTGAGTTTTATCAGTTCGAGTATCAGGAGCTGGGCGATGCGTTAGCGGCCGATGGGAGCTACAGCTGGGAGGCTGGCGAGACGCGGGATAAGTAAGAGAGTGTGAGCCCCCGCTACCGGTAAGGTAGCGTGGGGTTTGTGCTGTGTGTGATGTAATTAAAGCGAGTGCTGTCGGATGTCAGTCTGCGGGGCGCAGCCGGGCCTTCAGCTCTTCGGGAGTAAACGGCGGATCTCGCCGGTGCAGCATTGCATGGCAATTGGGACATACCGGGATCAGATCGGTTTCAGGGTTCAGACGGTAGTCCTGCTTTATCCCGGCCAGCGGGATGAGATGGTGGATATGGATAAAACCCTGGCCGATTTCGCCATAGCGGCTGGCCATATCCAGACCGCATACCTGACACCGGCAGCCGTGTAGGCGAAGCGCCGCCTGACGAGCCTGACGGTCGCGCTCATAGCGATTGATCACCACCTGCATCGCCGCCCCTTCCACGTACTCCATGGTCGTCTGTCCCTCATCGGGGAAAAGCGCAACCTCGTCATCGCCAGCGCCCTGCGACGCGATCGTAAATCCTTGATCCAGTAACAGACGCACGCATTTGGATTTAATCCCTCCGCTGAAATCCGCCGGGGTAAATTCCGTGCCTGTCGCAAGCGTGGCCGCTAACCCGACGATGGCTTTTGAAGGATACCGACGCCCCTCAAACTCGATCTCATACAGACGCGCGCTTTTAAACTGATGCGCAACGCCTGCATCGTAAGCGCGAATGGCGGCGATGATGCATTCCCTGGATAAATGGTCCGGTAGTTTTTTCATAAGACATAGCTATCTGATGGCGCGAAGCTTGAGTATAAATAGAAAGCTATGGGCTTTTCGTACAAATAACTAGCAGTGATAGTTAAATCGCGATCCACGTAGAACCGCCGCATCTGGTGGGTTGATCGGCAAGGATTTTGCGAGCATCATCGCATTTATTATTGAACGCAAGATCATTCGGCTGTTTTGCGCAGGGGATTAGTTACCAGGACATTAGCCGAGAGTTCGAAGATTTATATGCATTCAGCATGTCAACCGCCACCATCAGTGTAGTACGATAAAGTTATCCCTGAACTAAAACAGTGGCAACAGCACCCGCTGGAAAAGGTTTACCCCTTCGTCTGGCTGAACGTATTCACTATAAAGTCCGTGAGAATGGCCGTTATCAGAGCAAAACGGTTTATACCGTTATGGCGCTGAATCTGGCAGGCAAGAAAGAAACTCTGGGTCGGTATCTATCAGAAAGTAAAGGCGCTAACTTCTGGCTGTCTATATTAAGCGACCTGCAAAACTGGGGCATTGAAGACATCCTGATCGCCTGCGTGGGCGGGCTGACCGGCTTCCCGGAGGCGATAAACAACATTTATCCGCAGACAGAGGTTCAGTTGTGCGTCATTCACCAAATCAGTAACTCGATTAAATACGTGGCCTCAAATGACCATAAAGCTTTTATGGCTGATCTGAAACCGGTATATCGCGCGGGGTCGAAAGAAGCCGCAGAAACGGTGCTGGATGAGCTGGAAGCGAAATGGGATCAGCAGTATCCAGTGTTGCTCAAGTCGTGACGACGCAAGTGGGAAAATCTGTCAGCATACAATAGAATTTAAGAAACACGGAGTCAGTAAAATACTGTACGTGAAAAGTGATGCGGAAAGTTAAAACCTCGGTGCAACGACTAAACTCATTGATAAGTTTTTTACTGCGATAATCGATAGTTTTGCAGACTATAGGCGTGCGAATGAATAGTCACCTAAAGGCTGGCAGGCAATAATTAACAATGCTGTAACAGTTATATGGCTTTCAGGCAGCGTATTATTATACGCTGCCTTTTTCAACTTGCCGTAATAAAGCATGTTTTTGGATAACGATTAAAAAGTGAATAATTGTAAACAGCTTCATTTTTGTAATATGAGTTAGGATAGAAGTTGACTTCTTTGCCAAGCAGAGATGCTAAAATTGCCACATGCAGCCTGTCGGTATTGACAACTTTATACTCTTCAAGAAAGTTTATCATGCAACGGGTAGAATTACGCGCCAGAAATTCATTATCCCAATAATCGCCATTCCAGGTGAGCGAAATATCATGATTGTTTTCTTTAAAGTCTCCAGTTAGAGATTCGGAGTCCGTTCTGAAGCAGTTGGCCTGTTTTTTATAGACGGGTTTAAGTGACAGGTATTTATTAAGATCGAGATAAAATGCCATATCATCAGTAATGAATACGTTCTTGTTTGGTTCGTAGTTGAGAGATTTAATATAATCGAAGGTGATATTTTCGCGACAAAAAACAACAAACTTATCAATATTGTTGATGAATAAATCGCTATACCCTCTGATTGTCGACGGCATTATTATTACTTTATGAAACTTCCCAATATTATTCTGGATAAAGTCATGACCTTCAGAATACAATCCTTCTATCAGGTTTCCTCCGCCTCCAAAAATTAAAATATCAGTTTCAGAACTGTAGCGCTCGCCATCTCTGTAAGGGATATAGGTAAGAGCATTTCGTTCAAAAAAGTCATACGTCGCAGATGCAATTACACCATCACCAGCATTACCAGGGTTTGCCTTATAGACAAATCGATGAGATAGATGATAAGATTTTAGAAGCAAATCAAATTTTAACTTCATATTGGTCATTTTTTATCCTGTTTAACAGAAGCTACCGACTGCTATCTTACACTACTTCAATTCACTAATATCATAGAAAAGTCTAGGTTACAAAGGAAGGGTTACAATGAAGAAAATTCTTATAATGACGCCGGACATTGAGGGGCCTGTCCGTAACGGCGGTATTGGTACTGCTTTCACTGCCCTTGCCACTACTTTTGCAAAAAAGGGGTATGATGTTGATGTATTGTATACATGTGGCGACTATTCTGAATCATCTGTATCGAAATTTAGCGACTGGTCACGTATTTATAGTACCTTTGGTATCAATCTGCTAAGAACCGGGCTGATAAAAGAGATTAATATTGATGCACCGTATTTTAGAAGGAAAAGTTATTCAATTTATCTCTGGTTGAAAGAAAATAACATCTATGACACTGTTATTTCTTGTGAGTGGCAGGCAGATCTTTATTACACTTTATTAAGCAAAAAGAATGGAACGGATTTTGAAAATACAAAGTTCATTGTAAATACTCACAGTTCAACGTTATGGGCTGATGAAGGTAATTACCAGCTTCCATATGATCAGAACCATCTTGAACTCTATTATATGGAGAAAATGGTGGTTGAAATGGCGGATGAAGTTGTTAGTCCGTCTCAGTATTTAATTGATTGGATGTTGAGCAAGCACTGGAATGTTCCTGAAGAACGTCATGTAATTTTAAATTGCGAGCCATTTCAAGGGTTTGTGACGAGAGATGATGTTACAGTTAAAATAAATGAAAAGCCAGCTTCTGGCGTTGAGCTTGTATTTTTCGGCCGCCTTGAAACCCGTAAAGGACTTGACATATTCCTGCGTGCATTAAGAAAACTATCTGATGAAGATAAAGAGAGCATTTCTGGAGTAACCTTCCTCGGAAAAAATGTCACTATGGGGAAAACTGATTCATTTACTTATATTATGAATCAGACTAAAAATTTGGGACTCGCAGTTAATGTCATCAGCGACTATGATCGTACCAACGCTAATGAATATATAAAAAGAAAAAATGTATTAGTCATCATTCCATCACTTGTAGAAAACTCACCCTATACTGTTTATGAATGCTTGATTAATAACGTTAATTTCCTCGCTTCAAACGTTGGTGGAATTCCAGAGCTTATACCGCAGGAGCATCATGCGGAAGTTCTATTTATTCCTACACCTGTCGATTTATACGGGAAAATCCACTATCGCTTAAAAAATATAAATATAAAACCAGGGCTTGCTGAATCACAAGACAATATTAAAGAAGCTTGGTTTGTCGCAGTTGAACGAAAAAACAACCGCGCATTCAAGAAAATCGATGAAGCTAACAGCCCGTTAGTTAGCGTGTGTATAACTCACTTCGAACGTCACCATTTGCTTCAGCAAGCACTCGCATCAATAAAATCTCAGACGTACCAAAATATTGAGGTCATCTTGGTTGATGATGGAAGTACGACAGAAGATTCTCATCGTTATTTGAATCTCATCGAGAATGATTTTAACTCTCGAGGCTGGAAAATTGTCCGTAGTTCTAATAACTATCTGGGTGCTGCAAGGAATTTGGCTGCGCGACACGCCTCTGGCGAATATCTGATGTTTATGGACGATGATAATGTTGCTAAGCCTTTTGAGGTAGAAACGTTTGTTACTGCAGCATTAAACTCTGGGGCCGATGTGTTAACCACACCAAGCGATCTTATTTTTGGTGAGGAGTTCCCTTCTCCGTTCCGTAAAATGACGCACTGCTGGCTTCCGTTAGGGCCTGATTTAAATATCGCCAGCTTTAGTAACTGCTTTGGCGATGCTAATGCGCTGATCAGAAAAGAGGTTTTCGAAAAAGTTGGCGGATTTACTGAAGATTACGGTTTAGGTCATGAAGACTGGGAGTTTTTTGCCAAAATATCATTACAGGGATATAAATTGCAAATCGTCCCGGAACCTCTATTTTGGTATAGAGTTGCAAACTCCGGCATGTTGTTAAGTGGAAATAAGAGTAAAAATAACTACCGCAGTTTCCGTCCTTTTATGGATGAGAATGTTAAATATAACTATGCAATGGGGTTGATACCTTCCTACCTCGAGAAGATTCAAGAACTTGAGAGTGAAGTGAATCGCTTGCGGAGCATCAATGGTGGTCATTCTGTCAGTAACGAGTTACAACTTTTAAATAATAAGGTTGATGGTCTTATTTCTCAGCAAAGAGATGGCTGGGCCCATGACCGTTTTAATGCTCTGTATGAAGCAATTCATGTCCAAGGCGCAAAACGAGGCACCAGCCTGGTTCGCCGGGTTGCCCGGAAAGTGAAATCAATGTTAAAATAAAGTAATATTCGGGGCCCGAAAGGGCTCCGCAAAAATAGTATTAACTTTCAGCTAATTTTAAATTTGTCTGTAAATAACCCTGTTTTAGTTGCATGCATTTTTGAGTTCCCGGCCAGATTTGCCCCTGGCCCAAATTCAGTGCAGTGCTAAATCAGAGATCTTCGTCTTTCCGGAGACTTCGGATGAATTCAGCCGGAGTCATGTCATTTAATGATGAATGCGTTCTCTCATGATTATATTCCCTGCGCCAGTTGTCGAGTTTGTCCTGCGCATCTTCCAGCGAGAGAAACCAATGAATGTTCAGGCATTCATCCCGCAGACTGCTGTTAAATGATTCAATAAACGGATTATCCGTTGGTTTTCCGGGGCGGGATAAGTCCATTGTGACACCGTGTTCATACGCCCATTTATCCAGACTTTTCAAAATAAACTCGCTGCCGTTATCTGTCTGAATACGTACCGGCAGACGCTTGCCCAGCACCCGCAACCTTTCCATCACACCGACCACATCCTCACCTTTCAGCGACTTTCCGGCATGGATCGCCACACACTCCCGACTAAAATTATCCACTACAGTCAGCGCCCGGAAACGTGTTCCGTTAAACAGATTATCCGACACGAAATCCATACTCCAGCACTGATCGATACCGGTCAGGACCGGACGTTGCTGACGATGTGCTGCACTGACATGCATGCGGGGGCGCTTTTTGCGCAGGTTGAGGCCTTCCAGATAGTAAATCCGGTGTGTTTTCTTGTGGTTAACAGGCCAGCCTTCCCGCCGCAGCTGAATATGAATACGCGGACAACCGTAGCTCCGCTATTTACCGGATACGCAGGGTTATCGCCCGATCATCCCGCCGGCTCTGCCAGTGGTAAACGGTTCTGTTCTGCATCAGCAGTCCGCATCCCCGTCGGTCACTGATACGGTAAGCCTCCCGCAGAAAATGCACCGCCTGACGTTTCTGAGCCGGCCTCAGAACTTTTGTTTCAGTACCTCCTGCAGCATCTCCTTGTCCAGACTCAGGTCAGCCACCAGTTTCTTCAGCCGCTGATTTTCATCCTCCAGTTGCCGCAGACGCCGCAGTTCGGTCACGCCCAGACCGGCGAATTTCTTCTTCCAGTTATAAAAAGTGGCTTCAGAAATGCCCATCTTTCGGCAGACTTCCCCGTCGCGGGTGCCGGTTTCGGCCTGTTTCAGAGCAAACGCAATCTGTTCTTCGGTATAGCGGGTCTTTTTCATGGCGATGTGCCTCTCTGTGAGATGGAAGAAAGACCGGAGACTTCAGTTTAGCCTGGCACTGTTTTCAGGGAGGAGATCAACACCCCCACCGTAGTTCGCGGAAGGATGTAATGAAACGATTGGCGTTAGCCCTGCTTTTATTTATTTTCAAAGAATTGGTTGTAGCTTCCGTTCTCACGCCGGAAGCCGACCATTATGACAGCTATCTGTTAGTCGGCACTTAGCCCACAACAGCCATTGCTGGAACAACTTACGACCTTCTGTTCCGGCCAGTGTTCTCCAGACTGCAGGCCAAGCGGTGCCATATTCTAAGCAACCACCAAAGGTGAAAGAACATACTCGCTAGATAAGTTCCAGCGTCACCAGCTTTACCAGCAACACCGGCTAACAGCGAACCACAAGTAATTTACCGGTCCGCGATACCGCCGCCCTGATCCAGCTTCACAAGAGACAGGCTCTTGCTCTGTTGGAATCCGGGCAATTGTGGAAATCTCGTCTGCAACTGACCGTGCGGATAAACACTATCCATAGCTGACGACCTGATCCCATTGATTAACACACTTTGATTTTATTACATTTGCTCATTTACTCGCCAACACCAAAAACCTACACTTCCCACATGGACTTACAAGCAAAAATAAGGATAAGGACGAATGACTATTGGTCATTTTTTATTTAGGGGTGATAAGACCGCTTGCGGTGGCAGGATTCTTGAAGGATGCCCCAACCATCAATTTTTCGATAAAGATATGGCATGTGAAGGCCATAAAGTAACCTGCGGCAAACATCCAGGGCATTATCGTATCTGCGGTGGCCTTGATAGTGACGAAATACATGGTAAAAGAGTAGCCGGAACACTGCACAGCCGTAGTTCCTGTCCCTGCAAATCACGTTTTATTCCTTCCATCGATGACACTTATGAATTTTCTACAGGGGCAGCGAAAGTCGACACAGCCCAATCTCAAGTCGTCGAATTTCCCGTTCTCCCCGGCCCGATTTATGATCCCCAAGCTGATAATGTGACTGACATCTGCAAGTCAGAAGATAACCCGCTGCTGAACGGCGTTTATATATGGACTGAAACGACAAGTGCAGGTCATGTTTTCGTTTCGGTGCATGAGAATAACAATATCTTCCTCTACACCTATGGACGCTATGGACGCACTGATAAAAGTACCTTCACTGGGGATGGGATTTTAGACTTTTTCCAGGATGAAGATGCGCGTAAGTATTACCGATACGAACTTTATGAAATGGGGGCTCGCGCTTTCCGCATTGATGATGCAGATCCTAAAATAACCCGTAAATTCTTCGAAAACCTTTGGAATGGCGGTGTAACACCAATTCACACGCCAAACATGCAAGATGGTACAAAGCGAAGAGGCCGAACCATTGATAAGTATGATGTCACTGGTAGCAACTGTACCACTCACTCAGTCGAGGGGCTCAAGTTTGCTGGCTCAAAGGTATTCGAACACGGTTACACATCCACGACAACACAGCTACCAATCGACATAGAAGAAGATTTTACTATTCCGGTTTCACTGCAAAGATATCTTGAATCAAAGAGTGCAGACTTCTCATCAATCCTCGTTGTCGAAATGACTAATACATTCAAACAGCAGTACCCTAACACCGAGAACAAAAGCCCTCAATCAATGGGAGGGAGTGCAAAAATCCAACAATCTGCTGCCGATTCCGCTGCTGTTGCTGGCTCAACATCCCCCTACTCAGGCGGTACAGTAGGCGGTTCATTGGGAAGCACTTACGATGATGAATAAGAAGTTCTGGATCAGATGGGTGAGTATCGCGCTGATCTGTGCAGCGTATTACGCTATCGTGCTTTATTTCGATCTGGTCTTCGCTCTTAACTTTACAGAGACAATGAGTCAAGGCGGAGAATTTACCCCTTCTCAATGTACCTGGTTTGTTAAGGAGCTAGCGCAAAATCACTCTGATTCGGCTTTAGCCTCCATCATTGGTTTCGCTGTCTGCGTCCCTTTGATCCTGCTCATCTTCAAGAAAGTGAAATGACCGTCAAAGGCTGGCGAGATCCAGCCTTTTCCTTCCTCCCTCATTTTAGACAATATGTAGTGGCACACTGAATTTGGCCACCCTGGACTGCCCCCACCACTCCGGTAGACGATTCTGCCCTAAAGTTTGAGTAAAGGAGGTTCGACTGGCGCTTCGTCAACATCATCACCCGCGCCCTGGTGGCACTGGGCCAGCGCCCGGACTACGCCCGTATCGCCCGCCACGTTATCAACATCGACGAACTATCTATCGACTACGCCCGCGTCTTTTTGCCCAGCCACGACCGCCAGGCATGGAACAACGTGGTACGGATTGCCGGTGGCATCACTGAGAAAAACACGCCACGTAATCTTCAGGGAAGGGACAGCTACGTCGTCGCGCTGGAGCAGTACCTTTCAACCACCCGATTACACGACACAATCCTCGACGGTCTACGTTCTGCCGTGCGCTATGACAAAACCTATTTCGATAAGATCGTCGCCTCGCTGCTGCCACTGCTGGAAAAACTGACCACCAGAAAAATTTCCCAACTGCTGGCCCCGGACTACGGCGACCTTAACGACCCGCGCCCGGTATTCAACTGGCAGCAGGCCATTCGCCAGCGGGCGATTATTTATGTCGGGCTGGATGCATTGTCTGACGCAGAAATTGCCGCCGCTGTCGGCAACTCAATGTTCGCCGATCTGGTCAGCGTCGCCGGACATATCTACAAGCACGGCGTGATGGATGGCCTGCCGCAGACGGAAGAGAACCCGGCCATCAACCTGCACTGCGATGAGTTCAGTGAACTGATGGGCGATGAATTTATTCCGCTAATAAATAAAGGCGGCGGCGCAGGTGTAGAGGTTACGGCCTACACCCAGACGCTCTCCGATATCGAAGCCCGCATCGGCGACCGCGCCAAAGCGGACCAGGTCGTCGGCAACTTCAACAGTCGGATCATGATGCGGGTGCGGGAATCTGCCACCGCCGAATTGTTGACGAAGCAACTGCCGCAGGTGGATGTGCTCAGCAACAGCATCAGTTCCGGCGTTGCCGACAGCACCGACGCACAGGGCAACATCGGTTTTTCCAGTAACACCCAGGATCGGATGAGCAGCATTCAGGTGCCGTTACTGGAACCCTCCTCACTGGTACAGCTTCCCAAAGGGCAGGCGTTCGCTCTGCTGGAAGGCGGTCAGCTCTGGAAGCTACGCATCCCATTACCGGACGCAGCACACGATCCGCTGATGCCGGAAAGCATCACACACATAGCCCGCTATATGGAAAAACAGTACGACAGCACGCCCATATGGTGGGACCGCCCGGAGACAGTTGTAACGGCGAAAAATGACCCTATTTTATGGCTGAACGACAGCGAAACCACGGAGAAACAGACCGATGATACCCCGGACACACCGCCAGCTCGTGAGCGTTGAAGTGATGTGGCCTGCACAAACACTGCCTCTTCCCCTGCAACAGGCGGTGGAAGCGCTGACGCAGGGAGAAACGCCCGACCAGATTATCGCCCGGATGAATTTGCAGGGCTTTCAGGCATGGCGCGAAGCTACATCGCCGCAAGGCGAACACGACATTTTTCAGATACGACTGGATGAGGCACACGAGGCACGGTTCCTCTGCCGCTACATTACTCTGCCGCTGCACTGATGCCCGAACATGCGCCACCAGGCCCCGTGCGTCGCCCCGGACTGCTCGGCTGGATAGCATTACGTCCCGGCGTGCTGATCGGTTTTTGCCTCGGCGCGTGGATGCTGGCGATAACGCTGGAGTGGCTGGGCGAGGCGTTTTTCTGGCGGAACACCTGCGCCAGTCACAGTGAGCAGGTATTGCAGGTGACATGGCAGTGGTGGAAAAGCTCTGCTGGCGCACCGATGTGGTTAGTAGAAGACCTCGCGATTGTCAGCGATACGTTGCAGAAAGGGAGCGCGGCGCTGATTGCTTCTCTCAGTGGTCAAAGCGGGTTGTTCTGGACGGAGGCTGTCACGACGGTAATCCGCTGCGCGTTACAGTCTGCGAGCAATATCACCCTCACCTTTCTGCTACGGCTGGTGGTTCTGTTGCAGGCACTGCCGCTATTTGCGCTGATTATCGTCGTCGGGCTTATTGACGGGCTGGTAAGACGCGACTTACGGCGGTTCGGCGCAGGCCATAAGTCCGGGTTTGTTTATCACCATGCCAGGCGTATGATTAGTTCCAACATAGTTGTGGCCGGACTGGTATGGTTAACATCTCCGGTATTTCTTGTACCAGAGTATGTTCTTTTATCAGGAGCAATGGTATTGGGACTGGTTGTATCCTTAACAACCGGAGCATTTAAAAAATATCTTTGAAGAAGGAAGGTGCATGTACGAGTATTCACTACTTGTTGGTAACGGGATCAATAATCTTACCGAAGGATATTCTTGGGATGATGTATTGAGAAGTCTGAGTAAGGAATATGCCATTAACATTAACACTCTGGGTAAACCATTCCCGCTGGCATATGAAGAAATTTACTTTAAGATCCTGAAAAGAGACGGTAACAAAAATACCGAAAGCGATATCAAGGATTTTATTTCAGAAAAAATAAGAGCAATTATCCCCAATGATATTCACAGAGCAATGGCCGGACTAAATTGCAAGAATATAATGACAACAAATTACGATTTGGCATTTGAAAATGCCATAATAGAACATCTCGGTCCAAAAGCTTTCAACAACGAAGGAAAAATTAAAGAGCAGCGCTATAATGTGTTCAGACATCATATATTGGATAACAAAAAAATCTGGCATATTCATGGTGACATCAATGTTCCGAACTCTATAACTCTTGGCTATGAGCACTATAGCGGCCATCTGCAAAGCATGAGAAATTACACGACCACAGGAAGTCATTATAAAAAGAAAAAAGGCTTTGATCAAAAACCACTTACCAGTAGACTTAAAACCCTGACAGAAGAACATAGTTGGATAGACAGTTTCTTCCTCAGAAATGTGTACATTATTGGTCTAACTCTAGATTTTGTGGAAATGGATCTATGGTGGCTATTAACATTCCGCGAAAGAAATAAATATTTGCACAAACTAGAAGTGAACATTCACAACGAAATCACCTATTATTTACCTGCTTGTTTTCTTGATCAATCTCAGTGCACACAGGATGATATTAAACACATGACGATCAAAACAGAACTACTCAGAAGTGTTGGCGTACACATAAATACTGATTTTGGCAGTGATTTTAGAGAATCCAATACTCATCAAAAAGAATTCTATATGCAGGTGATACAGGATATTCGCAACCGACACAGATAATTCTTAATACCACACAATACAATTTAAGCTATCAGTCGACCAATTAACGCTGCATCTTAAGAAAAAATTAGTTCAGGATGCAGCCATGAAAAATGCTCTTCTTTCATTTTTAATTCTACTGTTTGGGGAATCTTCAGCCTTCGCCACCCCCTTCACTGAACGCGAAGAGCTAACTCTAACCCTCAGCCAGCTTAGCCAAATCGAAGCATCGCTTCACCGCGCCCAGCAAAGCGCCAGAACCGGCATTAACGAGCGCTACTACTTCGATTATCCGCGCATTCACAGCGATATCACCACCCTGCGCAGCGGGATTGAAAATTACCTCACACCCACTCGCGCTCAGCCACGAGATACAGCGACACTTGCCGGGCAATACCGTGAGGAGAAAACCACGCCATGAGCCCAGAACAAATCAGCGCTTTCCAGGCCGCCAGCCTGGTCAAACCCGATGCCGTTAGTCTGGTGATGCTTGGCCTGTTCAGCGCCTTTCTGCTGCTGTGGGTGGTCTGGGTGCTGAATGATGCCTACCGGGGCGTGGCGACCGCGCGGGTAAGCTGGCGAGCGCTGGGCAGCATCAGCGGACGCACCATATTACTGCTGCTGGTCAGCTTCTGGCTGGTACTGAGTTAGTGGCTACAGGAGATATTATGAAAAGATGGCTATTCAGACTGCTGCCGTGGTTCCCGGCCCTGCCTGCATATGCCGATCTGCCAGAGATGGAAGATCCTTCACGCGGTCAGGGCGACGGCATTATGGAGACGTTGCAGAACTACGGCTATGACATTGTGATCCTGATGACACTGGGCATCTGCGCCGTGGGCTTTCTGGTGGTCGCCAACAACTGCATCGCCACCTACTCCGAAATTCAGGGTGGGCGTAAGCAGTGGAAGGACTTGGGGGCAATGGCGGGCGTCGGCGCAGTTCTGCTGGTGATCACCATCTGGTTGCTCAACCAGGCCTCGGACATCCTGTAAGCCATGAGCACCATCCCCTTCCTCCCGGAACGGCTGAACCGCGAGCCTGCGGTGTTTCGCGGCCTGACGTTCAGCGAGCTGCTGATAGCGCTGCTTGCCGGGCTGGCCGCTGGCGCAGTCGCTGGAGCCATTCCGGCAGTACTATGGCGCAACTGGAGCCTTGTCCCCGGCAGCGCCCTGCCCGGCGCTGCGCTGGCGATCCTCTGCGGCGGGCGCTGGCTGGCGCGGCTAAAACGCGGACGCCCGGAGAGCTGGCTGTATCGGGCGCTGGAGCTCAAACTGGCTCGCGTCGGGATCGGCGCACAACGTTTTGTCCTGCACGATGGCGTCTGGGCCATTCGCCGGAGCCGACGATGAGCGCCTTTAAGCACGCGCTGGCCGCACGGGATGCGCATATCCGTACGCTGCATCTTGCGCTGGTCGCGTTATTCCTGCTGGCATCAGGCATGGGATTCGGCTGGTACAGCGCCCCACGCCAGCTCACTGTTTATTTGCCGCCGGATCTCCGCGCCGCCAGTCAGCGTCCATGGTGGGAAGTGCCGCCCGCCACGGTGTACGCCTTCGCGTTTTCGGTGTTTCAGCAGATCAACCGCTGGCCGACCAACGGCGAGGCCGATTATCCCCGCAACCTCAGCGCCCTGCGGGCTTACCTTACTCCCGGCTGCTACAGCCAGATTGACCGCGAATTTCGCCAGCGTCTGCAAAACGGCGAGCTGCGCGACCGGGTACGCGGCGTGTATGAAATCCCCGGTCGGGGATTCAGCGATAAGCGGGTACAGATCCTCGACCGCGACAACTGGATTGTGACGCTGGATCTGACCGTTGATGAGTATTTCCACTCCGAACCCGTTAAGCGGGCAATGGTGCGTTACCCCATCAGGGTACTGCGATACAACATCGATCAGCAGAAAAACCCTTGGGGGCTGGCGCTGGACTGCTTCTCATCACCACCGCAGAAGCTGGAGGCGGCCAAACCATGAATACCCGCCCGCTGCTGATCCTGCTGGTTGCCCTGCCCCTGCACGCCGTCGAACTGGTGAAGTGGGAACGCATCCCACTACCAGTGGCGCTGAACATCGGGCAGGAGCGAATCGTCTTGTGGACCGGAATGTCCGGGTGGGTTATCCCGCCGCGCTGGAAGGCAAACTGCGCATTCAGAGCAGCAACGGCACGCTGTACCTGCTCGCCAGCCAGCCGTTTGCTGCCACCCGGCTACAGCTTCAGAACACAGAAAACGGCGAGCTGATTTTGCTGGACGTCTCCGCCAGCAAGGGTGAGCACATCCGGGAACCGATGCGCATTGTCCGTGAAGAGAAGAAAACGCCTGATGCGAAGCCCGATGCAGTTCCAGAACCCTTACCCTCCACGCCGCTTCCGGTCGCGCTCACCCGCTATGCCGCGCAGATGCTGTATGCCCCGTTACGCACCGTGGAACCTTTGCCGGGCGTGCAGCCCGAAGGCGTGCGGCTGGCAAAAACCATCACCACCCTGCTGCCCGCCTTACCCGTCAACGCCATACCGATCGGCGGCTGGCGGCTGGATCCTTACCATCTGGCGGCGATCCGGCTTCAGAATGAAAGCGTCACCCGGCTGGAACTCGATCCACGCCAGCTTCAGGGGCGGTTTTACTCCGCCTCCTTTCAGCATCGCTGGCTGGGGCCTGCGGGCAGCGCCGAAGACACTACCGTGCTCTATCTCATCACCCGCCATAAGCATCCTGAACAGGCGATCCTGCCGGAGCCTGCGCCGGAGAAGAAAAAATGAAGCTCCAGGCCAATATCCTGCTGCGGGTTCTGACGCCGCTCATTATGCTGGTAGGCAGCGTCCTGCTGTTTCATGCCTGCCAGGATCGCACAACCACCCCGTCAAAATCCTCAGCACCTGCAACGCCCCTCAGTCACGACGAACTGAAAGCGCTGGGGATTGAGGGCGACACGCCCGCCGATACCGTCGCTACGCTGGTCGGCCAGATGAAACTCTGGCGCAAGGAGCTGGAAACGGTGAAAGCGAGCAACGCCGCACTGTTGCAGGAAAATCAGCGCCTGCATGAGCGCGAGCAGAATACCGACAGCCGCATCAACGAGGCCATTAACCGCCAGCAGACCAGCGCTTCAGAGCAGCAAAACGAATTGCTCAGCTCGTTACAGACGCAGATCCAGCAGCTTAAGGGCAACAGAACAACGGATGACTCGCTGGCCGGGCTGGGGATTGATGAACCGGAAGCGGCCTCCGGCGAGCCACTGCGCTGGATAGCCCCCGCCGATGCCCTGCCAACCGATAAAAACGGCCGCCCGCTGCAACCTGCGTTAGCCTTTCCCTCCACTATGCAGGACGCCGCGCCTCAGCCTGAAACACCACCGCCCGCCGCCGTCAAACCGGTCTACACCCTGCCGCAGAACAGCACCTTAATCGGATCGGTGGCGATGACTGCGCTGCTGGGACGCATTCCGCTTAACGGCAGCGTCACCGATCCTTACCCGTTCAAGGTGCTGATTGGCCGCGATAACCTCACCGCCAACGGCATCGAGCTACCCGATATCGAAGGCGCGGTGATCTCCGGCAGCGCCACCGGCGACTGGACGCTCTCCTGCGTGCGCGGCAGTTTAACGTCAATCACCTTTGTCTTCCGCGATGGCACGGTGCGCACGCTCCCCGCCGAAGGCGACAAAACCGGGAGCGGTACTGAAGGCAATATCGGCTGGCTGTCCGATCCTCACGGCCTGCCCTGCATCCCCGGCGAACGTAAATCCAACGCCGCCGAATATATCGGCTCACAGTTCCTGCTGGCCGGATCGTCCGCCGCCGCGCAGGCGCTGGCGAACAACCAGACCACTTCCACCGTGGAAGATGGTTCCATCACCACCGCGCTGACGGGCGACAGCGGGCAGTACGTACTCGGCCAGGCACTGGGCGGCGGCCTGAAGGAGAGCGCCGACTGGTTTAAGCAACGCTACGGCCAGATGTTCGACGCCATCTACGTACCGCCCGGCCAGGCCGTTGCCATCCATATCACTCGCCAACTCGCCATCGACTACGAGCCTGATGGACGGCGAGTGAACTACCGCACGGCGGGCGATCGAACCGGAGACCTGGACTGATGCGTATCCTGATACTGCTGTTATCGCTGCTGCTGACCGCCTGTAGTACCGACCAGAAAACGCAGCTGCCGGTAGATGAAAACACCACCATGCTGAATATCTGGGGCCGACAGAATAGTGATGCGCAGGTGCTGTACGACACGCGATCGGTACTGCATCACCCGCTGGATGACGCCACGATGACCGCGCAGCAAGAGCAGACCACACGCAGCGACGACAATGCCACGAAGGCGCTGTTCCGGCGACTGCCGAATCCGGATCTGGAGATGTATATTTTTCCCCATCTGGCGGGCAGCGAAGGCGTCCCGGTGCCGGGATACACCACCGTCTTCCCCTTCTACAACCGGGTGCAGTACGCCCTACCCGGCGAACGAACCGATCCGCTGTGATAATGCGCAGCGGCACCCTGACCGAACAAACGGTGGACAGCCTGTACCAGAAAGGCGCGTCGTTCGTCGATTTTCTCCCGTGGGTGGAGTATCAGCCGGAAAGCAAAACGCTGCTGCTGGATGACGGGCGCTCGGTCGGCGCAGTGTATGACATCACACCGTTCGGCACCGAAGGCCGCTCTCCGGCACGGCTGGAAGAGTTACGCGATATCCTGAAAGACGCGCTTCAGGACAGCTTCACGGAATATGATCGCCATCCATGGGTGGTGCAGTTTTACTGCCAGGATGAGGACGACACCGCAAGCTGGCTGGCCGCACTGCATGACTACGCCGTACCGGAAGCACGGAACTCTGATTTTACCCGCGCCTGGCTGAACGAGATGGAGCGCCATCTGCACGCGGTTTCCCGCCCGGAAGGCTACTTCCTAGATGATGCCGTCAGCCATACACGCTGGCGTGCTCAGCAGCGTCACACCCGAATGGTGGTCTACCGCTGGCTTCCTAATAAATCCCGCGATCCGCTGGAATACTCCCCGGAAGAGGCGCTGAACACCGTCTGTGAACGGATGGTCTCTGCACTGGCGGGCGCAGGTATTCACGCCCGCAGGCTGGAATGTGAAGCCATTCGCCACTGGCTGCTGCGCTGGTTTAATCCTGCCCCGCAGATGGCCGACTCACCCCGGCAGTTCTGGCAACAGATGGCGCAGCAGGATGACACGCCGGAGCTGCACGACTTTGCCGAGAGCCTGCTGTGCAGTGAACCACGCTCGCTGGCCGCGCAAGGGGCGTGGCTGTTTGACCAGCGTCCGCATAAGGTCATCGTGCTGGACAGGCTGCGTAAACCGCCCACCGTCTGCCATATGACCGGAGAGTCCGCTCGCGGCGACGGCATTAACGCGCTGTTCGACCTGCTGCCGGAAGGGGTGATTGTGGCGCTGACCATCGTCGTCTGGCCGCAGGATCGGCTGGAGGAACATTTAAGCCGTCTCAGCGACCGCGCCATCGGCGAGAACGTCGAATCGGAGTACACCAAAAAAGATTGTCAGGAGGTGCACCACTGGCTGAAGGACGGCCACAAACTCTACCGCAGCGCGCTGGTGTTTTATCTTTCCGCTCCGGATAACGGCGAACTGACCCGACGCGTGCGCAGCCTGAATAGCCTGCTGCTGAACGCGGGCATGGTCCCGGTACAGGAAAATGACGAACTCGCCCCGCTCAGCTCGTGGTTGCGCTGGCTGCCGATGTGCTTCGACCCGGCGCGGGACAAGCGCCAGCTCTACACCCGCTTCAGCTTCGTGCAGCACCTTGCCAACCTGCTGCCGCTGTTTGGACGCGAGAGTGGCACCGGGCATCCTGGCGTCAGCTATTTCAACCGGGGCGGCGGAATGCTGTGCTGGGATCCGCTCAACCGTGAGGACCGCGCCCAGAACGGCCACCTGTTGCTGCTCGGCCCGACTGGCGCGGGCAAATCCGCCACCCTGAACGCCAAAATCGCACAACTGATGGCGCTGCATCGACCGCGCCTTTTTATCGTCGAGGCAGGCAACTCGTTCGGACTGATGGCAGACTACGCCCGCGAACACGGCCTGACGGTGAATAAAATCAGCCTGAAACCCGGCTCCGGCATCACGCTGCCGCTGTTTGCCGACGCATGGAAGCTGGCGGAAAGCGACGCGCCTTCAGCAGAACCGGATGATGACGATCCAGAAGACGCCGATAACGAACAGCGCGATCTGCTGGGCGAGATGGAGATTACGGCCCGGCTGATGATCACCGGTGGCGAGCTAAAAGAAGACGTGCGCCTGACACGCTCCGACCGGGCATGAATTCGCGAAGCGATTCTGCACGCGGCCCGCCTCACAGCTCGCGAAAAAAGACAGACACTGACGCAGGATATCCGCGATGCCCTGTTCACACTGGCGCAGGATGCGGCCCTACCGGAATCCCGTCGTAACCGGCTGTGGGAGATGGGCGAAGCGATGAATATGTTCTGCTCCGGGTTTGAGGGCGAACTGGTCAACCGCGAGGGTGAGGCGTGGCCGGAAGCGGATATCACCCTGGTGGATCTGGCGATGTTTGCCCGCGAAGGGTACGAAGCGCAACTGGCGATTGCCTATATCTCGCTGATTAACCATATCAACAACCTCGGCGAACGTGACTAGCATCTGGCCCGGCCCATCGTCAATATTACCGACGAAGCGCATATCATCACCGTCAACCCGCTGTTGGCGCGGTTTCTGACCAAGGGCTCGAAGATGTGGCGCAAGCTGGGGATCTGGCTATGACTGGCGACGCAGAACCTGAGCGACTTCCCGGATGATGCGAAAAAGCTGCTCAATATGATTGAGTGGTGGGAACTGCTGGTGATGCCGCCCGAGGAGGTGGAGCAGGTCAGCCGCTTCAAATCCCTGACGCCGGAACAGCGCCAACTCCTGCTCAGCGCCACCAAAGCGCCGGGGAAATACACCGAAGGCGTAGTGCTTTCACCGCGTGTAGAAGCGCTGTTCCGCGTGGTCTCCCCTGCCCTGTGGCTGGCGCTGGGAATGACGGAAAAACATGAGAAGGCGGAGCGGATGAGGATTATGCAGGAGTTTGGGTGTAGTGAGCTGGAGGCGGCGATGAGGGTGGCAGAGAGGCGTTTTTCCAGTGATTGATTTGTACTGCTATTCTGGATGTAATCAAGTTTGACGGGTAGTTCAATTCCAGAAGCGGATATTGTTAACATCGTGATATGTTAATTATTGGAGAGCACTTATGATCCAGAATAAAGATGGCTACCCACAAGGAGCCTTAATAAGGGCGGTATGGGATTGCTGTGATGAGCTTTATCAGAAACTCGGTCGAGAACCTTCCCGAAAGGAGTTCAATGATGAAATCGGTAGACGTGAACCACATCGCATTGGAATAAGCACCCATTCCCGCCAGTGGGGGGAATGGATGCGTCACCATAATTTCTCTATAAGAGTGACTGATGAACCAGGAATCATTCCTGAAGAAATGCACTATCCACAGTGTCTCCGCGTATGGTATGCAGTGACTCAACTGAAGTCCGCTTCTGCCGCAAATATTGTTAAGTGGATCCGTAACAGTAACGCCCCTCTTAAAGAAAGTGAGATTCGTATTCAGCTTGATGCATTAACCGTCAACAGCAATTCCAGATATCGATATTTTGGTAGCCGAAAAAGCACGCGAACGGACTCAGGTCACCCATACGACTTATTATTTCGAAGCGGGACACTACGTAATACTCGATATGAAGAGTATGTACCGGAGCTGCATGGCGTATGGGACGTTGGCGATGATGGCAAGCAGCCTATTCAGATAATCGTTCCGCGACCAGCAGATAGAATGGTGGTTGAATTGCGAGATGAGTTGTTCAATGAACCATCTGATCATGAGGCTGATTTCCGCCTCAGAGCATTACGCGAGGCTGTTGTTCGCGAAGGACAACCAGCATTCAGACGAAAGCTCATTGAGGCTTATGAGGGAAAATGCGCTATAACAGGTTGTTCGGTCCAAGTGTTACTCGAAGCTGCACATATTACTCCCTATGCAGGAGCATGGCATACCCGCGCTCAGCATGGGTTATTACTGAAAACTGATATCCATACCCTATTCGACCGTGGTTTGCTCTGGATTGACACCGACTTGAAAATAAGGATATCTAAGCAGCTTGCCGAAACAGAATATGCAGAATTAGATGGTCGACGTCTGAGTTTACCGAAAAATGAACGAGACTGGCCGCTTAAAACTCATCTGTCAAATCATCGACGATACTGGACTGAGAATCGTAATGATGAACCAAGTCCAGGCTAACACATATAAAATAGCTCATACGATGGGAGGTTACTTTAGTAGCCTCCCGTCAAAAATTCAGCGATGATGCAATATACCCCAAATCAATATTATCAAAGAAAATCTGCGGAGATACACTCCTAATTGACTAAGATACCACATCATGGTGCTTCCTCATAGCTCCCCAAAATCGTCGTTATGGATATTTAAACTCCAGAAGCAGACGTTATTTAAATCATAGTATGCGAACCGATATTAAATTGATAAACACATCAACTATAATTTATTCTGTGAATTATCTTCCGAGTTATAGACGAAAGTAATATTGTAAAGTGACTTATACCATATTTTAATAGATATATCAGACGGTGCCTTATTAATATACATATGAAAATCTTAAATGGTTTGGGCACATTCAGGTAAATTATATGCACCAGCACTAATTGTGAGAAGCGTAGTCATTTCATCTAAGGATACAGCATCACCTTTCCGAGGATTTCCATAAGCAAAACATTTTTCATTTAATCCAAAATAGTGAACGATTTTTACAAGTGAAGATAAATTATCAGAATCAATCAACTTTCCGTTAATATAATATTGTATTTTCTCAATATATCCTCTGCCAGCTCCTGCATTATAAATGTAATATCCATACTCATTCTTTGCCCCATCAACAGTTGGTAAAATTGTTATGTAAGGTTGCACAGAAATTTCATAATTTATTTTCTGCAAATGCCCTTGACATATTGACAAGCCTAGTGCACATATAGCAACAAATACACCCATCAAAGATACTATAAAGCTACTTTTGGCCATCCCACTATCATTCATATAGACAATTCTTCGTTAAAGATTTATAAAACATTTATATTTTTATAACATAATTTTGATGTGAGTTTGGCTAAGTTTAATACTAATGCAATGCACTGTTCACCCATAGATCCGCACTTTGCTCTTAGCCAACCGTTAGCCGAGAAAAAAGAACAAGGAGCCCAAATTCACCAAGAAACTGAGACAACAGACTCACCCTTTGTTTAACCTCTCTTTCGGCGTTTTCCACTTCAGCAACCGCTCAACAGCCTTATCCTCTGATAAGAACTGCCGGGCCAGTAGCAAACGTTCCATAACTTGTACTTTCTGCCGCTCATCAAGCATTACTGCATCAGACTCTGCTTCCCGGAAAAACTGCTCCATACGTTTGTCTTCTGCCCACTGCACCATAATGGATTTCAGCTCTGTGCGACTGACATTGTATGCTTCCTCTTCCTGACGTATCCGCTCCTTTTCCAGATATATGGCGTGTTCCCGCTCCCTCTGAATGCGCCACTCCTCGGCTTTGTTTCTGGCCTCTTCTAACTGCTTTGAAATTAGCGGAACAGCTTCCTGTAATGCCGAAATCATCTTTGGGATCTGGCTAATCAATCCACACTGTTTTGTCTGCCGGAACTGCACCAGCCATTTTGCGGAAGAATAAGGCGAATAAAGCTGTAACAAAAATCGCCCGGTAGGCAGCGTATGCTTCGAGACGTGAAGAAAAGGCTCACTATTTTTTCCCCGTATCCACCGCGCCATCTGTTCGTCCCGAACATAGCGATTTTTGACTTTCTTCGCCGGAACATACTCCGTCATTTCAGCCAGGTTAAACGCAAAGTACATATCCCCGACGCAGATAATACTTGGCGTGTAAGGCCGCCATAAATTGTCCCAGCGATACCCACCCCCTTTTGGCTCTTCCTTAATATCAATATCCGCACGATGCATCCTTTCCCCTGGAACATCCAGCGTTACCCGATAGCCCTGTTTTCCCAAAGCATCAAAGAACCGACTCAGAAACTCTATTGCGCTATTAAACCCTGTATCCGAAACATTGAGATCCAGGAGCTTCTTTTTCGCTGGCTTGTAATAGCCATCCTCGGTAACCGGGGAAGCTGGCAGATACGTTTTGAGATCATTGATCAGTCCATAACCATTCCCTGTAACAGGGGCTTGCTTCCGGGTTACTGAAGACGCTGGTTTTGATGCCGTAGTCACAGGAGATTTTACTGATGGGTTGCCATTCTCACGAACCTTTACCATCATCCCTTTTTTCAAAGCAGGCAGGGCGGGAATTGCAGGCGCAGCTCCCTTCGCCAGCGCTTTCCAGTAACCAGCAAGCGGCCTGGGTATCCGCATTTCGCTGCACCGTTTTGCCAGCAACTCAGTGCTAATGCCATATCGCGCAGCTATACGTTCCGCAGGCTCACGCCAGACCAAGTGGTACAATGTTTCCCGATCTTGAGGCAAAGTCTGTACAGCATCGTGTGGATTAATCTCTGACATTGTGTCTTCCTCCTTTGGCCGACATTATCAGAAATCGTTGCCTGCTGGTGATTAACAGAAATCACTTTCCATCCCATTAGATTGTAAGCATTTGCATAGAGCAAAATGTTCTGTTGGCCATAAAGAGTTCCCCCACGCCATTTTTTCCGCCCTGTGGTAAAGCCTGAACTGATGATATCGGCTCAGGAACATCGCCATGAATCTCCACCGGACATTACTTTGCTTACTGATAATGATGCCGTGCGCAGGTAAAGCCATCACTACCCCGGAAATTGCCGCCTCAGCCCTGTCGCCGACGTGCGTAAAGTATCAGGTGGTCGGCGTCTGCTACTGGTTGTTCTGCACGCCGTTTGGCTGCTCGGTGCGCACGTCGGTGAAGGTACGTCATTTCCGCCCGGACCTGGTGGTATCAGCCTACAGCGTGACCGGGCAAAATCCGTGGGCTGAGATGTCGCCGTTAAGCTCGCCGCTGCCCGGTATCGCCGAATCCGGTGGCGATACCAATCCCCGCGCCGTCGGCCAGCACAGTAAAGTCCGCTTCAAGAACACAGATGCAATAGGCTTTCCTGCCGGTGATGCGCTGGCAAATTTCTTCTCCCAGTTTGGATATGTTTGCGCCCCGTCGTCACAGCCTCTTCTCCCCTACTTTCTCAGCACGCTGGATGGGCTCGCCTGGCGCAGCGGCTTACCTGAGATGTTCTACCCGGAGGCGTTAACGCCAGGACTGCACGAAGTCAGCAAAGACGGCGATATATGGGGCAATATCTACCCACGAGCCGGGGCGCTCAGCCAGACGCATGACTACAAGGCCGGGTCGGTCATCGCCCAACGCGCTGCCGATCTGGTAACGCGCAGTGGTCAGCCGCATGTTTATATTCCGCTGGCTGCCAGTTCACACGATGGCTACTGGCCTCCGGATCCGGTCACGGAAGGCGACAGCAATAACCACCAGTGGCAGATGCTGGTTCCCCAAAAATCCGCCTCCTGCACGATCTTCCCGGATGGCTCCTCCACCGATTCTTACACTGATAAACTGGCGGAGGATGGCGCATATGTCTGGACGCTGTGGCGGCCCTATAAATACTGCCCGCGTCGTGGGCAGACCTTTCTCGGCAGCAGCGGAGGTTAACTATGCGCTCAGCCTGGTGTCTTCTGTTCGTCGCCTTCCTCGCCCCGGCGGCTGATAAATATCAGTATCAGCAACAGGGGGCGATCAGCGACTGGATGTATTACCGCATCGGCGGCGGTGCGGCCATTCCCCCTTCAGCAACCCGAAGTAACACCTTCCCGCTGACAGCAGGCGTAAGCTGGAACAGCGACATGATGTGCGGCAATTTCGATATCGATACCACGGTGCGCAACCAGCTCAACGGTGTGACGGACGGCTTCCAGCAACTAATGGGAGAGGTTATCGAAAGCGCAACCAGCGCGGTCGCCAGCCTGCCAGCGATGGTGATCCAGCGTGCCAATCCCCAGCTCTACGATCTGCTGACCAACGGCGTACTTCAGGGACGGCTCGACTTCGATAAGTCCCTATTAAGCCGTCAAAAGATGGCAGGCAAGATGACCGATTATGCGCTCGGTCCGGCATGGACGCAGAGCGCCCAGGCGGAGAACTATCAGGGAATTGCGGCCAGCGAGAAAGACGCCGTTCGCGCCGACCAAAGAGCGGCTGAAGAAGCGGCAGAGAAAGGCAAACGCTGGGTTGGTGGCGAACATCGCGGCGGTAAAGGCCAGCCGTCCATCAAACTGATACGCGATACGACGGTTGCAGGCTACAACATCCTCAACAATCGCAGCGCGACCAGCACCAGTTCGGTATCCAGCAACGACTGTCAGGGGGAACTTTGCCAGGTGTGGAGCAAGCCTGACGATGCCGCGCAGTGGCTAACGCGGGTGGTTGGTGAACAGACCATTAACGTCGCCCCGGATAACGATCAGTCCGGTGATACGAGCCAGCAAAGCGGCGCACAATCCGGCGTCGGGCTGACGCCGCTGATTCAGGAAGAGCAGGATAAGATCCAGCCGCTGATTATCGATATGGTGAACCGCAGCCAGCCCGTTAACGATGACACGCTGGTGCAGGCCAGCGGCGGCGAACTGCATCTGACGCGCGGCGTGATTGAGGCGCTACGCGACGATCCCGATGCTGCGGTACTTATCCAGCGACTCTCCGGCGAACTGGCGCTCTCCCGCGTGATGGAGCAGGCGCTGATGGCCCGACGCACGCTGCTGGCCGGAATGCGCGAACCCAATGTATCCGGTGAAAAAGAGGCACAAACCGCGCTGACCCAGACCACTGCCCAGCTCGACCAGGAACTGTCACAGCTTAAGCTGGAACTGGATATGCGCCAGGCGCTGGCGGATAACGCCGCACTGACCATCCTTGAACGCCAGACCATGCGGGCGAAGACTAAAGGTCAGGCTGTCGGCATAGAGGACGACACCGATAAACGGGTGGACGATCTCAGCAAACCCACTGGCGGGGATACGCAATGAAGCGGCTAATGCTATCCGGCACCCTGCTCCTGGTCTGCATGGTAGTGATGTTTTATCTGGCTGCTGACAATACACCGCAGATTAACCGCAGCGACCTGCTGCCCTGGCGCATAATGCTGTACGGCGTTGTTTGTGGTGTGGGCTGGCATCTGTACGACCGCTTACCCCCACATCGTCCGGCAATCCGCCGTATCGCGCTGATATTTATCGTACTGATTGTACTCAACGAAATCGTGCCGGAGGTGTTCCGGTGACAACCAACAGCTACCTGGAATACTTTCTGACACTGCTCGGCTGGGTGGTCAATAACGGACTGTGGAACGCGTTCAGCGCCACCGGATTATTCGCCCTGCCGCTACTGATTAAGCTGCTGGCGCTGTGGTTACAGGCCAGAAGTCAGGGAGCAGATGAGGGCAACAAAGCCGCTCTTTCTCTGATATGGACCGAGCACCTGATGTACATCTCGTTGCTGGTCATTATGTTCACCTGCATGCCTATGTTGAACATCGACCTCGATACCATCAAATATGACACAACTCGCTCAAAGCAGTGTGGCATGTCGGTGCCGCAGCCCGCCGATACCGGCTATCAACCGATTATAAACTCGCTGGGCGGTAAAACTGCCGCCATCCCGGTCTGGTGGTACTTTATTCATGTGATCAGCAAAGGCATCACCAGCGCAACGGTTGCCACCCTTCCCTGCCAACCCGATCTACGTCAGATACGCTTTGAGGTGCAGCACACCCGGATTAAGGATCCAGCGCTGGCACAGGAACTGCGGGATTTCGTTGAGGAGTGTTATGCCCCTTCCCGCGCCCGTCTGAAATTTCGGGCCGGAGAACTGGACGATGACACCAGTGACGATACGGCCTGGCTGGGATCATCGTACTTTCTCAACACGGCTGGTTACTACGATACCGACCATGCACTTTCACCACACAGTAACTGGCCGTACAGCACATCACGCGATGCCGGGCTGGCCGACACCGGCGCAGGCGGCTACCCCACCTGCAAACAGTGGTGGGCCGACGACACCGTTGGGCTGAAGGCCCGACTCCTGCAACTCCCGGCCCCGGATATCTGGACAGCATTTAAAAAGATCGGCCAGTCACAGGCTGTATATGAAGAGGCCGTGCTACGCTCGCTGATCAGTGAACGCAATATGCAAGTATCACAAAACGGACGTGTTTATCCCGGTTATGGTGGCAATGTCGATGGCACCGTCACCAATGCCGCCACCCGGCTGGCATCCAGTACCGGAAATATCCTCGGTAGCATAGCGGCGTTCCCGGCGTTCGACAGCATGCGCCAGGCTCTGCCGATGGTGCAGGCGCTGCTGCAAATGGCGCTGGTGATCTGTATTCCGCTGATAACGCTCTGTTCGGCATGGGACGTGAAGGTGGTGATGACGTTATCGTTTGTGCAGTTTGCACTGTTCTTCCTCACCTTCTGGTGGGAACTGGCGCGGTGGTTAGATAGCTGGCTGCTGGGCGTGCTTTACAGCAGCGATACTCACAGTAGCTGGAATCTGGCCGGGATCCAGAATACGCAAGATGATGTGATTATTAATTTGGTGATGGGGTCGATGTTTCTGGTGCTGCCAACGTTCTGGCTGGGGCGATGACGTGGGCCGGAGTGAGGGTTGGCGTGGCAGTGAATGGGGCGCTGGCGGGTGGGGTTAAGGTGACACAGGATAGTGGGGGGAAGGCAGGGGGGATGATTGGGAGGTGAGCTATCATTCACTCTGCACAACCCTGAATAACAATGCGATTGAATGCCGATTAATCGGACAAACTGTGGTGTTCAACACTGTTAGCTACAAAACCCTTTGAGAGCCCTTAACACCTGATTATCTATACATTTTTTCTTCTCCCTTAGTCATAATTGATTAATTCTTGTTCTGATGATTAACTAAGTTTGTGATCTGTATGGATTAACATCGTTGAACATCGATAGAGTGTTGTTCATAATCCCTCCATAAGGTCTGGGGATGGCCGTTAACCTCAGGGCGGTAGCATATTTGCTATACAAATATTAATTTTTATAGGTAGAAAAATGAGTAGAGAATTTAGAAAAAAACCAACTGAAAACTATAATTTCACACGTCAAGGGGCTTATGGGATATTTTCCCCTCATGATGCACAACCTTTAGAGTATATATTAACTTCATTCACAGTTGATGAATTATATAACCTTTGCTTTGCCCGAGATTTGGATGAGCATCGGAAAGATTTCGACTTTCTTATTCAAAGAGACATTGATGAAGAACGAGCAAGAAAAGAAATAGGAACTTACATTACAGCCCAGGAAGATGGAAAAGACAAAATCACTTTTTTACCTCCTTTAATAGCTGCAATCGTTGAGGTTGACAATGATAATAAAATAAAACCTTTTTATCCTTCATATACAGAAAATTACGAAAACGATGAATATGGTGGAGAACTAACGAGAACATGGCCAAGATTGTTTAGAATTAAAAATTATATAAATAATGAATCGGGTATTAATATTGCAACTAAGGTTAACGAAGATCCTAATTATAAATTAGATATAACAATTGCGAATTTAGATATTTTCCTTCCGCCTAATGGTCCGGGCGGGCGATTAGTTGTAATAGATGGGCAACATAGATTATTTGCGCTTAAATTCTTACATCAGTTTGAGCGAGAAAAGATAAAGAATTTATCAATCCCTGTTTGCATCGTATATCCGCCTCTTTCAACACAAGAAAACAAAAATATCGATAATAGAATAATTGAAATCCCAACTGTTCTAAGAAAATTATTTGTTGATGTAAACTCTACTGTTGAAAAAGTTAGTGGTCATTTCCTCACACTATTATCCGATGATAATATCGGTTCATTCATATGCCGTGAATTCTGCGATACAGTACTAAAATCACAAGAGTTAGGCGAGCTAGGTTTAGGGCAGGTTGAATGGAATACAAAAAATTATAAAGAATCAAAAAATATATCGAAACCTCATTCAATAACAAGCATCGGTGTTATACACTCAGTTCTCGAGGATACTTTCAGCAAAGGCACGGGATTAAATAACTTAATAAAAATCCTCGATATTGGTACAGAATTGGATAGTAAATTAACAATTGGAGGTCAAAATGATAATGAGTCGGAAAGTGAAGATATTTGTATAGCAGATGATTTTCCTTGGAGAAATTTCCAATTTATACCAAAGGAAGCATTAAAAAATAAAATCAAAGAAAACATAGCAACAGGACTAAAGAGTATTTTCTTTGATGTAACTGCGTTTAAAGAAGCAGCAACAGCGTTTGATAGCTTGATTAATTGTAAGTTGAACGAAATTAAAGAATCAAAAGATATTTATTCGACATTATACTATGACATTAAAAACTATTATCTATTAAATGATCCTATACAAAAGTTAGCAGAAAGTGAATTAAAGTGCAAAGCAAAAATATCTGAACTTAATGAATGGTACGTAAATACCAGAAATGCAAACTCTCTAGACTATATATTTTACACTGTATTTCAGAAAGGCTACATATCTTCTTATTTAGAGTTAATCCAACTACTTTCTGAGTCAGGTCTAAAAGAACCAGAGCGAACCAACCTCTTCATCTTACTAGCCAATAGAGCATTAGATAAATCCAGAGATATGTTTTCTCATCATTTAACATACATGCAAACTACTGTATTTAATGGCCCTAAAATAAAGGTAACAAAGAAGAGTTCATCTCAGATTAAAAGATTAATGCTTGCAAATTTAGGTTCACCAGATCTCTTAGCAGAGATAAAAGAAAAATTATCAGTTAGTAGTGAGTTAATTAGAAAATTAGACTCAATTGGTAAAAATAATGCAAGCAACTTCTTCACTAATATGAGAAATGATAAAGAAAAGGCTTACCCTCAGATTTATCGATATAGCCTAGATATCACAATTGAAGATAAGAAGAAGATAGAAGAAGCAGAAGAAAAGAGAAACTCTGGAATATTATCATCTGTCGAACCAGAAAATAAAATAGATGCAAGCCTTGAATATGAGCAAATAATAAAGCGGGTAATAAAGAAAGATCTAGTAAAAAGTGCTAACGCACTTAAAAACAACTTAGGCTATGATGATTTTTTCTATCTCGTTTCTGACGATGAAAATGAAGAACATGATTAAAAAAATATATCTAATAGACTATAGAAACTCAAGTCGTTCTTTATCGGAAGATTTAGAAGAATTAGCACTTTACTCTTCCGAAGAGAATACATTCATTGTTGTTGATAATAATCAAAAACTATCCATAATTGAAAAAGAGATCCCTGATGGCTTCATTCTAAATGTTATACAGACCAGCAACCATTCAACCTTTGAGATAGCTATCTTATTGAATTTAATTAAAGACAATTCAGAATATGAGTATTATGTTTATGAACTTGGTGCCATTCCACAATTAATAAATAGAAAGATGTATGCCTGTTCACATTGGAAGCAAGCTCAAGACATCTATTCTAATTATACCTCCATTAAACACTTAGAGGATTTCGAATGCCAATTTAGTGATGTGATCATTAAAGGGATAATAAATAAAGTAAAAATAAACCTGCAAAATATATTGTACCATGAACTTTCAATATTTGCAGGGGAATCGCTGATTAATACACAGCAACTAATGAATATGGGTAAAAATGATTACCTTGATAATATAAAACTATCTGAATTCATTACACTATGTGACTTTTATAAAAAAAGCTTACCTAACGTGATTGATGGCTTAAAAGAACATATTAGATCGCGCGAAAAACCTTTAACTAAACTATTAAATACTTTCTTTGATACTAGTGGCAATTTGTCAGTATTAAATAAATTTCCAATAGCACATTTTTACATATCTGCTTATTATTTAATTGCATCATTATATAAAGAAAAAAAAGAACTATACACTTCTTCTTTCCTATGCGTTTTCAGAACATTAGATATATTTTGTGAAGGAGTTTTAATATTTGAAGGGAAAGGAACTATTTTGAACAAAAAATTCCTCATAAGTACAAAGACGAATACTCTTGTAAAACCACTAGGTTTTAGAAATAAGTGGGATGTCGTAAAAAAAACTCCATCATTTTCTAAAATAACCGCCACACAAATAACAGATATTGAAACTTTCCTGTTAGTTAGAAATAATAGTTTCCTAACGCACGGCACAGTAAAAATAAATAAACAATTACTTCATTCTTTTTTAAAAGTTGTAACCGACATTATATCTGCTGTTGAATCGACATTAAATCTAGGAACATTAAATGTAACTAACTGCATGAAAGAACTGAATAACATCTTTAACTTTTCATTAAATAAAATATTATATGATATATTATTAGATGAAAGAAAAATACTCATCAAAGAAATCAAAAAGTAACTTAAACTCACAACGCATTTTAATATGGATTCAATGAGAATCTTTTGATTACGTCTACTTAAAAAAACACATATGAACTACCACAAATTATAAGTGTGGTAGTTCACTAAAATTATCTAATTAGATATCGTTCTTGGTAAATCAGATGGATTCGGCCAATGCTAAGATATTCTTATGATTTCTTAATGAGGCAATTCCATCTTCAACATGAGATGCCCAAGCCAGCATTAAATGCTTACCATCTAAATCTGGATACAACATATTTAAAATTAACTCAACTGCAATTAATGTATCTCCTAACCAAACAGCTTTATCCATGCTCATCTTACCATCTGCATGATAGTTACCATTATCGTAACGATATCCGCTTTCTACAGAGCGGAAAAAAGCTATGCGTGAAGATATATTTGGAGACACTCCTGTTGAGGCTTTCAATCGTTTCAAATGATCTTCAACTCTGTTATTTAACTGCAAACGATTTGGTAACATTAGACACGCCCCTCACGTTGTTCACTTTTCCAGAAATAGCCATTTTTTATTACTGATGATTGACTTATTGATGAATAACTTATTTCATAAGTCTTAGAAATACAATCACTCAGATAATAACGATAATATCTTTCGTCAATCTCAGTATCTGTTGAAAGAATGATAACCTGATGACTGGCATCAGGAATATAGTTCTCAACAAGCTTGTCTCTATGATGTGAATCTAATCTTCCTAATGGGGTATCAATAATTACAGGTAGTAACTTACCCGATACATTACCTAAAGCCTCTAGCATTGTTACAGCATAAATTTGTTTTTCACCAGCAGATAACAAATTCCGATCAATAATCTTACCATTCTCATCTTGTAAATCGACATTAAATGTGGATGGATTTATGATTGCTTTTAATTTCAATTCATCTTTTCGAGCCAATCGTTTATAGACCCTTGAAAACTCTTTTTCAACCTCACTGATTCGCTTCTCCGATAACTTCTGGGCATACTCAGTAAGTAGAGGTAACGCTGTTAAAGCGTACTCATTTGCTTTTTCTAGAGTCACCTTACTCCTTATCATATCGTGAAACTTCTGCTGTTCACGAACGCATTCTAGAGCCTCACTCAAAGCACTTTTTGCTTCTGAATTTAATCTTCTAAATTCGTCAACAGCAACTCGAATTGCCTCATCATATTCTCTGATTGTATTAAATGTACTACTGAGTTGTTCTTCTTCAGGGACGCGAGATATATTATCTTTGGTCACAAGGATAGCGTTTTCCAGTACTCTAGCATCTGCACATAAAGTTTCTTTTTCTTTTTTCTGCCGAACAGATATAGAATGGGCTGCGTGATAAAGAATATTAGACTCTCTCTCGGACACATCGAGAATAATATCCCCTGAAGGTTGCTGGGCGAGGAAGTCATTTAACTGATCTTGTATTGTTTCCGTGGCAATTTTTAATGTAGTAGTTGAACGAACAGCTAACTCACCTTTTAGTTTTTCTAAAAAATCCTCAAGTCCAGCACGGAATGCCCTTGCCTGTACAATTTTTTTCTCTAATTCAATCTGGCTAAAAAGTTTTTTAAATGTATTTGGAGCCAAAGACAGCGGAAAGAAACCATCCAAGGAATTACGCAATTGTTTTTCAAGCTGATTTTTTTGCGCCTCCAATACTTTTAATTTTGCTTGTTCACTAAATTTTGAATCAGCAAAATTTTTACCCAAAGAGGTCAGCAGTGCCTCATATTTTCGCAAAGCATTGATGTTAGCCCCAATACCATTTAAAAATTCAATAGTTCTATTCCTCTTCTCACTTGCTGTTTTTACAAGGTCATATTTTCTCCTCTCCAATTCATCAATTTGTGATTGTACTTTTCCACCAAGCTTACGGCTCTCATCATTTTTTAAATAAGTGTTCAAGTCATTCTTAAGACGAGTGACAACATCAAGGCCTAACAGGCGCTGCATTGCAATTCGCAAAATGCTACCAGTTTCATCCTCAGCTAAAGTCGCAATTTTTTCACCGTCGAAGAAAAACAGGTCCCCAACACCAACAGGAATTAATTCGTTCAGAAATCCTTGTAATTGCTCTGGTGTTTTCCCAGTCATTTTCTTATTATTTTCGTAAATAACAAGAGTATCTCCTTTCCCTTTTAACCAACTTCTCCGGGCACAATATACAACAATCTCACCATCAATCTGTAATTTAAAAGTAATTTCCACAAAAGCATCGGTAAAACTTTCCAGAGCATCTGGCTTTCCATTATGGACTAGTGATGACAATCTTTCTACGTATGCTTGTTTTGTAAAAACATCGTCAAAAGCTTGTATACCATAAAGAGCAAGGCGTATAGCAGTTAGTATTGACGTTTTTCCAGAGCCATTAAGACCACCAATTAATATTAACGGTTTCCCTTTTTGCTCCTCCGGTTCTAACTCTAAAGTATGCTCTCCGCGGAAAACACGAAAATTACGCATAACCAGTTTAGTTATAATCATTCATTCACCTCTTTGCTGGTTACATGTGCTAATACCTGCTCCAGTTTTTCGATATCATCGTTTAGTTCTTTCAAACTATTTTCTATATTTTCTTTTTCGCTTAATAAAACATCGAACTGGTTCTTCTTCTGAATACCCGCATGTTTCTCTTGAATTTCTTCAAAAGTTCCCCAGTCTTGCTGCAATATAGAATCTATTTTCTTTTGAACGTTTTGTCTACGACCCATTCCTTCGAATGAAATCTCTAACTCAATAAGCTTCATGATCATTTCTGGCACAACACCATGCTCGTTAGCCAGATCCACGAGTAAGCCAGCATCAGCCCCAGCGAAACGCACTCGCTCATCTAGCAACCAGTTAAGATCTTGTCCATAAACACGTCTATATATTTCAGGTAGCGAATCTTTCCAATCCGGCTCATTTGGATCTTTAAGCCACTCTTGACGTATCGCGTGCAATTCTCCCTCAGTGATCAACTTAATCTCATGCCCTTCTGCATTGAGTGATTTTTCAAGATTAAGCAGCTGCTCCAACCACATTTTGCGATAACTCAACCAATATGGGCCAGGGACATGCTTTCTATCCGCAGAAATGTCTTCTCCCTCTTTCGCGTTCTGATAACTTACCTTACCAGTACGGCGCTTATAATTACGATACTTATCCTTTTGTGCTGGATCGGTAGTGTTTGCAAGCATGTTGCGAAACTCCAGTAAAGGAGTCATCCATTGCTCACCATTTTGCACCAAACTTTCCATTGCCCTATCTTTAGTCACAACAGTGCAAGTCCAGCAACCAAAACGCGAGTTTCCACAGGATGGGGTACTGTCATCAATTACCATAGGACACTCTCCCTGACCGGAGGAGTCCATATACAATGTCCACAATGGGCGATTGTTCCCCCCCCAAGGGTTTTCCCATTCTTCTACATCATCAGGAGAATAGCGGAATGCTCCCCTCAACAATTTCCATACATCATCCACACTCCAGGTATCGATCGGAGTATAAATAAACGCATTAGACAGTGTTGTATGGCGAGCAAGGCGGGTTCCGTCTATCTTATGCTTAGCAATAACTTGAGCACGGGAAGAACTCTCAGCAGAACGCGACCCCAAAACAACAATAACCTCGTCATATTGGCTCACCTTATCGCGTATAAAATCGCTCACAGGGTTAATCTTCATTCGTTCAGTACACCAGCGGAACTGCCGAGTAGGTGCAGGATAGCCCTTACCGAGTAAATTGACCCAAAATGTCTCATTCACTTTCGGTATAACTTGTTGCACCGTTATTGGCAAATTATCCCGTTCAGCTCCCTTTTCAATCAATTTCATTGTACGGCTGATGAGATCAACCACCACTGGGGTTTCAACCAAGGTATCTGAACACACTACAAAGACAGGTTTCTCTCGTTGATCAGGGGAAAGGCCCAGCAACGCAAGATAAATAAGAGTGGTAACTGCTGACGAATCTTTGCCGCCACTATATCCAATCACCCATGGACGATTATCAGCCAGATAAACTCGCTGAATTTCTGAAATGAAGTCAGACAGAGGTCTCCCAGCAAAATTTTCCCGGTTGATAAAATCTTCATAGACTTCTAAATCATATACTTGTTGCAATTGACTCATGACTTCAGTTGCTCTTCTAATTTTTGTTCTTCTGAATTTAAAGGAATGCCGAGTTTTTGTTTCAGGGCATTACTGGTTAGATGTATCGATATTGCTGATTTGCTGATTTTTCCATGCAGCATCGTGCGTTTTAGCCATTCCGGATTCGCCTTTCGCCAGTCAATATCTCTCAAGCCTTCCAACTTCTGCTCCCAGTTATATGGAGAATGTTGTAGCAATCCCTTACCCATCAAACCAATGGCCTGTAAACCTACACCGTGAGAATGGATAAACTCCTGGCGCATACTCGCTGGTGAAATCTCACGGCGTCGTACCATTTGCCATTCGGGCATAACCCCAAACACAGCACGCCAGAAACATTCCGCTTTATGCTTTTCGTCGTCTGAGTACACATCTTTCAGCCCTTTGCCGAGTAGCGCTCTCGTCGCCTGCTTGATGCTGCTCAACGTAAAAAGCTTGTTGGAAAGCGATGATATGCTTGATTTTTCCATTTCCGTGAAACCAACAAACGGCTCAATATTTTCAGCCAGATGGCAGGCAAGCTGAGCGCTTGGATCTCGGTGATCATAAAGGGTCGCCAACGAAGGGCTCGGTCTAACCGCGTATTTGTTCAAATCAGCAAACATTTGTTGGCTTCTCACTAACCCCCGATCAACGAAAAACAACACAGGGATGTTGTCATATCCCAGCTCAGGGTTTGCTTTTAATGCTTCTTCGATAGCCTTTCTTCTATGCTGCCCGTCATTAATCAAAATTTGGGCTCCCATAGGCACTTGTAACGTACCCAAGCTCCCTGCATCATTTAGTGCCTCAAAATGCACATCAACAGCAACGGAAGCGGTAAGTGCAGAAAAAATATAGTTATCTGGATTATCCAACAGATAACGCACCATGTCGGGTATCCGTGCTTTATTTAATGAGCGCTGCGCCCGCAGTTCAGGTGGAACCTCTTCTTCATCAAAGCTGAAAATCTTTGGGATTGTCAGCAATGGGCAGGTCGCAATATAAAACTCTCTTCCGGCCTGCATTCCACGTACCGCAGGAAACATGTAAAAGTAATTTGTTTGGTTACGATCATGCATAAGCGCCACTCATAATACTGTTTATAAAAACAGTATAGAATAAAAATTTTAACGTTGCAGTTACGTAACTACGTATCTATTACGTTATCTGCGTATAGTTTAAAGAATGGATACTGAGATTTAAACCTCAAAAATTGTGAGACTTTACTTGTCGCAAGATTATGCGCGTGCATAATCTCATTGTTAGACGAATGTTTATGCAACCAGAGCCTTCAGGTTGCCGCCCTAGCCGGTGAGGCTCGCCTTTTCGTCCGCTCCGTATCATCCTCGCGGACAGCGCTTAGCGCCTGATACGTCCTCTACCCCACCATGCAGGGAATCCCTCCCTGCCGGGCGGTGTTTCTCTGCTTTCATCACTGGAGAAACACGATGCCAACCTCATCTTGCCCTGAAGCAAAATCCTTATCGCTGTCTGTCTCATCTGAGGCCTGGGAAAAGGTAGTCAGTTTTCCATCCGACCCCTCTCAGGAAGACGACCGTCTCGAAAACCTGATTGTCGCCACCATGCTGACATTCAAAAGCGCAGGCCCGAACCGTAAGAGCATCAATTTCGGTCTGTACTGTTTGCCCGCTGACGGCAGCAGCAATGTACCGCTGATGACGCCTCTGCGCTTAACGCTTGAAGATAACCACCTGTTGGTTACTGCCCTTCAGCCCTGCTGATTGCCTCAGCATCCTTTACTCCCCGTGCCGGGCGACTCCCGACCGGGAGCGCTGTACCCGGCTTCTTTATCATGAGGTTACGCTTATGAACAGAAGCAACGATCTTTACCAGAAAGTCACCGATGAAATTATCGCCGCGCTGGAGAAAGGCGTGATCCCCTGGGTTCGCCCATGGCGGGAAGGGGAACCGGTGGTGCCGATGAATGCCTTATCCGGGCGGTTTTATCATGGCATCAACATCCCTCTGCTCTGGAACAGCGCAGAACGACAGGGATATGAAAGCGATCGCTGGCTGACCTTCACTCAAATTCGCAATGCGGGCGGTAACATCCGCAAAGGCGAAAAATCTACACTGGCCGTGTTTTATCTGCCCCAGCAGCGCGAGGTAGTGGACAGCAACGGGAACACCGTTCTTGATGCTAATGGTAGCCCCAAAGTGACGTCGTACGCCGTGGTACGCGAGTTCCGGCTGTTCAACATTCAGCAATGTGAAGGACTTCCGGAGGCGTTTTCACAACCTGTCGTGATGGTCGATGACCCTATCGCCGCCGCTGAGCAGGTTGCCCGGCAAAGCGCGGTGACGATCACTCACCGACGCCAGAATCGGGCGTATTACTCGCCAGGGCGACTGCATCATCATGCCGCATCCTGAGCAGTTCACTTCGCGTGAGGATTATTACGGCACGCTGCTGCATGAACTGACGCACGCAACCGGACACGCTTCACGGCTGAATCGGGACGGCATCACTGCCGGAAAGCATACCTTCGGCGATCCGATGTACAGTTTTGAAGAGCTGGTCGCCGAAATGGGAGCGGCTTTCCTGTGTGCTCATGTTGGCATCCAGTCGAAGCTACAGCATGACAGTTACATCGCATCGTGGCTGAAGGTGTTGCAGCGGGACAAAAAAGCGATTTTCCGCGCCAGCGGATTAGCGCGTAATGCCTGTGAATATCTGCTTGAACGGGCGCAGCAGCCGTTAGCGCTGAGCGCATGACCTTCATATCAACGGCGGAGCATCCTGCTCTGCCGTTTTTCTCCACTCCAATAAATTTGCGCAACCCAATAAACAGTTTCGCCCCAAATCTGACGGCACCAAAAGGCAAAATCCAAAAGGTTAAGGGGAAGAGAGTGAAGGGGTAACGGGCTTACCCGAAAAAGGGGAAAGGGCCATTATGCGGATATGGCTGACGCGCAAAAAGCAAAACACCACACCATCCACTGGCGAACCAGACGTCACGGAGGGATGGCTGCATCCTGAATCCGCGCAAACGCTACTGGTTGAAACTACTCGCCAACAGCTGATCCAGTTTATTCGCCAGAGCACCGCCGTTCCCGCCTCACTGTTCGAACGCTTCTGGCTGATACCAATCCACCGCTTCGCAGAATTGGCGCAGTTGTTCCCAGCCTCGGAAAACCACCACCATTCCCACGCAGGTGGCCTGCTCGATCACAGCCTTGAAATGCCGCACGACTGCGGCAGAGTTATCTTTTTCCACCTGATGCAGCGCCGGAAGATCAGGCCGCACAATCCGAACGCTGGACAACGGTCATCATTTACGCCGCGCTGCTGCACGATCTGGGCAAACTCATCACCGATATTGAAGTGGAAGATATTAACGGGCAACGCTGGTTTCCGTGGCATGGTCCGCTGGCCCAGCCTTATCGGTTCCGCTATCTGCCGCAACGTGATTATCTGCGCCATTCGGCTGCGGCAGCCCTTCTGCTTACCCAACTTCTCCCCCGGGAAGCCTCGACTGGCTCGCCGCCGATGCCGCTGCGTTATCCACTCTGCTGCACTGCCTGAACGGACAGTATCAGTATGCCGGGCTGGCAGGTGAACTGGTGCAGAAGGCTGACCGTGCATCGGTGGCGTTTAATCTCGGCGGCAATCCGGTCAAGGCTATCCATCGTCCGCAAACCTCGCTGCCACAGCAAATTATCACAGCCCTGCGCGACCTGCTGACAAATGAGTTCCGACTCAACAACCCGAACGGTGGCTCTGACGGCTGGCTGGCGGAAGAGTCGCTGTGGCTGGTCAGCAAGAACGCTGCCGATGCCGTCCGTGGCTGGTTGCTGCGCCAGGGTATTGACGCCGTACCGCAGCATAACGTGCGGCTGTTCGATGAGATGCAGGCATACCAGTTGCTCATTCCCTGTGAGGATAAAGCCATCTGGCATTGCCGAATTGAGGCCAGCGGCGGCTGGAGCAGTGAACTCACGCTGTTACGTTTTTCCCCTTTGCTGATTTGGGAAGATCCACAACAGCGGCCTGCAACCTTCAGTGGAAGCGTCACACCGATAGCGGGGATCCGAAATGAGACAGAAGCAGTGATTGAAACAAACACCGAAGTAGAACAACCATCCCCCCAACCCGAACAGAACGATACCGCACTATCCGGCGAAGCATTCTGGCAGTGGCTGGTTCGTAACGTTCAGGCTCAACATCTGGAAGTCAATGAACCTAACGCCCGGATCCATACCGTCGCCGGGTCGGTGTTTCTGGTGACTCCCGGTATTTTCAAACTCTGGCTTAGCGCCTGCGGTCAGAATGTCCCTGAAGAATACTGGCGGGAGGTACAGAAGAAGTTCCAGAATCTGAATCTTCACCGAAAACAAAAAAACGGCCTCAACATCTGGCACTGCGCCGTTGTCGGCCCACGCCGTTGTTCACGTCTGAAGGGATATCTGCTTGACGATCCCACGCCGCTTTTTGGAGATGACGTTCCCTTTAATAACCCTCATCTCTTGCTCAGTGAAGGAGAAGACCCCCATGACCTTTGAACAGCTCCTGGAAGAGTATTTTTTTGCCCGTCTGCTGCGCCCTGATACCCAGAGCTGCTATTGCACGGCGGTAAATCAGTTTACCCACTGACGCAACGTACTTCCCGCCGAAGTCACACCGCATATGGTACTGGAATGGCGTCATTACCTGTTAAATGTGCGCTGTATCAAGCCGGTGAGCTGGAACCACTATATGCGCCATATGCGGGCCTTGTATAACTTCGCGATTGAACAGGGGCTACTGGAGCAGTTCATCAATCCATTTCAGAAAACATCGCTACGGGAATCCCGCAAGAAAAAGAAAACCCTGACCCGCGAGCAAATCCTCGCATCCCGCAAAGTACTGAACCAGTTTATCGAACGGGAGAAAATGCAGCGCGGCTATCGTTCGCCTTTATATCCGGCATGGTTTTGGCTGACCGTGGTTGAAACCTTCAACTACACCGCGATCCGGCTGAATCAGCTTATTCACCTGCGGGTCAGGGATATCGATCTGGTCCATGACACGCTGTTTATCCAGAGCGAAGGCAGCAAAAGCCATGATGAACATATTGTTCCCATCGCCTCCCGGCTGCGGCCCTATCTGGAGCATCTACTTGAGGAGGCTAAAACGAAGGGAATACGGGCTGACGAGCAGTTGTTCAACATCAATCGTTTCAGTCGGAGAACGCTGCGCCAGGGTAAACCGATGACAGAAAATCAGGTCAGTTATTTCTTTGCCAAACTCAGCGATGCCTGCCACAGCCGTTTTTCATCACATCGCTACCGTCATACCGTTGCCACAGAATTGATGCAGAAACCGGAGCAAAATCTGTATGTCACGCAGAAGCTACTCGGCCACCGCGATATTAAAGTGACGCTCAGCTATATTGAACACAATGTCGAGATGCTCAGAAGTTGCGTGGAGAGAGATTGACAAAACAGGGAGTGAGTGAAAAGATCCGGCCCGAGGCTTTATAAACAAAAAAAGCCGGAGATGCGGCCATTTTGTAGTTGCCGTCAACGTCCAGCTTCATTGTACAACGTACTGATTGTTGTAGATTTTCCGATTATCACAATCGTTTTTGGTGCCGAAGGCCGGACTCGAACCGGCACGTATTTCTACGGTTGATTTTGAATCAACTGCGTCTACCGATTTCGCCACTTCGGCACTGAAGGGGATGCGGAAACGTTCTGGATTATACCTGTCGGCGGCGGCCATGCAAGCGACAGCGTGTCGTCATTACGCTAAGTGTTGAAAAAAACAGCGCTATCCTGCGCGGCGTCACCTTTTACGACCGTTCCACAGCGCGACTGCCACCTGCAACCCTCCTCTCACAACCCCCACAACCCCAACTCCACCTGCCAGCCACTCCCCTTTCCCCTTGCTCCCCCCAAACCCCACTCAATCTTATCTCAACTTGTTCTCACCCCACTCTCACCCGCATCCCCAGCACAACCCAACGTTCCCCACCCATCCCCAATATCCACTCCCCAATATCCACTCCCCAACTATTCCCCCCACCCCACCCACCACCATTCCCATATATTCCAGAAAGTTTTAGCCAATGCCTTTTAGTTATTCATCCGCCTCGCAGCAAAATATTAATTTCATCAATATTTTTATAACTTTACATTAATGAAAAGTTTTCTTTTTGCCGTTTATTCCAGGATTTTCCTCAGGCGTGAAGGGTTCCGGTAAACACTATTTTTACTAGTCGCTGTACGAGTCTTGATGGACATATTCACTCGATGAATTAACTCAGGAGAATACTTGTGACGACGTTAAAACCTTTGCTGGCCCGCAACCGCAGCTGGGCGCTGCAGAAGTGTCAGCATGATCCGGACTATTTCGAAAAATGGATCGACGGGCAGAGGCCCCACTCGCTGTGGATCGGCTGCTCCGACAGCCGCGTGCCCGCCGAGGTGCTCACCGGCAGCCAGCCCGGCGAGCTCTTTGTCCACCGCAATATCGCCAACATGCTCGATCCCGCCGACGACAACGTCATGAGCGTCCTGCAGTATGCCCTCGACTACCTTGAGGTGGAGCGGGTGGTGCTCTGCGGCCACTACGGCTGCGGCGGGGTGCAGGCGGCACTCTCCCTGCCCACCCTGCCGCTGGCGCACGAGTCCTCGGCGCTGGCTCGCCGCATCGGCCAGCTGCGCCACACCCTGCATCACGAAATTGCGCAGATCGCTGATGAATGTTGTGTTGCGGCCTCCCCGGGCGCCAGTGCCAGCGCCAGCGCCGACGCGGAGCGCTCTCGTCATGCGCTGGACGCCCTGGTGGAAGCCAACGTTCGCGCCCAGTTCGCCCGTCTGCTGGAGAGTGAACCGGTGCAGACGGTGCTCGCCAGCGGGCGACCGCTCAGCCTGCACGGCTGCGTCTACGATCTGGCTTCCGGCCATTTAACCACCCTCGTCGAACACCTCTCACCGCAGGAGCACGCCCCATGAACACGCTTCGTCAGGACTCTCTCGCCGGCATCGTCGTCTTCCTTGTCGCCCTGCCGCTGTGCCTCGGCATCGCCCAGGCCAGCGGCTTACCACCCTTCGTCGGCCTGCTGACCGGCATCATCGGCGGCCTGGTCGTCACCGCCCTCAGCCCTTCCCGCTTCGCCGTCAGCGGCCCCGCCGCCGGACTGGTCACCATCGTCGTCACCGCCATTGAATCCCTGGGTTCCTTCTCCCTCTTCCTGATGGCGCTGGTGCTGGCCGGCGCGCTGCAGCTGCTGTTCGGCATCCTGCGGGCCGGGCGCTTTATCTCGCTGGTTCCCGCCAGCGTCATCAAAGGCATGCTGGCGGCGATTGGCATCCTGCTGATTATGCAGCAGATCCCCGTCGCGCTCGGCACGGCGGAAGAGACCGGACTTGCCGAAGTGGTTCAGGGCAACGCCGCTTTCTCCGTCACTGCGATTGCCGTCGCCGCGGGCGGCCTGCTCGTGCTCTGGCTGTGGGGCTCGCCGCTTATCCGCCGGGTGAAGAGCCTGCGCTGGATCCCCGGGCCGCTGATCGCCGTCCTGCTCGGCTGCGTGACCACCCTGCTGCTGACCCATTTTGCGCCGCAGCAGCTGGCCGCTCTGCCGCGTATTACCCTGCCGGCGTTCGGCAGCCTCGGCGACCTGCTGGGCGAGCTGGAATCTCCGGCGTGGAGCGCGTGGCGCAATCCGTCGGTGTGGGTGGTGGCGGTAACCCTGGCGCTGGTCGCCAGCCTCGAAACCCTGCTCAGCCAGGAGGCGCTGAAAAAGCTGCGTCCGCAAAACCCGCCGCCTTCGCCGAACCGTGAAATGGTCGCCCAGGGCGTCGGCAACCTGCTCTCCGGCGTACTCGGGGCGATGCCGATCACCGCGGTGATCGTCCGCAGCTCGGTGAACGTCAGCAACGGCGCGCAGAGCAAACTGTCGATCTTTATCCACGGCGTGCTGCTGTTGATCTGCGGCCTGTGGTTCAGCGGCCTGCTGACCTTAATCCCGCTCGCCAGCCTCGCCGCCGTGCTGCTCTATACCGGCTATAAGCTGGCGACGCCGCGGCTGTTCATCGAGCAGTTCCGCCAGGGGGCGGCGCAGTACGTTCCGTTCCTCGCCACCATCGGCGGGATTATCGCCTTCGGCATGCTGGCGGGGATTGGGATTGGTCTTGCCACCCAGATGGCGTTCAGCCTCTGGCGCAGCCATCGCCACTCGCTGCAGCTGGCGCGCTACGATGACCACTACGTGCTGCGCATCCAGCAGAATCTGACCTTTATGCACAATCCGCATCTGCTGGCTCTGCTGGCGAAGATTCCGGAAAAGAGCGTGGTGATCGTCGAGCACGACAGCGTCGGCTATCTCGACCCGGACGTGCGGGCGGTGCTGGATGATTTTGCCGAGAACGCCCCGCAGCGCGGCATCCGCCTTAATCAGTGGCCGCTGGCCAGCCGCTGACCTTAACGGGCGGCTGGTCCGCCCGCTTCGCGACCCCTCCGATTGCCAAGCGCCGGGGAATACCATGCTCTACACTTTCTGGGTTATCACGCCAACCCCAAGGAAATGAACATGAGCATCATTAAAAGCTACGCCGCCAAAGAAGCGGGCGCCGATCTGTCGCTGTGGGAATACGATGCCGGCGAGCTGCAGCCGGAAGATGTCGAAGTTGAGGTGGAATACTGCGGGATCTGCCATTCGGACCTGTCGATGATCGACAACGAATGGGGGATGTCGAGCTACCCGCTGGTGGCCGGTCACGAGGTGATTGGCCGGGTGGCGGCGCTGGGCAGCGCGGCGCAAGATAAAGGGCTGAAGATTGGCCAGAAGGTCGGCATCGGCTGGACGGCGCGCAGCTGCGGCCATTGCGACGCCTGCATCAGCGGCAACCAGATCAACTGTCTGGAAGGCTCAGTGCCGACCATTCTCAACCGCGGCGGCTTCGCCAATAAGCTGCGCGCCGACTGGCAGTGGGTGATCCCCCTGCCGGAGAGCATCGATCTGGCGTCCGCCGGCCCGATGCTGTGCGGCGGCATCACCGTCTTTAAACCGCTGCTGACCCACCACGTCACCGCCACCAGCCGCGTCGGGGTGATCGGCATCGGCGGCCTCGGCCATATCGCCATTAAGCTGCTGCGGGCGATGGGCGCGGAAGTGACCGCCTTCAGCTCCAACCCGGCCAAAGAGCAGGAAGTGCTGGCGATGGGCGCCGATCGCGTGGTCAACAGCCGCGATCCTGAAGCCTTAAAAGCGCTGGCCGGTCAGTTTGACCTGATCATCAACACCGTGGCGGTGGACCTCGACTGGCAGCCGTACTTCGAGGCGCTGGCTTACGGCGGCAATTTCCACACCGTCGGCGCGGTGATGAAGCCGTTCCCGGTGCCGGCCTTTACCCTGATCGGCGGCGACCGCAGCATCTCCGGCTCGGCGACCGGTAATCCGTCCGAATTGCGCACGCTGATGAAGTTTGCCGGGCGCAGCAAAGTGGCTCCGACCACCGAGCTGTTCCCGATGTCGCAGGTTAACGAAGCGCTGAAGCATGTTCGCGAAGGCAAAGCCCGTTACCGCGCGGTGCTGAAAGCCGACTTCTGATGGTTCTCTCCCGCCGGGCGGCCCGCTCGCCCGGCGTTTTCCCCGTCGCTTCATCAAACCGTCATCTCCCCGCCATGCCTCTGTAGTCATTGCTTCCCACAATCCGGGCTTCGATAAATGGCTGAACGAGATGCGCGTCACCATGAGAAAGACCTGGCTTCCCTGGCTGATCCTGTCGCCTTCCCTGCTGTTTTTACTGCTGTTTACCTGGTTCCCGCTGGGGCGTTCGATGTATGACAGCCTGTTTGATACCCGCATGGCCAGCGACGGCGCGCAGTACGTCGGGCTGGATAACTTCGCCCGCCTGTTTGCCGACGGCGTTTTCTGGCAGTCGCTGGGCAATAACCTGCTCTATATCCTGCTGACGGTGGTGCCCGGGGTGACCCTCGCCCTGCTGCTGGCGGTCGCCCTGAGCGAGAACCATCGCGTCAACCGCTGGCTGCGCACCGCCTTTTTCTTCCCGATGATTATCCCGATGGTCAGCGCCGCCGCGCTGTGGCTGTTTATCTTTATGCCCGGCCTCGGCCTGCTCGACCACTATCTGGCGAAGCTGTTCGGGCCGATGAACAACAACTGGCTGGGGCGCAGCAACAGCGCGCTGCTGGCCCTGGCGCTGATCGGCGTGTGGAAGTTCGCCGGCTATTACATGCTGTTTTTCCTCGCCGGGCTGCAGAGCATTCCGGCCTCGACGCGGGAAGCGGCGCTGATGGAGGGGGCTACCCGCACGCAGGTCTTTTTTAAGGTCACGCTACCGCTGCTGCGCCCGACCCTGAGCTTTGTGATCACCACCGCGCTGATCTACTCCATCACCCAGATCGACCACGTGGCGGTGATGACCCGCGGCGGGCCGGACAACGCCACCACCGTGCTGCTCTATTACATCCAGAATCTCGCCTGGGATACCCACGACCTCGGCAAAGCCTCCGCCGCCACCTTCCTCACCCTGGCCGGGCTGTTCGCCTTCTCGCTGATTAACCTGAAACTGCTGGAGAAAGGAGCCCACTATGAGCGCTGAAATCTCGCCGCTGCTGGTCCGCACGCCCGCCGCCGCCCGTCCGCTGTGGCTGCGCCTGCGCCGCTCGTCGCCCTTTACGCTCACAGTATTAATGTGCTGCCTGGCGCTGCTGTGGGTCAGCCCGTTTATCTGGATGCTGGCGACCTCGTTCAGCGCTACCACCTTCGGCGACGATATGGCGTCGCTGCTGCCGCGCCTGCCGCTGACTCTCGATAACTTCCGCGACGCCTGGCAGAGCGCCGACTGGCTGAGCCTGTACGCAAACACCCTTATCTTCACCTTTGGCACCTTCTTCGTGCAGCTGTTGACCATCACCACCGCCGGGTACGTCTTCGCCTGCCACGAGTTTCGCGGCAAGCAGACGCTGTTTCTCCTGTTCCTGGTGCAGCTGATGATCATGCCGGTGGTGATGATGGTGCCAAACATGCTGACCCTGAAAACCTTCGGCCTGCTCAACACCCTTACCGGGGTGATGATGCCCTACTTCACCTCGGCGTTCGGCGTGTTCCTGATGCGTCAGGCGTTCCTCGCCATCCCGAAAGAGCTGGAGGAGGCGGCGCTGATGGAGGGCTGCCGCTGGTGGCAGGTGCTGTTCCGCGTGCTGCTGCCGATGTCCTGGCCGTCGGTGCTGGCCTTCGCCACCGTCAGCATTACCTACCACTGGAACGAGTACCTGTGGCCGCTGATGATGCTCAACGATCCCGATAAGCAGGTGCTGACCGTCGGGCTGGTCTCCTTCGCCATGGGCGCCGAATCCGGCGGCCAGTGGGGCACCATCGGCGCCGGGACGCTGATGGTCTGCCTGCCGCTGATGCTGGCGTTCATCCTTTTTCAGAAACAGTTCCTGCGGAGCTTCGGCTTCTCCGGGATCAAATAAGGAGTGATTCATGCTGTTAGCGCACATTTCCGATACCCATTTCCGCAGCCGCGGCGAGAAGCTGTACGGCTTTATCGACGTCAATGCCGCCAACGCCGACGTGGTCTCCCAGCTTAACGCGCTGCGCGAGCGCCCGGACGCGGTGGTGGTGAGCGGGGATATCGTCAACTGCGGCCGCCCGGAGGAGTATCAGGTGGCCCGCCAGATCCTCGGCAGCCTGAACTATCCGCTGTATCTGATCCCCGGCAACCACGACGACAAAGCCCATTTTCTCGAGCATCTTCACCCGCTGTGCCCGCAGCTGGGCAACGATCCGCAAAATATGCGCTATGCGGTGGATGACTTCGCCACCCGCCTGCTGTTTATCGACTCCAGTCATGCCGGCACGTCAAAAGGCTGGCTGACCGACGAGACCATCGGCTGGCTGGAAGCCCAGCTGTTCGAGGGCGGCGACAAACCGGCAACGATCTTTATGCACCACCCGCCGCTGCCGCTGGGCAATGCGCAGATGGACCCGATCGCCTGCGAAAACGGCCACCGTCTGCTGGCGCTGGTGGAGCGTTTCCCGTCGCTGACGCGCATCTTCTGCGGCCATAACCACAGCCTGACCATGACCCAGTATCGCCAGGCGCTGATCTCCACTATCCCTGGCACCGTCCATCAGGTGCCGTACTGCCACGAAGATACCCGGCCCTATTACGACCTTTCTCCTGCCTCGTGTCTGATGCACCGCCAGGTCGGCGAGCAGTGGGTGAGCTACCAGCACTCGCTGGCCCACTACGCCGGGCCGTGGCTGTACGACGAAAACATCAGTTGTCCAACGGAAGAGCGCTAATCGCCATGCTCAGTCTGCAAAACATCAGTAAACGTTTCGACGGCAAACCGGCGCTCAGCGCCCTGTCGCTGGATATTCACGAAGGCGAATTCGTGGTGCTGGTCGGCCCGTCGGGCTGCGGGAAAAGCACCCTGCTGCGCCTGCTCGCCGGGCTGGAGCCGGTCAGCGAAGGCCAAATCTGGCTGCATGATGAGAACATCACCGCCGCCACGCCGCGCGAGCGCAACTTCGCGATGATCTTCCAGAACTATGCCCTGTTCCCCCATCTGTCGGTGCGCGACAACATCACCTTCGGCATGAAGGTGCGCAAGGAAGAGAAAAGCAGCTGGCAGCCGCGGGTGGACAAAGTGGCGCAGATGCTGCAGCTGGAGGCGCTGCTCGACCGCAAACCGGCGAAGCTCTCCGGCGGCCAGCGCCAGCGGGTGGCGATGGCCCGGGCGATTGTGCGCAATCCGCGGCTGTTCCTGATGGACGAGCCGCTCTCCAACCTCGACGCCCGCCTGCGCAGCGAAGTGCGCGACAGCATTATGGCCCTCCACCAGCAGCTGAAAACCAGCACCATCTATGTGACCCACGATCAGACCGAGGCGATGTCGATGGCCGACCGCATCGTGGTGATGAACGGCGGCCACGTGCAGCAGGTAGGACGGCCAGAATATCTGTATGCCAACCCGGCCAATCTGTTCGTGGCCGGATTTATCGGTTCGCCGGCAATGAATCTGCTATCGCTCCCCTGCGTTGACGGCAACGTTCAGCTTGGCGAACAACGCCATCCGCTGCCGCCTCGCCACCGGGATCAGACCCGCGTCTGGCTGGGCGTTCGCCCGGAACATATTACTGACCGCGTGGAGGAGGGCCATCTGCGCCTGCCGGCCACCGTTCTGCAACGAGAACTGATGGGGGCCGATTACCTGCTCCACGTCAGCACCCCGATCGGCACCCTGCGCTTTAGCCGCCGCCACCGCGGCACGGTGCCGGAGAAAGGCGAGTCGCTACTGGTCGGCTTCTCACCTGCCGATGTGCATCTTTTTCATGCTGAGACCCAGCATAATTTGTTGATGGAGTGTAATCATGTTTAAACCTTTTACGCTAGTCGCGGTTGGCCTCAGCCTTGCCCTGAGCGGCGCGGCGCTGGCAAAAGAGAAAATAGACTTCATGTTCCCGGCGCCGGTGGACGGCAAGCTGACCATGGAGATGACCCGCGTCATTAAGCAATTCAACGACTCGCAGCAGGATGTCGAAGTGCGCGGCATCTTCACCGGCAACTACGACACCACCAAGATCAAAGCCGAATCGGCGCAGAAGGCCGGCCAGCCGCCGGCGCTGGTGATCATGTCCGCTAACTTCACCACCGATCTGGCGCTGAAGGATGAGATCCTGCCGATGGACGAGCTGTTTAAATATGGCGATCAAAAGGCTGGCGATTTTCTGCACAAGGAATTCTGGCCCGCGATGCATAAGAACGCCCAGGTGATGGGCACCACCTATGCGATCCCGTTCCATAACTCGACGCCGATCCTCTACTACAACAAGACGATGTTCGATCGGGCCGGGATCAAACAGCCGCCGCAGACCTGGGCCGAGCTGCTGGCCGATGCCAAAAAGCTGACCGACGAGAGCAAAGGCCAGTGGGGGATCATGCTGCCGTCGACCAACGACGACTACGGCGGCTGGATCTTCTCGGCGCTGGTGCGCGCCAACGGCGGGAAATACTTTAACGAAGACTATCCGGGCGAGGTCTATTACAACTCGCCGACCGCCATCGGCGCTCTACGCTTCTGGCAGGATCTGATCTACAAGGACAAGGTGATGCCGTCCGGGGTCTTGAACTCGAAGCAGATCAGCGCCGCGTTCTTCTCCGGCAAGCTCGGGATGGCGATGCTCAGCACTGGCGCGCTGGGCTTTATGCGCGAGAACAGCAAAGACTTTGAGCTTGGGGTGGCGATGCTGCCGGCCAAAGAGCAGCGCGCGGTGCCGATCGGCGGCGCCAGCCTGGTGAGTTTTAAAGGCATCAGCGATGCGCAGAAGAAAGCGGCGTATCAGTTCCTGACCTATCTGGTGAGCCCCGAGGTGAACGGCGCGTGGAGCCGCTTCACCGGCTACTTCTCGCCGCGCAAGGCGTCATACGATACGCCGGAGATGAAGGCCTATCTGCAGCAGGATCCGCGGGCGGCGATCGCCCTTGAGCAGCTGAAGTACGCCCATCCATGGTACTCCACCTGGGAGACCGTGGCGGTGCGTAAGGCGATGGAGAACCAGCTGGCGGCGGTGGTCAATGATGCCAAAGTGACGCCGGAGGCAGCGGTGCAGGCGGCGCAGAAGGAAGCCGACGCGCTGATGAAACCGTATGTGGATAAGACCGCGCTGGCGGAAGTGAAGTGACGCTTTACCCGTCATCGTCATCCTCACCCCGCCCTCTCCCTGAGGGAGAGGGAACTGTCCGGCGCTGTGGTTAAGCCCTGGGTCCGGTTGAGAAAGGAAAAAAGCAGGCCATACCCGGTATGGCCTGAAAATGTCACAACGATTAGATCCCTGCCGTTTCGCGGATATATTTGCGCGCTTTGACGGCGTATTCGAAAGGATTGGCCAGAGCAGGATCCTGCTCGGCTTCCACTACCATCCAGCCTTTATAGCCAAAGTCGTCCAGCAGCTTGAACACCGGACGGAAATCGATCACCCCGTCGCCCGGGACGGTGAAGGTGCCTTTTTTCACGCCGTCGAGGAACGACAAGCCGTCGCGGCGCACCTGGTCGATCACCGGCGGGCGGACGTCTTTCAGGTGGACGTGGTTGATGCGCGGCAGATACTTTTTAAGGATCGCCAGCATCGGCGCTTCGCCGCCTTCGGAATACCAGGCGTGGCCGGTGTCGAACAGCAGGAAGACGCGCTCGTCCACCAGCGACATAAATTTGTCGATTTCCGCGGTGGTCTGAATGCCGGTGCCCATGTGGTGGTGCAGACAGACCTGCATCCCTTTCTCCGCCGCCAGGCGGCCGAGGGTGTTGTAGCCTTCTGCCACCCGCTGCCACTCTTCTTCGCTGAAGCACGGCTTCGCATCGCCGAGGATCGGTTTATCCAGCCCCTGGATGCTGCCGCTCTGCTCGGAGCAGCCAATCACTTTCGCCCCCATCGCATGAAGGAAGTTCATGTGATTGACGAATTCATCAATGGTTTTTTCCCGCTGGCCGTTGGCGAAAAAGGTGCTGAACCAGGCGTTGCAGATCTGAATGCCGCGGATATCCAGCATCGGCTTGAGGACCGCAGGGTCGCGCGGATATTTGCTGCCGACTTCGCTGCCGGTAAAGCCGGCCAGCGCCATTTCGCTGACGATCTGCTGGAAGGTGTTTTCGCTGCCGAGCTCCGGCATATCATCGTTAGTCCAGCCGATTGGGGCGATAGCCAGTTTGACGTTATCTTTGTTCATAGTAGGGCTCCTGCCGCTGCGCCTTACCGGCGCAGCAATTCACGTTCAATAAGTTCACGGGTTTCCACTGCCTGGTATTTCATTTTTTCCGGGTAGCCAAACAGCGAGGTGGCGACAATCGGCTCCCCGCCGACCTTGAAGGTCTGCTCGGCGAATTTCATTTCGCGCAGGGTGCGGAACAGCGCGTCGAAATCCACATCCCCTTCCCCGACGCCTACGTGCTGGTGCACCACGGCATCCACGCCCGGCGGGTTAACGATATAGCGGCAATGTTTCGTATGATTGCGGGTGTCCGCAATCAGGACATGGGAGAGATCGCTCCCGGCATAGCGCAGCATGCTCGCCACGTCGCCGACGCCTTTGTCGTAGAAAAAGGTGTGCGGCACGCTGTAGACGTACTTCACGTTATCGCTGCGGAACGACTTCACGATATCGACGGTTTCATTGTTCTCTTCGCAGAAATCCCAGGGATGCGCCTGGATCTCCACGCGGATGCCTTCCCGCTCAAAAATCGGCAACAGCTCTTCCATTGAGCGATAGAACATTTCATCGCAGATCTCAGGCTGATTCGGATCGCCGGAGAACTCGGTGTTGATCACCTGAACGCCCATCTCCACCGCAATTTCCACCAGCCGTTTCCAGTTTTTCACCGCCGCCTGACGGCGCAGTTCGTCCGGGCCGGACCAGCGGTAGACGCAGATAAACGACGACAGCTCAAGGCCGGTATCGCGCAGCGCCTGCTTGTACTCCGCCATGATCTCCCGGCTGGCGCGCGGGTGCTTGTAGAACGGGTTAATCTGCGGGTGCGGCGACTGTTCAATGTACTTGTAGCCCCACTCCGCTACCTGATGGACCATGCGGGTGATCCCGAGGTCCTTAATGACATCCACATCAAAAGCAATTTTCATCGTCGTTACCTGTGCAAAGAAGTTCCGTCAGCAAAACGCGCTTAACGTTTGTAGAATGCCGGGCACTCAGGCAGCGTCACTTCAACCGGCTCGCTGGTTCCCTGCGCTTTAATGCAGGCATCCGCCGCCACCGACGCCGCGTAGCCGTCCCAGGCCGACGGGCCGTGCAGCTGGCCGGCTTTGACGTCGTTGATAAAGGCCTGCAGCTCGACGTCGTAGGCTTTGATAAAGCGGTCTTTCCAGTCGGTGAGAATGGCGGTCGACAGGCTGGCGGACTTGCGCATCTGGACGGCCGACGGCTCCGGCAGACGGGCAATCCCGGTTTCGCCGACCACTTCGCACTGGATGTCATACCCGTACTGGCAGTTCACGAACACTTCGACGTCGATCAGGGTGCCTTTTTTGGTTTCAAAGGAGACGATCTGCGGATCTTTCAGGCGCGCATGGGTGTGCGAGGTGGAGCGCGGGAAGCGCACCTGCACGGAACGGTAGTCATCGTTCAGCAGCCAGCGCAGCACGTCCAGCTCGTGGATCAGGGTGTTGGTGATCGCCATATCGGTGGTGTAGTTCTCGCCGACCGACTGGTTGCGGTGGGCGCAGCGCAGCATCAGCGGTGCGCCGATATCGCCATCGTCGATCACTTTTTTCAGCGCCAGATAGCCTTCGTCGTACGGGCGCATAAAGCCAACCTGCACCAGACGACGGCCGGCCTTCATTTCGGCATCGACGATGCGGCGGCAGCCTTCCGCGGTCATCGCCAGCGGTTTTTCGCAGAATACCGGCTTACCGGCGGCGATGGCGGCCAGGGTGTACTCTTCGTGGGTCGGGTCCCAGGAGGTGACCAGGATGGCATCGACATCGCTGGCGTTAATCACGTCGTGGCCGTCGGCGTAGACTTCCGCCTGCACGCCCGGCAGCGCAACCGCCGCGCGGGCGTTGTCGGCATTGATATCAGACACCGCCACAACGGTGGCCCCCTGCAGAACCTGGGTGCAGCGACGGATGTGTTCTTTACCGATAGCGCCAGCGCCGATGACACCTAATTTGAGCGACATAATGGTTTTCTCCGTAAGTCTGTAGGATTCAGAGTGGATGTTCGTTTTAGTAATCACGCGCCTGGGCGCGCTTTTCATTAATCATTTGCGCCACTTTGCGGATCCGCTCAGAGAGCGCCGTCTGGGCGACCCCGACGTTCCACCAGCTGCCGTATTTGTGCACCATGGTCTTCGGCAGCACTTTAATATCAATCAGGGTGCTGACCGTTTCGCGACGGGCGGCGTCCAGCGCATGGCGCAGTTCGTCCAGGGTAGTGACGCGCCAGGTTTTGCAGCCGTAGCCGGCGGCGATGGTGGCGAAGTCCACCGGCACCAGGCCGCCCTGCAGCTGGCCGGTTTCCGGCTGACGGTAGCGGAACTCGGTGCCGAAGCTGTCCATCCCGTGCTCCATCTGCAGGTTGTTGATGCAGCCGTTGGCCATGTTGTCGAACAGCACGACGTTGATCTTCGCCCGCTCCTGCAGGGAGGTGACCAGCTCAGAGTGCAGCATCATGAACGAGCCATCGCCGACCAGGGAGTAGACTTCGCTCTGCGGCTGCGCCAGCTTCACGCCCAGCGCGGCGTTGACTTCGTATCCCATGCAGGAGTAGCCGTACTCCACGTGGTAGGTGTTTTCCGCGCGGTTGCGCCAGACGCGCTGCAGATCGCCTGGCAGGCTGCCCGCCGCCGCGACGATCACCGCCTCGGCCGGCAGCGTTTCATTCAGTACCCCAAGAACGCTGCTCTGGGTCAGGGTGGAGTCGGTGATCTGGCGGAACTCGCGATACACCGATTCGCGATCGAGATGATCGTCGATCTCCGGCACAAAGGATTTCTCCTGCCACACCGCCTGGTAGACGCGCTGGGTCTCTTTTAACTGACGGCTCTGCACGCTCTCGATCTGCGCGCCCCAGCCGGCCTGCCAGCCGCTGTCCGCCAGCGCCGCGTCGAGAGCGGTCATCGCTTCCCGGGCGTCCGCCAGCATGGCAATGCCGTCCAGCTTCCAGGCGTCGAAGTTGCTGACGTTAATATTCAGGAAACGCACCTCCGGGTGCTGGAAAATCCATTTCGAGGCGGTGGTAAAATCGCTGAAGCGGGTGCCGACGCCGATCACCAGGTCGGCCTCTTTCGCCAGCAGGTTCGCCGCCAGGCAGCCCGTCTCGCCGACGCCGCCGACGTTCAGGGGGTGAGAAGAGACCACCGTCCCCTTCCCGGCCTGGGTTTCGGCGAAAGGCACCCCGTAGCGCTCGGCGAAACGGGACAGCGCTTCGCCCGCGCCGGAGTATTTCACCCCGCCGCCGCAGACGATCAGCGGTTTACGGCTGCCTTTGATGGCCGCCACGGCGTCCGCCAGCTGCGCGGCGCTGGCCGGGCGGCGGTCGAGACGGTGCACGCGGTGCGCAAAGAAGGATTCCGGGTAATCCCAGGCTTCGCCCTGCACGTCCTGCGGCAGGCACAGCGTTACCGCGCCGGTTTCCGCTGGGTCGGTCAGGACGCGCATGGCGTTGATGCAGGCGCTCATCAGCTGTTCCGGCCGGGTAATACGGTCCCAGTATTTGCTGACTGCGCGGAAAGCGTCATTGGTGCTGATGCTGAGATCGTAGCTCTGTTCAATCTGCTGGAGCACCGGATCCGGCTGGCGGGTGGCGAAGACATCGCCCGGCAGCAGCAGCAGTGGGATGCGGTTGGCGCTGGCGGTGCCGGCGGCGGTGATCATGTTGGCCGCTCCCGGACCGATGGAGGAGGTGCAGGCGATAATCTGCCGGCGCAGGGCCTGGCGGGCAAAACCGGTGGCCGCGTGGGCCATCCCCTGCTCGTTGCGCCCCTGATAGACGCGCATATCGCCGCTGTCCTGCTCCAGCGCCTGCCCCAGCCCCAGGACGTTGCCATGGCCGAAAATCGCGAAAATGCCTTTCACGAACTTCAGCTCTACGCCATCCACTTCCAGGTACTGGTTATCGAGGAACTTCACCAGCGCCTGCGCCGTTGTCAGTCTCAGTTTGCCCATGATGCACAATCCTTATTGTTCAGTATTTGTGTGTGGCGTCGCGCCGATGCCGCCGGGGCCGTCGTTCACGTCACTGGAATACCTGTGGATTATAGGCAAACATTTTTTTCATTAAATACAAATACAGAAGAAATATTTCATTTTGCGAGAAGGATCAAACTCTCTACCCATTTCATACGTTTCACTTACATTCCAGACACGTTTTCGGGCCCTTTTTTGCCGCACCAGACGGCAATATCCCCTTAAAAATCATAGGTAAATGGATGCCATTTGGCGTTTCATTTTCCCCCGGGTCGACAGAGGGGGCGATCCGCGCTCGCGCGAGGCTCAGTGCGGCAGAGTGGTAGATCCCTCACACTTTTGGTTTTTTAATTTCGAACGAGTTTGCAAATGAAATATTTATTTCTCAAACTAAGGGTAACCAATAACCCTCAGGCTGTTCACGGAGTCGACGTCGGGATCCCGACCCTTCCAGGCAGCAGACACCAAAAAGGAAATCCTAGCTATGAATGCAGCAGTAAAGCGGCTCGACGTCATCTGTATAGGTCGGGTGGCCGTCGACCTCTATGCCCAGCAGATTGGTTCGCGGCTAGAAGACGTTGCCAGTTTCGCGAAATATCTGGGCGGCTCCTCCGGCAACGTGGCCTTTGGCACCGCGATTCAGGGGCTGAAATCGGCCATGCTGGCGCGCGTTGGCGATGAACACAACGGCCGTTTCCTGCGCGAAACGCTCAACCGCGCCGGGGTGGATACCGAGTATCTGATTACCGACAAATCTCGCCTGACCGCGCTGGTGATGCTGGGGATTAAGGATCAGGAGACCTTCCCCCTGATTTTCTACCGCGATAACTGCGCCGATATGGCCTTAACGCCTGACGACATTAGCGAGGAGTATATTGCCTCCTCCCGGGCGCTGGCGGTGACTGGCACCCACCTGTCGCACGCCAACACCCGCGCCGCGGTGCTGAAGGCGCTGGAGTACGCCCGCCGTCACGGCCTGCGCACCGCGCTGGATATCGATTACCGTCCGGTGCTGTGGGGGCTCACCTCGCTCGGCGATGGCGAAACCCGTTTCATTGAGTCCGGACCGGTCACCAGCCAGCTGCAGGAAGTGCTGCATCTGTTCGATTTGGTGGTGGGAACCGAAGAAGAGTTTCATATTGCCGGGGGCAGCACCGATACCCTGACCGCGCTGAAAAATGTGCGCAATGCCACCAAAGCCACCCTCGTCTGCAAGCGCGGGCCGATGGGCTGCGTGGTGCTGGAAGGCGACATCCCGGACAGCTGGGACCAGGTGCCGCTGCAGCAGGGCGTGCGCGTGGAGGTTCTCAACGTGCTGGGCGCCGGAGATGCCTTTATGTCGGGTCTGCTGCGCGGCTGGCTCAACGACGAAGGCTGGGAGCAGGCTTGCCGTTATGCCAACGCCTGCGGGGCGCTGGTAGTCTCCCGCCACGGCTGCGCGCCGGCGATGCCGACCAAAGTCGAACTTGATGACTACCTGCAGCGCGCCGAATCGGTGCCGCGCCCGGACGTCGACGAGCGCCTCAACCACCTGCACCGGGTCACCGGCCGCCGTCAGCAGTGGCCGGAGCTGTGCATTTTCGCCTTTGACCATCGCAAACAGCTGGCCGATCTGGCGCGGGAGACCGGGCGCGACGAAGCCTGCATTCCGCAGCTCAAGCTGCTGTTGTTGGCCGCGGCCGAAGCGGCGGCGCAGGAGGCCGGTCTCGATCAGCGCAGCGGCATTCTGGCCGACGGCACCTACGGCCAGCGTGCGCTCAACGCCATTACCGGCAAGGGCTGGTGGATCGGCCGCCCTATCGAACTGCCCAGCTCGCGACCGCTGCGTCTGGAGCATGGCAACATCGGCTCGCAGCTGATCGACTGGCCGCTGGAGCATGTCGTCAAATGCCTGGTCTTCTATCACCCGGACGACCCGGCGGCGCTGCGTGCAGAGCAGGACGCCCTGCTGCTCGAGGTCTGGCAGGCCTGTAACAAGTCAGGCCATGAGCTGCTGCTGGAGGTGATCCTGCCGGAAAATGGCCCGGACAAAGACGAGCGCCATTACCACACTATGCTGGAACACTTTTATCAGCTGGGGATCAAACCGGACTGGTGGAAGCTGCCGCCGCTCTCCAGCGCCAGCTGGCAGCAGATCACCGCGCTTATCGAGCGTGAAGATCCGTGGAGCCGCGGGATCCTGATCCTCGGGCTTGACGCGCCTTCCGACAAACTGCGCGCCGGTTTCGCCGAGGCGGCCGCACACCCGATGATCAAAGGTTTCGCCGTCGGGCGCACCATCTTTGGCCAGCCGTCGCGGCGCTGGATGCAGGGTGAGCTCAGCGATGAGGCCCTGATAGAGGAAGTGAAACGCAACTACCTGACGCTCATTGGCTACTGGCGCGAAGCCCGCCGCTGATCCCCCGACGCCCGTCTCCGTCACCTTGCGGAGCGGGCGTTTTTCTGTTTCTTCGTGAAATGAATCGCGTATTTCGTCGCAATAAATGAAAAATTCGCTTCATTTGGTACACTGGAAGCCATATTCCTTCCATTTTCTCAGAGCGCACTCTATGGCCAATAACCCAACACAGCTGACCATCCTGCAGGATGAAATCAGGCGTCGCTACGATACATTAAGCAAACGCCTGAAACAGGTCGCCCGCTATATCCTTGATAACAGCAATAGCGTGGCTTTCGATACCGTGGCCTCCATTGCGCAACAGGCGGATGTTCCCCCTTCCACGTTGATTCGTTTTGCCAACGCCTTCGGCTTCAGCGGCTTTAACGAAATGAAACAGATGTTCAAGCAACATTTGATGGAAGAGACCGCCAACTATACCGAGCGCGCCCGTCTTTTCCGCCAGACCACCAGCGATGAGTCCAGCCCGCCGGAAACGCCGACGGAAATCCTCAATATGTTCACGATGGTGAACAACCAGGCGTTGCAGCAGCTGGCGATGCAGACCTCCAGCGATGATCTGGAGCGCGCGGTGGCCCTGCTGGGCGAGGCGGAAAATATTTACGTCATTGGTCTGCGCCGGTCGTTCAGCGTCGCCTCCTATCTGACCTATGCGCTGCGTCACCTCGATCGTAAAGCCTTTCTGATCGACGGCCTCGGCGGCATGTTCACCGAGCAGCTGAGTCTGGTCGGCCCGAAAGATGTGGTGGTGGCGGTGAGCTTCTCGCCGTACGCCCGGGAAGTGGTCGAGCTGGTGGAGCTGGGCGCGCAGCGCAAAGCGCGGCAGATCGCCATTACCGACAGCCAGGTCAGCCCGCTGGCGGCCTTCAGCGATGTCTGCTTTGTGGTGCGTGAAGCGCAGGTGGATGGCTTCCGTTCGCAGGTTGCTTCCCTGTGTCTGGCCCAGACGCTGGCGGTTTCGCTGGCGCTGAACAGCAGCCAGGAGTCCGAGGCCAAGCAGAAGGCGTGAGATAGGCTGCCTGGCGTTTGTTACTCGGCGGCGCAGTATAGGCTTACGGGAGGATGCCGTAGGCCGGATAAGCGTAGCGCCATCCGGCACAAAGACGAGCATGGCGCCGGTGTTGTCCTCCCCGGCGGCGCTGCGCTTGCCGGGCCTGGGGTATATGGGCTTACGGGAGGCTCCCGTAGGCCGGATAAGGCGAAGCCGCCATCCGGCACAAAGGCGGGTATGGCACCGGTGGTGTCCTCCCCGGCGGCGCTGCGCTTGCCGGGCCTGGGGTATATGGGCCTGCGGGGTGCCGGAGATAATGTTATTGGTATGCAACTCTATTAATCCGGGTAAAGCGTTTGTCGCATGTGATTTCAGCGCACATTGCGCTCCCGGTTAATCGTCTGCGTTATGCCTGGCATGGCGCAGGGAGCGCACAGGGGGCGGCCAGTCGCCGCCGCCCCCTGTACCCCCGGGCTCCGGCCAGCAAAATCGCCGCTACGCGGTCCCTTCGACTTATCCCTGCAGGCTTCGGGTCGGGCCGAGGCAGCGTCCGTGCAAAACACGGCCCTCAGCCCGCATCCATGCGGGCTGCCCCGGCCTTCCGGGAACGTCTCAGCGATTTTGAGGCCGTCAGCACCGGCAGTTTCAGCAACAATGGTGAATAAATTAACGGCAGGTCGCACGAACCGTATGCCGGGCAAGGCGTGAGCCGCCGCCCGGCATAAAAGCAGCACCGTGCCTGTGGTCATCGCCCGGCGGCGCTGCGCTTGCCGGGCCTGGGGTATAGGAGCTTACGGGAGGATGCCGTAGGCCGGATAAGCGTAGCGCCATCCGGCACAAAGGCGGGTATGGCGCCGGAGGTGTCCTCCCCGGCGGCGCTGCGCTTGCCGGGTCGGGAGTGGGATTCCGCGGAGCGTTTCGCGAAAAAACACCTACCGCCCTCAAACAGGAAGGCCGGTTAGCATCGCTAACCGGCCTTCTTTATCCGCTTCTGCACCGCGCGTCAGTCGTGGCGCGGGTACTCCGGCGTGTTGATCCAGGCGTGGTCATCTTCCCAGGTGAACAGCCATTTCCGGTCCGGCCCGGCCATCACGTTCAGATAGTAGCTATCGTAACCGGCAATCGCCGCCACCGGATGGTAACCGCGCGGCACCATCACCACATCGTGGTTGTAGGGCGCCATACAGGCGTCCAGGCTGCGGTCGTCGGTGTAGACCCGCTGGAAGGCAAAGCCCTGCGGCGGATCGAAGCGGTGATAGTAGGTTTCTTCCAGCTGCGTCTCTTTGCCCGGCTGGGCGGTATCATGCTTATGCGACGGCCACGAACTGGTGGCCCCCTCGTCGGTGTAGACTTCCACCACCAGCAGGCAGTCCGCCTCGGCGCTGTCCGGCAGAATATTATGCACCCGACGCTGGTTGCGCCCTTTCCCACGGTGCTCTACCCCGACGTCTTCCGGCCGAATGAGGCGTGCCGGGAAGCTGCCTTTGCCCGGCGCGCTGCATACCGCCAGCTCCAGATCGGAATCGGCAGTCACCTCGACTTTATCCTGCGGCGGGACGTAAACCGACCACGGCGGGGTGCGTTCAAACGGCGACATCCGTTTACCGAGATTCGGGAAATCGGCATGTTGCGTTTTCACCGACGCCAGCCCGGCGACCAGCACCAGGCACAGCTCGCGATCGCCGCTCTCCAGCGTCACGGTCTGCCCTTTTTTCAACATCCAGACATCAAAGCCGATATAGCGCCAACCGGCGCTTTGCGGCGTAATATGCTGGATCTGTCCCTCTTTTCGCGATTTAGCCAGTAACGACATGGCGCTCTCCTTCGCCGATTAACCTAACGTCGGCATGCTGAATTCAGATACGGTCTGCTGCCCTGCCGGCCAGCGTACGGTGGCGGTCTTCATACGCGTGTAGAAGCGAACGCCGTCCGGCCCGTGGACGTTCAACGCGCCAAACACCGACCGCTTCCAGCCGCCGAAGCTGTGGAACGCCATCGGCACCGGGACCGGCACGTTCACCCCAACCATCCCCGCCTGCACGTCGTGGACGAATTCACGCGCGGTGTGGCCGTTGCTGGTGAAAACGGCGCTGCCGTTGCCAAACTCGTGGCTGTTGACCAGCTCAAGGGCGCTGTTATAGTCCGCCGCGCGCACAATCCCCAGCACCGGGCCAAAGATCTCTTCGCGCCAGATGGTCATCTCCGGGGTGACGTGATCGAACAGGGTGCCGCCGACATAGTAGCCCGCGTCGTAACCCGGCACACGCAGTTTGCGGCCATCGACCACCAGTTTTGCCCCTTCGCTTTCGCCTTTATCAATATAGCCGAGCACTTTTTTCTGGTGGGTATCAGACACCACCGGTCCCATCTCGTTCTCTTCCTGGCCACGCATGCAGCCCGGGCCTACTTTCAGCGCTTCCACCAGCGGCTTCAGGCGGGCGATCAGTTTGTCGGCGGTTTCATCTCCCACTGCCACCACCACCGGCAGCGCCATACAGCGCTCGCCTGCGGAGCCAAAAGCGCCGCCCATAATGGCGTTAACGGTAGCGTCGAGATCGGCATCCGGCATCACAATCGCGTGGTTTTTGGCGGCGCCAAAGGCCTGCACGCGCTTGCCGTGGGCGCTGGCGGTCTTATAGATATACTCCGCCACGCCGGAGGAGCCGACGAAGCTCACCGCCGCAATACGCGGGTCAGTGTACAGCTGCTCGGCATCTTCATTGCTGCAGTGCACGACGTTAAACACGCCGTCCGGCAGACCGGCCTCTTTCAGCAGTTCTGCCAGACGCACAGCGGCCGTCGGCGCCAGCGCGGGCGGCTTGAGGACGAAACTGTTGCCGCAGGCCAGCGCCAGCGGGAACATCCACATCGGCACCATCGCCGGGAAGTTAAACGGGGTGATCCCTGCCACCACGCCCAGGGGCTGCATCAGCGAGTAGCTGTCGACGCCGGTGCCGACGTCAGAGGAGTATTCGCCTTTAATCAGGTGCGGGATCCCGCAGGCGAATTCGACCACTTCCATACCGCGGGTCAGCTCGCCCAGCGCATCCGACCACACCTTACCGTGCTCGCTGACGATGATCCCCGCCAGCTCTTCCACGTGCTGCTCCAGCAACATTTTAAAGTTGAACAGCACGCGGGCGCGGCGCAGCGGCGTGGTACGGGACCAACTGTCAAACGCATCGCGAGCAACCTGAATCGCCTCGGAGACTTCCTGCGCGGTTGACACCGTGACTTCGCGCACCGCTTTGCCCGTCGCCGGGTCGTACACCGGCATCGTTTCGTTGCTGCTGCTAATAACGGTTTTCCCGCCAATAAAGTTTCCTGTGATCGTCATGTTCTCGCCTCATAGTGAAGGGGGCCAGCGCACACCGGCCCGTCGCTGATTCTGCTGTGCTATAACCGTAGTAAAATGAAATTTATATTTCAACATTGTTGTGAAATGAAATTTCATTTTGGTGATAACAGTCGCATTTTGCGCTAACCGGTCGCCTGTGCGCTTCCCGCATCGCGCCTCGTTGCCTTCGACGCCAGGCTTCCCGCCGCTGTCGCGCCGGCAGTCGGTGCCGGTGATATTTTGCGAGACAGCTCAAACATTCATCATTTCCATTCTTGCTAATTTTGGAATAAACGTTTTGACTGTTAGCCAATTGAACGAACCTACCCCCTCTTCCGTCAGGAGTGTCCTATGGCCATCGCAATGCAACGTTTTTGTATTAACCGCAAAATCGCGCCAGCGCTCAGCATTGAAGCGTTTTTCCGTCTGGTGAACCGTCTGGGCCTGAATAAGGTCGAGCTGCGCAACGATTTACCCAGTGGAAAAGTGACCGACGATCTGAGCCATCAGCAGGTGCGCGAGCTGGCGGCGCGCTACCACATCGAGATCCTGACGATTAACGCGGTCTACCCCTTTAACCGTCGTAGCGAAGAGGTGCGGCAGTTGACCGAATCGCTGCTGAAAGAGGCCCAGGCCATTGGCGCCAAATCGCTGGTGCTCTGTCCGCTCAACGACGGCAGCGAGGTGCCGGCCAGCGAAACCCTGGGCGCCCTGCGCGACCTGGCGCCGCTGTTCGCCTTCTATGGCATCCACGGCCTGGTGGAGCCGCTGGGCTTCCCGCAAAGCTCGCTGCGTTCTGCGCACCAGGCGCAGACGCTGATCCACGACGCCCGCGTGCCGTTTAAGCTGCTGATCGATACCTTCCATCACCATCTTTACCCGCAGGCGGCGGACGAGTTCAGCCAGGTAGAGGTGGCGGATATCGGGCTGGTGCACCTTTCAGGAGTTGACGATAGCCGTCCGCGCGAGCAGCTCACCGATGCCGAGCGCATCATGCTAACCCCGCAGGATCGTCTCGGCACCTGCGAGCAGGTTAAAGCGCTGGAAGCCCGCGGCTATCAGGGGGTGTACGCTTTTGAGCCCTTCGCCCCCGAGCTGGCGCAATGGAGCGAAGCGGATATCGAGCGCGAAATTGAGCAGAGCATCGCGCTCATCCAGCGCCACTGCACCTGAGACCCTCACGGTACAGCGTGCGCGGCGCGTGACGATTTTCCCAACGCCGGACGACGAGGTTGCCTATAATCGTCGCAGGATAAATGGAGGAATCGACCATGAGCTCACCCCTGTTGATTGCGCGCACGCTGGATAACGCGCTCTATTTACTGCCCGCGATGGCCAACCGCCATGGGCTTATCACCGGTGCGACCGGCACCGGTAAAACCGTCACCCTGCAGAAGCTGGCTGAGTCGTTCTCGGAGATTGGCGTGCCGGTATTTATGGCCGACGTCAAGGGCGACCTGACCGGCATTGCCGCCGCGGGGCAGAGCTCAGAGAAACTGCAGGCGCGGCTGGAGAAGATCGGCGTCAGCGACTGGGAGCCGCACGCCAACCCGGTGGTGCTCTGGGATATCTTTGGCGAGAAGGGCCACCCGGTGCGGGCGACGGTTTCCGATCTCGGCCCCCTGCTGCTGGCGCGCCTGCTCAATCTCAACGAGGTGCAGAGCGGCGTACTGAACATTATTTTCCGCATCGCGGACGACCGCGGCCTGCTGCTGCTCGACTTCAAAGACCTCCGCGCCATCACCCAGTTTATCGGCGATAACGCCAAGTCTTTCCAGAACCAGTACGGCAATATTAACAGCGCCTCGATCGGCGCCATCCAGCGCGGGCTGTTGACCCTGGAGCAACAGGGCGCCGAGCACTTCTTCGGCGAGCCGATGTTGGATATTGCCGACTGGATGCGCGTCGATGCCAGCGGTAAAGGGGTGATCAATATCCTTAGCGCCGAAAAGCTCTACCAGATGCCGAAGCTGTACGCCGCCAGCCTGCTGTGGATGCTCTCCGAGCTCTACGAGCGCCTGCCGGAAGCCGGCGACCTCGATAAACCGAAGCTGGTGTTCTTCTTCGATGAGGCGCATCTGCTGTTCAACGACGCGCCGCAGGTGCTGCTGGATAAAATTGAACAGGTGATCCGCCTTATCCGCTCCAAGGGCGTCGGCGTCTACTTTGTCTCGCAGAACCCGGCGGATATTCCCGACGCCGTGCTCGGCCAGCTGGGCAACCGCGTGCAGCATGCCCTGCGCGCCTTTACGCCGAAGGACCAGAAGGCGGTGAAAACCGCCGCCCAGACCATGCGCGCCAACCCGGCCTTCAGTACCGAGCAGGCGATCCAGGAGCTGGGCACCGGCGAGGCGCTGATCTCCTTCCTCGATGAGAAAGGCAGCCCGTCGGTGGTCGAGCGGGCGATGGTTATCGCCCCCTGCTCGCGAATGGGGCCGGTCAGCGATGACGAGCGCAATGGTCTGCTGAACCACTCGCCGCTGTACGGCAAGTATGAGGAGGAGGTGGACCGCGAGTCGGCTTTCGAAATGCTGCAGCAAGGGGTGCAGGTCGCCACCGGGCAGCAGTCGGCTCCGCCGGCGAAGGGTCAGCAGAGCGGCGATGACGACGGGCTACTTGGCGGCCTGAAAGATATCCTGTTCGGCAGCACCGGCCCGCGGGGCGGTAAACGCGACGGTATCGTGCAGACCGCAGCGAAAAGCGCGGTTCGCCAGGTCACCAATCAGATCGTCCGCGGCATGCTGGGCAGCCTGCTGGGCGGACGCAAGCGCTAAAAAAAAGCCCCCTCAGCGATGAGGGGGCTTACGTTTCAGGCTTACCCGCTAGGCCTTGCGCATCATCAGCCAGAGGCTTATCAGGAAGAAGCTGGCGCTCGGCAACAGCGCGCCGATGATCGGCGGTATGCCGTAGACCAGGGTCAGCGGGCCGAAAATCTGGTCGAGGACATAGAAGATAAAGCCGAAGCTAATCCCCGTCACCACCCGCACGCCCATCGGCACGCTACGCAGCGGGCCAAAGATAAACGACAGCGCCATCAGCATCATCACCGCCACCGACAGCGGCTGGAAGATTTTGCTCCACATATTGAGCTGGTAGCGTCCCGGATCCTGGCCGCTGGACTTGAGGTATTTCACATAGTTGTGCAGCCCGCTGATCGACAGCGCATCCGGATCCAGGGCAACCACGCCCAGTTTGTCCGGCGTCAGGTTGGTTTTCCAGGTGCCGCTCACCATCTGCGACCCGGTCACCTGCTTTGGATCGGTCAGGTCGGATTCATCCACCTGCGACAGACGCCACACTTTATTTTCGCTATCGAATTTTGCCGAAGCGGCATAGCGCACCGACTGTAAACGACGCTCCGGGTTGAAGGCATAGATGCTGACGCCCCCCAGCTCATCGTTGCCTTTTACGCGTTCGATATAGACAAAGTTGTGGCCATCTTTCGCCCACAGCCCCTGCTGGGTTGAGAGCAGCGAGCCGCCGTACATCTGCTGGGCACGGTAGTTGCGCGCCATCTGTTCGCCCTGCGGCGCCACCCACTCGCCGATGGCCATGGTCAGCAGCACCAGCGGGATCGCGGTTTTCATTACCGCCAGCGCTACCTGCAGCCGGGTGAAACCGGATGCCTGCATCACCACCAGTTCGCTGCGCTGGGCCAGCATCCCCAGCCCCAGCAGCGCGCCAAGCAGCGCCGCCATTGGGAAGAAGATCTGGATGTCCTTCGGCACGCTGAGGATGGTGTAGAGACCAGCGCCCAGCGCATCGTAGCTGCCCTGCCCGGACTTTTTCAGCTGATCGACAAACTTGATAATGCCGGAGAGCGACACCAGCATGAACAGGGTCATCATGATGGTGTTGAAAATCGTCTTACCGATATAACGGTCAAGTACGCCAAACGCCTGCATCAGGCCGCTCCTTTATTAAAACGGGCGCGGAAGCGGCGCATCGGCACCGTGTCCCACAGGTTTAACAGCACCGCCAGCGCAAAATAGAGCAGGTTAATCGCCCACATCCAGATAGCCGGGTCCATTTTGCCTTTGCCGCCGTTCGACTTAATCGACGTTTGCAGCAGGAAGAACACCAGGTAAAGCAGCATCGCCGGCAGCATCGACAGCACGCGGCCCTGACGCGGGTTCACCACGCTGAGCGGCACCACCATCAGCGCCATAATGAAGACGGTCGCCACCAGCGTGAAGCGCCAGTGCAGTTCGGCGCGCGCGCGGTCGGTGTGGGTTTTCCACAAGGTGCGCATATCCATCTGTTCGGTGTCGTCCGGATCGGCGCTCACCGCCTGGTGGCCGATAATAGCCTGATAGTTATTGAAGTCGGTAATGCGGAAGTCGCGCAGCATCGCGGTGCCTTCAAAGCGGGTGCCCTTGTTGAGGGTCACCACCTGCGAGCCGTCTTTCTGCTGCGACAGCTCGCCGGAATCCGCCACCACCACCGAGGGGCGCGCATTGCCTTTCGGACGCAGCTGGGCAAGGAAGACGTCATGGAAGCGGTTGCCGTTGACGCTTTCGATAAACATCACCGCGTTACCATCGCTGGCCTGCTGGAACTGGCCCTGGGCCAGCGCCGCCATACCGGGGTTGGCTTTAGCTTCGGCCAGCACCTCGTCCTGATGGCGCGACGACCACGGCCCCGCCCACATAACGTTGACCGCCGCCACCGCGCCGGTGAACAGCGCGAGGATCATCGCCGCCTTGATCAGCACGGCTTTGCTCAGGCCGCAGGCGTGCATCACCGTAATTTCACTTTCGGTGTACAGCTTGCCGAGGGTCATCAGCAGGCCAAGGAACAGACTTAACGGCAGGATAAGCTGCGCCATCTCCGGGATGCCGAGCCCCAACAGCGAGAGCACCAGATTGGTTGGGATATCGCCATCCACCGCGGCGCCGAGGATCCTGACTAATTTCTGACAAAAGAAAATCAGTAACAGGATGAATAGGATCGCCAACTGGCTTTTCAGCGTCTCACGAACCAGATATCTTATGATTATCACTATAAATACGCCCGTAAAAACCCGTTTTAGTGCAGGAAAATTGCTTGTTTCATGGCTTAAACGTCATTTATTCTCTTTGGTCGTCGAAAACGTCGCTAAGATTAAATGACTCATCGGTTCTGCATGTCAGGATCTTTTCTGACGAACCCAGGCCTTAATAACGTTAAGATTAACACGAAGTCACCGCAACAGCGGATATGAGTTACGAAAGCTTGCAATTATATACTCAATGGATTTCGAGTTGTAAGAAGGCAGCAGGGCTGTGGCCCCTGGCGCGCACAATGTGCCACGTCAGGGTAAGCAGGCGCAGCCGGCGCATCTGCAACTTGAAAGGCGACGAGTATAGCCGTAGCCACCACTGTTGTCTTTAAGATTCAGGAGCATAGTGCATGGAGTTCAGTGTAAAAAGCGGTAGCCCGGAGAAGCAGCGGAGCGCCTGTATCGTGGTCGGCGTCTTTGAACCACGTCGCCTCTCCCCCATCGCCGAACAACTCGATAAAATCAGCGACGGCTACATCAGCGCCCTGCTGCGTCGCGGCGAGCTGGAAGGCAAACCTGGCCAGACGTTATTGCTGCACCATGTGCCAAACATTCTGTCTGAGCGCATTCTGCTGATTGGCTGCGGCAAAGAGCGCGAGCTGGATGAGCGTCAGTATAAGCAGGTCATCCAGAAAACCATCAATACCCTGAATGATACCGGCTCAATGGAAGCCGTCTGCTTCCTGACCGAGCTGCACGTCAAAGGCCGTAACAACTACTGGAAAGTTCGCCAGGCGGTTGAAACCGCCAAAGAGACGCTGTACAGCTTCGACCAGCTGAAGACCAACAAAAGCGAGCCGCGTCGCCCGCTGCGTAAAATGGTCTTTAACGTGCCGACCCGTCGCGAGCTGACCAGTGGCGAACGCGCCATTCAGCATGGCCTGGCGATTGCCGCCGGCATCAAAGCGGCGAAAGATCTTGGCAATATGCCGCCGAACATCTGTAACGCCGCCTATCTGGCCTCTCAGGCGCGTCAGCTGGCCGATACCTACAGCAAAAACGTCATCACCCGGGTGATCGGCGAACAGCAGATGCGCGAGCTGGGGATGAACGCCTACCTCGCCGTCGGCAATGGGTCGCAGAACGAGTCGCTGATGTCGGTCATCGAATATAAAGGTAACCCGGCTGAGGACGCGCGCCCTATCGTGCTGGTCGGTAAAGGCCTGACCTTCGACTCCGGCGGTATCTCCATCAAGCCTGCCGAAGGCATGGACGAGATGAAGTACGACATGTGCGGCGCGGCGGCGGTGTACGGCGTGATGCGGATGGTTGCCGAACTGCAGCTGCCGCTGAACGTCATCGGCGTGCTGGCGGGCTGTGAAAACATGCCTGGCGGCCGCGCCTATCGTCCGGGTGACGTCCTGACCACTATGTCCGGCCAGACGGTGGAAGTGCTGAACACCGACGCCGAAGGCCGCCTGGTGCTGTGCGACGTTCTGACCTACGTTGAGCGCTTCGAGCCGGAAGCGGTTATCGACGTGGCGACGCTGACCGGGGCCTGCGTGATTGCCCTCGGCCATCACATCACCGGCCTGATGTCGAACCATAACCCGCTGGCCCATGAGCTAATCGGCGCCTCCGAACTGGCGGGCGACCGCGCATGGCGTTTGCCGCTGGCCGACGAGTTCCAGGATCAGCTGGAGTCCAATTTTGCCGATATGGCGAACATTGGCGGCCGTCCTGGCGGCGCGATCACCGCCGGCTGTTTCCTGTCGCGCTTCACCCGCAAGTACAACTGGGCGCACCTCGACATCGCCGGTACCGCCTGGCGTTCCGGTAAGGCCAAAGGCGCGACCGGTCGTCCGGTGGCGCTGCTGTCGCAGTTCCTGCTCAATCGTGCGGGTTTTAACGGCGAAGAGTGATGTGATATGCCGGGTGGCGGCGATGCCTTACCCGGCCTACAAACGGCAGCACACTGTAGGCCGGGTAAGCGTAGCGCCGCCCGGCTTTGCATTTAAATCCACAACAAGAAGCCCCATATATGAAAAACGCAACGTTCTATCTTCTGGACAATGACGCCACCGTCGATGGCCTGAGCGCCGTCGAGCAGCTGGTGTGTGACATTGCCGCAGAACGTTGGCGCAACGGCAAGCGCGTCCTGATCGCCTGCGAAGATGAACAGCAGGCGATTCGCCTCGACGAGGCGCTGTGGTCGCGGCCGCCGGAGAGCTTTGTGCCGCATAATCTGGCGGGCGAAGGCCCGAGAGGCGGCGCGCCGGTAGAGATTGCCTGGCCGCAAAAGCGCAACAGCAGCCCGCGGGATATTCTTATCAGCCTGCGGCTAAACTTTGCAGATTTTGCCACCGCTTTCACAGAAGTGATAGACTTTGTCCCTTACGAAGACAATCTGAAACAACTGGCGCGCGAACGCTATAAGGCGTACCGCATGGCTGGTTTCAACCTGAACACGGCAACCTGGAAATAATGGAAAAGACATACAACCCACAAGATATCGAACAGCCGCTTTACGAGCACTGGGAAAAGCAGGGCTATTTCAAACCGAATGGTGATGAAAGCCAGGAGAGCTTCTGCATCATGATCCCGCCGCCGAACGTCACCGGCAGTTTGCATATGGGTCATGCCTTCCAGCAAACCATCATGGATACCATGATTCGCTACCAGCGCATGCAGGGCAAAAACACCCTGTGGCAGGCCGGTACCGACCACGCAGGTATCGCTACCCAGATGGTGGTTGAGCGTAAGATTGCCGCTGAAGAAGGGAAAACCCGCCACGACTACGGCCGCGACGCCTTTATCGACAAAATCTGGCAGTGGAAAGCGGAATCCGGCGGCACCATTACCCGTCAGATGCGCCGTCTCGGCAACTCCGTGGACTGGGAGCGCGAGCGCTTCACCATGGACGAGGGGCTTTCCAATGCCGTGAAAGAAGTCTTTGTTCGCCTGTACAAAGAAGACCTGATCTACCGCGGCAAACGCCTGGTTAACTGGGACCCGAAACTGCGCACCGCCATTTCCGACCTCGAAGTGGAAAACCGCGAATCGAAAGGTTCCATGTGGCACATCCGCTACCCGCTGGCCGATGGCGCGAAAACCGCTGACGGTAAAGATTACCTGGTGGTCGCCACCACCCGTCCGGAAACCCTCTTGGGCGATACCGGCGTGGCCGTTAACCCGGAAGATCCGCGCTACAAAGATCTGATTGGCAAATTCGTGGTGCTGCCGCTGGTTAACCGCCGCATCCCGATCGTGGGCGACGAGCACGCCGACATGGAAAAAGGCACCGGCTGCGTGAAGATCACCCCGGCGCACGACTTTAACGACTACGAAGTGGGTCGTCGTCACCAGCTGCCGATGATCAACATCCTTACCTTTGACGGCGACATCCGCGAAAGCGCGGAAGTCTACGACACCAAAGGCAATGAATCCGACGTCTACTCCAGCGAGATCCCGGCGGAGTTCCAGAAACTGGAACGCTTCGCGGCGCGTAAAGCCGTTGTTGCGGCGGTTGACGCCCTCGGCCTGCTGGAAGAGATCAAACCGCACGACCTGACCGTCCCTTACGGCGATCGCGGCGGCGTGGTGATCGAGCCGATGCTGACCGACCAGTGGTACGTGCGCGCGGACGTGCTGGCCAAGCCAGCAGTCGAAGCCGTTGAAAACGGCGACATTCAGTTCGTGCCGAAGCAGTACGAAAATATGTACTTCTCCTGGATGCGCGATATTCAGGACTGGTGTATCTCCCGTCAGCTGTGGTGGGGTCACCGCATCCCGGCATGGTATGACAACGACGGCAACGTCTACGTAGGCCGTAGCGAAGACGAAGTGCGTCAGGAAAACAACCTGAGCGCCGACGTTGCCCTGCGTCAGGATGAAGACGTTCTCGATACCTGGTTCTCCTCCGCGCTGTGGACCTTCTCCACCCTCGGCTGGCCGGAAAACACCGACGCCCTGCGTCAGTTCCACCCGACCAGCGTGATGGTGTCCGGCTTCGACATTATCTTCTTCTGGATTGCCCGCATGATCATGATGACCATGCACTTCATCAAAGATGAAAACGGCAAGCCGCAGGTTCCGTTTAAGACCGTCTACATGACCGGCCTTATCCGCGACGACGAAGGCCAGAAGATGTCCAAATCCAAGGGTAACGTCATTGACCCGCTGGATATGGTTGACGGTATCACCCTGCCGGAGCTGCTGGAGAAACGTACCGGCAACATGATGCAGCCGCAGCTGGCGGAAAAAATCCGCAAGCGCACCGAGAAACAGTTCCCGAACGGCATCGAGCCGCACGGCACCGACGCCCTGCGCTTTACCCTGGCGGCGCTGGCCTCTACCGGCCGCGACATCAACTGGGATATGAAGCGTCTGGAAGGTTACCGTAACTTCTGTAACAAGCTGTGGAACGCCAGCCGCTTCGTGCTGATGAATACCGAAGATCAGGATTGCGGTTTCAACGGCGGCGAAATGGTGCTCTCCCTGGCCGACCGCTGGATCATCGCGGAATTCAACCACACCGTGAAAGCATATCGCGAAGCGCTGGATAACTTCCGCTTCGATATCGCCGCCGGCATCCTGTACGAGTTCACCTGGAACCAGTTCTGCGACTGGTACCTGGAGCTGACCAAGCCGGTTATGAACGGTGGCAGCGAAGCGGAGCTGCGCGGGACTCGCCATACGCTGGTGACCGTGCTGGAAGGTCTGCTGCGCCTGGCGCATCCGATCATTCCGTTCATTACCGAGACCATCTGGCAGCGCGTGAAAGCGATCTGCGGGATCACCGCCGACACCATCATGCTGCAGCCGTTCCCGCAGTACGATGCTTCTCAGGTGGATGACGCGGCGCTGGCCGACACCGAATGGCTGAAGCAGGCGATCGTCGCCGTGCGTAACATCCGTGCGGAAATGAACATCGCTCCGGGTAAACCGCTGGAACTGCTGCTGCGCGGCTGCAGCAAAGAGGCCGAGCGTCGTGTGAACGACAACCGCAGCTTCCTGCTGAACCTGGCGCGTCTGGAAAGCATTACCGTGCTGCCTGCCGATGATAAAGGTCCGGTCTCGGTGACCAAGATTGTCGACGGCGCCGAGCTGCTGATCCCGATGGCGGGCCTCATCAATAAAGAAGATGAGCTGGCGCGTCTGGCGAAAGAAGTGGCCAAAATCGAAGGTGAAATTGGCCGCATCGAGAGCAAGCTGGCCAACGAAGGCTTTGTCGCCCGCGCGCCGGAAGCGGTGATCGCTAAAGAGCGCGAGAAGCTGGAAGGCTACGCGGAAGCGAAAGCGAAGCTGATTGAGCAGCAGGCGGTGATCGCCGCGCTGTGATCCTCCCGCCCCTTGCCACCCGGCAAGGGGCGTTTTTTATGAAACATCCTCGCTTGCGCTTTCCCCTGTCGCGATGTTATTAACATCATCATTCGTCTTTTTTGGGTAATGAGTCATTGTATGAATACGAGCGTCCCCGCGGCGACGTTGCTGCGTCGCATTACGGCGGCAGACAATGCCGCCATCGCCAGGGTCATCCGCCAGGTCTCGGCTGAATATGGCCTGACCGCCGATAAAGGCTATACGGTCGCCGACCCGAATCTCGATGAACTGTATGAGCTGTACAGCCAGCCGGGCTCCGCCTACTGGGTGGTGGAGCAAGAGGGGGAAGTAGTTGGCGGCGGCGGCGTCGCGCCGCTCGCCTGCAGCGAGCCGGATATCTGCGAGCTGCAGAAAATGTATTTTATGACCAGCGCCCGCGGCCAGGGGCTGGCGAAGAAGCTGGCGCTGCTGGCGCTGGACTACGCCCGCGAACAAGGGTTTAAGCGCTGCTATCTGGAAACCACCGCCTTCCTGACGGAGGCGATCGGTTTATATGAACATCTTGGCTTCGAGCACATTGACGGACCGCTGGGCTGCACCGGCCACGTGGACTGCGAAGTACGGATGCTGAAAACGCTGTAGCGCCTCGATATCGCAGGCGTCCCCGGTAGCGCTACGCTTACCGGGGCTACAGGGCCCGAATATCGTGGGTTACGCCGCTACCGGCACACCGCTGTGAAAGCGGAACTCGGCCTCGGGACGGAGGATCAGCGCCGCTTCCGCCTCGCCGAGCTGGCGCACCCGCTCGCTGATATCTTCTCCGGCAATCTTCTGCGCCAGATCCAGATAGTCCTGATAGTGACGCGCCTCGGAGCGCAGCAGCGACAGGTAGAACTTTTGCAGATCGTCGTCCAGCCACGGCGCCAGGGCGGCAAAGCGTTCGCAGGAGCGGGCCTCGATATAGGCGCCGCAGATCAGCTTATCGATCAGCATCACCGGCTCATGCGAGCGCACTTCGCGCCGCAGGCCGCGGGCATAGTTGCTGGCGGTGATTTTGACATAGGGGATATCGCGCGCCAGCATCATCTCCCGCACCTGCCAGAAGTGATGCAGTTCCTCTTTAATCAATAAAATCATGCTGTCCAGCAGCTGGCGGCCCCACGGGTCGTCGGTCTGCGGCATGGCGCTTTTGTTGATCCGTTTATGCAGGGTGACAAAATCCGGCTCCGGCCCCCGGCGGTAGGTGAAGTCTTCGTACGGCTTCAGGCAGGCCAACAGTTCGTCGGCGTCAGCTTTATCCGCGACGTAGCGACGCACCAGCAGCATAGCGTTCTGCGCCGCTTTCAGCTCGCACACCATATGGTCGGTCAGCAGCAGCGGCAGGTTTTCCGGCTTGCGGGCTTCGTCAATCCACGCCTGCGGCGTCGGGCAGTGCAGGAAGTTGATAATCGGGGAAAGAATCTGCGGGTAATCCATGGAGGTTCCTTGCTATACGGCGGCAGGCGCCGCCGTATCCATCTACGACATTTGCGACTTAGTGGCGAACACCATCGTCGTCTTCATCGACATACTCTTCGTCATCGTCGTCGCCGTCTTCACCGTTCGGGTCCTCATAATAGGTGCCCCAACCGTCATACTCGACGTCATATTTTTCTGCCAGCGTCATCAGCTGTTCCACCTGGGCATCGATCAGGTCTGCGTTCAGCGCGCATTCGCTCAGAATATCGCAGCAGATGACCATGTCACCCTCTTCCACTTCCAGCTCTTCGGGCTCGGTCACTTCGTAGCCCAGCTTGAACGCTTCAACCGCCACTTTCTCCAGGGTTTCGAAATCGTCTGCAGAGAGGTGATGCTCAATCGTGTACAGTGCGTCCGGATCGCTGCCATCTTCCAGCAGCTCTTCGATAATCAGACGCGTCTCTTCACGCTGTTCTTCCAGGTGTTCCGGGTTTGCCATGGCTCGTTCCTCATAATGTGCGGCAGTTATCCCTATTGTCACATACCGCCGTCATTGCCTCCACTTCTCAGTGAAAGATTTCGATCACAGACTTGCAAATGAATATTCATACATATAAATTGAATTTTAATTCAATTAGTGGCCTATGCCAGGTGAGGGAACCATGTCTGCGTTTTACCAGAAGCATTTTTTAAAGTTACTCGATTTTACGCCTGCAGAAATCACCGCCCTGCTCGAGCTGGCGGCAAAGCTGAAAGCCGATAAGAAAAACGGTATCGAAGTCCAGAAACTGGCAGGAAAAAACATCGCGCTCATCTTCGAAAAAGACTCAACCCGTACACGATGCTCTTTCGAAGTTGCCGCATACGATCAAGGCGCCCGCGTGACCTATCTGGGGCCCAGCGGCAGCCAGATTGGCCATAAAGAGTCGATCAAGGACACCGCCCGCGTGCTCGGACGGATGTACGACGGCATTCAGTACCGCGGCCACGGCCAGGAAGTGGTAGAGACCCTGGCGCAATACGCCGGCGTGCCGGTGTGGAACGGCCTCACCAACGAGTTCCACCCCACCCAGCTGCTGGCGGACCTGCTGACCATGAAAGAGCATCTGCCGGGCAAAGCCTTTAACCAGATGACGCTGGTCTACGCCGGCGACGCGCGCAACAACATGGGCAATTCGATGCTGGAAGCCGCCGCCTTGACCGGTCTGGATCTGCGCCTGGTGGCGCCATCGGCCTGCTGGCCGGAGGCCGCGCTGGTGGAGACCTGCACCGCGCTGGCCAAACAGCAGGGCGGCAACATCACCCTGACGGAAGATATCGCCGCGGGGGTGAAAGGCGCCGATTTTATCTATACCGACGTCTGGGTCTCAATGGGCGAGGCGAAGGAAAAATGGGCCGAACGTATCGCCCTGCTGCGCGACTATCAGGTTAACAGCGCGATGCTGGCGCTCACCGGCAACCCGCAGGTCAAGTTCCTCCACTGCCTGCCGGCGTTCCACGACGATCAGACCACGCTGGGCAAACAGATGGCTGCCGATTACGGCCTGCACGGCGGCATGGAGGTGACTGACGAGGTGTTTGAGTCGGCGGCGAGCGTGGTCTTCGACCAGGCGGAAAACCGGATGCACACCATCAAAGCGGTGATGGTGGCGACGCTTTCACGCTGAAATCAGAAACTAAACGTGTAACGCTCGGCGACGATATACTGTTCTCCATAATGAATAGGCTGATGCTGGCTATCCAGAATTAGCGTTTTCATCAGGAATAACGGTTCGCCGGGCGGTTGCTTCAGCAGCGGTGCGCTGTCAGAATCCGCACGCACCATTTCTACTGTCGTTTCACCCGCATAGGTAGGCACGATCGCATATTTTTCACGCAATAGCTGATACAGCGACCCGCTAAGATCCTCCTGCTGTAAAAAACCTAATCGTTTCAGAGAGTAGTAATTATTCTCTAACATTAACGGCGCATCGCCAGCGATCCTAAGGCGTTGGATATAAAGCACGGAATCATCGCTCTCAAGCTCAAGAAGCTGACGCGCATTACGATAGTCCCGCAGAATCTCACGACGAGTCACTACGCTATGGGTTGGTAGATGATTAGCATCGCATGCGGCAGTAAAGCTAAGTAAGTGAACAACTTTACGCTCAATTTTAGGCAGACAGACAAAAGTCCCCTTCCCCTGCTTTTTTACCAAATAGCCTTCGGCTACCAGCTCTTTCACTGCGTTGCGCACTGTAATACGGCTGATATTGTAGAGTTCGCTGAGCTCAATCTCGGTGGGGATTTTCTCTCCTTCAGCGAGTTTCCCGGAAGAAATATCGCTGAGGATTTTATCTTTAAGCTGCCTGTATAACGGTACGGAAGTATTCTGTTGCAGTCCAAAATTCGACATAAAAGAGGTACCAGCACGGCCATTAATGCGAAGCAGGATTATAATCGAAGCGCGCACATCAAACTACGACGGCGCGCATATCCTTCAGACCCAGGCCGAAATCGCAGCAAAAGCAGCGCTAACTATCCACAGCACCGGAAACAGCGGCGCAATGGCCTTTAACCACTGACCAAACCCAATGCGCGCAATAGACAACCCAGCCAGCAATACACCGCCGGTAGGAGAGACCAGGTTCGTCAGGCCATTGCCAAATTGATAAGCCATCACCATCGCCTCTTTATTGATACCAACCAAATCGCCTAACGGCGCCAGCACGGGCATAGTGAGCGCGGCCTCGCCCGAAGATGAGGGCACAAAAAAAGTGATGACGTTATGCCCTAATAGCATCAGAGTGGTAAACGCATACTGCGGCAACCCTTCCAGCATTTCAGACAAACCAAATAGCAACGTATCGATAATTCGTCCGTTCTCCGCCACCACCAGAATACCGCGCGCAAGACCTATGACTACGGCGGCGTAGACAAACTCTTTGCACCCTTCGACAAAGCTGTCGGCCATCCCGCTAATACCCATGCGCCCGACGATCCCGGAAAACAGCCCCAGAGCCAGGAACACAGAGCCGATCTCAACCATGTACCAGCCACGCGTGATTAGCCCCCATGAGATGACGGCCAGCGCCAGCACAAAGGCGATGATAATTACCCGATCGGCGATGGAAAAATGGACCGACGTATCCTGTATCGACAAAAACTGCTCGCGGTTGCGACAATCATTTTCATATACCGGCGACTTTTGCGGAGTGCGTTTAACACGGTGCGCGTACCACATGGTGTAAGCAATCGCCAGTAGCGTGAAGACCAGCCATGCAATAGCACGTAGCCAAAGCTGCGGATTTCCCTGAATACCCGCTACGCCCTGGGCAATGAGTACAGAGAACGGATTGGTCATTGCGCCAACGTAGCCAATCTGGGTTCCCAGAAAAAGAATCAGGATCGCAGTCATTGAGTCATAACCCAGCGCGAACATCAGGGAGATAAAGATCGCATACAGGGGAATCACCTCCTCGCTCATACCAAAAGTCGCGCCTCCCAGGCTAAACAAGGTCATTGCGATAGGGATAACCAAAATTCCTTTACCTGCCAGGCGTTCAGCCAGCGCCACCAGACCCCGCTCAATTGCGCCAGTACGTAAAATAATGCCAAAAGCGCCACCAACAATGAGCACAAACGCCACTACGTCTGCGGCCTTGATAATCCCCTCCATCGGCGCGGCCAGTACGGCGGTAATACCCTGACGTAAATCGCCCTCGCTGCTGACTTTGTCCAGCAGATGATAAGACCCTGGGATCACTAATGTTTTAGTTTCACCGCCGGGTAAGGTCACTGAGTGATAATCAAAACTGCCGCTGGGAATACACCATGTCAGCAGCGCTACTAATATAATAATGAAGAAAATCAGAGCGTAGCAGTGTGGCATCGCCCACTTTATTTTTGCAATACGCATAATCCGCCTCGATAAGATGTTTATATTATTTTTGCCGTCTTTCGGCATTTTTAGAGTTACAGAAGGTCATGGGTAATACGGCCATCCACCAGGGTCAGTACAACGGTAGAAGTCCGTAACTCATCATTCGGGCAGCTCAACAAATTACGGTCAAAAACCGCGATATCCGCGCGTTTTCCCGGCTCAAGGCTACCGGTCATCTCTTCCATGCCGTGGTGTCGAGCACTATTCAGCGTCCATGCCGTTAAGAGCTGTTGTCGGGTCATTCCGCGTTCGCGGTACCAGCCATTCACGGGTGAACCATCAGGGAACTGACGACTGCAGGCGGCATACATCGAGTCAGGAACAGAAGGAATAAACAGGGGCAGATCGGTGCCAATAGTCACCGTCACGCCAGCCCCAAATAGTGCGGCATAATCGTAGAATTGCGCTTCGCGCTCTTCCCCATAGCGTTCGCGCATATAGGCTTCGGCTTCGCAGGGGTTAAGGAGCAGAATTTGTGCATAAACTTCGGCAAAAAGGCCGAGCTCAGCCATTCTGGGAATATCGTTTGGATGCGGACATTCCAGATCGCTCAGAGAATGTCTAACCACGCTCTGCGGATGACGCTTACGGCATTCGGCAAAAATATCAATACAGCGGCGAATTGCGGCATCGCCCTCCGCATTCATACAGCAGTTGAACCCACGAGCATCAGCCAACAAAACCTGCTGGCGCAGGGCATTATAATCAACGGGTCGTTCATTGTTCGTGCCGGGACGATCGGCATAGGGGTAAATCATATCGCCGGTATGATCGGCAATAACGCCATCGACCATAAATTTAAAGCCATGAAACCGCAGCCATGGCGAATGAAAGCGGCGTCGGGCCTGTTCACCGAAAGCAAGATCGACAGGCGCAGATACGGGCTGAGAAACAATGCTTACTCTCAGCAATAGCGCATCCTCTTTTTCCAGTTCATCCCAGGCATTCATCAACTGCGGCGCATCGTTGAAACAAACGTCTTTTATTGCCGTGATTCCCTGCCCGGCAAGTCGGGCCATAAATGCCCGCATTTCTTTTTTTAACTGTGCGGTATCAGACAGCATCTCATCCAATAATGCGATTCTCGCCTCCGCGCTGCACTCTTCAGCGGTAAAGCCATAAAGCTCCACGGCGGCACGGTTCATCCAGCAATAGCTTTTGTCATCGTTAATGGCGACAACCGGTCTCTGCGGGAAAGCGTCATCCAATAGTCTGGCATCAGGCACCGCTCCCCAACGGGCAGCAGACCAGCCCCAGCCATAGAGACTTTTCCCCTCAGGGAGAAGCTTTTCTGCATCATGTAATAGTTCAAGGGCATGATTACTATTGCGGGCGGCATGGAGATCGACGCCACGCTGCATGCTCATATAGCCGGTAAAAAACGTGTGATTATCGCAAAATCCGGGACAAATCAGGCGATCGCCAAGTTCGATAAAGCGAGTTCTTTCACCTCTCCAGGTTTGAATATCTTCCTCATTCGCTATCATCGCCGCGATAGCGCCGTTTTTAATGACTACATATCCGCTAAATAGCTCATTTCTGGCAGCAGTAAAAATAGCATCAGAACGTAAAATCAAATCAGCAGCATCACTATGCATAATTCTTTCCTCACGGAAAAAGCGCAGGAATCCCCCTTTCCGCCCGGCTAGCGGACGGAAATCAGTACGGAAAAATGAGAGATGGCGTTATAGGTTAGTAGTGAGTCCCGTAGCCAAATGCCCCTTCTTTCAGGCAAATTTGTGCCGAGAAAGCTGCTGCTTTTTGCAGGCTATTGGTAATCGCTTCGCGCTTGTTACCCGTAGGTTGGGCCAGAAAATGGCAAATGAAAGCGGTAATAAAAGCATCACCTGCCCCCATTGTATCGACGGGAGTGACGTAATCGGGTGCCTGCTGATACCAATCCTGCCCGTCAAATAAAATCGCGCCTTCATCTCCACGCGTCGCGCAGACAATGCGACTTCCGCTGGCCTGCGCTTGTTGCACAATTTCACGTGTTTGCGCCAGGCTGTAGTCGGCGCATGAGAAGAAGGCGAAGTCGACGTAACGGCACAGCGGCAGCGCCTGCTCCAGTACAAAGTCATCTGAAAAATCGAAAGAGACAGGAATGTTGAGCTCGCGTAACTGAGGTAAATGCGTCTCCATGTAGCTATAACAGCCGCTATGGATCAGATCAAACTCACGCAGGTATTGCTCATGCTGAAAAATAAAATCCATCGAAGTTGTCTTGCGAATACCCCCGGCGTTCGAACCAAGAAATATCCGTTCTCCCTCTTCGATTTTCAGCTGTGCGCAGCCGTTCTCTCCTGCCACCTGCAGACAGTGTGGCCACTTGACGCCAACTTTATCCAGCACCTGCATAACGTGTTCCGCAGCGGCATCATTACCAAAAATCCCCAAATAGGCCGCATTGTGCCCCAGCATGGCCGCATAAGCGGCAAAGTTCAGCGCATTTCCACCGGGATACATAGTCTGAGTATGAACATATTTATCGACGACGTTATCGCCAATTCCAATCACATTCATCATAATTCCCCTTAGTATTCCACCAGCCCCATATAGCGGCGGGTATCCAATGGATGCTGGCGAATGTCGGCAAGCGCAGAACGATATTCACACATGATGCTGTAAAACAGTACCGGGTTGAAAAACTCCACGACTGACGGAGGAAGAACCCCGATGCCCAGTTCTTTAGCATCAACGACTTCCACTTTTTCTGCATACTTGGTGAGGAAGGCCAAAGCTCGCTCATCCATCGCCCGCGTACGGCCTTCGTTCATCAATAAAATAAACGGCGTCTCTTTATTCGTAACTTCAAAAGGTCCGTGGAAGTACTCACCGGAGTGAATAGGTGCGGCATGTAGCCATTGCATTTCCATTAGTGAGCAGATAGCAAAACCATAAGCATGGCCATAAGAAGCTCCGCTGGAGAGGATATAGAAGAGCTTTTCATCTTGATATTTTTGGGCAAAACGCTGGCAGCGATCCGCAACCTGCTGACGGCCATGAGCAATGACGCCATTAATTTGGGTCATTCCCTGTTGGAAATCAGCGTAATTATTGAAACCTTCCACCTGCTGCAACGTATCAACGCACAGGTTGAGGATAATCGCCATCGGATTATCGACCACATTGGTATCGTTACCCCAGGCATAGAGAATGTTGTGACTGGCGTATTCGATCAACTGTGCCTGAGCGTTGTGAGTCAGCGTAATAGTATGCGCTTGATGCTGTTGAGCAAGCTTAGCCGCAGCGACGGATTCCGGCGTGTTGCCCCCGTGCGAACAGACGATAACCAGCGAATTCTCCCCTAACGTTTTCGGCGTCGCGTAGACAAACTCATTGGCGGTATACATGCCGACATGAAGCTTCGTCGCCTCGCTATCCAGGAAGTACTTAGCCGGATACATATCCACTAATGACCCGCCGCAGGCAACAAGGAACACTTGGCGGATTCCGCCTTTGTCTTCTATCTCTTTAGCAACGGCATTAATTATTTCTTTAGTATTCATACAGTAAGAACTCCAGATCTCATTATTGATTGTTCAAATTAGCGGAAACAACATTAATACGTTATATAACGTATTAATGAGATCGCCATCAAAATTTGCACAATGCGCTCGGTATGAGCGTTTGGCTGAAGCAGCAAATGAGAGGGAATAAGAAGTAAAAAAGCGGGAATAGCCAGGAAAAACAAAGAATAGCAATTGTCACAATATGACAATTGCTAGCTCTGGGTAAAAAAGCTCGTCAACTAAACCATCAGCATCTTCACCACCGCTTTGCGCACCTTCGCCGGGGCGCCTACGGCGCACAGCGGTTTATGCACTTCGCCGGGATAAAACACCACAAAGTCCCCTTCGTTGAGGATCACCGTTTTCTCCTGCTGGCCTTCGGCAAGAAAAGCGATGTCTTTCTCCGCCAGCCAGTCGGTCTGCGGCTCTCCTGGCGGCAAGGTGCTGAAGGTCATCCCCTCGCTGCCGCGGAGCACAATCTGGATATCGAGATAGCGAGCATGGTATTCCGCGCGGCGCGCGGCCTGCGGCTCGGTGGTGTCTTCAGAAATCAGATAAAACAGGTTGTCGCCGTCGATAGCGTGTTTACCCAGCGGCGTCGCCTCGCTGACCTGAGCGATAACCTGTTCGATAGCCTCGCGCAGCGCGGCAGGCAGCCATGGCTGCAGATGGTGGATATTGCCAATAATCATTGCTAACCTCAAATATAAAACAGCATTTCATTTCTTTGTTTTATACCCCCATCGCGGCTGCCATACCAGTACAGTTTCACGCTTCTTTGCGCTGGCGCACTTTTCGACAGGCAAACGATTACCTGTTTGTGAATGAATCGCTTGATCGTCATAACGGTCTGCGTATAATGCCAGTCGTTTTGCCGGGAGGAAGCATGGCCAATTGCGTACGACATTCTGTCTTAGCGCGTCTCAATGCAGACGCTGGCCTGCCGTTTTTCTTTCCGTTGCTCATTGGATTCCCGAAGCCCCTTATTTAAGGGGCTTTTTTTTTGCCCAGGCGTCAGGAGATAAGCATGGCTAACCCGCTATATCAAAAACATATCATTTCCATAAACGATCTCAGCCGCGAAGACCTCGAACTGGTGCTGGCGACGGCGGCAAAGCTGAAAGCCAATCCACAACCCGAGCTGCTGAAGCATAAGGTTATCGCCAGCTGCTTCTTTGAAGCCTCGACCCGCACCCGCCTCTCTTTTGAAACCTCGATGCACCGCCTGGGCGCCAGCGTGGTCGGCTTTTCCGACAGCGCCAACACCTCACTGGGCAAAAAAGGGGAAACGCTGGCGGATACCATCTCCGTCATCAGCACCTACGTCGACGCCATCGTGATGCGTCATCCGCAGGAGGGCGCCGCGCGCCTGGCGACCGAATTCTCCGGCGGCGTGCCGGTACTGAACGCCGGCGACGGCGCTAACCAGCACCCGACCCAAACCCTGCTCGACCTGTTCACCATTCAGGAGACCCAGGGCCGCCTCGAAAACCTCAACGTGGCGATGGTCGGCGATCTGAAGTATGGCCGTACCGTCCACTCCCTGACCCAGGCGCTGGCCAAATTCAACGGCAACCGCTTCTACTTCATCGCCCCGGACGCGCTGGCCATGCCGCAGTACATCCTCGATATGCTCGATGAAAAAGGCATCGCCTGGAGCCTGCATAGCGCCATCGACGACGTGATGGCGGAAGTGGATATTCTGTACATGACCCGCGTGCAGAAAGAGCGTCTGGATCCGTCGGAATACGCCAACGTCAAAGCGCAGTTCGTCCTGCGCGCCGCCGACCTCGAAGGGGCGCGCGCCAACATGAAAGTGCTGCACCCGCTGCCGCGCATTGATGAAATCACCACCGATGTCGATAAAACACCGCACGCCTGGTACTTCCAGCAGGCCGGTAACGGCATCTTCGCCCGCCAGGCGTTACTGGCACTGGTACTGAATAGCGAGCTGGCACTGTAAGAGGGAATGAGAGATGACACACGACAATAAACTGCAGGTAGAAGCGATCAAACGCGGCACCGTGATTGACCATATCCCGGCGCAGGTCGGCTTTAAGCTGCTCACCCTGTTCAAACTGACCGAAACCGACCAGCGCATCACCATCGGCCTGAACCTGCCCTCCGGCGAGATGGGCCGCAAGGATTTGATTAAAATCGAGAACACCTTCCTGACCGACGAGCAGGTTAACCAGCTGTCGCTGTACGCCCCGCAGGCGACGGTAAACCGCATTGATGATTACGAAGTGGTGGGCAAATCCCGCCCGAGCCTGCCGGATCGTATCGACAGCGTGCTGGTCTGCCCGAACAGCAACTGTATCAGCCACGCCGAACCGGTTTCTTCCAGTTTTGCAGTGAAAAAACGCGCTGATGACATCGCACTCAAATGCAAATACTGCGAAAAAGAGTTTTCTCATTATGTGGTGCTGGCCAACTAAATGCGGTTGGTATTGGTGGTAGGCCTCCCTATAATGGCTACCACCCTACGCTTCGTCCTTCAGGCGGCGTCTGCGCCGGCGATGCAGCGCTTACCGCCTGGCGGCAACCTGAATGATTTTGCGTAACATTACTCAGTTCATCTGGAGATAACATGAGCAAAACTATTGCGACGGAAAATGCACCAGCGGCGATTGGCCCCTACGTTCAGGGCGTTGACCTCGGCAGCATGATCATCACCTCTGGCCAGATCCCGGTCGACCCGAAAACCGGCAGCGTCCCGGAAGACGTGTCCGCGCAGGCGCGCCAGTCGCTGAACAACGTGAAAGCGATCGTTGAAGCCGCAGGCCTCACCGTCGGCGATATCGTCAAGACCACCGTATTCGTCAAAGATCTCAACGATTTCGCTACCGTTAACGCCACCTACGAAGCGTTCTTCACCGAGCATAACGCCACATTCCCGGCGCGCTCCTGCGTTGAAGTCGCACGTCTGCCGAAAGACGTGAAGATCGAGATCGAAGCCATCGCCGTGCGTCGCTGATCGCTAACCTCGGCATGAAAAAAGGCAGCCAGTGGCTGCCTTTTTTACGTGGGTCATCCGAAAACGCGTCCCTCACTGCCAGCCGTAGCGGCGGCTGTAGAAGCCCTTCACGGCCTGGGTCAGCACCATATAGCCCGCCAGGATCGCTACCAGCCATGGGAAGTAGCTCAGCGGCAGGGCCTGCAGCTGCAGGTAGCTCGCCAGCGGCGAGAACGGCAGCGCGATACCCACCGCCATCACCACCAGGGTCATGGCGAACAGCGGCCAGGCGGCCCGGCTCTGAACGAACGGAATGCGCCGGGTGCGGATCATGTGCACAATCAGCGTTTGCGACAGCAGCCCTTCGATAAACCAGCCGGACTGGAACAGGGTCTGCATCTCCACGGTATTGGCGTGGAACACCCACCACATCAGGCCGAAGGTGAGGATATCGAAAATCGAGCTGATCGGTCCAAAGAAGACCATAAAGCGCCCGAGATCGGCCGGGTTCCAGCGCTGCGGTTTGCGGATCTGCTCATCATCGACGTTATCAAACGGGATCGCCACCTGGGAAACATCGTACAGCAGGTTCTGAATCAACAGGTGCAGCGGCAGCATCGGCAGAAACGGCAGGAAGGCGCTGGCCACCAGCACGCTGAAGACGTTGCCGAAGTTGGAGCTGGCGGTCATTTTGATGTACTTGAGCATGTTGGCGAAGGTGCGGCGGCCTTCGATTACCCCCTCCTCCAGCACCATCAGGCTTTTTTCCAGCAGAATGATATCCGCCGCCTCGCGGGCGATATCCACCGCGCCGTCGACCGAGATGCCAATATCCGCCGCGCGCAGCGCCGGGGCGTCGTTGATGCCGTCGCCCATAAAGCCCACCACGTGACCTTCGCGTTTCAGCAGCGTCACGATACGCTCTTTATGCAGCGGCGCCAGACGTGCAAACAAAGTGGTGCGCTTCGCCAGCGCCGCCAGTTCGTCGTCGCTCATGGCTTCAATCTGGCTGCCAATCACCACTTCGCCAGCATCCAGTCCCACTTCATGGCACACCTTCGCCGCCACCAGCTCGCTGTCGCCGGTGAGGATCTTCACCGTGATGCCGCTGGCCTTCAGCGCCTTCAGTGCCGGGGCGGTGGTCTCTTTCGGCGGATCGAGGAAGGCGATGTAACCTTCAAGGATCAGGTCCGACTCATCGGCGCGCTGGTAGTCGCCTTCGCGGGCCGGCAGGTATTTGGTCGCCACCGCCACCACCCGTAGCCCCTGCCGGTTGAGGGTATCGGTCACCCGGCGAATGCGGCGCAGCATGGTGTCGTCCAGCGGTACGATATCGCCGTTGTAGCGCACCTGGGTCGAGACGTTGAGGATCTCCTGCAGCGCCCCTTTGCAGATCAGCTGATGCGCGGCGTCATCCTCCTTCACCACCACCGACATGCGGCGGCGTTCGAAGTCGAAGGGGATCTCATCCACCTTCTGCCAGCGTTCCGCCAGTCCGCGGGCGGCATCCAGCTCAACCCCGTCCAGCACCGCGGTGTCGAGCAGGTTTTTCAGGCCGGTCTGGTAGTGGCTGTTGAGCCAGGCGGCATGCAGTACCCGCTCGCAGACCTTACCGGAGACGTCGGTATGGTTCTCCAGCACAATCTTATCCTGGGTCAGGGTGCCGGTTTTATCAGTGCAGAGGATGTCCATCGCGCCGAAATTCTGAATGGCGTCGAGGTGCTTCACGATGACCTTTTGCTTCGACAGCTTCACCGCCCCGCGCGCCAGCGTCGAAGTGACGATCATCGGCAGCATCTCCGGCGTCAAGCCGACCGCCACCGACAGCGCGAATAGCGCCGCCTCCCACCAGTCGCCTTTGGTGTAGCCATTGATCAGCAGCACCACCGGGGCCATCACCAGCATAAAGCGGATCAGCAGCATGCTGACCCGGCTGATGCCCTTCTGAAAGGCGTTCGGCTCGCTCTCCTGTTCACTGACGCGGCCGGCCAGCTGGCCAAACCAGGTGCGGCCGCCGGTGGCGAAGACGATGGCCTGCGCCGAGCCGCTCACCACGTTGGTGCCCATAAAGCACAGGGTGTCGCACTCCAGCGGGTTTTGCTGCAGCGGATCGCGGCTGCGAGCCACTTTCTCCACCGGCAGCGATTCGCCGGTCAGCGAGGCCTGGGCGACGAACAGATCCCGCGCCTGCAGGATACGCAGGTCCGCCGGGATCATATCCCCCGCCGACAACCGGATAATGTCGCCCGGCACCAGCTGGTCGATAGGCAGCTCCAGCCAGCGGCTCTCCCCCTGCTCGTTCACCACCCGCAGCACGGTGGCGGTGTTGCTCACCATCGCCTTCAGCGCATCCGCCGCTTTGGTCGAGCGCGCCTCCTGGATGAAATTGAGCAATGTCGAGATCCCCACCATCAGGGCGATAACCCCGGCGGCGAACAGATCCTCGGTGGAATAGGAGACGATGCCGAGCACCGTCAGCAGCAGGTTGAACGGGTTGCGATAGCAGGTCCACAGATGCACCCACCACGGGGAGGGCTTCTGCGCCGGGATCTGGTTGTCACCATGTTTGAGAATTTTCGCCGCCACTTCGCCTTCATTGAGCCCTTCAGGGTGGCTGTCAAAGGCGCGCCAGATCTCCTGGTCGTCCATCGCCGCCACGTTCAGGCAATGCTGACCAAGCGATTCAGGAATGGGGCCACTCGCCAGATGGCGGGCGTCCGGCAGCGGATCGCGCTGGACTAAACGACGTGGCAGATGGCGGCTAAGCTGCGCGAACAGCTGCCGGGTATAATTTTTCAGCATAAACAGTCCCTCCGCGCTCGCCAAAGCGAACGCAGCGTTGCCGACGGGCGTAGCAAAACCTACCTGTCAGGCATGTTATTTTTATGGCAGGGACATCAAGGACGTCACTGCTTTACGCTTTCCGGTAAAGCAGTGTTAAACAGGCTTACCGGAAAGAAAGGTTGCTCCATCGAGGATGAGGAGTGGGATCGGGGTCCATAACTATCTCCGGTAAGTGAATATAAACGGCGCGAATTATAGCGCCCTCGCTGAGGATTGTGTGGCAATAATGGCGATGATAAACCCGCGCAACTAAACCGAACGTAAACCAGACTTTGCTCATTGCGGTTTGGTTGAGTAGCATTAGGCTCACTTCTACCATCCCTGACGAGAATTCCGCATGCAGAACCGGCTGACCATCAAAGATATCGCGCGCTTAAGCGGCGTAGGGAAATCGACGGTATCCCGCGTCCTTAACAACGAGAGCGGGGTCAGCGAACGGACCCGCGAGCGCGTCGAAGCGGTGATGCAGCAGCACGGTTTCTCGCCCTCCCGTTCCGCCCGCGCCATGCGCGGCCAGAGCGATAAAGTGGTGGCGATTATCGTCACCCGTCTCGATTCGCTGTCGGAAAACCTTGCCGTGCAGACCATGCTGCCCGCCTTTTATGAGCAGGGTTACGATCCGATTATGATGGAGAGCCAGTTCTCCCCGGCGTTGGTGGAGGAGCATCTCGGCATGCTCGCCCGGCGCAATATTGACGGCGTGGTGCTGTTCGGTTTTACCGGCATCGACGAAGCGATGCTCGCCCCCTGGCGCGACACCCTGGTGCTGATGGCCCGCGACGCTCCCGGCTTCGCCTCGGTGTGCTATGACGACGAGGGGGCCATCACGCTGCTGATGCAGCGGCTCTACGATCGCGGACACCGCCACATCAGTTTTCTTGGCGTACCGCACAGCGACGTCACCACCGGCGAACGCCGCCATCTGGCCTACCTCGCCTTCTGTGAAAAGCATCGTCTGACGCCCACCGCCGCCCTGCCGGGGCTGGGCATGAAGCAGGGATATGACACCGTTGCCAGCGTGCTGATGGCTGAAACCAGCGCCCTGGTCTGCGCGACGGATACCCTCGCTCTCGGCGCCAGCAAGTACCTCCAGCAGCAGGGTCGCGATGCGCTGCAGCTCGCCAGCGTCGGCAGCACGCCGCTGATGAAGTTTCTCCACCCGGAAATCTTGACCGTCGATCCGGGCTATGCCGAGTCCGGACGCCGGGCCGCCCGGCAGTTGATCGAGCAGATCGCCGGCAGCGTCGATCCCCGCCAGATCGTGATTCCCGCCGCCCTCAATTAATCTCGCTCGGGCGATTTATGTGATCGTCGCCGGGTTTCGGGAACGTTCCCATTTTGCAAATTAAGCGGAACGGTTAGGATGCCCTCAAGGTAAAAACGGCATCTCTCCCCTCTGTTTTTGAGGCTTCATCATGAGCAAAGTAAACCAGCAGGACATCGATAAACTGATCGAACTGGTGGGCGGGCGCGGTAACATCGCCACCGTCAGCCACTGTATTACCCGTTTGCGCTTTGTGCTGAACGACCCGGCCATCGCCAGACCAAAAGAGATTGAGCAGCTGCGCATGGTGAAGGGATGCTTCACTAACGCCGGCCAGTTCCAGGTGGTCATCGGCACCGAGGTGGGCGATTACTACAAGGCCCTGCTGGCGACCACCGGCCAGACCTCCGCCGATAAAGAGCAGGTCAAGCAGGCCGCGCGGCAAAATATGAAGTGGCATGAACAGTTAATCTCGCACTTCGCCGAGATCTTCTTTCCCCTGCTGCCGGCCCTGATCAGCGGCGGTCTGATCCTCGGTTTCCGCAACGTTATCGGCGACCTGCCCATGAGCAATGGCCAGACGCTGGCCCAGATGCACCCGTCGCTGAAAACCATCTATGACTTCCTGTGGCTGATTGGCGAGGCGATCTTCTTCTATCTGCCGGTGGGGATCTGCTGGTCAGCGGTGAAGAAGATGGGCGGCACGCCGATCCTCGGGATCGTCCTTGGCGTCACCCTCGTCTCCCCGCAGCTGATGAACGCCTATCTCCTCGGCCAGCAGGTGCCGGAGGTGTGGAACTTCGGCCTGTTTACCATTGCCAAAGTCGGCTACCAGGCGCAGGTGATCCCGGCCCTGCTGGCTGGCCTGGCCTTAGGCTTTATCGAGACGCGCCTCAAGCGCATTGTGCCTGACTACCTCTACCTGGTGATTGTCCCGGTCTGCTCGCTGATCCTCGCGGTGTTCCTCGCGCACGCCATTATCGGTCCGTTCGGCCGCCTGATCGGCGACGGCGTGGCCTTCGCGGTACGCCATCTGTTAACCGGCAGCTTCGCGCCGATCGGCGCCGCGCTGTTCGGCTTCCTCTACGCGCCGCTGGTGATTACCGGTGTCCACCAGACCACCCTCGCTATCGATATGCAGATGATCCAGAGCATGGGCGGCACCCCGGTATGGCCGCTGATTGCGCTGTCGAATATTGCCCAGGCGTCGGCGGTGGTTGGCATCATCATCGCCAGCCGCAAGCAGAATGAACGTGAAATCTCGGTACCGGCGGCGATCTCCGCCTATCTCGGGGTCACCGAGCCAGCGATGTACGGTATCAACCTGAAATACCGCTTCCCGATGCTGTGCGCAATGATTGGCTCTGGCCTCGCCGGCCTGCTGTGCGGCCTGAACGGCGTGCTGGCGAACGGCATCGGCGTCGGCGGCCTGCCGGGGATCCTCTCCATCCAGCCTACCTACTGGCAGGTGTACGCCATGGCGATGGCTATCGCGGTGGTGGTGCCGATTATCCTCACCAGCGTGGTGTATCAGCGCAAGTACCGTCAGGGCACCTTGCAGATTGTCTAACTTCTTCTTTCGGGGCGCCTTTGGCGCCCCTCGTTGCAGCAGGAAAGTACTATGAATCATCTCCCCCACTGGTGGCAAAACGGCGTTATTTATCAAATCTATCCGAAGAGTTTTCAGGATACCACCGGCAGCGGTACCGGCGACCTGCGCGGCGTCACCTCCCGCCTCGACTATCTGCAAAAGCTTGGGGTCGACGCCATCTGGCTGACGCCGTTCTACGTCTCACCGCAGGTGGATAACGGCTACGATGTGGCGAACTACACCGCCATCGATCCCTCCTACGGCACGATGGCCGACTTTGACGCCCTGGTGGCGGAGGCGAAGGCCCGCGGCATCCGCATCGTGCTGGATATGGTGCTGAACCACACGTCGACCGAACATGAATGGTTCCGTCAGTCGCTGAATAAGGAGAGTCCCTACCGCCAGTTCTATATCTGGCGCGATGGCGAACCGGACGCCCTGCCGAACAACTGGCGCTCTAAATTTGGCGGTAACGCCTGGCAGTGGCACGCCGACAGCGGGCAGTATTATCTGCACCTGTTCGCCATTGAGCAGGCGGATCTCAACTGGGAGAATCCGGCGGTGCGCGCCGAGCTGAAAAAGGTCTGCGAATTCTGGGCTGACCGCGGCGTCGACGGTCTGCGCCTCGACGTGGTCAACCTGATCTCAAAAGACCAGACCTTTCCCTGCGATCTGGACGGGGATGGCCGCCGCTTCTATACCGACGGCCCGCGGGTGCATGAGTTCCTGCAGGAGATGAGCCGCGATGTCTTCACCCCGCGTAACCTGATGACCGTCGGCGAGATGTCCTCCACCTCGCTGGAGCACTGCCAGCAGTACGCCGCGCTGGACGGCCGCGAGCTGTCGATGACCTTTAACTTCCACCATTTAAAGGTCGATTATCCCGGCGGAGAGAAATGGACTCTCGCCCGCCCGGACTATGTGGCGCTGAAGGCGCTGTTCCGCCACTGGCAGCAGGGAATGCACAATCGGGCGTGGAACGCGCTGTTCTGGTGTAACCACGATCAGCCGCGCATCGTGTCGCGCTTTGGCGACGAAGGCGAGTACCGGGTGACGGCGGCGAAGATGCTGGCGATGGTGCTGCACGGCATGCAGGGCACGCCCTATATCTACCAGGGCGAAGAGATCGGCATGACCAATCCGCACTTCAGCAGCATCAGCGATTACCGTGACGTCGAAAGCCACAATATGTTTATCGAACGTGCGGCGCAGGGGCAAAGCCCGGACGAACTGCTGGCGATCCTCGCCAGCAAGTCGCGCGACAACAGCCGCACGCCGATGCCGTGGCACGCCGGCGAGAACGGTGGCTTCAGCGACGGTGAGCCGTGGATCGGCCTTGGCGATAATTACCAGGAGATCAACGTCGAGGCGGCGCTGGCGGACCCCGATTCGGTGTTTTATACCTATCAGCAGCTGATTACGCTGCGTAAAACCCTGCCGCTACTGACCTGGGGTGATTACGAGGATCTGCTGCCGGAGCATCCGTCGCTGTGGTGCTATCGCCGTCAGTGGCAGGGGCAAACGCTGGTAGTCGCCGCTAACCTGAGCCGCGAGCTGCAGGCCTGGCAGCCCGCTGAGGCCCCGGACGAGTGGAAGATGATCATCAGCAACTATGCCGAGACCACCCCGCGCCCGACCGGGCTGACGCTGCGGCCGTTCGAAGCGATATGGTGGCTGCAGGGATAACGCTTTTCCCCGGTGGCGCAACGCTCACCGGGGCTACGATTCGTCAGGCTGGAAGTTATGCGCGGTCGGCATCAGCAATCGCAGCGCTCGCTTGTGGTTGCGCCGAGGCGTGCTCTTCTTTTGCCTTTAGCCGATCCCAGGCGCGGAAGAACGGATAGTAGACCACCAGCGAAATCGCTAAATTCACCACCTGCAGCACCGTGCCGGAGATATGCCCTCCGGTCGCCAGATAGCCGCTGATGAAGATCGGCGTGGTGAACGGCAGCGCGATTCCGGCGGGCGGCGCCACCAGCCCGGTCGCCATCGCGGTATAGGACACGATCACCAGCAGCACCGGCGTTAAAATAAACGGCAGGAAAAAGTACGGGTTCATCACCAGCGGGATGCCAAACACCATCGGCTCGCTGATGTTAAACAATGCCCCAGGCGCGGCAATTTTCCCCAGCTGCTTCATCTGCTGGCTACGGCTACGCAGCAACATAAAAATCACCAGCCCCAGCAGCGCGCCGGTACCTCCGGGGGCAATCCACAGATCGTAAAACTGCTGAGTAATGATATGCGGGATCGGCTGACCGTTCTGAAAGGCCGTCAGGTTCTCTGACATATTCGACAGCCACACCGGCTGAATAAATACCAGCACAATCGCGTCGCCGTGCAGGCCCAGGGTCCACAAAATACCAATCAAAATGACTGAAATAATCATGCCCGGCAGCGTACCGCCGACGTGATGCATCGGAATACCGATCAAAGTGGCGATCATGCTGTTGATGTCGCCGAACGGCGAGGCCTCAACCGCCAGGCGCAGCGCCAGCACCACCGCCAGAACACAGAAGCCGGGGATCAGGGCGAGGAAAGATTTCGCCACTGCCGGCGGCACGCCGTCCGGCATGCGGATAACGAGATTGCGGCTGGCGACCAAACGATAAATCTCCGTCGACAGCAGCGAAATGACAATGGCGACAAACAGCCCCTGGCTGCCGACCATGCTCACCGGGATCACCCCTTTAATCACCTCCGCCGCGCCGTGTACCGGCGTAAACAGCGTGTTCTGCGGGATCGTCATCATGAAGGCCACCAGCGACATCGCTCCAGCGCTCAGCGGATCGAGAGTGCGATACTTCTCCGCCAGCCGGTAGGCGATGCCGAAGCTGGAAATCAGCGCCATAATGTCGTAGGTCGCTTTCACCGGGTACAACATTTTATCGCGCCAGACCTCGCCAAACAGGCTGCTCATCATATCGGCATAGCCGGGGATCGGCAGGTAGGCGAAAATCAGGAAGAATGAGCCAATCAACATAAACGGCATATTGAGAATGATGCCGTCGCGCACCGACAGGACGTGCTTTTGCCCGGCGATTCTCAGCGCCGCCGGCATGACGTAACGTTCAATCCAGCTTGTATTCGACATGGTGTGCTCCCGAGGGGAAATAGCGGTCAGTTAAATTGCGTCAGCCATTGACGGTTGATGGTTAATACTTCATCCAGCAGCGCCTGGGCATCGGTGACGTTACCGACCAGCGGGTTGGTCACCAGCGCCAGCAGTGCGCTTTCGCGGCAGCCGTGTACCGCGGCTTCAATCGTCAACCGCTCGAAGGCTTTCACCTGCTGGGTCAGGCCGTTCATCGCCGGCGGCAGCGGGCCGAACGCCAGCGGCCGCGCCCCTTGCGCATCAATAATGCTGTTGGTTTCCACCACCGCATCATCATCCAGGCCATGAATCGCGCCGTTGTTGCGGGTATTCACCACCATCTCCGCGCCCAGGTTGTTGTAGATCGCGTTGATAAGCTCGACGGCCACCTCCGAGTAGTAGGCGCCGCCGCGAAAGCTCAGTTGCTCCGGTTTTTCTTCCAGCTGCGGGTCGGCGTACAGCACAAACAGCTCCTGCTCGACTTTCATCACCTGTTCGGCGCGGGTGCCCTTGGTTTTCGCCGCGGCGATCTCTTCCGCCAGCATCGCCGGCGTCAACCAAAAATAGCGATGATAGGGGCACGGAATCGCCTTCAGCGCGCGCAGGAATTCCGCCGGCCACGGCAGCTCTTTAATGTTGTTCATCGACAGCGCCTTACCGTCGCACAGCATGTCGATCACCTTGCCGGTGACATCCTCGCGCCCCTGTAGCACCTTATGCACCCAGACCATATGGTTGAGCCCGGCAAAGCGCAGTTTTACTTCGGACTCCTGGGCGCCCAGCATCCCGACGATCATGTGCTGCATGTTGATCGGCACGTTGCACAGGCCGATGATCTTCGCCGTGCTGTAGCGGCTGACCGCCTCGGTGACGATCCCCGCCGGATTAGTAAAGTTGAGAATGAACGCTTCCGGCGCCAGCTGTTCCACTTTGCGCGCCACCTCAAGGATCACCGGGATCGTCCGCAGCGCCTTGGCAAAACCGCCGACGCCGGTGGTCTCCTGGCCCAGCAGGTGGTACTTGAGACCCAGCCGCTCATCGGCGGCGCGCGCCGCCAGCTGTCCGACACGCAGTTGGGTCAGCACAAAGCTGGCGCCGCGGATGGCCTCATCGAGCGTAAAGTGGACGCTGACCGCCACCTGCTCCAGCCCTTTATGTTTCAGCATCCGCCGGGTCAGCGCGGCGATGATCTCCACCTTTTCCCGGCCGGATTCGACATCTACCAGCGCCAGCTCTGTGACCGGAAGCTGCTCGTAACGAACGATAATCCCTTCAATAAGCTCCGGCGTGTAGCTGCTGCCGCCGCCGATAACGGCAATTTTCAGTGCTTGCATAGTGTCCTCTTTTCGGATTTTCGGCATACAGAGCGCCGCGCGCGATCGCCAGAACCGCACGTGATGATGATGAAAAACGGGATGAGAAAATTAGTGTTCGAGCAGGGCTAGCGCTTTATCCAACACCGCAGCGCCGCGCATCATGCCGTAGTCAGCCATATCGATCACCGCCACCGCCTTGCCCTGCGGCGCGGCCAGCGCGGCCAGCCGTCCGGCTTCATATTTAACCTGCGGCCCGAGCAGGATGACGTCGGCGTTTGGCAATTCGCGTTCAAATTCCGCCACCGCCACCGCATAGATTTCCAGCGCCAGCGCACGCTGCTGGGCTTCTGCTTTCATTTTGTTCACCAGCATGCTGGTCGACATGCCTGCGGCACAACAGAGTACGATTCGTGGCATTGCGCTTCCCCTTTACGTGTTATCGCTTCAGCCCTCAGGGCCTGGACGACTATATTGTTAATATTGTGTGATAGTGAAGGCTATATGAAAATAATTTTCACCGATGTGATCGAGGCTCAATTTTTGCGCATTTTTATCGCCAGGGCGTCACCCTTTACTGCTCTGACCATAGGAAATATGCGGCGTGAGTGCTATAAAGAGAGACAGTCGATAATTGAAAAATATTTTCAAATGCGGGTTTTGCCAAAGGGAACATGAGGATGGATATCGTAGGTCAGCTGCAGGAAGGAATGCGCCGCTTTAGTGCCCAGGAGTCGCGCGTCGCCACCTTTATTCTACAAAATCTAAGCTTTACCGCCAGCGCCTCTATTGACGAGCTGGCAGCCAGCGCGGGGGTCAGCCCTGCCACCATTACCCGCTTCGCCCGCTCGGTGGGCTGCGATGATATTCGTGATCTGCGTAAACAGCTGGCGCAGGCCAGCGAACGGCGCGCCAGCTGGCTTACGCCGGACAGCGCCGCCCTGCCCGTCGCCTGGCGCGACAAACTTAGCAGCCTTGGCGTTACCCTAACTCGTCAGCTCGGCCATACCGCGGAAGCGGCGGTGGAAAAGTGTAAATCGCGCCTGCTGAGCGCCCGTGCGGTACACTGCTTCGCCCTTGGCGCCCAGGACGTGACGCTGGCCGCGCTGCTCCAGCATCAGCTACTGCCCTCCGGCATCGCGATTAATCTCTGTCAGGATGCGGCGCTGATGCGGCTGACCGCCAGCACCCTCAATGACGATCATCTGCTGCTGGTGCTGGCCACTGCCGAGGCCAACCCTGTGTTGCAAAGCGCCACTTTGCAGGCGCGTACGCAGGGAGTGACCATTATTGCTCTGACGCCGGAACAGCACGCCCTTGGCGATATGGCCAGCGCCATCCTGCCGCTGCCCGCTGACCCGCAGCAGGCTCGCTATGCCCTGCTACTGCTGGTCGATCTGCTTAACGATACGTTGATTGCCTGAATATTTGCCCGTTTCATGCCTGAACGGGCTCGATTTTTGCTTATATTTTAAGCGCCTAAATTTACATTTATCGCCAGCGCCCATCATCCGTACTCTCACCTTTTTACCTTGTTCTGGGTCAATAAAATCGCAAACATCTTTGATGCAAATCACTACATATAGAACTTAAAATGCGCCTCGGCCCAACATATTGTATTAATCGTCTATTATGTCACCATATCTTGTCGATGTCTGGCGGTGATGAGATGTGGATAAAACGGGCCGGATCCGAAGGTAAACAGCACGAGCCGTAGCGTGCAGCGCCTTCGGGATAACCTCCGCCTCTGTGGATAACCTGTTCTATATATGGAGTGATCATGACACCGCATGTGATGAAACGTGATGGCTGTAAAGTGCCGTTCAACTCAGAGCGCATTCAGGAAGCAATTCTGCGTGCAGCTAAAGCAGCGGGAGTCGATGACGCAGACTATTGCGCCACCGTCGCAGAAGTCGTTAGCCAACAAATGCAGGGCCGCGCCCAGGTCGACATCAACGAGATCCAGACCGCGGTGGAAAACCAGCTGATGTCCGGCCCCTATAAGCAGCTGGCGCGCGCCTACATTGAGTATCGCCATGACCGCGATAGCCAGCGTGAGAAGCGCGGCCGCCTCAATCAGGAGATCCGCGGCCTCGTCGAGCAGACCAACTCCGCGCTGCTCAACGAAAACGCCAACAAGGACAGTAAAGTCATCCCGACCCAGCGCGACCTGCTGGCCGGGATCGTCGCCAAGCACTACGCCCGGCAGCACCTGCTGCCCCACGATGTGGTGATGGCCCACGAGCGCGGCATGATCCACTATCATGACCTCGATTACTCGCCCTTCTTCCCGATGTTCAACTGCATGCTGATCGACCTGAAAGGCATGCTGACCCAGGGCTTTAAGATGGGCAACGCGGAGATCGAGCCGCCGAAGTCTATCTCTACCGCCACCGCGGTGACAGCGCAGATCATCGCCCAGGTCGCCAGCCATATTTACGGCGGCACCACCATCAACCGCATCGATGAAGTGCTGGCGCCGTTCGTCAGCGAAAGCTTCAAAAAGCATCGCAAAATCGCCGAAGAGTGGCAGATCCCGGATGCCGAAGGCTATGCCCGCGCCCGTACCGAAAAAGAGTGCTACGACGCCTTCCAGTCGCTGGAGTATGAGGTCAACACACTGCATACCGCCAACGGCCAGACGCCGTTCGTCACCTTCGGGTTCGGCCTTGGCACCAGCTGGGAATCGCGGCTGATCCAGCAGTCGATTCTGCGCAACCGCATTGCCGGCCTCGGTAAAAATCGCAAAACCGCGGTGTTCCCGAAACTGGTGTTCGCGATCCGCGACGGCCTGAACCATAAGTTCGGCGACCCGAACTACGACATCAAACAGCTGGCGCTGGAGTGCGCCAGCAAGCGCATGTACCCGGATATCCTCAACTACGATCAGGTGGTGAAAGTCACCGGGTCGTTTAAAACGCCGATGGGCTGCCGCAGCTTCCTCGGGGTATGGGAAAACGAGAACGGCGAGCAGGTGCATGATGGACGCAATAACCTCGGCGTGATCAGTCTCAACCTGCCGCGCATCGCCCTGGAAGCGAAAGGCGATGAAGCCGCCTTCTGGGCGCTGCTGGACGAGCGCCTGCAGCTGGCGCGTAAAGCGCTGATGACCCGTATCGCCCGCCTGGAAGGAGTGAAGGCTCGCGTGGCGCCGATCCTGTATATGGAAGGCGCCTGCGGCGTGCGGCTGAAAGCCGACGACGACGTCTCCGAGATCTTCAAAAACGGCCGCGCGTCCATTTCTCTGGGCTATATCGGTATCCATGAAACCATCAATGCGCTGTACGGCAACCAGCATATGTACGACAGCGAGGCGCTGCGTGAGAAAGGCGTGGCCATCGTCCAGCGCCTGCGCGACGCCGTCGATTTGTGGAAGGAAGAAACCGGCTACGGCTTTAGCCTGTACAGCACGCCGAGCGAAAACCTGTGCGATCGCTTCTGCCGTCTCGACACCGCCGAGTTTGGCGTGGTGGAAGGGGTAACCGACAAAGGTTACTACACCAACAGCTTCCACCTCGACGTGGAGAAGAAGGTCAACCCGTACGATAAGATCGATTTCGAAGCGCCGTACCCGCCGCTGGCCAATGGGGGGTTCATTTGCTACGGCGAGTACCCGAATATCCAGCATAACCTCAAGGCGCTGGAAGACGTGTGGGATTACAGCTATCAGCACGTGCCGTACTACGGGACCAATACGCCGATCGATGAGTGCTACGAGTGCGGTTTTACCGGCGAGTTCGAGTGCACCAGCAAGGGCTTTACCTGCCCGAAATGCGGTAACCACGACGCCGCCCGCGTTTCCGTTACCCGCCGGGTGTGCGGTTATCTCGGCAGCCCGGACGCGCGGCCGTTCAACGCCGGCAAGCAGGAAGAGGTGAAGCGCCGCGTGAAGCACCTGGGTAATGGGCAGATTGGTTAAAGACCAATGCGCTTTTCCCGGATAGCGGCGCGCAGCGCCTTATCCGGGCTACCACTACCACTGTTGTAGCCCGGCCGAGCGCAGCGACGCCAGGAAATGGCCGCACTCCTTCGTTTTCGCAAAGCAATTAACGTCAGAGCAAGGCGGCAAACGAAGGGATCCCCAGGAGCGTACATTCAGTACGTGACTGGGGTGAGCGAGCGCAGCCAACGCCGCTCTGGCGTTAATTGAGAAGCGAAAATGAATTATCACCAGTACTACCCCGTCGACATCGTCAACGGCCCCGGCACCCGCTGCACCCTGTTTGTCTCCGGCTGCGTCCACGAGTGCCCCGGCTGCTACAACAAAAGCACCTGGCGGGTGAACTCCGGTATGCCGTTTACCGCTGAGATGGCCGACCGTATCATCGCCGACCTCAACGACACCCGCATCAAACGCCAGGGGCTTTCGCTCTCCGGCGGCGATCCGCTGCATCCGCAGAACATCGCGGATATTTTAAAGCTGGTTCAGCGCGTACGCGCCGAATGCCCCGGCAAAGATATCTGGGTCTGGACGGGCTATAAGATTGACGAACTGAACGCCGAGCAGATGGAAGTCGTGAACCTGATTAACGTGCTGGTTGACGGTAAGTTTGTGCAGGATTTGAAAGATCCGGCGCTTATCTGGCGCGGCAGCAGCAACCAGGTCGTACATCATTTGCGATAGCGTTTAGAGCCGTTTATTCGCCTGATGATAAACGGCCGCTTTCTCTCTTTTGCCAATGGCAATAACGTAAACCACCACCACACTATCTCGTACTTGATACACCAACCGATAACCTGACGCCTTAAGCTTGATTTTGTAGCAATCCGGTAAATCGCTCAGCCTGGCCGACTCAATTCGCAGATTCTGCACAATCTGCTGGAGCTTATTTTTGAACTGTTTTTTGACCGTCTCGCCAGGCTTCTGCCATTCGCGCCAGGCTCGTGGATCAAACTCCAGTTCATAGGTCATCCAGACTCACCTTAACCCCTGGCCGTGGGTTTTCCAGCCGTTCGCGAACGGTGCGTAATAACGCCGCTTCGCCATCACTGATGGTCATACTTTTCACCGGCATGCGGCCATTTTCCGCAATGTATTGAAACAGCAGGCGTACCGCCTCCGTTGGTGTCATATCGAGTTTCTCCAGCACGGCATAAGCCTCTTTTTTGAGTTTATCGTCCAGTCGAACATTGAGCGTGGCCATTATGCCTCCGGAAAGGGGAATTTTGTAATGCAGTATAGCATTACATTTGAATTACACTCGAATCTGGAAAACGCCTCTCAAAACCGGCTGACGCACTCCATCGCCACCGTTTTAAACTCATCGAAGCTGCGGGTCGCGGCGAGGCGACTCATGGCGCGCTCGCGCAGGAAAGTCACGAAAATATCGTAGATCGCCATCGCCTCTTCATACTCGCGCTTGCTGATAGCGAGCAGGAAAATGAGATGAGCGGTTTCGTCGCCCCAGGCGATGCCCTGCGGGGCGATCACGGTATAAACCACCGTCTTTTTCGCCAGCAGCCCCAGGGAGTGCGGCAGCGCAATGCCATCCCCCAGCATGGTGCTGACGATCGCTTCACGTTCCACCACCGAAGCATGAAACTCCGCATCGACAAAGCCTTCCTCCAGCAGCTGCTGGCACAGCTCGGCGAACAGCGTTTGCTGATCCATCGGCTTATCCACCACCCGGAAGTGGGCGGCATCGAAGTACTTATTCAGCATCCACGGACGGGTACGGTCCACCAGCACCAGCTTGCCGATTTGATCCAGCTGATAGTCGGTGGGGAACGGCGCGATAGTCACCACCGGCTTGTCTTTTTCGCCGATCCGCACCGTTGAGATAACGAAATCCGCCTCGATCGCGTCCCGCTGTTCGTACTCGCGCTGGGAGATGGTAGCGGCGATCTCCAGCTGCGGATATTTGCGCTGCAGGATCGCCTCGATCATCCGTACCATCGCATTGCTGGTATCGCACACCAGCAGCACCTGCGGCTGACGCTGGTAGCCGATGTTGTAGTGGCGCTCCAGCCCAACGCCGATATGCAGCACCAGAAAGCCGATTTCGTTTTCGCTGATGGTGTACGGAGTATATTTCCCCCAGCTGGAGACCGCGGCCAGGGTCATGTCCCAGGCCATCGGGTAGTGCTGTTTGATGTTATCCAGCAGCGGATTGGGGATCATGATCTGGTAGCGCACCCGGGTGATCATGGTTTTAATGTGGGTAAGCAGATCGGCATGCAGCTGGGCGTCGTCCAGCAGGTTGTAATTATACTGGCTGTTAATGTAGCGCAGGATGTAATTGACCAGCGCTTCATCATCGTCGGCGCTGATAGTTTCCGGATCGACATCCTGCACCTGACGGGCCGCGATATGCACGCATAGCCACTCTTCTTCGGCGGGCGATAAAGGTTTCCCGGCCAGCCGCTGCAGCTCGCCCGTCAGCTCGCGCGCGGCGTCGCGGACGTTCTGCGCCACATCTTCAGCGCTGAAATCGGCCAGCGGGTAGCCTTCGCTGACGCGGCGCACCACCACCGCGCCATACAGGCAGACAAAGCGCTCGCCGGCGTCGGTGAGGCGAATATGATGCCGCGTGAGCGTCTCCTGCAGCACCGGCTCCAGCAGCGCTGGCACCTCCGCCGCAAAGGCCTCGGCGCCGATCGGCGGCGCGATATCGCCTTGCTGGGTCAGCTCCCACAGCAGGTCGGTCAGGCAGGCGCGAATTGACACCTCGCTGCCGAACAGCTTCATGCCGTGGCGCGGGCGGGTTTCAAGAGTCAGCTGATAGCGCTGGAAGCGCTCGCGCACCTCAACCATGTCATTTTGCAACGTGGCGCGGCTGACGAACCACTCATCCGCCAGGTCTTCCAGCTTGATAGAGAACGCCGAGGTCAGGAAACGCACCAGCAGAAACGTGATGCGATCCTGGGCGGTACGCGGCACGTGCTGCGCCTTCGGCGCGGTCTCCTCCAGCGCCTGGAAACTCGTCGGATTATCTATCTTCAGCTGATAACCGCTGCCGCGGTTAAGGATAAACTGCGCGCCATATTGCGCCAGCAGCGTATTCAGGGCGGTAATATCGGCGCGCACGGTACGGGTGGAAACCGACAGGCGTTGCGCCAGCTCATCCTGCGGCAGCGTTTCATTTCGCAGCAGGGTGAAGAGTTGCGCTAAGCGTTGGTTGGGAAATCGCATGTCAGTTCCTTGTAATTACGGCTCAGGGTTGGGCGGATATCACCATCTGCGATGGGCTACCGACCGGCGTATAGTCGGAGGCAAAGGTTAATTTGCCATCCTTCGGCGCCACGCTGAAGCGGGTAATATTATCGCTACGCTGGTTCATGACGTACAGCCACTGCCCCTGATTATCCAGCGTCAGGGTGCGGGGATAATCGCCACGCGTCCAGATATCTTCCTGGTGACTCAGGCTGCCGTCGGCCAGCACCGTGAAGTGGGCAATGCTGTTATGCAGGCGGTTGGCGACATATAGCTGTTTGCCATCGTTGCTCAACACAAGTCCGGCGGCAAAGCTGGTGCCTTTATACCCTTCCGGCAGCGCGGAGACAGTTTTGCCTTCACGCAGCAGGCCGCTTTGCTTATCCAGATGATAGAAGGTCAGCGTCGACGCTTCCTCATTAATCAGCCACAGGCCGTCGCCCTGTGGCGTAAAGACGAAGTGGCGCGGGCCGGCTCCCGGCGACGAGGCGGCGATAAACGGCGGATCGTTCGGCGTTAGCTTGCCGCTGGCGCTATCCAGCCGATACTGATAGATCCGATCCAGCCCCAGATCGGTAGAGTAAACGTATTTCCCGCTGGGATCGGCGGCGATCATATGGGCATGCGGGCCGTTGTGATCGCTGATGGCGAAGCTGCCCTCGACGGCCGCCGCCGGGCGTTCGGCGCCTGCCGGGCCTTCATCCTGATGCCTGTCCACCGCCTCAGCCAGGCTACCATCTTCTTGCACCGGTAGCACGGCGATACTGCCGCTGACATAGTTAGCCACCAGCAGATGCTTACCGTCCGGCGTCAGGGAGAGATACACCGGCCCGGCGCCGCCGGAGGCGACCTGGCTGAGCGCGGTCAGCTCGCCGTTCTTTTCAATGCGCCACGCCTGCACCACGCCTTTTTCGACTTCGCTGGCGGCATACAGCGTTTTGCCATCGCGCGACACGGTTAACTGCGCGACGTTCGGCAACGAGCTCACCAGCGTCTTATCGCGCAGGGCGCCGGTTTTGGCATCGACGGTAAAGCGATACAGACCTTCGCCATTGGGGTTATAGGTGCCTACCCAGGCATAGTGGGTTTGCGCGGCGCCCGCGGCGGCGGCAAACAGGGACAGTGAAGCGACAAGCAGATGACGAGCGACAGGCATAGCAACTCCTTGATGGTTCAGTGGGATAAGCTGCCCCTCACCCTTTGAGGGTGAGGGGCAAGGGCACTACTTCACTAACTGTTTGGTCATCTCCAGCAGCTGGCGCACATCGGCCGGGCGGGTGTTGCCGCTGGCTTTATCGATAATCGAGCTGTAAATATGCGGGATGATTTTGCTCACCCCGGCATCGAGGGCGATTTTCAGGATCTCGCTGTAGTTTTCCAGATCGATACCGCCGGTCGGCTCGAGCCAGAAATCGTGCGCGGCGCAGGCTTTAGCGACGGCTTCAAACTCGGCGCGGTGCTTCAGGCCGCCCATCGGGAAGTATTTGATTGAGCTGCCGCCCATGTCTTTCAGCAGCGCGATGGCGGTTTCCAGCGGCACAATGCCATCCGCCGCGCCGCTGCTCAGCGGGCCGGTGGAGATCTTCACCATTCCCGGCGTACCGGTGGGAGAGACCAGGCCGTTGACCACCGTCTCGTTCTGCCCGAGCAGCGCGCGGCTGGTGGCCACGCCGGTGAAGACCTGGTTGACGTGCTGCGGCTGCACCTGGCGACAAATCTCGCTCACCATCGCCGACTGGTTTGGATCGCCTGCCCCCAGCCCGACGGAGAGCGCGTTATCAATAAGCTTCGCGTAGTCGCGCATATCGGCCACCGCGCTGGCGACGTCCGGATAGTTTTTGGAGAGCACGCCGACCAGGACGTGACCTTCCGCCGCGTCGTAAATTTCACGGGCGTTGTCTTTGCTGCCCGCCAGGACGTTCAGGCACACGCGGTCACGGTAAAAGTTTGGGGTCAGTTTCATGCTTGTTTCTCCTTATTCAGAACTTCTGCGATGCGGCGAGCGACCACCGCCAGCTGCTGCGCGTTTACGCTGCGGACATCGGCTTCGATAATGCCCTCGTTGGCTTTATAGCCGCGGAAGTAGATGGCATATTCGCCCTGCTTCAGTGCGTTAACCAGATCGCCGGTCTTCACACCGGTGGTCGCTTCATCAAATTTGATTTCGGCGCGGGCGATATCGCGACCCGCGCTATCCCACACCACCCGGGCGGTCACGCCGTTAAGCGTGTTGAGCTGTTCGATAAACGGCGTCATCTTCGCCACCATCTGCTGACCGCTCTCTTTGCTCGCCGTCAGGTAGTGTTCAATGGCGCAGGTCAGGCCGAGAATGCCCTCTTTACCCACTTTCATCGCCCGGCCAATCCCCATCGACTGGCGCTTAACCCACTCGACGTACTGCGTTTTGCCGATCACCAGCCCGCTGGTCGGCCCTTCAATCGCTTTCGCGCCGCTGTAGATAACCAGGTCGGCGCCCATGCGGTAGTAGCACTGCAGATCTTCTTCCGCCGCCGCATCGACGATCAGCGGCAAGTTATGCTGGCGCGCCACTTCCGCGGCCTGCGCCACGTTGAGCATGCTTTTCTGCACGCAGTGGTGGGATTTGATATACAGAATTGCCGCGGTGCGCGGAGTGATCGCCGCCGCCAGCTGTTGAGCAGAACATTCGTTGGCGTAGCCCGCTTCCACCAGCTTACCGCCGCCCAACGCCACCATGGTGCCAACCGGCGCGCCGAAGTTGACGTTGTGGCCCTTCGGCAACACGATTTCGTTATTCTCAATCGGCGTAACGTGCAGGTTCTCCAGCAGCCAGTCGCTATCTTTCACCAGCACCGCCGCTACCGACTGGGCAATCCCCGCCGACGCGCAGGAGACAACGGTCGCCCCTTCCACATCCAACAGTTTGGCGATGTACTCGCCGGTTTTATTCACCAGGTCTTTCATTTCAAAGTACTGGTTCATACCTGCCATCGCGGCTTCCACCACTTCCGGGCGCGGCGTGGAAACGCCCAGCGCCGTCATGCGGCCAGAAGTATTAATCACCTGTTTTAAATGGTATTTCTCAAAAATCGAAGGCATGTTCCGCGCTCCCTTGTTCGGTCAGATAGCCTTTGCCCGCGCGGATCGCGGCCAGCGGCACCAGAATGTTGTCAGCCTGCAGGCTCTCTTTTTCAGCATCCACCAGCAGCGTGGGCCGGTGCTCCAGGCGAAATAGCGTTAAATCGGCGTCGAAGCCCACTTCCAGCCGCCCTTTACGCGACAGGCGCAGCCCTTCTGCGGCGCTGACGGTCACGCAGTCAATCACCTGCGGCAGCGTCATGCCGATGGCGAGGAATTTCGACATCACCAGCGCCAGCGAGCGCACCGGGCCGTCGATCCGGTTGCGGCAGTAAATATCGGAGCTAATGGTGTGCGGCAGAATGCCCAGCGCAATCGCCCGCCGCGCCACCTCAAAGCTGAAGCTGGCGGTGCCATGGCCGACATCGAGACGCACGCCGCGCTGCAGAGCGCGAGTAATAGAGCTGCGCAGCTCGCCGGCAGGATTCAGAATGCGGTTCGGCTTGCCGTTATAGCAGTGGGTAATGATGTCGCCGCTGCTCAGCAGATCGGCGATTTCATCGAGGTTCGGCGGGTTATTGCCGATGTGCACCATCAGCGGCAGATCGTCGTTTTCCTGCTGAATGGCCTTGGCGCGCGCCAGCGGCGTAATGCCGTTTTCGCCCACCACGCTGCTGCTCATCCGCGCCTTCAGGCCGACGATAAAGTCGGGATGACGCTGCACCGCCTGCTTCACCGCGGCGGCGTCGATATTGGCCATATTGGCCAGCTCATTCTGCGCAATCAGCCCGACGCGGGAGATGTTGAGCAGCGCATAAACTTCCGTCGCCGCTTTACGGGTCAGTTGATAGAAGTCATCGACGTCGTCGGCGCCGGTGCTGCCGGCATCGATCACGGTGGTGACGCCGGTGGCGATGCCGACGCTATCCGGCTCATCGTGATAAATCGGTGAATTCGGGTAGCAGTGAACGTGAGAGTCAATCCAGCCAGCGCTGACGTAAACCTTGCCGTTCAGCTCAATGGTTTTACGGGAGGGCGCGCTAATCTCGCCCAGCGCCGCGATTTTCCCGTCCTGAATGGCGATATCAGTCAGGGTATCGTCGACGAGGCGCGCGCGGCGCAGGAGTAAATCAAACATAGCTATCTCCTGATGAAAAGAGTGTACGGATGGCGGCGTACCGCCTTATCCGGCCTACAAACCGCGCTGGCTTGTAGGCCCGATAAGCGCAGCGCCATCGGGCGCTTAGCTAATCGCCACCGGGAAGATGGAACCGAGGATCATCGCCCCGAGGATGGCGCCGCCGGTGATCGGTTTCTGCCAGATGTAGAACAGCAGTGCGCCAACCAGCGAGCCAATCCCGATAGGAATCGAGGCGGTCATTGCGCTGAGGATGATCAAGGGACCGAGGAAGCGGCCGGAGGCGTTACCGGCCCCCATCATCACGTCGGCGCCGTAGGTGGAATCGCTCTGGTTGATGGTGAACTTACGCGCCAGAATGATGATGTAGCCCACCGCCAGGCCGAGGACCAGGCCGGTGACCAGCGACGCGGCGAAATTCGCCACCGGGAAGACAAAGCCCGCGCCGAGCAGCAGCGCCGGCACGCCAAGACCGATACCGGTCTGTATCGCGCCGCCGATATCGAGGATCCCTACCAGCGACGCTTCGATGATGCGGGCGAAAAGGAAGCTGGCGCCAAACGCCGCCACCGCGCCGTAAACGCCGGTATCAATCCCCGACTTCAGCATCGCCACGAAGGCCACTTCGTTAAAGGCGCCGATGCCGTACAGGTAGTACATGTGGGTCCCGGCGAAGACGCCGGAGGAGAGCAGGCCAACAAAGATCGGGAACGACCAGTCGGCATACCAAAAACCTTTATTCTGTTCCATTATCCGGCTCCCGTTACTTGCCGCTGAGTGAGTTGTGGATCATGTCCAGCCAGTTCGGCACGGTCAGATGGAAGGATTCGATCATCTTCATGTCGAAGCCACGGAAGAAGCCGCTGAGGACAAACAGCGCGACGATGGCCACCATCATCACTTTAGTCACCCGGTTCCAGCCGCTCTCTTCGACGCCTTTACCGATCAGGATCCCCAGCACCAGACCCGGTACGGCGTTACCCATAATCAGCTGCGCGGCGCCGCCGAAAATCGTCGCCCAGAAGCCTGATTTTTTACCGGCATCGATCGCCGCCAGCCAGAAGATCACCGGCATCACGGTGTTTACCAGCAGGTTTGCCGCCGGCACCAGTACCTTAACGGCGGTCACCTGCAGCGCTTCCGGTACGGACGAGGCGGTCAGGTTGAGGAAGGCGACGACGATCATGCCGATGATGCCGCAGGAGATGGCCATTTTTTTCGGATCGTGCAGCGTTTCGCCGACGTTACGATTTTTCAGCATCAGCGCCGCCGCGCCCCAGTTGGGGATAATGCGGTGGTCAACATCCTGGGTGAAGGAGCCTGCTGCAACGGAAGAGGCCCAGGCGTTAAAGAAGAAGCCAAGGCCAAAGGAGAAGTGGGAGGCCGGATCGCCCTCACAGGAATTCAGCTCGCCCAGGGTTCGAAACGCCCCCATCCCCTGCGTGGTGGGGGCATGAAACATGCGTGCCGCTCCGGCGCCCACGCCGACGCCGACCAGGCCGCCGATGATAAGCGATTTTATTAAAATTATCAGGAACATAGTCAGACCTTTTGCTAACAATCAGGTTTGCGTGACGAAATCCACTTTATCGAGATCGATGGCGGTCACGTTGACGGTGACGTCCAGCTCCACGCTGTAGGTCCGTCGTTCACGGCGCAAAAAGAAGAACAGAAACGCCTCTTTTCGTACCGCTTCGCGCGCATGAACAACCGTCACGTCCTGTGGCTCAATACGCAGTAGGATGCGCGAGGATGATTTCATCACCGCAGCCTGCACATGGTTCAGGGCATCGGCGAAGGCCCGTGATTTGCTTTCGCCTTTGCCGGCAACCCTCACCGTGGTGGTGAATTGCTCTTTCATACTTATGCGCCGTATTTCTTTTTCCAGGCTTCTACCAGCCGCTCGCCCAGCTCTTCTTTATCCATAAAGCCGAAGCCCAGCACGTTGCAGCCTTCGTTGATAGCGGTGACGCCCTCATCAATAGAGCGCATACCGTATTTTGCTTTGTAGCCGTATTTGGTCTGGGCGGTGATGGCGCCGGCGCCGCCGCTGCCGCAGAAGGAGATGCCGAAGGTGGCGTTTTCCGCTTTCATTATGTCGCCAAGCTTCATGTCGGCCGCAACGCCAGGGACGACCACAGCACGTGCGCCCGCTTTTTCAGCGCCTGCGGCGACTTTTTGGCCTTTACCCAGACGGTCGCCAATGACTACAGTGATTTGTTCCATGTTTTGCTCCTTACAGGTTATCTTTCGCGACTTCGAAGTGGACGGAGAGCAGCCAGGCCTCTTCATCAGGCAGGTTGCCGAACTGTGCGACCACTTCGCGGGCCAGCATCATTGAATCTTCAGAAATTTCTTCGAACAGACTGGCATCCACTTCCGGTAGCGGTTCGCCGCTGATTGACCGGTGGGCCATCGCCCGCACGTGGGAAGTCAGCATTTGCTCCTGAACGTCGTTAGGGACGATGTCGTGACGGCTTAACAGGGCGAATACCTGCTGTAACATCTTGTCAGCCAGGCGTTCGGTCTGCGCCGCCTGCTCCCCTACGTCGTTTATTACCGCTCCGTTATTCACTTGTGTTACCCCGCTGATGTCTCTGGAAATCAAGGTAGCGCCGGGGGACAGGAGTTTGTAGCGAGTTGTTTTCCACTTCGAAGTGGAAAGGGAGAAGGCTTAGGTGATCGACTCCACATATTCGCCGGATAAATGTAAAAACAGGCGATATGACGTGATGCGCATCACAACAATGGTCGAGGTTTAGCGGAAAACGACCGCAGAAAGACCGGAAAAAGAAAAGGGAAAAATGTGATACAGGTAGGTTTTCAGGCGGGAGACATCGGCTGATGCCTCCCGAAAAGAACAGTTAGCGGTACTTCTTATGGTAGGTGTTGCGGGTGGTTTTAAACTCCTCCGCGGCGGCCTGCGCCTCTTTCACCTTGCCTTCATTCGCCAGCTTCAGCGCGCCGTCGATCTGGCCGATCAGAATATCCAGACCGTGACGGTAATCTTTCATCTCAGCGCTGTCGGCCGCTTTGCCTTCCAGCTTCGGCGGGGTCTCTTTCTGGGCATCAACCGCGGCGGTACGCATCTTATTCAGCGCCGCTTTCAGCTCGCCGGCGTCAGAGGTTTTCTGTACCACTTGCAGGTTTTCTGCCAGAGTGTCCATGTCTTCGCCCAGGTCGGCGAAGGCCGACGCTGAACCGAGCGCAAAAGCAGAGACAGCCAGCATCGCTAACAGTTTTTTACGCATTGCTCACTTCCTTTTTATTATTTAAGCAAACAGGTGTTATTGCCCGGCGATTTTCATCTCCGGCAGCAGCACAGAACCGCACTGAATGTTGCTGCGCGTTTCAATATCATCGCCAATGGTCACGATATTACGCCACATTTCTTTCAGATTTCCTGCAATGGTGATCTCACTGACAGGATATTGAATTTCGCCGTTTTCTACCCAGAAGCCGGATGCGCCGCGTGAGTAGTCGCCGGTGACGCCACTGACACCCTGCCCCATCAGTTCGGTAACCACAAGACCGGTGCCCATCTCTTTAAGCATCTTTGCAAAACTCAGACCGCGGCCGTTAATGCGCCAGTTGTGGATGCCCCCGGCGTGGCCGGTGCTTTTCATCCCCAGCTTGCGCGCTGAGTAATTGGTCAGCAGCCACTGGGTCAGCACGCCGTCTTTGACGATATCGCGACGTTCGGTGCGCACGCCTTCGCTGTCGAACGGCGTGGAGGCCAGCCCTTTCAGCAGGTGCGGATGCTCTTCAATGGTCAGCCACTCCGGCAAAATTTGTTTGCCCAGCGAATCGAGCAGGAAGGTCGATTTACGGTAGACCGCGCCGCCGGCAATCGCTCCGACCAGGTGGCCAAACAACCCGGTCGCCACTTCGTTGGCGAAAATGACCGGCGCCTTCATGGTCGACAGCTTACGCGGCGCCAGGCGCGACAGGGTGCGGCGGGCGCACTCTTCCCCGACCCATTCCGGGGACTGCAGATCCTCGATCGCCCGGCCAATGGTGTAGGCGTAGTCGCGCTCCATATCGCCGTCATCTTCCGCAATGACGCAGCTGGAGAGGGAGTGGCGAGTCGAGCAGTAGCTCTGCAGCATGCCATGGCTGTTGCCGAACACTTTAATGCCGTAGTGGCTGTTAAAGCTGCCGCCTTCGGTGTTGGTGATGCGTTTATCGGCCTTCAGGGCCGCTTGCTCCGCGCGGGCGGCCAGTTCGATGGCGTCGTCCGGGGAGACCTCCGCCGGGTGGAACAGGTCCAGATCCGGGGCGTCAAAGGCCAGCAGATCTTTATCGGCTACGCCGGCAAACGGGTCCGGGGAGGTATAGCGGGCGATATCCAGCGCCGCCTGCACGGTGCGGGCGATAGCGTCCGGGCTAAGATCGGTGGAGGAGGCACTGCCCTTGCGGTTCTGATGGTAAACCGTGATGCCTAATGCCCCATCGCTGTTGAATTCTACATTCTCCACTTCGCCATAGCGGGTGCTGACGCCGATGCCCGTGGTTTTGCTGACGGAAACTTCCGCACCATCAGATTTACCTGCCGCCAGTTCCAGTGCCGTGGTAACGGCTTCTTCCAGCGTCTTACGCTGCTGTGCAACTTGAGAGATGACTTTCATTGCTAATGCCATAATGTAAGAAGGAGTTAACTGAAGTCTAACAGAGAACCGTTTTTCAGTGCGCGCCTTAACTGGTAACATTAGCCTCTTTTTTTAAGGAGCCTGAGATGACAAAGCAGCCCGAAGACTGGCTCGACGACGTGCCCGGTGATGACGTTGAAGATGAAGATGATGAAATCATCTGGGTCAGTAAGAGTGAAATTAAGCGCGACGCGGAAGAACTGAAGCGTCTTGGCGCGGAACTCGTTGACCTGGGGAAAAACGCGCTGGATAAAATTCCGCTGGATACCGACCTGCGCGACGCCATCGAACTCGCCCAGCGAATCAAAAAAGAGGGTCGCCGCCGCCAGCTACAGCTTATCGGCAAGATGCTGCGCAACCGCGATGTCGATCCGATTCGTCAGGCGCTGGACAAGCTGAAAAACCGTCACAACCAGCAGGTTGCGCTGTTCCACAAGCTGGAGCAGATCCGCGACCGACTGATTGACGACGGGGATGACGCCGTCGCTGAAGTGCTGAACCTGTGGCCAGATGCTGACCGTCAGCAGCTGCGTTCGCTGATCCGCAATGCGAAGAAAGAGAAAGAAGGCAACAAGCCGCCGAAATCGGCGCGCCTGATCTTCCAGTATCTGCGTGAACTGGCGGAAAACGAAGGCTAAGTCCCCCTGTTTTTGCCCGCAATAGTCTCCCGGATGGCGGCGCGCTGCGCCTTATCCGGGCTACGGTTCCCTATATCAAACGGTTACTCAACACCGTAGGCCCGCGCAAGCGCAGCGCCGCCGGGCAAGCTGTACCAGACTCCGTTCCCGTCGTTATGCCGGATGGCGGCGCGCTGCGTCTTATCCGGGCTACGGTTCCCTATATATCAAACGGTTACTCAACACCGTAGGCCCGCGCAAACGCAGCGCCGCCGGGCAAGCTGTACCGGACTCCGTTCCCGTCGTTGTGCCGGATGACGGCTAACGTCTTATCCGGCCTACCTTCACCCCAGCTCTAAGGCTTGCGCCAGCAGGGGGATTCCCGTCGCATCACCTGAGTCCCCTCATCCACACGACGATGCGTTTGTTTATAGCCTGACTTATCAAGCTGAATCGTTAAAGCTGAAAACAATATTGATCACATATCCTGGTAATAAATACGTATTACTTAGCAAAATAATACGACTTTCATCTCATTTAACATCATAAAAACGGCCACTTTCTCACCAGGTGAGGCGCTTCACATTTTAATCACCCCCATGCCGGTAGATTTCACACGTCAATGACACAATCGATTCAGCAAAAAGGGAATAAAAATGAAAAAGACATTGGTTCTGACGACGATCGCCCTGCTGGTTTCCGGCTCGGCCGCGGCAAAAACATGGGTGCTGACGAACGCTGAAGAGGGTATGGATAAAGGAAACTGGCAGATCAACAGCGATCAGCTGAAGGTGATAGATCATGCGTTCAGCATTGAGCAGAAAGTCCTGCACGGCGGTAAGCAGGAAGGCAGCAAAATCCTTACCATTCACAGTAAAGACGGCCTGACCATTACCTTGAGCCCGACACGCGGCATGAACTTACTGCGTATTGAGGGTTTCGGCAGCCGGATGGGCTGGGATTCGCCGGTTAAAGAGGTCGTCAACCCGGCGTTTATCAACCTGGAAAGCCGCAATGGCCTCGGCTGGCTGGAAGGATTCAACGAGATGATGGTCCGCTGCGGCTATGAATGGACCGGCCATCCGGTGACCGCGGACGGGCAAATTTATACCCTACACGGCAAGGCGGGCAACACGCCGGCCTCTCTGGTGGAGGTGGAGGTGGCCGACAGCGCGCCGTATGAAATCCGCATCCGCGGGCTGGTGAAAGAGAGCACCTTTAAAAAAGCCGATCTGCAGACCCTGACCGAACTGCGCTACGTGCCGGGTAGCAACAGCTTCAGCTTACATGACGTCTTAACCAACCATGCCGACTATCCGCATGATTATCAGATCATCTACCACAGCAACTTCGGCACCCCGATCCTCGAAGAAGGCGCGCGTTTCCTCGCCCCGATCTCCAGCATCAGCCCGTTCAATGATTACGCGAAGAGCGGGTTAAAAACCTGGCAGACCTATCAGGGACCGACCAAAGATTTTGACGAGATGGTATTTAATATTCAGCCGCTGGCCGATGAAAATCACCAGACCCTGGCCGCGGTGGTCAACAAAGCGGGCGATAAAGGGGCCTCTATTCAGTTTGATACCCGTCAGCTGCCGGTCCTGACGCTGTGGAAAAACACCGATACCGTCAAGCAGGGCTATGTCACCGGTATCGAGCCGGGGACCAGCTACGCCTATCCGGTGACCATTGAACGCGAGCAAAAACGCGTGAAGCAGCTGCAGCCGGGCGCCAGCGCGCAGTTTGATCTAACCTACACCCTGCTGCACGACAGCGCCCAGGTAGCCGCCGTTGAGCAGAAAATCGCTAAGATTCAGGGCGATAACAAAGTCGCGGAGAACGAGACGCCGATCGCCAAAGAGTAACAGCGCCGCCAGTCGAATGCCCGGAGCGGTACGCCGAGCCGGGCTACTCCCGCCCCATCACCTCGTGCCCGAGATCCCGGGCAAACTGCTGATACTGCCGCTCATCGATCGGCTGCGGGTAGCTCAGCACCAGCAGCTCATGATCCGCAATGCCCTGATGATAGCTCGGGTGATGATGCGCCCAGGGATTAGCATGGAACCCCATCGACTGATAAAAGCGCAGCCGTTTATGGGCGGTGGCCGTGGTTAGCGGATCGATTTCCAGAATGGTCAGCGGGGCGCGCGTCAGGATCTGCGCCAGCAGCTGTTTACCATAGCCGCGGGAGCGCAGCGTGTCGTCGATCGCCAGATGTTCGATATAACCGTAGCCGGCAAACTGCCAGCAGCCGCTGAGGCCGACAAAGACGCCTTCATCGAACCATGCTTCCAGCGCGTAGCGCGGGTGGCTCAGCGCCTGACGTTTGGCCTCGCTTTCGCGCTGCTCGTGCCACGGAAAGGCGCGCGCGTAAAGCGCGTCCAGCATGGCGAAATGGGGCGAGTCGGTAGAACGTACGCTTTCGCAGGTCAGCATCACACAATTCCTGGTAGCTAAAACAAAACTGCCCTCACGCGGAGGGCAGTTACCGGAGGCGTACGCGCTTATTCAGCCGCGGCCGCTTTTTGCGCCAGCTTATCCAGCAGCTTCTGATGAATACCGCCGAAGCCGCCGTTGCTCATCACCAGGATATGGTCGCCCGGGTGGGCGGTTTTGACCACCATCTCCGCCAGGGTATCGACGTCGGCGCTCCAGTGGGCCGGCTGGACGCAGGCTTCCGCCACTTCCGCCACCTGCCACGGAATATGCTGCGGCTGCAGGAGGAACACTTCATCGGCGCGGCCGAGAGACGGCGCCAGATCGTCCTTGCAGACGCCCATTTTCATGGTGTTAGAGCGCGGCTCCAGCACGGCGAGAATGCGCGCGGTACCGCCTACTTTACCGCGCAGCGCCTGCAGCGTGGCGAGGATTGCCGTCGGATGATGGGCGAAATCGTCATACACGGTGACGCCGTTGGCTTCGCCCCGCAGCTCCAGGCGACGGCGGGCGTTGATAAAGCTGCCCAGCGCGTTCGCGGCATCCGCCGGCAGCACGCCGACGTGACGCGCCGCGGCAATCGCCATCAGGCCGTTATGCATATTATGCTCGCCGACCAGCGCCCACTTCACTTCGCCGACCTTTTCGCCGTCGAGTAAGACTTCCCACTGCGAGGCGTCGGCGTTCAGTTTTTTCGCCTGCCAGTGGCCCTGCTCGCCCACCAGCTCCTGCTCGCTCCAGCAGCCCATCGCCATCACCTGCTTCAGGTTGATGTCGTTCTCCGGCAGGATAATTTTGCCTTTGCCCGGCACGATGCGCACCAGATGGTGGAACTGTTTCTGAATCGCCTTCAGGTCATCAAAGATGTCCGCGTGGTCGAACTCAAGGTTGTTGAGGATCAGCGTCCGCGGGCAGTAGTGAACAAACTTGGAGCGCTTGTCGAAGAAGGCGCAGTCATATTCGTCGGCTTCAATGACGAAGAACGGGCTGTCGCCCAGGCGCGCGGAGACGTCGAAATTGCCCGGAACGCCGCCAATCACGAACCCCGGTTTATAGCCGCAGGCTTCAAGGATCCAGGTTGCCATGCCGGCAGTGGTGGTTTTGCCGTGGGTCCCGGCGACGGCCAGCACCCAGCGATCGCGCAGCACGAAGTCGTGTAGCCACTGCGGGCCGGACATATAGGGAATATTATTTTCCAGCACCGCTTCAACGCACGGGTTGCCGCGAGTCATGGCGTTACCGATGATCACCAGGTCCGGCCGGGGCTCCAGCTGGCTGGGGTCATAGCCCTGAATTAAATCAATCCCCTGGTTTTCCAGCAGGGTGCTCATCGGCGGATAGACGTTAGCATCCGACCCCGTTACCTCATGACCGAGGGAGCGCGCCAGCATGGCCAGCCCCCCCATAAACGTGCCACAGATTCCTAAAATATGAATGCGCATTCGTCATTTCCTTTTCTTATCCGGGGCACATTTTACCCATATCCCGGGCCCTGGCGAAATGCATTTCAGGCGAATCTGTATTTTGCTGGCGCGATTCACCTGTGCGCACTTTTTTGATTCTTTGTTAAGATTGTTGCGTTCGTTTTACTCAACATAAAAATGCAGGGAACGAGTTATGAAAACGTTAGGTGAGTTTATTGTTGAAAAGCAGCACGAGTTCTCCCACGCCACCGGTGAGCTGACTGCTTTGTTGTCAGCAATAAAGTTGGGCGCCAAGATCATCCACCGCGATATCAACAAGGCCGGTCTGGTCGATATCCTGGGTGCCAGCGGTGCTGAAAACGTTCAGGGCGAGGTTCAGCAAAAACTCGATCTGTTCGCTAATGAAAAATTAAAAGCCGCACTGCGAGCACGCGATATTGTTGCCGGGATCGCCTCTGAAGAAGAAGATGAGATTGTCGTCTTCGAAGGGTGTGAACACGCCAAATACGTGGTGCTGATGGACCCTCTGGATGGCTCCTCTAACATCGACGTTAACGTCTCTGTCGGTACGATCTTCTCTATCTATCGCCGCGTGACGCCTGTCGGCACGCCGGTGACAGAAGAAGACTTCCTGCAGCCGGGCAACAAGCAGGTGGCCGCGGGCTATGTGGTCTACGGATCGTCGACGATGCTGGTGTATACCACCGGATGCGGCGTTCATGCCTTCACCTACGACCCGTCCCTTGGCGTTTTCTGTCTATGCCAGGAGCGCATGCGCTTCCCGGAGAAGGGCAATACCTACTCCATCAACGAAGGCAACTACATCAAATTCCCGCAGGGCGTGAAGAAGTACATTAAGTACTGTCAGGAAGAGGACAAAGCGACTCAACGTCCTTATACCTCACGCTATATCGGCTCGCTGGTGGCGGACTTCCACCGCAACCTGCTGAAAGGCGGCATCTATCTCTATCCGAGCACCGCCAGCCACCCGGAAGGCAAGCTGCGCCTGCTGTATGAATGCAACCCGATGGCCTTCCTCGCCGAACAGGCGGGCGGTAAGGCCAGCGACGGTAAAGAGCGTATTCTGGATATTATCCCGGAAAGCCTGCATCAGCGTCGCTCCTTCTTCGTCGGCAACAACCACATGGTAGAAGACGTCGAGAACTTTATTAAAGCGTTCCCGGACGCCTAAGCGCCCTGCCCGCTCCTCCCGCGCCTGCGGGAGGAGCATTTCTTAGCGACTCCCCGCCCCGCTCACCCGCGTCACCGCCGCATTCTGCCGATTTTCCCACAACACGGTCAGCCCACGCTGCAGCGCGATAAAGATAAACAGCAAAATGCCGATGGCGATTTTCGTCCACCATGAGCTGAGGGTGCCGTCGAAGTTGATGTAGGTCTGAATCAGCCCCTGGATCGCCACCCCGAACAGCGTTCCCAGCACGGTACCGACGCCACCGCTGAGCAGCGTACCGCCGATCACCACCGAGGCAATCGCATCCAGCTCGACGCCGACGCCCGCCAGCGCATAGCCCGCCTGGGTATAAATGGAAAAGACGATCCCGGCCAGCGTCGCCAGTCCGGTGGAGAGCATATAGATACGGATCGTGGCGCTGCGAGTCGAAATCCCCATCAGATTCGCCGACGTGGCGTTGCCGCCGATGGCATACACCTGGTTGCCAAAGCGGGTGCGATGGGCGACAAAAATACCGGCCACCACCACCAGCAGCATCAGCAGTCCCATGGCGCTGAGACGACCGCCGCCGGGAATGGTCCATGCCAGCCCGGACAGGGTGTCGTACACCGGATGGTTAATCGGAATCGACTCCTCTGACACCAGATAGCTCACGCCGCGCAGGAAGAACATGCCGGCGAGGGTGATGATAAAGGCCGGGATCTTCAGGGCGTCAATCAGCAGCCCCATAAACGCGCCGAAGGCGCAGCCCATCACCAGCACCAGCGGAAAGGCCACCAGCGGCGAGATTCCCCAAAAGCCAATCGCTTTGGCGAGGAAGACGCCGGTAAAGGCGATCACCGACCCCACCGACAGATCGATCCCGCCGGAGAGGATCACGAAGGTCATGCCCACGGCGATGATCCCGAGGAAGGCGTTATCCGTCAGGATATTGCAGATCACCCGCGTTGAGGCAAAACCGGGGAACTGGGTCAGGCAGTAGAGGTAGCCCAGCACAAACACCGCAAGGGTGATCATCAATGGTAAATTACGTTTTATCACGGCCGCGTACCCCTTTCAGTAAACCGATAAAGCGCGGCGACTGGACAATCAGTACGCACAGCACCACCACCGCTTTCACCACCTGGTTGAGCTCCGGCGGGAAGCCGGAGAGCAAAATCCCGGTGTTCATTCCCTGGATAATCAGCGCCCCCACCACCGAGAGCAGCAGGTTAAAGCGCCCGCCCATCAGCGAGGCGCCGCCGATGACCACCGCCAGAATGGCGTCCAGCTCAAGCCATAGCCCGGCGTTATTGGCATCCGCGCCGCGGATGTCCGCCGCCACGATGATCCCGGCGATCGCCGCGCAGACGCCGCTCAGGACATAGGCCAGCATCACCACGATGCGGGTATTGACGCCGGCGTTTTTCGCCGCGCGGATGTTGATCCCTACCGCCTCAATAAACATGCCCAGCGCCGTTTTACGGGTAAACAGCCAGAACAGCAGCAGCGTAGCGGCGGCGACGATCACCGGTGTCGGAAACAGCAGAAACGATCCGCTGCCGAGCCACGCCAGGGCCGGGGAATCAAAGGTGACGATCTGCCCGGCGGTGATCAACTGCGCCACCCCGCGCCCGGCCACCATCAGGATCAGCGTCGCCACAAAGGGCTGGATCTTAAGGACCGCCACGAGGATGCCGTTCCACAATCCGGCCAGCGCGCCCGCGGCCAGCGCGGCCAACAGCACCACCGGCAGGCTGTGCCCGGCGACGGTCATCGAGGCGGCCGTCGCGCCAGCAATCGCCATCACCGCCCCTACCGACAGGTCGATGCCGCCGGTGGCGATCACCAGCGTCATGCCAATCGCCAGCAGCGCCACCGGCGCGGCGCGGTTGAGAATATCGATCGGGCTGCCAAACAGGCGGCCATCCTGGAGCACCACCAGATAAAAATGGGGCGCCACCAGGCTGTCTACCAGCAGAACCAGCAGCAGGGCAATAATCTGCGGGGTGCCCTTCGGCCAGGTGAAGCGTCGCTTCTCCGGGCCGGTTTGCGAAAGAGATCGAGGCATCATGGGTTACTCCTTATGCCGCAATAGCGTTCATGATCGCCGGAACAGAGAGCTCGGCGAGCGGGATCTCCGCTACCTGTCGGCGATCGCGCAGGATAATGACCCGATCGGCGTAACCCACCAGCTCCTCCAGTTCAGAAGAGATAACCAGCAGCGCCAGGCCATCGGCGCAGAGGGTTTCAATCAGGCGAATAATTTCCGCATGGGCGCCGACGTCGATGCCGCGGGTCGGCTCATCGAGGATCAGGAACTGCGGTTTGGTCAGCAGCCAGCGGGAGAGCAGCACCTTCTGCTGGTTGCCGCCGGAGAGAAACTCGATCGGCTGCTCGGCGCTCGGGGTACGGATCCCCAGCTGGCGAATAAAGCGCTCGGCGATCTCATTCTGCTCCCGGCGGGGGATCGGCCGCAGCCAGCCGCGCTGCGCCTGCAGGGCCAGAACGATATTTTCCCGCACCGAGGCAGCGGCGATAATGCCGTCGGTTTTGCGATCCTCCGGACAGAAGCCGATCCCGAGGCAGGACGCCTGATGCGGGGAGCGCAAGGTCTGCGGTTTGCCTTTGATCCACGCCTTCCCGCTGTCCGCCGTTTTAATGCCGAAGATCACTTCGGCGGTTTCCGTGCGTCCGGAACCCAGCAGGCCGGCGAGGCCTACAATTTCACCCGGGCGGACCTGCAGGTCGAACGGGGCGATGGTTCCTTTTTTACCGTAGCCTTCAAACGCCGCTACCGGTTTATCGCTCAGCAGGGTACGGCCCGCCCGCTGCAGGGCATTGTGGTCCAGTTCGCGACCCAGCATCATTTTCACCAGCTCAATCTGCGGCAGTTCTCGGGTCTCACGGCAGCCGACGAAGCTGCCGTTGCGCAGCACGGTGATGCGGTCGCTGACCGCATAGACCTGGTCGAGAAAATGGGTGACGAAGATCAGGCTGACGCCGTTATCCCTGAGCTGGCGCATCAGGGTGAACAGCATCTCCACCTCCTGGGTATCGAGGCTGGCGGTGGGCTCGTCGAGGATCAGCACCTTGGCCGACAGGTCGATGGCCCGACAGATAGCGACGATCTGCTGCATCGCCACCGAAAAGCGGTTCAGCGGCTCGCGCACGTCGAGGGAAAAGCCGTAGGAGGCCATCAGCGCCGTCGCCCTGGCCTCCATCTCTTTACGTCGCAGCAGACCAAACCGCCGCGGCTCACGGCCGATGAACAGGTTATCCGCCACCGACATATTAGGCAGCAGGTTCACTTCCTGGTAGACGGTGCCGATCCCCAGCTGCTGGGCATGGGCGGTATTTTTGGGCGTAATAGCCTGGCCTTCCAGCCAGATAGTGCCGCGATCTGCATGGTAAACGCCGGTCAGCGCTTTGATCAGCGTCGATTTTCCGGCGCCGTTTTCGCCCAACAGGGCCATGATTTCGCCGCGCCGCAGGCTAAAGTTGACGTTATCCAGCGCCTTAACGCCGGGGAAGAATTTACTAAGTCCTTCGGTGCGAAGGATCTCCTGGTGTGCCTCGGCGCTCATAATCGATGTCACCTTCAAATGATGTCAGGTTACCCCGGGTCGCGCTGGGCTTCCCGGGGTTTCTGGAACGCTGCTTTTTACCCTCTCCCACCGGGGAGAGGGATGGAATGAGGGCCTCCCCACTCAGTAGCCCATATTTTTCTTCTTCTCTAACTCTTCTTTCGCCGTATCCGGCAGATACAGCGTCGATTTGGTAATGGTCAGCTTCTCCGGCAGGGTGCCGTCTTTTTTGTATTTCTCCAGCGCATCAAACGCCGGGCCGGCCATATTTGGCGTCAGCTCGACGCTGGCGTTGGCTTCACCAGCGATCATCGCTTTATAGATATCCGGCACGCCGTCGATGGAGCCGGTCAGAATATCTTTGCCCGGCTTCAGACCAGCTTCTTTAATGGCCTGGATGGCGCCGATGGCCATATCGTCGTTATGAGCGAACACCATGCAGATGTTTTTGCCGTTATTCTCAGCTTTGATAAAGCTCTCCATGACCTCTTTCCCTTTACTGCGGGTGAAGTCGCCGGACTGGGAGCGGATAATTTTGATATTCGACGCTTTGGCAATCGCGTCGGCGAAGCCTTTCTTACGATCGATGGCCACGCTGGCCCCAACGGTGCCCTGCAGTTCAACGACGTTACACGGCTTACCGTCGACGGTTTTCACCAGCCAGTCGCCAATCAGCTGGCCTTCCAGCACGTTGTTGGCGGTCACGGTGGTCATGTAGAGATCTTTATCTTTAACATCAATGGAACGGTCGAGGAGGAAAACCGGGATCTTGGCCTCTTTCGCCTCTTTCAGCACCGGTTCCCAGCCGGTGGCCACCACCGGCGCAATGAAGATCGCGTCGACCCCTTGAGCAATAAAGGAACGCACTGCTTTGATCTGGTTTTCCTGTTTTTGCTGACCATCAGCGATCTTCAGGGTGATACCGCGCTTGGCGGCCTCCTCTTTCGCGACGCTGGTTTCCGCCGCACGCCAGCCGGATTCAGAACCGACCTGCGAAAAACCTACGGTTAGCGGGGCAGCTATCGCCATAGACGACATAGCTGCGGAAACTGCTGTGACAAGAAGTAAGCGCTTCCACATAAGGGTATCCTCGTAGGGTTATTGTTGGTTAAAGTCTCACCTGCGGACAAACTATAGACAATCGGTGATGTAACTGAATGCGTTACATCACACTTCAAAAAAGTAAATGAGATGTTAATGTCGGCCCTACTGCCCAGCGGAGAGCCGATAAGGCTTCACAGGGAGCGCGGCTGTTGCGGTTTATGACGTTTTTTTAAGCAGTATGATAAATCAATCACATGCAATGAAAACGGTTACATAAATTTATTCATGATGTGGCTATGTTTATGGATTTTCATGTCATTATTACGCGAAAAATTCGGAGCACTCTGCGGCGATATCGGGAAAAAGAAGCGAAGACTTTCGATGTGAGTTGGCTATAATACCGAGCACTTGTTTGCCATACATTTTAAAGGAAACAGACATGAGCTTACTCAACGTACCTGCGGGCAAAGATCTGCCGGAAGACATCTACGTCGTGATCGAAATCCCGGCGAACGCAGATCCTATCAAATACGAAGTCGACAAAGAGAGCGGTGCACTGTTCGTTGACCGTTTCATGTCCACGGCAATGTTCTATCCGTGCAACTACGGCTACATCAACCACACCCTGTCCCTGGACGGCGACCCGGTTGACGTGCTGGTCCCGACTCCGTACCCGCTGCAGCCGGGCTCCGTGATCCGCTGCCGTCCGGTTGGCGTTCTGAAGATGACCGACGAATCTGGTGAAGATGCGAAACTGGTTGCCGTACCGCACACCAAGCTGAGCAAAGAATACGATCACATCAACGATGTGAACGACCTGCCGGAACTGCTGAAAGCCCAGATCACTCATTTCTTTGAGCACTACAAAGATCTGGAAAAAGGCAAGTGGGTTAAAGTCGACGGTTGGGACAACGCGGAAGCGGCGAAAGCCGAAATCGTTGCCTCTTTCGAGCGCGCTAAGCAGAAGTAATTCTGTCTCAGGCAGGGTCATCCCCTGCCTGATTGCGGCACGGATAGCCGCGATAACACCATGGAGGGTGTCCCGTGAAAAGCGTTCGCTATTTCACCCTTAACTTTTCTGGCTTCACGACCGCCGCCTGTGAAAAACAGGGGTATCTGCGTCTTATCGCCGGCGACCATGTCTTTTATACGGATAAACGCTATTTTAACGACCCCTCGCTTTTTGACCGCCTGACGATCAATCAGCCTCTGCATCCTGGCGCCCGTAGCTATTGCTCGCGCTGACGATGCTGGCTTCCGTGAAGTGGATGGCGAAGGATTATCTTCCGCTCTGGTAAGAAGGTGGGCGCAGGAAAAAACAACGCCACCCGAAGGTGGCGCTGTCGTGGTTAATACTGGTCGCGATCCAACCAGTTGCCGTTCGCTATCAACGTACAACCCTCAACGGAACGTTGATAGACATACATCCATGCGCTGCCGTAAGGCGTCTGAATCAGGTGGCGCGCATACTCGCCCCCCTTGGTGCGCAGCGCATCCAGTTCGGCCAGCGTCGATGCATCAATACGATAAACTTCACCATGTACTGTGCCTTCGCCGGGCACCGCGCCTGGATAGTGGCCCAGGCTGTACAGCTGATAATCGTCGACACTATGAGCGCCCAGCCACTGGGCGTTGGTCATCCAGTGGCTGTTGCCTTGTTTGCGTCGTAAACTGCCGTAAACAAATATTCGCATTGCTAAAACTCAAACTGATAGAGCAAATCGAGCGCCTGGTCGATGCCAGACACCGCTTCCACATATAGCTTAGGCATCAGGCGATAACGTAAAGTCAGCGTCGCCAGGGAATCGAAGATACCGACCCCGTATTTTACCTGTAGACCCGGCAGTACATAGCCGCTGACCACCACCTGGGAAGAATCGCCTACCCCTTCGGTGTCCAACGCCAAGTTGCTTACGCCAAACGTCTCGCCGATTTTACCCACAACCTGACCACTTTGTGCAACCCCCATACCAATAAGCATTGAGGTCATCGCGGCGCTATCGCTCTGACCACTACTCAAACCCTGGCCGCGCAGCAGATAAGACAGCGCTTCCTGCTGGGACATAACCGGATCAGAGAAGATCTCCGCTTTCGGCTGATCGGCGGAGCCGGTGACGCGAACGCCGGCGATCACATCGTCTTCGGTGGCATCCGGGTTACGAATCGCTTCGATATTCAGCAACGGCTGATCCGGCGGACCGGAGAACAGCAGCTCCCCTTTGCGGACAATCAAGTCCTGACCATAGGCGTGGAAACGGCCGTCCGGAATATTAATCTGCCCGTTGAGGCCCAGCCCCTGCTTGTCCTGCGCCACTTTCAAATCACCGGTCAGACGCGCTTTCAGGCCGAAGGCTTCCAGACGAACGTTGTTGCCGACGTGAATGGTCAGGTTGCTGTTGATCGGAATGCTGGCGCTCTGCTGCTTAATCGGCTTGAGGTTTTTATCCAGCATCACTTCATCAGAGGAGACGCCGACCGCGCTCTCCGGCACCTCGTTGACCACGATCCGCGCCCAGGGCACATCCACTTTGCCGTCGAGATTGAACAGGCTTGGCGTGGCGGTAAACACCACATCCGGCGATACATCGAGACGCACCATCGGCGGCACCGTGATCCGCACCCGGCTGCCTTTCGCCGCAATTTGCGCCCGCCAGTTATCGATCTGCGTCCAGTCGGCGTTACCGCTGAGGGCGATTTGCCCCTGGCGGGTGTTCACCGTCCCCTGCAGGGTCGAGCGCGTGCCGTTGAAGTTCATCGCCAGCTGGCTCGGCTGCATATCAAACGGCATAAAGTTGCCGTCGATATCCACCCCGCTCAGCTGCATCTGGCCGAACAGCTGCGGACTTTTCACATTGCCGCCCAGACGCAGACGGGCGTTGAGCCTTCCCTCTGCCTTTTCACCACGAGCGAAAATCGGGTTGATCATCGCCAGCGAGAAGTTGCTGATATTGACGTTGCCGCCGAGGTTACGCCGCCCCTGCGGGTCGGTGACCTGCACCTGCCCATCCAGTTGACCATTGTTGGTCAGGCGGATAAGCCAGCCCAGCTCGGCGCGATTGTTGTGCAGGTCGGCGCTGAGGTTAAGCGTATCGAACGCCACCGGCAACGGCGCGTCGTTGACGACCTGGGTCACCTTGACGTTGCGCCCGCTGAGGGTCACTTTGCCCTGCGGCAGTCCCTCTTTGGTGGTGTCCCAGCTCACATCGGCATTACCAGTAAACACGCCGCTGGCCTGGGTCGCCTCCGGCATAAACGGCTTGAGCATCGCCAGATCGAAGCGGTTGAGATTCACCCGCGCCCGTCCGCTGGCGCCCGCGTCAATGGTTTCAGGCACGCAGAGCTCGGCGTTCGGGTTGGTCCAGCAGTGTGGCCCGATGCTGATTTTCTGCTCCAGATTGCGATAGTCCAGCGCAATGCTGCGCGTCAGCGCTACCGGCCCCACCGGCGTCTGGAAGCGGGTATCGCTCAGCGAGCCCTTCCAGCGTTCGGCCTGACGATCGAAGCTACCTGCCAGCGCCAGCTGGCCGGAAACCGGATCGCCCTGCACGCGTAGCCGCAGCTCATGCTGTTTCTCTGTACCTTTGGCATTGAGCTGCACCAGGCTGATATTGACCCCCGGCTGGCTGATGCGATCCACCCGCACGTCCAGGTTACCGCCAATCTGATCGGTGGATTTCACATCCCCTTTGACGTTGACCTGGGCGATGGTCAGCTCCTGCCAGCGCAGCGCCCGGGCGGTGATGTCGGCCAGCAGCTGCGGCGCATCGACAGTGCCGCGCACTTTTACCAAGCCCTTCGCCGTCCCGCCGAGCCCCGGCAGCGCATTATCCAGGTGCGGCGCATCGATGGTGGCGTCGAGATTAAGATCCTTCACCCCCAGCTCGCCTTTGATATCAGCGCTGTTCGGGCCTAACGCCAGATGCAGTCCCGGGATTTTCCACTGCAGATAGCTGTTACCCTGCAGCGAGCCCGCCACATCCACTTTGTTCTGCTTCACGTTGCCGGTAATTTTCAGCTCCGGCACCGACATCTGCCAGCTGCCGCCGTACAGGCTGCCCTGGGTCTTGATCCGGCCGTTAAGCTTTGACGGCCAGTCCGGCACCTCTTTGGCGGTGTTGATGCCGTCGAGGGTCAGCTCGCCGCGCCAGCTGATCGCCTGCTGCCAGTCGAGCAGCGCCTTCAGCTCGGTTTTCCCTTCCAGGGCGTTGACCGTCAGCTTGTCGAGATTGATCTGCCGTTCATTGCCTTTGGCGTTGAGGGCGATTTTCGCCGGCGGCAGCGATTGACCTTTCACCGCGGTGGAGAAGGCCAGCGCATAGTCGGTCATTTTGCCGCTGAACTTCAACTGGACATCGTCGGCCTGGAACTGCTTCTCGCCGCTGAACGGCCAGGCGAGCTGCTTACTCTTCAGCTCCATATTGAGCGGCAGCCCGGCCTCCGCCAGCTGCGCATCCGCGCGCAGCGTGGCCGCGACCGGCCCGCTTAAGTCCACTCCGACTTTGAGCGTTTTACGCACTTCGCCGCCCACCTTCAGCTGCACCTTCTCCCCTTTCATCGGGTCGACGTTCAGGGTTCCGGCGAGGGTAATGTCCACCGGCCAGTTATCCTGCAGCTGCGCGCTGCCCGAGGCGCTGACCTTGCCCTGATCGGAGTCGATATCAAGGGCGTCGAGCTTCATCTGGCCGTCGATACTGCTGACTTTCAGCAGCAGGTTATACACGGTGATATCGGTATCGCCGGTCAGGCGCAGCTGCTCGCCGCGGAACGCCTGAATATTGAGGTTCAGCGGCAGATGGACATCGGTCATCGCCGGCAGCACCGGCTGCGAGAAGAGGTCGGTCATCGTCTCGCCGAGCGGTTTTTCCTGCGGCTGCGGGTTGTCAATTTTCGGCTCAACCACCTGCTCCTGCGCCACTTTCGCCACCTTAGGCAGGGCGATCAGCAGCCCCTGCAGCGAGGTCGGCGTTAGGGTCAGATTTTTCTCCTGCCAGTTCAGGCCGGTGGAAAAGTCGCGTACGGAGACCGCGGTATCATCGATTTTGACGTTGACGTTATGCAGCGCGACGCGGCTGAGGGTGATCGGATAAGGAGTGGAGAGATTCAGCGGCCCGCTGTCCTCTTCCTCGACCGGCGCTGAGGGCGGCATCTTCTTGGTATCGACGGCGACATAAATATCGCGCAGCGCGATGTCGTTTACGCACAGGCTGCTGTCCCACAGGCAGCGCAACCTGACGCTGAGGTGAAACTGACCGGCGGTGACCGCCACCCCGGGCTGTTCGTAGCGAACATTATCGAGGGTTAAATCACGCCAGCCACCGGTCACTTTGCCGATTTCCAGCCCCGGTACCCAGCGATCCGCCGCCTTGAACACCAGATGCAAGCCGGTGGTGGTCCCCACCAGGAACCCGACGGTGCCCAGCAGGAGCACCAACACGATTAAGACGCCGAGGCTTATCTTCTTCCATAAACTCATAATTCAGGCCCCAGACCGATGTAAAACTGTAAACCATGCTCTTCTTTGTCGCCGATCGGCCGGGCGATATCCAGCTTGATCGGCCCCACCGGCGACTGCCAGCGCACGCCCACCCCGGCGCCGGTTTTGAAATCGCTCTCGCGAATATCGCTGACCGCTTCGCCGCTATCTACAAACACGGCGCCCCACCATTTACCACTGACGTTGTACTGATACTCCAGCGAGCCAGTCGCCAGCTTCGAGGCCCCGATCAGCTTGCCGTCATCGTCCTTCGGCGAGATAGATTTGTATTTATAGCCGCGAATACTGCGATCGCCCCCGGCGAAAAAACGCAGATCCGGCGGCACCTTGTCAAAGTTGTCCGCTTCGATCCAGCCAAGGTTGCCGCGCACCACAAAGCGGTGGCGGTCATAGAGGGTACGGATCCAGACGTCCTGGGCCTGCATCACGATGAAGTTGATGTCCGAGCCCCACATGGTGTTGGAGTAGTCCACCGAGTAGCGCTGGGAATCGCCCCAGGTAGGCATCAGGCCGCCGCGGGAGCGAGTGCGGTTCACCGAGACCCCAGGATAAATCAGCATGGTGGTGTTGGTGACGTTCGCCTGGGTAAAGTGATCCAGGCTCCAGCGCAGGTTAATCGCTCGCTGCCAGCCGCTCGACATCTCCCAGAAACGCGAGACCCCCAGGGTGGTAGAGTCGGCCTGGGTATCATTGAGGTCGGTACGCTTAAAACCGCCCTGCATCAGATAATACTGTTCAAGGGGGCTCTTCAGCAGTGGGACTTTATAGGTAAAGTCGAACTGCTGCTCCGGGGCGGAGAGGCTGACGCTGGAGGTCAGGCTGTGGCCATACGAGTTTACCCATGGTTTTTTCCACGTGGCTTTCACCCGCGGACCGACGTCTGTGGAATAGCCGACCCCAGTTTCCACGGTGTTCTCTTTGCGAGGCGAGACAACGCCCTGCAGAGGCAGCACCTTGGTTTTCCGCGACTTAGCAAAATCAGGCGCCACCACCACCGAACTGAACCAGCCGGTCGCCGCCAGGCGGCGGTTTAGCTCGGCCAGGTCCTGCGAGGTGTAGTAGTCGCCCTCTTTAAACGGCACGAGGTTTTGCAGGTATTCATCGCGGATTTGCGAGCCAGAGAAAGTGACGTGGCCAAAGCGATAGCGTTCGCCGCTGTCGTAATCGATATCCCAGAACGCCTGATGACGGTCGAGGGAGACCCCGAGCTGGCTCTTAAGAAACTCGCTGTCAAAGTAGCCTTTGCGCAGGGCGACGCGGGTCAGCGAGCTCTTGAAGCCGTCGTAATCGCCGTGGTTGAGCACCGTCCCGATGGCCGGGCGCGTTTTCAGCAGCGCCAGGTAGTCGCTATCGGTGCGGGCGCCGCCGCGCAGAATCACCTCGGTTCCGCCAATGCGCACCGGTTCTCCCGGGGTCACTTTGGCGATCAGCACCTGACGTCCCCTTTTCGGCGGCGGACGCAAATCAAATTCAATCGTCGGCTCGTAATAACCCAGCGCTTTCAGACCTTCGCGAATGGCGTCATCGACGCGCGCGCGAAAGCGACGATCCGGCGTGACTTCATCGCTCTGGATGGTGGAAAGCTGGGCGCGAACGTTTTTCTCCAGCTCCCCGGATAATCCCTCAACCTGCAAACGCACATTCGCTGCGCTGGCGACCCCGCTGACCAGCAAAAGGCTGGTGACACATAACTGGCGGATTTTTAGCACATTTTCTCCTGAATATCCCTGTTTCCTCTACAGGAAACACTGGCGCCGCTCCACGGCTTAACAAAACCCTAACAACATAGGGTTGAAAAAGTGGCAATAACCCAAATAATTCTTATGTATTAATCTAGACGTATTACGCGTATTTATTGTGTTAAAAGACACGCTTCGTTACAACCTTAACGACGATTTCTGTATTGAGAGGCCAACCGTGAGTCTATTTGATAAAACGCATCTTGTCGCCCAGGCGGATGCGCTGCCTGGACGCAATACCCCCATGCCAGTGGCGACGCTCCACGCAGTTAACGGCCACTCGATGACCAACGTCCCGGCGGGGATGGAAGTGGCGCTGTTCGCCATGGGCTGCTTCTGGGGAGTTGAGCGCCTGTTCTGGCAATTGCCGGGGGTTTACAGCACCGCCGCAGGTTACACTGGCGGCTATACGCCCAATCCGACCTATCGCGAAGTATGCAGCGGCCAGACAGGTCACGCGGAAGCGGTACGCGTGGTTTATGATCCGCAGGTGATTAGCTATGAGCAGTTATTGCAGGTGTTCTGGGAAAATCACGACCCGGCGCAGGGTATGCGGCAGGGTAACGACCACGGCACCCAGTACCGCTCGGCGATTTACCCGCTGACCCCGGAACAGACGGAGGCGGCAAAGGCCAGCCTCGCGCGCTTCCAGGCGGCGATGAACGACGCGCACGATACCCGTCACATCACCACCGAGATCGCCACCGCCAAACCGTTCTACTATGCCGAGGACGATCACCAGCAGTATCTGTATAAAAACCCGCACGGCTATTGCGGCATCGGCGGCATTGGCGTCTGCCTGCCGCCTCAGGCGTAATTCTGATTTCCGCCTCAACAGCGAGGCGGTCAATGAACGCTCTGGCGGCTTTACATTCCCTTACGCTATACTAGCCAGTGTGACAGCCGGTCCAGCGCCTTCGGACCGGTTTTTTATGTATTCCACATTTGAGTTATCAACTTCCCTTCCGAGGATCTGGCCTCAACGGTCAGAAAAGATATGTTAAACAGTATTTTAGTAATACTCTGTCTGATAGCCGTCAGTGCGTTTTTTTCGATATCGGAAATTTCACTGGCTGCCTCACGTAAAATCAAACTGAAACTGCTGGCCGATGAAGGCAACGTCAACGCACAGCGGGTGCTGAAGATGCAGGAGAACCCGGGCACCTTCTTTACCGTCGTGCAGATTGGCCTCAACGCCGTCGCCATTCTTGGCGGTATTGTGGGCGACGCGGCTTTCTCACCGGCGTTTCATAGCCTGCTCAGCGGGTATTTGTCACCGGAGCTCTCCGAGCAGCTGAGCTTCATCATCTCTTTTACCCTGGTCACCAGCTTGTTCATCCTGTTTGCTGACCTGACTCCGAAACGCATCGGTATGATTGCGCCCGAAACAGTGGCCCTGCGCATCATCAACCCGATGCGCTTCTGCCTGTTAGTCTTCCGCCCGCTGGTGTGGTTGTTTAACGGCATGGCCAACATGATCTTCCGCATCTTCAAACTGCCGATGGTGCGGAAAGACGATATCACTTCCGATGATATCTATGCCGTGGTCGAGGCCGGCGCGCTGGCCGGGGTGCTGCGCAAGCAGGAGCATGAGCTAATTGAGAACGTGTTCGAGCTGGAGTCCCGCACCGTTCCTTCCTCCATGACCCCGCGTGAAAGCGTCATTTGGTTTGATTTGCACGAAGACGAGCAGAGCCTGAAGAATAAAGTGGCCGAACATCCGCACTCGAAGTTCCTCGTCTGTAATGAAGATATCGACCACATTATCGGTTACGTCGATTCAAAAGATCTGCTGAACCGCGTGCTGGCGAACCAGAGCCTGGTGCTGACCAGCGGCGTACAGATCCGCAACACGTTGATCGTGCCGGACACCCTGACCCTGTCGGAAGCGCTGGAAAGCTTCAAAACCGCCGGGGAAGACTTCGCGGTGATCATGAATGAATACGCGCTGGTGGTCGGGATCATCACTCTCAACGACGTGATGACCACCCTGATGGGCGACCTCGTCGGCCAGGGGCTGGAAGAGCAGATCGTCGCCCGCGATGAAAACTCGTGGCTGATCGATGGCGGTACGCCGATTGATGACGTGATGCGCGTGCTGGATATCGACGAGTTCCCGCAGTCCGGGAATTACGAGACCATCGGCGGCTTTATGATGTTTATGCTGCGTAAAATCCCCAAACGCACCGACGCGGTGAAGTTCTCCGGCTATAAGTTTGAGGTCGTGGATATCGATAACTACCGTATCGACCAGCTGCTGGTGACCCGCATCGATAACAAGCCAACGGTTCTGGTGCCGAAGCAGGCGGAAACGGCGGAAAGCCAGAACGCCTGAGCGTAATCTTTTCTCTCTCCTAAGGGCGGATGACCATCCGCCCTTTTTTTATGGCTCGAATGTGAAGCGGCTCACGCCCCTCTGCCGATAGCAGATTACTCCTGCTCGATAGCGAAACGTTCATGACTCCCCGACGCGCAAAAAGGTAACGTTGCTCGCATCAACACGATCATATTCCTGAATAAAGGAAGCGAGGGTTACCATGATAACGTCAAATAAAAATTACTTTATCAGCTGTCTGTTTTTCCTGTTCTTCTTTATAGGTTGGGGATGCTGCTACCCTTATTTATCCCTGTGGTTGACGGAAACCATCGGTATTAACTACACAGACGTCGGCCTGGTTTATTCTTTCACCGCCATTGTCGCCGTCTGCGTTCAGCCATTATTCGGCTTCATCTCCGATAAACTGGTGTATCGTAAGAATCTGATGTGGATGCTGGCGATTATTATCACGTTATTCGCCCCTTACTGGATTTATGTCTTTGCTCCCCTGTTAAAAATAAATGTGTTCCTCGGCGCGCTGGCTGGCGGCCTTTATATTGGCATGGCCTACGGCGCCGGCTGCGGGATTTGCGAAGCCTACATTGATAAAGTCAGCCGCGCCTCCGGCTTCGAATTTGGTCGGGCGCGGATGTTCGGTGGCATCGGCGCTGCGATCGGTACCTTTGCGGCAGGAAAACTCTACGGCATTGATCAGAATATGATTTTCTGGTTGGCCAGCGGCGCAGGCGTCTGCCTGCTGGTCATTGTCTGGAAAATGCAGATCAGCGCCCACCCGCAGCAGGGATTGCTGTCTGGCAAAGCCTCGCCGGTTACCCTCCGCGATGCCGTCTCGCTGTTAAAAATTAAAAAATTCTGGTTCTTCGCCCTCTATGTCATTGGCGTCGGGGCGGTCTATGAAACCTATGACCAGCAGTTCGCTATCTACTACAGCCATTTTTTTGAGAGTAAAGCCCGGGGTGCAGAAGTCTTCGGTTATTTAACCACGGGTCAGATTTTCCTTGATGCCATCGTGATGTTCTTTGCGCCATGGTTTGTGAATAAAATCGGCCCGAAAAATGCGCTGTTATACTGCGGGCTGATTATGAGCTTGCGTATTATCGGCTCCGCGTGGGCTATTGGCCCCGTCTCCATCAGTCTGATTAAACTCCTCCACGGTTTTGAAAGCTCGGTGCTACTTGTCGCGGCGTTAAAATATATTACGGCTAACTTTAATCCTCTGCTGTCAGCGACCGTTTACTTAATTGGCTTCCAATTTTCGAAAAGCTTTAGCTCTATTTTTCTCTCGACCGGTATCGGCCATATGTACCAGAGCATGGGCTTTACCAGTAGCTATATCGTACTCGGCGGTATCGCTCTGTGCTTCACGCTTATTTCTTTTATTACGCTGGATAAAGCGCGTGTCTTCTCTTCACAACCGGTGCCCGCGAATTAATGTCAGGAGGTAGTGTGTATGTCTCATTTATTTTATGGCGTGGCGTATTACGATGAATATATGCCGGAAGATCGGCTGGCTAAGGATATCGCCTTAATGCGCGAAACCGGCATTAACGTGGTGCGTATTGCCGAGTCCACCTGGAGTACGCTGGAGCCTGAAGAGGGCCAGTATAATTTCTACCATATCGACCGGGTGCTGGAGGCGATGCATGAGGCCGGCATTGCGGTCATCGTCGGGACGCCCACCTACGCGGTCCCGGCCTGGCTGGCGGCGAAACATCCCGATATTCTGGTCACCACCGTCGCGGGGCAGCAAAAATATGGTCCGCGGCAGATCATGGATATCGTCAACCCGACCTTTCGCCGCTATGCCGAAAAAATTATCCGCACGCTGATGGCCCATGTGCAACACCATCCGGCGATTATCGGCTGGCAACTGGATAACGAAACCAAGCATTACGACAATATTGGCCGCTATATGCAGGAGGGCTTCGTGCGCAGCCTGCAGGAGAAATATCCTGACCTCCGGCAGCTGAATCACGATTTCGGCCTGGATTACTGGAGCAACCGCATTGACCGCTGGCAGGATTTTCCGCCGGTGGAAAACACCATCAACGCCAGCCTCGCCTGCGCCTTCTCCCGCTATCAGCGTCAGCAGGTCACCGAGTATCTGGCCTGGCAGGCGGCCATCGTTCGGGAATACGCCCAGCCGCACCAGTTCGTCACCCACAACTTCGATTTCGAATGGCGCGGTTACTCTTACGGCGTGCAGCCGCGGGTCGACCATTTTGCGGCGGCGCAGGCGCTGGATATCGCCGGCGTCGATATCTATCACCCGAGTCAGGCACACCTGACCGGACGGGAAATCGCCTTTGGCGGCGCTATCTCCCGCTCGCTTAAGCCGGGCCAGAACTACTTCGTGCTGGAAACCCAGGCTCAGGGCTTCGCCCAGTGGACCCCCTTCCCGGGCCAGCTACGCCTGCAGGCATTCAGCCATATCGCCTCCGGCGCCGCCATGGTCTCCTACTGGCACTGGCATTCGATTCATAACGCCTTTGAAACCTACTGGAAGGGGCTGCTCAGCCACGACTTCTCGCGCAATCCAACCTGGCAGGAAGCCACCACTATCGGCGCCGATTTCGCTCGCCTGTCGCCGCAGCTGGCGGAGCTGAAGGCCGAAAATGACGTCGCGTTGCTCATAAGCAATGAGGCAATGGACGCCCTCAATCACTTCCGTCCCGGCGATGCCGAGGGCAACATTTATAACGATATCTTCCGCCGCTTCCACGATGCGCTTTATGACCACAATATCAGCCTCGACATCATCCACGATGTGAACGAGGAAACTTCGCGCTACCGGGTGCTGATCGTTCCTGGTCTGTACGCCGCCGATGATGGCCAGCTAACACGGATTAACGACTATATCGCCCAGGGCGGCAGAGCGCTGATCGGCTTTAAATCAGGCTTTAGCGATGAAAACGTCAAGGTGCGCAGCAGCGCGCAGCCGGGGATTTTGCGCCAGAGCTGCGGCGTCAGCTACAGCCAGTTCACCCTGCCGGAAGGGACAACAGTACGCTCTTGCTGCGCAGAGATTGATTGCCGCAATGACAATCAGGCTGAGCTGTGGATGGAATTACTGACGCCCGATGACGGGACCCGCACCCTGCTGCGCTATCAGCACCCGGCATGGGGCGAATACGCCGCCGCAACGGAGGCGGATTACGGTCAGGGTCGCGCCCTGTACGTTGGCTTTCTGCCGCAGAAGGGCCTGATTAGCCAGCTGTTTGATGTCCTGACGGCGGATCTCACGCTGAACTCGCGAACTTCCGCCTATCGCTATCCGTTAGTAGTTAAAAAGATGCGTAACCGCGCCGGAAATAATATCCACTTCCTGTTCAATTACTCCGGCGAGGCGATGGATGTTGTCAGCGAGACCCTGGGTACCGCGCTGCTGAGCGGGGAGACAGTATACGTCGGCCAGCCGTTGCGCCTCAGGGCCTGGGAATTTACTATCATCGAAAGCTAACGACGCGGCGGCGCTCAGGTGGAAGAGAGAATGGAACTGGATATCAATGAGCTACTCAATTTCTCGCCATTGATGAAGACCTTTACCTTCAATGCCTGGGTCGTCGCAGGCTTCACGCCGATTACCCGCGGCTCCACGCTGGACTACTACATTAATCGCCCGCAGGGGATGAAAGGTTACATCATTAATCTGACCCTGCGCGGCCAGGCGCGGGCGAAAGCGGGCGATGGCTTCCTGCTGTGCCGGGAAAACGATCTGTTGCTGTTTCCTCCCGGCGTGCCCCATCATTACGGCAGGGACGAACACAGCGAGTACTGGGACCATCTGTGGATCTACTTTATCCCCCGCCCCTACTGGATAGACTGGCTGAAGTGGGACCAAACCACCCACGGTATCGGCAAAACAACCATTAACGATCCCGACCAGCTCCAGCAACTGCGCGATCTGTTCTACGAAGTGATACGCCACCACTCTGCGTCCGTACCGCTGTCAGAAGCGCTGGCAATGAACGCGCTGGAGAGATTAATTCTCCGCTGTTTTCAGCAGCAGCCCATTAGCAACCGCCATGCCCACGACCCACGGATTAACGCCATCTGCGACTATCTTAACGCCCATATTGCACAGGAGGTAAAAATCGAGACTCTGGCGGCGATGGTGTTTATCTCCCCTTCACGTCTGGCGCACCTTTTCAAAAATGAACTGGGGCAAACGGTCTATGCGTGGCGGGAAACGCAGCGCATCAACCGCGCCAGGTGGCTTATTCAGAGCACTTCGCTCCCACTTAACAAAATTGCTTTATCGGTGGGCTACAGCGATCCGGTCTATTTCACTCGCTTGTTTCGTAAACATAACGGCATCCCGCCGGGTGAATATCGCAAACGCTATGCGGAAATGAAGGGCTAAAAACATCAACGGCTCCCATCGGGAGCCGTCTTTTACCTACTACGTACTGCTACGTGCCAGGCTATGCCATCTCAGTTTGCAGACGCAACACCTGACGATTGACTTCGGACATCACTGACAGATGCAGCTTGTCCTTGACCTTCGGGATAAGGATTTTGCCCTTATCAAATTCAAATGCGCCAACGTCCTTGATGTACAACCGTCCACGAAACAGGATCTTCACGTACTTCGCCACTTGCAGCGGATTGTAGCGTTGGAAAATTTTCATTCTTCTCTCCTGCCAGGGTTACGCTCTTGTGGTGCCACAGTTAGCCCACGTCTTGGGAGCGCAAATTTTAATGCCCTAAAACTATAGTCCAGAATCTCAGAGGGACCCAGTATGTATAAGTTTATTTACCCTTTGATGACAATAATTCAGAATTTTCGTTTCAGACATACGATGAAGTAAGTATAAGTCGCCGTTTTACGACTAATTTGTGCGTCAACACGCAAACTGGCATCCTCATTGCGGGTAATCACCGTCAATCGCACTTATGATTAAACGAGACCAAGTGGTCGGATCACCTGCATAAAAATGATTAAGGATTGCGCATGACCCTACGTAGCATACTGGCCGCCTCGTTACTGCTTCTCCCGCTGCTGGCCACAGCGCATAACTTCGTCGACGGCCAGCGCGTGGCGCCCGTTGGCGTCGCGGATCGGGGAGAGCTTATTCTGGATAAGGATAAGTTTAGCTATAAAAACTGGAATAGCGCCCAGCTGGCGGGAAAAGTGCGCGTGGTCCAGCACATCGCCGGACGCTCGTCAGCAAAAGAGAAGAATGCCAACCTGATCGAGGCGATTAAAGCGGCGGGCTTCCCGCACGATCGCTATCAGACCACCACCATTGTAAACACTGACGACGCCATCCCGGGCACCGGGATGTTTGTACGCAACAGCATTGAAAGTAATAAAAAGCTCTTCCCATGGTCGCAATTTATCGTCGACAGCAACGGCCTGGTGCGGAAGGCCTGGCAGCTGGACGAGAAGAGCTCGGCGATCGTGGTGCTGGATAAGAACGGGCGCGTGCAGTGGGCCAAAGACGGTGCCCTGACCCAGCAAGAGGTGCAGCAGGTAATCGACCTGCTGCATAAGCTGCTTAATAAATAGAGACCCGGAAACCAGGGTTTAAGAAAGATTCACGCGGCGTGTAGTCGAGGGTTTTCCCCTGCCAGTCGTGAACATGCGCCCCGGCGGCGACCGCGACCGCATGGCCGGCGGCGGTGTCCCAGGTGCTGGTCGGCCCGAAGCGCGGATAGAGCTGGGCCTGACCTTCCGCCACCAGGCAAAACTTCAGCGACGAACCGATTGAGGTGGTCTGGTGTTCGCCAAGTTGCTCAAGATACTCCTGCAGCTCCGGATCGTTGCCGTGGGAGCGGCTGATCACCACCAGCGGCGGACGGGCATCGCGAACCTGGATCTGCTTGCGCACGCCGCACTCTTCTTTCCAGGCTTTACCTTTTTCCGCGCTGTACATCACTTTCATTACCGGCGCATAGACGACGCCCAGCGTCGGCTTGCCGTTTTCAATCAGCGCGATATTGACGGTGAATTCGCCGTTACGCTTAATAAACTCTTTGGTGCCGTCCAGCGGGTCGACCAACCAGTAGCGCTGCCAGTGCTGGCGCACTTCCCAGGACGGCGGGTCCTCCTCGGAGAGGATCGGGGTATCCGGATCCAGCGCCTGCAGGCCGCTGACAATGACTTTATGCGCTGCGATATCCGCCGCCGTGACCGGAGAATCATCTTTCTTGCTGGCGACGTTGATCGGCTGGTTTCCATCGTAGACTTCCATGATGGCATCGCCCGCATTCCGTGCAAGCTGACATACTTGTTCTAACATTCTCCACCTCGTCTGGTTACAGTGGCGTTAACTCGTTGTTTTATTTATATCGCATCACCGCGAGTTCCGCTATCTGTGATAACGATGGCGGTTTCTCTGCCCGCTTTTCTGGCAAGATTCACATTTCTGTAAGCAACAGAATATAAATACATTTTCTTCTGTGCTATCGCTCATAAAAAAGGACGCCTCTGATGATTAAGTTTAGCGCAACGCTCCTGGCCACGCTGATCGCCGCCAGCGTCAACGCCGCGACGGTCGACCTGCGGATCATGGAAACCACCGATCTGCACAGCAATATGATGGACTTCGACTATTACAAAGATGCCGCCACGGAGAAATTCGGCCTGGTGCGTACCGCCACCCTGATCGAACAGGCGCGGGCAGAAGTTAAAAACAGCGTGCTGGTGGATAACGGGGATGTGATCCAGGGGAGCCCGTTAGGCGACTATATGGCGGCAAAAGGGCTCAAAGAGGGCGATGTACATCCGGTATATAAGGCGATGAACACCCTGAATTACGCCGTCGGCAACCTGGGCAACCATGAGTTCAATTACGGTCTCGACTTCCTGCACAAGGCGCTGGCCGGGGCGAAGTTCCCCTACGTGAACGCCAATATCATCGATGCCAAAACCGGCAAACCGATGTTTACGCCGTACCTGATCCAGGATACCCGGGTCGTGGACAGCGACGGTCAAATCCACACCCTGCGCATCGGCTATATCGGCTTTGTGCCGCCGCAGATCATGACCTGGGATAAAGCCAATCTTAACGGCAAGGTGACGGTCAATGACATTACCGAAACCGCGCGCAAATATATCCCGGAGATGCGGGCGAAAGGGGCTGATGTGGTGGTAGTGGTCGCTCACTCCGGCCTCTCCGCCGACCCGTATCAGGCGATGGCCGAGAATTCGGTTTACTACTTAAGCCAGGTGCCCGGCGTGGACGCCATTATGTTCGGCCATGCCCACGCGGTGTTCCCGGGTAAAGACTTCGCCAACATCAAAGGCGCGGATATCGCCAAAGGGACGCTGAACGGTGTACCGGCGGTGATGCCGGGAATGTGGGGCGATCATCTCGGGGTGGTCGATCTGGTGCTAAATAACGACAGCGGTAAATGGCAGGTAACTCAGAGTAAAGCGGAAGCGCGGCCAATCTATGACGCGGTGGCGAAGAAATCACTGGCGGCCGAAGATGGCAAGCTGGTGGCGGTGCTGAAAGCCGATCATGACGCCACTCGCGAATTCGTCAGCAAGCCGATCGGCAAGTCCGCCGACAACATGTACAGCTATCTGGCGCTGGTGCAGGACGACCCGACGGTGCAGGTGGTCAACATGGCGCAGAAAGCCTACGTCGAACACTATATTCAGGGCGACCCGGATCTGGCGAAGCTGCCGGTGCTCTCCGCCGCCGCGCCGTTTAAAGTCGGCGGGCGTAAAAACGATCCCGCGAGCTTTGTCGAAGTGGAGAAAGGCCAGCTCACCTTCCGCAATGCCGCCGACCTCTATCTCTACCCCAACACCCTGGTGGTGATGAAGGTCAGCGGGAAAGAGGTTAAGGAGTGGCTGGAATGCTCTGCCGGACAGTTTAACCAGATCGATCCCGCCAGCAGCAAGCCGCAGTCGCTGATCAACTGGGACGGCTTCCGCACCTACAACTTCGACGTCATTGACGGGGTGAACTACCAGATCGACGTCACTCAGCCGGCCCGCTACGACGGCGAATGTCAGATGATCCATCCGCAGGCAGAGCGTATTAAGCACCTGACCTTCAATGGAAAACCGGTTGATCCGCAGGCTACTTTCCTGGTCGCGACCAATAACTATCGCGCTTACGGCGGCAAATTCGCCGGCACCGGTGAGAGCCATATCGCCTTCGCCTCACCGGATGAAAACCGTTCGGTGCTGGCGGCGTGGATTGGCGCGCAATCGAAGAAGGAAGGCGCGATCCATCCGGCGGCGGATAACAACTGGCGTCTGGCGCCGATCCACAGCAACACGCCGTTGGATATTCGTTTTGAGACCTCGCCTGGCGACAAAGCCGCGGCGTTTATCAAAGAGAAAGCGCAGTATCCAATGCGCCAGGTGGCCACCGATGATATCGGCTTCGCCATTTATCAGCTGGATTTGAGCAAGTAATGCCTGTTCCCCGGCGGCGCTGCGCTTACCGGGGCTACAGGGAGTGATACATTTTCACTCCCCGTGGTTAGCCAGCACCGAGGGCAGATTAACCTCGATCCAGTCCGCCAGGGCGGCCACCTTCTCGCTCACCTGCAGGCCGAGCGGCGTCAGGCTATATTCAACGTGCGGGGGCACCACCGGATAAGAGACGCGATCGATAAAACCATCCTGCTCCAGCGCCTGCAGCGACTGCGCCAGCATCTTTTCGCTGACCCCGCCCATCTTACGGCGCAGATCGCTGAAACGGTGGGTTCCCTCGCGCAGCGCCACCAGAATCAACACGCCCCAGCGGCTGGTGACATGTTTAAGCACATCGCGCGACGGGCACTGTTCCGCAAACAAATTGCCGGTGCGCAGTTTCTCGCTCAGCGTCGGTTCGGCCATTTCACACTTACCTTTTTGTACGTACTTACTAAAAGTTAGTTAAGGTGGTAGCTTACCACAACTGCCAATAAACACGAAGGAGAAGACCCATGATCGCTCTTACCGGTGCCACCGGCCAGCTTGGCCACTACGTTCTGCAAGACCTGCTTAACACCGTCCCTGCCAGCCAGATTGTGGCGATTGTCCGCAACCCGGCCAAAGCCCAGGCGCTCAGCCAGCAGGGCGTGGTTGTCCGCCAGGCCGACTACAGCGACGAAGCGGCGCTGACCGCCGCGCTGCAGGGTGTGGATAAACTGCTGTTAATCTCCTCCAGCGAAGTCGGCCAGCGTGCTGTACAGCACCGCAACGTCATTAACGCCGCCAAAGCCGCCGGAGTGAAATTCATCGCCTATACCAGCCTGCTGCATGCCGACACTTCGCCGCTGGGTCTGGCCGCAGAGCATATCGAAACCGAGCAGATGCTGGCCGACTCTGGTATCGCTTACGCCCTGCTGCGTAACGGCTGGTATACCGAAAACTATCTGGCCAGCGCGCCGCCGGCGCTGGAGCATGGCGTGTTTATCGGCGCCGCCGGCGAGGGTAAAATCGCCTCCGCCACCCGCGCGGATTATGCCGCCGCTGCCGCCCGCGTTATCGCCAGTGAGGGTCATGAAGGCAAAATTTACGAACTGGCGGGTGATAACGCCTGGACGCTGAGCGACCTGGCTGCCGAGCTGAGCAAGCAAAGCGGGAAAAACGTGGTCTACCAGAACCTCAGCGAAGCCGATTTCGCCGCCGCGCTGAAAAGCGTCGGCCTGCCGGCCGGGCTTGCCGATATGCTGGCGGATTCCGATGTCGGCGCGTCGAAAGGCGGACTGTTTGACGACAGCCGCACCCTGAGTACGCTGATCGGCCGCCCGACCACCTCCCTTGCTGAAAGCGTGAAAGGCATTCTGTAACCGCCCCTCTCAGCTTTTGCGGTTGCGTCCCGGCGGTTCCTCTCCCATATTGAAGGGATAACCGTCGGGAGGCAGGCATGCAGGGCGTACCACTCCAATTTAGTGATGAAAAAGACCGCGCGCGCTTTCGCCATCTCGAACAGCTGCCCGGGGTGGAGCTTTACCACGCCCATATATCCCGCTACGCCTTTGAACCCCATACCCACGAAGCCTTCGGCATCGGCGTGATTGAGCAAGGCGCGGAGCGCTTTCGCTACCGCGGCAGTCAGCATATTGCCGCCGCAAACTCAATTGTCACCATGAATCCCGACGAGCTGCACACCGGCGAAGCGGAAACCGCCGACGGCTGGCGCTACCGGATGATTTATCTGGAGCCGGACCGTCTTGAAGCCATCACCGGGGTGCGAGACTGGTGGTTCAGCGAGGTGGTCCGCGAGGATCCTCTACGTTCCCGACAGATTGGCCAGCTGATTTATGGCCTGTGGCATAGCGACGATCCGCTGGCCCAGCAGGGACTGCTGCTCGACCTCATCGACGCCTTCCGCCCTCTGGCCCACCATGCCTCTGCGCAAGGTGAGGCCGGGCATCGCTTTGACCGCGTGCGCGACTACCTGCACGATAACTATATGCGTCCCATCACCCTCGACGAGCTGGCGCAGGTGGCGGCGCTGAGCCCGTACCACTTTCAGCGCCAGTTTAAAGCCCACTATCACGTAACGCCCCATCAGATGCTGATGGCCATCCGTCTGTGGCGCGCCAAAGCGTTCCTCACCCACGGCATGCCCGCCGCCGAAGTGGCGATAGCCGTCGGCCTCACCGACCAGTCCCACCTGACCCGCGCCTTCACCCAGCGTTACGGCATTACGCCGGTGCGCTATCAGAAGCAGGTCGCCAGGCGCTAATGCGCAATCTCATACAATATTCCTGCCCGACCCCCTTCTACACTGCAGACAACGGTAATGACAACGGATGCAATGATGATTAGTGGTGTGTTATACGCCCTGCTGGCGGGGCTGATGTGGGGTTTAATTTTCGTCGGGCCTTTGCTGGTGCCAGAGTATCCGGCGATGCTGCAGTCGATGGGACGCTATCTGGCGCTGGGCCTGATCGCCCTGCCGCTGGCGTGGCTCGGGCGCGCGCGACTGCGCCAGTTGAGCCGGCACGACTGGTGGACCGCGCTGGGCCTGACAATGATGGGGAACCTTATCTATTACGTCTGCCTGGCCAGCGCCATTCAGCGCACCGGGGCGCCGGTTTCCACCATGATTATCGGCACGCTGCCGGTGGTACTGCCGGTGTTCGCCAATCTGCTCTACAGCCAGCGCGACGGGAAGCTGCCGTGGCGGCGCCTGTTTCCGGCGCTGATCTGCATCGCTGTGGGCCTGATCTGCGTTAACGTCGCGGAGCTGCGTCAGGGGCTGCCGAATTTTAGCCCGTGGCGCTACGGCTCCGGCATTGCGCTGGCGCTGGGATCGGTGGTCTGCTGGGCCTGGTATGCTCTGCGCAACGCCCGCTGGCTGCGGGAGAACCCGCATCAACCGCCAATGATGTGGGCTACCGCTCAGGCGCTGGTGACGCTTCCGGTTTCGCTGGCCGGCTATCTCGCCGCCTGCGCCTGGCTGCACGGTCAGCAGGCCGGGTTTCCCCTGCCCTTCGGCCCGCGTCCGGCGGTGTTTATTACGCTGATGCTGGCCATCGCGGTGCTCTGCTCATGGGTCGGCGCGCTATGCTGGAATATTGCCAGCCAGCGGCTGCCGACGGTGATCCTCGGCCCGCTTATCGTCTTCGAAACCCTGGCCGGACTGCTGTATACCTTCCTGCTGCGGCAAAGCTTACCGCCGCTGCTGACCCTGAGCGGCATCCTGCTGCTGGTGCTCGGCGTGGTCTCCGCCGTACGCGCCAGACCGGAAAAACCGATGCTGCAGCCGCTGGCGGACGAAAAAAAGTAGCCTCGCCTCCTTAAGGGGTATTCCCTCGCCAAAAAGATGCATTTAAAATACATCTTATATTCCTGATGACGAGGTAACTGCTATGGCTTTCCGTGACCAACCTTTAGGCGAGCTGGCGCTGACCATCCCGCGCGCCTCCGCCCTGTTCCGTCAATACGATATGGATTACTGCTGCGGCGGCAAACAGACCCTGGCGCGCGCCGCATCGCGCAAAGCGCTGGATGTCGCGGTGATTGAAGCCGAGCTGGCGAAACTGGCCGAGCAGCCTCTCTCCCGCGACTGGCGCACGGCGCCCCTCGCGGAGATTATCGACCATATCATCGTTCGCTATCACGACCGGCACCGTGAACAGCTGCCGGAGCTGATCCTGCAGGCCACCAAGGTTGAACGCGTCCATGCCGATAAACCGAACGTGCCGAAAGGACTGACTAAGTACCTGACCATGCTGCATCAGGAGCTTTCCAGCCACATGATGAAAGAGGAGCAGATCCTGTTCCCGATGATCAAACAGGGAATGGGCGCCCAGGCCGGGGGGCCGATCAGCGTGATGGAAAGCGAGCATGATGAAGCGGGCGAACTGCTGGAAGTCATTAAGCACATCACCCACAACGTGACGCCGCCGCCGGAAGCCTGTACCACCTGGAAGGCGATGTATAACGGTATCAACGAGATGATCGACGATCTGATGGAACACATCAGCCTGGAAAATAATGTGCTGTTCCCGCGCGCCCTCGGCGGAAAGTAAAGAAAAAGGCGCCCGCGGGCGCCCTCGACATTGTCCGTCTTATTTGGCCACTCCGGGTGGCCTTTTTTATGACGGGCCGTTGCAAGCAACGTTAAAATTTTCGTTTATTTCGCCAGCCGTTTTTTGCCGGCAAACAGCCAGCCCGCGCCCAGCAGCACAAACCACAGCGGGGTGACCATCAGCGCTTCACGGGTATCGTCTTCCAGGGTCAACAGCACCAGCACAAAGACGAAGAAGGCCATGCACACCCAGCACATGACTTTACCCAGCGGCATCTTGTAGCTTGACTTCTCATGCAGCTGAGGGCGGTTTTTACGATACGCCAGGTAAGAGCAAAGGATGATGGTCCAGACGAACATAAACAGGATCGCCGACACCGTGGTGATCATGGTGAAGGCGGCAATCACGCTCGGGTTGACCATCAGCATCACCACCCCGCCCAGCAGACACATGCAGGAGAAGGTTAAGCCCTTCGCCGGCACCGCACGCTTCGACAGCTTGGCGAACATCTTCGGCGCCTGACCATCCTGCGCCAGACCGAACAGCATACGGCTGGTAGAGAACACGCCGCTGTTGGCCGAGGAGGCCGCGGAGGTCAGCACCACGAAGTTGATCAGGCTCGCCGCCGCCGGCAGACCAACCAGCACGAACAGCTCAACGAACGGGCTCTTGCTCGGCACCACGGAGCTCCACGGCGTCACCGACATAATCACAATCAGCGCGAAGACGTAGAACATAATGATACGCAGCGGGATGGAGTTAATCGCCCGCGGCAGGGACTTTTCCGGGTCTTTGGTTTCGGCGGCGGTGGTACCCACCAGCTCAATCCCCACGAAGGCAAACACCGCAATCTGGAAGCCGGCGAAGAAGCCGCTCAGCCCTTTCGGGAACCAGCCGCCGTCATTCCACAGGTGGGCGAAAGAGGCTTCGACCCCGGTCGGCGATTTGAAATGCATCATCACCATCACCAGGCCGACCACGATCAGCGCCACGATGGCGACAATTTTGATCATCGCGAACCAGAACTCCATTTCGCCAAACATCTTGACGGTGGCCAGGTTCAGGCCCAGCAGCAGCAGGATCACCGCCAGCGAGGCGACCCAGTCGGAGAGTCCGGGAAACCAGAACTGCGCGTAGGCGGTGATGGCGACAACGTCCGCCATCCCGGTCACTACCCAGCAGAACCAGTAGGTCCAGCCGGTAAAGTAGCCCGCCCACGGCCCCAGCAGATCGGCCGCGAAGTCGCTAAAGGATTTATATTCGAGGTTCGACAGCAGTAATTCGCCCATGGCACGCATCACGAAAAACAGCATAAAACCGATAATCATATAAACAAAGATAATGGATGGTCCGGCAAGGCTGATGGTTTTGCCAGAGCCCATAAATAACCCGGTGCCGATCGCTCCGCCAATCGCGATCAGCTGAATATGTCGGTTTGTGAGATTTCGCCGTAGCGATTGTTCAGTCGGCTCCTGCTCGACAGCAGCGACTTTAACCTGATCTACCATGTGATTTCTTCCTGTTGTACCTGTCTGTGTTGTTCAGGCTCTGATGGCCCGTCGTCTGTCATTAACCCCAGCAAGGGCTAGTCGATATTAGGTAAGAATCGGAGGGATGAATACTATGATTTAGATATAATGTTAATTTTATGTTTAAAGTGAGTGTTATATCACTCATCTAACGCGAAATAGCTCACAAAAATACACCCATACGTGATGAATGCAAAACATAATTCCAATTAATTTTTAACTTAAGGATTTCACGCTATTTTTATGGCTTCCCCTGCCGCGGGGAAGAGGAAGCCGCTGCTGTTTAGATAATGTCCAGCAGTTCAACTTCGAAGATCAGGGTGCTGAACGGAGGAATCGATGCGCCAGCACCGCGCTCACCGTAGGCGAGGTTGTGCGGGATCGTCAGTTCCCATTTGGAACCTACCGGCATCAGAGTCAGCGCTTCAATCCAGCCGCCGATCACGCCGGTCACCGGGAATTCAGCCGGTTCACCGCGAGCGACGGAGCTGTCGAAGACGGTGCCGTCGATCAGTTTGCCAGTGTAGTGCACGCGAACGCGGTCAGTACGCGCCGGGATCGGGCCTTCGCCCTGGGTCAGTACGCGGAACTGCAGACCGGACTCGGTGCTGTTCACACCCTCTTTCTCGCGGTTTTCATCAAGGTATTTTTGGCCGTCAGCGGCCATGGCCTGAAAACGCTCGCGACGCACAGCGTCAGCACGCTCGTGGATTTCACGCAGCGCGCGGTGAACGGCTTCCACCGGCACCTGCGGCTGGTTACCTTCCAGCGCATCGGCGATACCCGCCACCAGCGCTTCCGGCAGCAGCCCCTGCAGGCCGGATTCGCTCAGCTGTTGTCCAACCTGCAAGCCGATACCGTAACTTGCCTGCGCTTCGATAGTGTCAAAAGTTGGGGTTGCCATCGTTGTTCCTTTTTGGGTGATAAACATCAAGATAAAAGCGTGCGAAAGCATAACAGCCATAGCGAAATGGGTAAAACTTTGTCGGCGGATGATGACAAATCTCAGCGAAAAAGAAACAATAGGCGGCAGCAGGTTAACTTCACTTTGTTCCGGTCATCAGGACGTTAGCCATCTATACTCATGAGCAGGATATAAATATGCGGAGCAGGAGGAAAGCCATGCCCGGGCGCTTTGAACTGACATCTACCCTGGCGAAAATCTGGCACGCCCCGGATCATTTTCGCCTCCTGGACCCGCTGCCTCCGATGCACCGCCGGGGAATTATCGCTGGCTTCCTGTTGGTTATTATCGGTATTCTGCTTCCCTCCGATGATAGCCAAAGCCCGGCGTCCACCAGCCGTGAAGCGAACCTGAACCTACAGTCGCAGTCCCAGCCGCAAGCTGGCGGCAATCAGGCCGTTCCGCTGCCGCCGATCACTAATACGCCTACCGTGAGCGACGCCGATCAGATGGCGCCGGTCGCTCCGGAGCCGATTCAGGATGAGCAGCCGGATCAGGCGCAGACGCAGCAGCCCGCCGCCACCCAGCCTTATCAATCCTCATCACAGCAGTCCGCGCCGGGTATTGAGCAGCAATGGCGGACCTATCGCATCGAGTCAGGCAAAACCCTGGCGCAGCTGTTCCGCGATCATGGGCTGCCGGCCACTGACGTCTACGCCATGGCGCAGGTTGAAGGCGCTGGCAAGCCGCTAAGTACTTTGCAGAGCGGACAGACGGTGCAGATTCGGCAGAACGCCAACGGCGTGGTCACCGGGCTCACTATCGATACCGGCAACGGCCAGCAGGTGCTGTTTACCCGCCAGTCGAACGGCAGCTTTGTGCGTGCGCGATAGCAGAGAAGACGACAGCAAGCGTTACGCCGCCGCAAAATGAAAGGCGCTAAAAAGCAAAACGCCGGCACAAGGCCGGCGGTTTGTTGTTACCAGAACGTCAGAGGCCGATTACTCAGCAACCACGTTGATGATAACTTTAGCGAATACTTCGCTGTGAACCTGGAAGTTCACTTCGTGCTCGCCAACGTTACGCAGAACGCCGTTCGGCAGGCGAACTTCGCTCTTAGCAACTTTAACGCCTGCTGCAGTAACAGCGTCAGCGATGTCGCGAGTACCGATGGAACCGAACAGTTTACCTTCGTCGCCAGCTTTAGACGCGATGGTTACGGATTCCAGGGCGTTGATCTGCTCAGCACGAGCTTCAGCTGCTGCCAGAACGTCAGCCAGTTTGGCTTCCAGTTCAGCGCGACGTGCTTCGAAGAATTCAACGTTTTTCTTGGTAGCAGGAACAGCTTTACCCTGCGGGACCAGGAAGTTACGAGCGTAGCCCGCTTTAACGTTAACCTGATCACCCAGGCTACCCAGGTTTGCTACTTTATCAAGCAGAATAACTTGCATTACCTTATCCTCTCAAAGTCGTATTAATGGACCGTGACCGATTACTGATGACGATCAGTGTACGGCAGCAGGGACAGGTAGCGAGCGCGTTTGATAGCGCGAGCCAGCTGACGCTGGTATTTTGCACGGGTACCGGTGATACGGCTCGGGACAATCTTACCGCTTTCGGTGATGTAGTTTTTCAGCGTAGCGATATCTTTATAGTCGATCTCTTGAACGCCTTCCGCGGTGAAACGGCAGAACTTGCGACGACGGAAATAACGTGCCATATGGCTAGTCTCCAGAATCTATCAATTCAATCTGCTCGGCATGCAGAACCATTTTGCTCAAGCCGTTCTTTGCCTTATGGCAAGAGATGAACCCTCGAACGGTTACTGCGCTACCGACCGTTATACTGTGAGTAATGGCCTGGTTCTCATGACCGCTAATAATAACGGGCATCTGACACCATGCCTGCCGGTGAAAACCGGCTTCCTCCTGCACTGAACGATGCTCAAGCACGAACTGGCAGTGAGGAATTCCTGACGGGCTGACCTTACGAAGTGGAGTCCTGCAAATAATGCCGGACAGCTCCAGACGGTTGGTCATCAGGATTACTCTTCAGAATCCCCAGCTTCAGAATCATCTGCGGTTTCGTTGGCGAAATCTTCGCGACGCTCACGGCGCTCGTCTTTCGCTTTAACCATCGGAGATGCTTCGGTAACAGCGTGCTTAGTACGCATTACCATGCTGCGGATAACGGCGTCGTTGAAGCGGAAGTTAGTTTCCAGCTCATCGATCGCTTCCTGCGGCGCTTCAACGTTCATCAGAACGTAGTGAGCTTTGTGCAGTTTGTTGATCGGATAAGCCAGCTGACGGCGGCCCCAGTCTTCCAGACGGTGGATCGTACCTGCTGCTGCAGTAATTGCACCAGTGTAACGTTCGATCATGCCCGGAACCTGTTCGCTCTGGTCAGGATGGACCATAAAAACGATTTCGTAATGACGCATCGAATTGCTCCTTACGGATTATTCAGCCTCCTGTCTGGGTCAGCCGCGGCCCATGGAGGCAAGGAACGTGTTAAAGGGCGGCTGAAAAATTGACGCGTCATTCTAATGGCGGCCCCTCAGGAACACAAGCGCATTTGCACAAATAATTCGCACTAAGCGCCAAGCTGGGCTAAGTGGGTGATTTAAAATCAACCAATAAAGGAAGCGGCATTTTTTTGAACAACTGCATCAGAAAAGGTCGCCATGCGTTGAACGCGCAGCGATTACACTTATATCAAAGCCTAACGACCACAGGAGAGCCCCGAGTCAGCGTCAGGACTGTCAGTCAGGAGCGTAGTATATGAAACTGAAAATCATCGCCATGATGGCTGCGCTTTTCTTCAGCGCCAACGCGCTGGCAGCTATCCAAATCACCGAACGTCAGGCCCGCAACATGGACGACGTGCAGAGCCTCGGCGTTATCTATATCAATCACAATATGGCCACTGAGCACGAGGCCGAACAGGCCCTTAGCCAGATGAGCGATGCGCAGGGGGCGAAATACTTTCAGCCTATCCTGATGCACGAACCCGAAACCAACGGCCCGCTTCGCGCCAGCGCGGTGATATACCGCTAACGCCTGCCCGATTCTTCGCCTCTCCTCGCGAGGGGCGAAGCGAGGTCTGCGCCCAAACGCAATTGAGAATTATTTTACAAACCGACTTACCAGCGTCATCGCAACCTGATTTAATCAGCCACTCGCCATTTGATAATCAGGAGTGATTGATGGTTCCGCGTTTCGCCACCTTAGGCCGTATCCCCAAAGGCGTTTGGGTACTCGGCGGCGTCAGCCTGCTGATGGATGTCTCCTCCGAGATGATCCACAGCCTCTTACCGCTGTTTATGGCCACTACCCTCGGCGCCAGCGTGATAATTATCGGTCTTATCGAGGGACTGGCGGAAGCCACCGCCCTGATCCTGAAGGTCTTCTCCGGCGCAATCAGCGACTATGTCGGCAAGCGTAAAGGACTGGCGCTGCTGGGCTACGGCCTGGGCGCGCTCAGTAAGCCGCTGTTTGCCATCGCCCCTACCGCCGGGGTGGTGTTTAGCGCCCGCATGATTGACCGCGTAGGCAAAGGTATTCGCGGCGCGCCGCGCGATGCGCTGGTCGCCGACGTCACCCCGCCGGAGATCCGCGGCGCCGCCTACGGACTACGCCAGGCGCTGGATACCGTCGGCGCCTTTCTCGGCCCGCTGCTGGCGGTGCTGCTGATGTTTATCTGGGCCAACGATTTTCACGCTATTTTCTGGGTGGCGGTCATTCCCGCCGTGCTCTCCATTCTCCTGCTCGGATTCGGCCTACAGGAGCCAAAATCCGCCATCGCGCACAAACGCAGCAATCCGCTGAAGCGCGAAAACCTGAAAAAGCTCTCCGCCGCCTACTGGTGGGTGGTCGCGATCGGCAGCATTTTCACCCTCGCCCGCTTCAGCGAAGCCTTTCTGGTGCTGCGCGCCCAGCAGATGGAGATCCCGCTCTATACCATTCCGCTGGTTATGGTGGCGATGAACCTGGTCTACAGCCTCACGGCTTACCCGTTCGGTAAACTCTCAGACAGCATGAGCCACAGCAAACTGCTGCAGTGGGGGCTGCTGGTGCTGATCCTCGCCGATATCGTGCTGGCGCTCAGCGGCCACTGGAGCACGCTGCTGATCGGCGTCGCGCTGTGGGGGATTCATATGGGAATGACCCAGGGCCTGCTGGCGGCGATGGTCGCCCATACGGCGCCACCGGAGCTACGCGGCACGGCGTTCGGTATGTTTAATCTGATGAGTGGCCTGGCTCTGCTGCTGGCCAGCACCGGCGCGGGGGTACTGTGGGAAACCTTCGGCGCCGCCTCGACGTTTTACGCTGGGGCGATAATTTGCGTGGTCACGCTCATCGGCATGCGCGTGATGCCGTCGGCCTATCGTCAGGATTAAAAACGGCTCCGGGGCCAGACCAGTTGCTTCACCGTGAGGGGTGAAAGCCCCGGAGCGCGCTATCTACTTTTGCCCATAGTAGGCGTTTGGCCCATGCTTACGCTGAAAATGCTTATTCATCAGCCAGCTATCGATGGGCTGCAACTGCGGATTAATGCCGCGGGCAATCCACGCCATGCGCGCCACCTCTTCCATCACCACCGCGTTGTGTACCGCCTCGTGGGCGTCTTTGCCCCAGGCAAATGGCCCGTGCTGATAGACGACGATCCCCGGGGTATGCAGCGGATTGGTCTCACCCAGCGTTTCGATAATCACTTGCCCGGTGTTCAGCTCGTAGGCCTCGTCCACCTCCTGTGCGCTAAGCGCCCGGGTGCAGGGAATATCGCCGAAGAAGTAGTCCGCATGGGTGGTGCCGAGCGCCGGGATCGCCAGCCCCGCCTGCGCCCAGGCGGTGGCGTGCGTCGAATGGGTATGCACCACCCCGCCAAGGTCGGGATAACGGCGATAGAGCGCCAGATGGGTGGCGGTATCAGAGGAGGGACGCCAGCGCCCTTCCACCACGTGCCCCTGCAGATCAACCACCGACATGTCATCGACGGTCATTGACTCGTAGGCGATGCCGCTGGGCTTAATCACCACCAGCCCACGCTGCCGATCAATGGCGCTAACGTTACCCCAGGTAAAGGTCACCAGGCCGTAGCGCGGCAGATCCATATTGGCCTCGAACACCTGCTGTTTCAGCTGTTGCATTATGCCGCCTCCATCAGACCCGCGCGGGCCATCCGCGCCTTCACCCAGTCACGCGCCTTCGCCACCTCCGCCAGCGGGTCAGCGCTGGTTTCGCTCCACATCTCAATCAGGTACGGTCCGCAGTAGCCGGTCTGCTTGAGCGTTTCGAAGCAGCGGACAAAATCGACCACCCCTTCGCCGAACGGCACGTTTTTAAAGACGCCAGGTTTCGTGTCTTTGACGTGTACCGCCACGATATGCCCGCTCCCCGCCTTCAGTTCCATCTGGACGTCGTTATCCCACGCCGACAGATTGCCGATATCCGGGTAAAGCTGGAACCACGGATTATTCAGGTAATGGGCGTAGCCTAAGGCCTTACTGATCGAGTTCATCAGCGGGTAGTCCATGATCTCCATCGCCAGGGTCACCTGGGCTCGGCTGGCCATCTCGACGCTCTGTTTCAGGCCGTCGCGAAAGCGGCGGCGCGTCTCATCGTTCGCCTGCTGGTAATAGACGTCGTAGCCTGCCAGCTGGATCACCCGAATCCCCACATCCTGCGCCAGCTGAATAGCTTTACGCATAATTTCCAGCCCCTGATGCCGCACCGCGTCGTCTTCACTACCCAGCGGAAAACGGCGATGGGCGCTAAGGCACATCGACGGCACCCGGACGCCGGTTTCAGCCACCGCCTTGACCAGCGCCAGACGCTGCTCCGGGCTCCAGTCCAGCCGCGCAAGGCGGGCGTCCGTTTCATCGAGAGACATCTCAACGAAATCAAAGCCCAGCGCTTTTGCAAGCTTTAGCCGCTCCAGCCAGCACTCCCCGGCGGGGAGCGCTTTTTCATAGATGCCGAGCGGAATGGATTTCGCCAACATAGTCGCTCCTTAACCCCACAGCTGGGCGATAGAGCGTTTAAACTGGCGCGCCGCTTCCACCGGCGAGGCAGCATCGCGGATGCTGCGTCCGGCAATAAAGACGTGAACAGGGATCCCGGCAAACAGCGGCAGGTCTTCCAGCGCCAGCCCGCCGGTGACGGTCACTTTGAAGCCCATATCAGACAGACGCTTAATCGCGCTGATATCCGCCTCACTCCACGCCACGCCTGCCGCCTGCGCGTCGCGGCTGCGGTGATAGACCACCTGCTGAATACCCGCCTCGCGCCACGCCTGCGCCTGCTCCCAGGTCCAGAAGCCGGTCAGCTCAATTTGCACATCGCCGTTGAACTCTTTGGCGACATCCAGCGCCCCTTTGGCGGTGTTGATATCGGCGCAGCAGATCACCGTGACCCAGTCGGCGTTGGCTTCGAAGCACATCCGCGACAGGATCTTGCCGGCATCGGCAATTTTGGCGTCCGCCAGCACGATTTTATGCGGATACAGCGCTTTCAGATCGCGCACCGCGCGTACACCTTCACCGACGCAGAGGATAGTGCCGACTTCAATGATATCTACCTCTTCGGCGATCAGACGGGTTGTTTCATAAGCGCTGGCCAGCGTTTGGTTGTCCAGGGCGACCTGTAACATAGGTAATGACATGATAGTGTTCCTTTTAAACAGCCGCCGCGGTGGCGTTTTTGATTAAATCCAGCACTTCCTGCTCGCTGCGGCAGGCGCGTAAACGGTCGAAATTGGCTTCGTCATCAAACAGGTTAACGATCTGCATGATGCCCACTTCCTGGTGGGTGGTGGCGTCAACCGCCGCCATGGTGATCAGGATGTCGACCGGGTCGTTATCTTCGTGGTTGAAAATCAGCGGTTTCTTTAGCGTGACCAGCGCAAAGCCGGTTTTTTTGACGCCCTCTTCCGGCCGCCCGTGCGGCATGGCTAATCCCGGAGCGATCACAAAATAGGGGCCGTGCTGCGCGACGCCGTCGAGGATTGCCTGGTAGTAGCGCGGTTCCACCACGTCGGCGGCCACCAGCAGATCGACGCCGATTTTCACCGCCTCCTGCCAGGTTTCCGCTTCCGCCTGCAGGCGAATGGAGTGATTCTGCGCCAGTGATTCATGGAGTTTCATAGCCGCTCCTTATTTCACGTCCTGCGGGAAATGAGCTTTAATCACCTCCAGCAGCTTTGGCCCGAAATCCGCGGGGGAAAGCATATTACGCACCCCCACCACGTGTTTATTGCCGGAGACGGTAATCTCCCCCGCGATATGGGTTGAAGCGATGATGATATCCGCGCCGTTTAGTTCGCTTTTGTATTCACCCACCGCGCAGCTGTTCACCGTGTGGTCGATATTGGATTGCGTCAGGAACTGATCCACTTTCATTTTCATGATCATGGAACTGCCTTGCCCGTTACCACACACAGCCAGAATACGTACGGTCATAATCAGAACTCCTTATTGGGCAGAGGCCTCTGCCAGTTGTTTTTCCGCGTCTTCTTCGGCGCGCAGCGCGCGGCCAGCGAAGAACATATAAGCGAGAGCAATCAGGATGATGACGGCCATAAACGCCAGCCCGATGGAGGCGAAGCCCTGCATCATCGGCGGCGCCAGAATCGACCAGTCCGCCATTCCCATCCAGGCGCTCATACCGGTGAGCTTCACCGCCCACACGCAACCGAAAATTTCAACCATGCCCATCACCAGGCAGATTTTGAGCGCCGCGCGCCAGCCGCCGAAGTGGTTGGCAAAGACACCAATCGTCGCGTTGGAGAAGAACATCGGGATAAAGCCCGGAATAATCAGAATTGAAGAGCCAATGCCAACCAGAATGCCGACGGCAATCAGCTGGCCGATGGTGCCCCACATAAAGCCCCACACCACCGCATTCGGCGCAAAGCTATAGATCGCGGCGCAGTCAATCGCCAGCACCGCGCCGGGGATCAGGCGTTGCGAGATACCGTTGAAGGCTTCGGACAGTTCGGCGACGAACATCCGCACGCCCTGGGTAATGATGAAAATGGCCACCGCGAAGGAGAAACCGGTCTGCAGGATATAGACCGTCCAGTGGGTTTTCCCCGCCATCGCCTGCACGACGTCAATACCAAAGGAAAGCAGGATCGCGCCAAAGAAAATGGTCATGACAATCGCGGTGGAAACGATGTTGTCGTGGAAGATATTGAGCCAGCCTGGCAGCTTGAGGTCTTCCACACTCTCCTCTTTTTTCCCCAGATACGGCGCCACTTTGTAGGCAATCCACGAGGCAAACTGCTGCTGGTGACCGATGGAGAAGCCGCAGCCGTCGGTGACCAGCTGAGTCGGCTTGAACATCATGTTGGAGGTGATACCCCAGTACAGGGAGACCAGCACGGCGGTACAGATGATGGTCGTCCACATTCCGCAACCAAAGATAAAGAACGAGACGGCGATCAGCCCCGCCTGCTGAAACATGATATGGCCAGTCAGCATGATGGTGCGGATGCCGGTTAGACGGCGCAGCAGGACGTAACAGATGTTGAGCGCCAGCGCCAGCAGCACCGCGTAGCCCACCCAGCTATAGGCCTCGCCCATCCGGTCGATGGTCGCCATCATCGAGGCATAGGTGTCAGAGATCGCGCCGTTGATGCCGTACACCTCTGACATTTTCGCCACCACCGGTTTAAAAGTGCTGGTGAGGATGCCGGAGCCGGCCTGTAACAGCATGAAGCCGATAATGGTTTTGATCGTGCCTTTAATAATCACACTGACGCTTTTGCGCAGCAGGATATAGCCCAGACAGGTGACGATACCCAGCAGCAGCGGGGCATTGGTCATCACCTGATTAAAGAAAACGGTAAAGATGTTGTAGAGGATTGCCATAACACACTCCCGATGGTGAAGGCGCTGAACGCGCCTTACGCTCAGCATTTCTCGCTGCCCACTCTAATAATCAAAAATAATCACAACAAGATTGAATTTGATTAAATGTGACGCGCGCCGCAATAATCCTCTATTTCATTGTGACTATTGCCGATCAGTAGCGCCGAAACATAATTAAACATTTTCAAATCATATAGATAAAACAAAGCACAACCTTTATGGATGCTGGACCCCCTGAGAGATGATGCGCATCTCTTCGTAAAATTGATGGAAAACAAGATTGCAATCTTGAAAATTCAGTGACAACATAAATCAAAACAAATCAAAATTTGATTACTATTGAAAATACGAGGAAGAGCACGATGAGTAAAGTACAGACCATCACCCGTGAATCATGGATCCTGAACACCTTTCCGGAATGGGGCAGCTGGCTGAATGAAGAGATTGAGCAGGAGCAGGTTGCGCCCGGCACCTTCGCCATGTGGTGGCTCGGCTGTACCGGTATCTGGTTAAAATCCGAAGGCGGGGCTAACGTCTGCGTCGATTTCTGGTGCGGCACTGGCAAACAGAGCCACGGCAATCCGCTGATGAAAACCGGCCACCAGATGCAGCGGATGGCAGGCGTGAAAAAATTACAGCCGAACCTGCGCACCACGCCGTTCGTTCTGGATCCGTTCGCCATTCGCCAGATTGACGCGGTCCTCGCGACCCACGATCACAACGATCATATTGACGTCAACGTCGCCGCCGCCGTCATGCAGAACTGCCCGGCCGATGTGCCGTTTATCGGCCCGAAAACCTGCGTCGACCTGTGGATCGGTTGGGGCGTGCCGAAAGCGCGCTGTATCGTCATGAAACCTGGCGATGTCGTGAAGATCAAAGACATTGAGATCCATGCGCTCGATGCGTTCGATCGCACCGCGCTGATCACCCTCCCGGCGGACCAAAAAGCCGCTGGCGTACTGCCGGACGGCATGGACCAGCGCGCGGTCAACTACCTGTTTAAAACGCCGGGCGGCAACCTGTACCACAGCGGCGATTCCCACTACTCCAACTACTACGCGAAGCATGGCAACGAGCATCGGATTGACGTCGCCCTCGGCTCGTATGGCGAGAACCCGCGCGGGATCACCGACAAAATGACCAGCGCCGATATCCTGCGCATGGCAGAGTCGCTCAACGCCAAAGTTGTGATCCCGTTCCACCATGATATCTGGTCAAACTTTCAGGCCGATCCGCAGGAGATCCGCGTTCTGTGGGAGATGAAAAAGGATCGTCTGAAGTACGGCTTCAAGCCGTTTATCTGGCAGGTCGGCGGCAAATTTACCTGGCCCCTGGATAAAGACAATTTCGAATATCACTACCCGCGCGGTTTCGACGATTGCTTCACCATTGAGCCGGATCTGCCTTTCAAATCCTTCCTGTAAGTCGCCGCCGGCAGGCCCTGCCTGCCGGAAATACCCCGCCGCAGGGTTAGTATTTTCACATGATTTCAAATATCATCTTTGCCGTTCACTTTTAATCGGATTCGCTCATGACGGAAGCGCAAAGGCACCAAATTCTGCTGGATCTGCTCGCCCAAACGGGGTTTGTTACCGTGGAGCAGGTGATGTCGCGGCTCGGGATCTCACCCGCTACCGCCCGACGTGATATCAACAAGCTGGATGAAAGCGGCAAACTGAAAAAGGTTCGTAATGGCGCGGAAGCCATTAGCGAACAGCGCCCCCGCTGGACGCCGATGAACATCCACCAGGCGCAAAATCTGGATGAAAAAGTGCGTATTGCACGCGCCGCTTCGCAACTGATCGCGCCGGGTGAGAGCATCGTCATTAACTGCGGCTCCACCGCCTTTCTGTTGGGTCGGGAACTGTGCGGCAAACCGGTGCAGATCATCACCAACTATCTGCCGCTGGCTAACTACCTGATCGACCAGGAGCATGACAGCGTGATTATCATGGGCGGCCAGTACAACCGCAGCCACGCCATCACCCTCAGCCCCCACGGTAGCGAGAACAGCCTCTATGCCGGACACTGGATGTTTACCAGCGGCAAAGGGCTCACCGCCGAAGGCCTCTACAAAACGGATATGTTGACCGCCATGGCCGAGCAAAAAATGCTTAACGTGGTCGGCAAACTGGCGGTGCTGGTCGACAGCAGCAAGATCGGCGAGCGCGCCGGGATGCTATTCAGCCAGTCCGGACAAATAGACGTGGTGATCACCGGCAAACAGGCCGATGCCGCGATCCTCAAACAGCTTGAGGATCAAGGCGTCAGCGTAATCCGCGTTTAAAGGTGCTGCTGAAAAAAGGCGACCGTGGTAGCCAGCGCCTCTGGCGTAATGCGATGGCGGACGCCTTTCTGCCAGACACAGGTCAGCCTGGCGGCAAGATCGCCTTGCCGCAGCGCCTGTTCTAGTCGAAAGGTTTCTTCCGGCGGCACCACGTCATCGGCATCGCCATGCCAGAGCAGCAGCGGTCGCCGGGCAAGGGACGCCAGCTGATGGCTGACATCCCATTCGCGGAGACTGTCAGCATCAAAGCCAGGCGAGGGAAACAGGGTTTGCGACAGGGAACGAAAATAGCCCGACCCCATCAGACAGGCGACGCTGTTCAGCTCGGGGTGATGCGTCATGATGCCCAACGCCGTCATTCCCCCCATCGAAGCGCCCGCCACCGCCAGCCGCTCCCCTTCCAGCCATCCTTCAGCGATTATCGCCTCGCGCAGCGCAGGAAACTCCCTGAAATTCTGCTGCAGAATCGGCCAGAAGCGCTGCATCCGCCCGGCCTCATCGCCCTGATAGCGCGCCCCATGCTCCGGCGCGTCCGGCATGATCACCCGGAATCCGGCCTCGGCCAGCGCCACCGCAAAGTAGCTGTAGACCAGCTTCGACGAGGTAAAGCCATGATAAAAGACGATACAGGGCAAGGGCTTATCCAGACTCTCCTGCGGACAGGCATGTAAAATTTCACCACCGCCGAGGTTGCGCATTTCTAGTGCAATCATTTATCGTCTTCCTTCTCTATCGTGGTTAGGCGTCATGGGAAAATTCATTCACCAGGCAACCCAGTTTGCTACGATTCATAATGTTGAGAACCCGGTTACGCTTTCACAACATTTTCATTCGAAAATCGCGTCAGAGATAACAGTTCGGGAACATTCCCCGGCAATCCTGTTAAGGCTACCACTACACTATCACTATCAGGAAACGAGATATGGTTATGCGCAGGTTTTCACCGTGGTTACTGGCTATCGTCCTCAGCGGGTGTAGCGCCCTGCAGGGAACGCCGGAAGCCCCGCCGCCCGCCACCGACCATCCGCAGGAGATCCAGCGCTACCAGACGGCTGGCCTGCAGAAAATGGCCACGGTAAGCGTACTGATGTACGGTTCGCCGATGGATGTCGAAGCGGCGCTGAAGGCCAAAGCAGAAGCGGCCAAAGCCGATTACTACGTCATCATCATGATCGATGACACCATGGTACCCGGCCAGTGGTATTCGCAGGCGATCCTCTATCGTCGATAACGAGGCGGCGTCTTTAAATCTGCTTTACACAGCTTTGCGTCCATTCACGTTCTCCTGTGCATAATAACGTTCGGCCAGCCACCTGGCAGGACGTTAGCAACGGACTGCCCTTGGGACTACGTGAAATGGAGCTGACGATGAAACGATCTTTTACCCTATCCAGCCTGCTGTTAACCGCTGCGACGGCCAATACGTCCGCGCAGTCAGCCGAATTCGCCAGCGCGGATTGCGTCACTGGCCTGAATGAAATCGGTCTGATCTCCGTCACTAATCTTTCCGGCAGCCAACAGGATGTAGAGCACGCCATTGCCCGCAAAGCAGACGAGCAAGGCGCCTCCTGGTATCGCATTATTCAGATGTACGAGGAACAACAGCCGGACAGCTGGCGCGTGCAGGCCATTCTCTACGCCTGAGGCGCCTGGCGCCCGCGCCCCATAGCCCGCAGCAGCAGGTCGTCGAGGGTCGGCGCGTCAAGACGTATGCCGCCGCGGGTGTCGAGCATCATCCGGCACCAGGCTTCGGCCAGCGGCGGCGAAGCATGGCGCAGCATCTGCGCCCCCGCGCCAAGACGATAGACCAGCCGGGCAATCTCTCTCCCCTGCTCTTCGGCGGGTCGTTTCAGCAGTTGCTGCAGCTGACGCCATGCGCGGTCGAGATGGCGGTTCTGCCCTTTCACCTCCGCACACTCCGCGGCCAGCAGCTCCATCGCCGCCGGCTGCTTGCTGAGCACCCGCATCACATCGAGGCACATAATATTGCCGGAGCCCTCCCAGATGCTGTTGACCGGCATCTCGCGATACAACCGCGGTAGTTCGCTCTCCTCGCAATAGCCGATGCCGCCCAGCACTTCCATCGCCTCGGCGACAAACGGGATACCGACCTTACAGATGGCAAACTTGGCCGCAGGCGTAAACAGGCGCGCCCAGGCGCTTTCCCGGGCATCATCCCGACGGTCCCAGGCCCGCGCCAGACGAAACAGAAACGCGGTCTGCCCCTCCAGACGGAGCGCCATTTGCCCCAGCAGCTGGCGCATCATCGGCTGTTCGACCAGGTTTTTGCCAAACGCCTGACGCTGTAGCGCGTGATACAGCGCCACCGAGAAGGCGCGACGCATCAGGGCATGGCTGCCCAGCGCGCAGTCAAAGCGGGTCAGGCCGCCCATCCTGAGGATCTGCCGCACGCCGTCGCCTTCGTCGCCCACCAGCCAGCCGCAGGCATCATAAAACTCCACTTCGCTACTGGCGTTGGAGCGGTTGCCGAGCTTCTCTTTTAAGCGTTCAAGACGCACGCCGTTACGCTGCCCGTCGGGCAGCAGACGCGGCACAAAGAAGCATGAGAGCCCCGCCGGAGCCTGAGCCAGCACCAGGTGAGCATCGCTCTGCGGCACCGAGAAGAACCACTTGTGTCCCACCAGTCGGTAAAACCCTTCCGCCGTTTTCTCCGCGCGAGTGGTATTGCTCAGCACATCAGACCCCCCTTGCTTCTCGGTCATCCCCATGCCGATCAGCAGGCCGCGCTTCTGGCCGCCAGGCGCAAGGTGCGGATCGTAACGGTCGCTCAGCAGCGGCGACAGCCAGTCGCGAAAGGGCGCGGGCAGGGCGTGCTGCAGCAGGGGCGTCGCGGCGAAGGTCATGGTAATCGGGCACAACGTCCCGGCCTCCACCTGGGCATGGAGCAGAAAGCGGGCGGCGCGGGCAACAAACGCGCCTTCGCGGGCATCCTCCTGCCAGGCGAGGTTATGTACCCGGTTCGCGCACAGCCCCTGCATCAGCAGGTGCCAGGCGGGATGAAAGCGCACGTCGTCCAGCCGGGCGCCGGTGGCGTCATAGCGCAGCAGCTCCGGCGGATTGCTGTTGGCCAGGCGTCCCAGCTCCAGCGATTCGGCTGTCCCCAGCTGCTGGCCAATGCTGGCGAGCAGATCGCCATCCCAGCCGGCGCCTTCGCGGACCACGGCTTCACGCAGAGCGGTATCGGACAGAAACAGATTGCTGTTATTCAGCGGGGTGGGTTGATTAAAAACGGTGTGCGTTTGCCAGTGCATCGTGTCTCCCTCCATCAATGGCGATAGCCATAAGTATGGTTATCCGGAGGGATACTCGCCCGCGAGAGCGGTCACAAAAAAGCCATCCCGGAGGATGGCTTTTTTTTGATTCGTCGATGGTTCAGCTTAGCTGCGCTGGCGTACTGCTTCAAACAGACAGATGCCGGTAGCCACCGAGACGTTCAGCGAGGAGACGCTGCCCGCCATCGGGATGCTGATCAATTCATCACAGTGTTCGCGGGTCAGACGACGCATGCCTTCGCCTTCCGCGCCCATCACCAGCGCCATCGGGCCGGTCATTTTGCTCTGGAACAGCGTATGGTCGGCTTCCCCTGCGGTTCCGACGATCCAGACATTCTCTTCCTGCAGCAGACGCATGGTGCGCGCCAGGTTGGTGACGCGGATCAGCGGGACGTTCTCCGCCGCGCCGCAGGCCACTTTCTTCGCCGTCGCATTCAACTGAGCGGAACGATCTTTTGGCACGATCACCGCATGCACGCCGGCGGCGTCAGCGCTACGCAGGCAGGCGCCGAGGTTGTGCGGATCGGTTACGCCGTCGAGGATCAGCAGGAACGGTTGATCGAGCTGCGCCAGCAGATCCGGCAGATCGTTCTCCTGATACTGACGCCCCGGCTTCACGCGGGCAATGATCCCCTGGTGCACAGCGCCTTCGCTCTTCTCATCAAGAAACTGACGGTTGGCCAGCTGAATCACCACGCCCTGCGCTTCCAGGGCATGGATCAGCGGCAGCAAGCGCTTATCCTCACGGCCTTTCAGAATATAAACTTCCTGAAAACGCTCAGGTGCGCGCTCCAGCAGTGCCTGCACCGCATGGATGCCGTAAATCATTTCACTCATTGATGTACTCGTTTTAGGTTCTGTTATCTGCCCCCTTCACCCCATCCTGCGTCAGCAGACTTCAGGGTGAAGGGAGGTCAATCACTCGGCGATCTTCTTCTTTGCCGCGCGCTTGGCTTTCGTCGCGGCGGCGATTTTCTGTGTTTTCGCCGACGGTTTTTTCGCTTTTTTCTCTTTCTTCGGTCGGGCGGTCTCTTTCTCTTTACGGAAAGCGCTGTCCGGCTCGAAGTTTACCTGCTTACCCACCTGGCGGCGACGGCCGCCCGGCTTGCCAGAGGTACTCTTTTTCGCTTTCTCACGGGCGGTCTTGCCGACATTACGCGGCGCACGCTCGCTGGAGATCAGGGTAAAGTCGATTTTCCGCTCGTCCATGTTGACCGCTTCCACACGGACTTCCACGCGGTCGCCCAGGCGATAGGTCTGGCCGCCGGACTCACCAATGAGACGCTGCCCCACCTGATCGAAACGATAATAGTCGTTATCCAGGCTGGAAACATGCACCAGACCGTCGATAAACAGATCGTTCAGGCGGACGAAGAAGCCAAAGCCGGTCACGCTGGCGATCACGCCGGAGAAGATGTTGCCCACCTGATCCTGCATGAAGTCGCACTTCAGCCAGTCAGACACTTCGCGCGTCGCTTCGTCGGCGCGGCGCTCGGTCATCGAACAGTGCTGACCCAGCTGGAGCATCTCTTCCATGCTGTAGTGCCAGCCGCCGGTCTCGGTGCTGTTGCCTTTATGTCCCTGCTCTTTGGCCAGCAGATACTTGATAGCGCGGTGCAGCGACAGGTCCGGGTAACGACGAATCGGCGAGGTGAAGTGGGCGTATGACTGCAGCGCCAGGCCAAAGTGACCGCGGTTTTCCGGATCGTAGACCGCCTGCTTCATGGAGCGCAGGAGCATCGTCTGCAGCATTTCCGCATCCGGGCGATCGGCGATGGAGGTTAGCAGCTCTGCGTAATCACGCGGCTCCGGCTTGTTGCCGCCAGGCAGCTCCAGTCCCAGCTCAGCCAGCACGGTACGGAAGGAGGTAATCGCTTCGGTGGTTGGCTTATCATGGATACGGAACAGCGCCGGCTCCTGCGCCTTCTCAACGAAGCGCGCGGCGGAGATGTTCGCCAGGATCATGCACTCTTCAATCAGCTTATGCGCATCGTTACGCTGAGTCTGTTCGATACGCTCAATACGGCGTTCGGCATTGAAGATGAATTTAGCTTCTTCACTTTCAAATGAGATACCGCCGCGCTCTTCGCGGGCGCTCTCCAGCACTTTGTAGAGGTTATGCAGCTCTTCAATGTGCTTCACCAGCGGCGCGTAGTGTTCGCGCAGTTCCTGGTCACCCTGCAGCATATGCCACACTTTGGTGTAGGTCAGGCGAGCATGTGAACTCATCACCGCTTCATAGAATTTATAACCGGTCAGACGGCCTTTTGACGAAATCGTCATCTCGCACACCATACACAGGCGATCGACCTGCGGGTTCAGCGAGCATAGACCGTTAGACAGCACTTCCGGCAGCATCGGCACTACCTGCGACGGGAAGTAGACCGAGGTGCCACGACTGCGCGCTTCCGCATCCAGCGGCGTCCCCGGGCGCACGTAGTAGCTGACGTCGGCAATGGCTACCCACAGGCGCCAGCCGCCGCCGCGTTTCTTCTCGCAGTACACCGCGTCATCGAAGTCGCGGGCATCTTCGCCGTCAATGGTAACCAGCGGCAGCGAGCGTAAATCGACGCGGCCGGCCTTCGCCTCTTCCGGCACCTGTTCTTTGAGACCGGAAACCTGTTTTTCCACCGCCGGCGGCCAGACATAAGGAATCTCATGGGTACGCAGCGCCATATCGACGGCCATGCCGGTGCCCATGTTGTCGCCCAGCACTTCGACGATTTTACCCACCGCTTTGGTGCGGCGGGTTGGTCGCTGGGTCAGCTCGACCACGACCACGTAGCCCATCCGCGCGCCCATTATCTCTTCCGGCGGGATCAGGATATCAAAGCTCAGGCGGCTGTCGTCCGGGACGACAAAGCCGACGCCAGCGTCGGTGAAGTAACGGCCAACTATCTGGCTGGTTTTCGGCACGAGGACGCGGACGATGCGCGCTTCGCGGCGGCCCTTACGGTCCGCGCCCAGCGGCTGAGCCAGCACCTGGTCGCCGTGAATACAGGTTTTCATCTGTTCTGACGACAGGTACAGATCGTCTTTGCGCCCTTCAACGCGCAGGAAACCATAGCCATCGCGGTGGCCAATAACGGTTCCTTTGAGGAGATCGAGGCGTTCCGGCAGGGCATAGCACTGGCGGCGGGTGAAGACCAGCTGACCGTCGCGCTCCATCGCGCGCAGGCGGCGGCGCAGCGCTTCGGTTTGCTCTTCGCCCTCGATATTTAACTCGATGGCCAGCTCATCGCGGCTGGCAGGCTTTTCCCGTTTAGTTAAATGTTCGAGGATAAATTCCCGGCTCGGGATAGGGTTCGCGTACTTCTCAGCTTCGCGTTCCTGGAATGGATCTTGTGACATATCGGTTCCTCCGTTGTCATCTCCGGCAGAGTGGCGTCACTCCACCAGCAATAATTTATAAAGCGGTTGATTCTTCTCAACCAAATCAGCCAGCGTATAGTTATCCAGTTCCTTGAGAAAACTCTGCGCGGCTTCAGCTAGTGCCTGTTTCAGACGACAGGCTGGTGTAATGTGGCAAAACTCGCTGCTGCAGTTGACCAGCGATAAGGGTTCAAGGTCACGCACCACGTCACCGACGCGGATCTGTCCTGCTGGTTTGCCGAGGCGAATGCCCCCGTTCTTCCCCCGCACGGCAGTCACGTAGCCCATGCGACTTAACTGATTGATTATTTTAACCATATGATTACGGGAGACGCCATAGACCTCGGTCACTTCCGAGATACTGGTCATTCGTCCTTCCGGCAGCGACGCCATATAAATCAGCGCGCGTAGTCCGTAATCGGTGAAACTCGTTAACTGCACATAAACCTCAGGGAAAAGAAAACAGGGTATGTCGAGCGACATCATTATTATTGATGATAAACCAGCCAGCGCTCAGGCCGCTAATTTATTTGAAATGGGGCGGGCGAACAGCAAAAACAAGGGCGCCCGAACGGCGCCCCTTGAGAGTGATTACGCGTCGAACGGATCGCGCAGAATCATAGTCTCGGTACGGTCTGGACCGGTAGAGATGATATCCACCGGCACGCCGGTCAGCTCTTCAATACGCTGGATGTAGTTCAGGGCTGCCTGCGGCAGGCCGCTGCGCTCTTTCACGCCGAAGGTGGTTTCGGACCAGCCCGGCATGGTTTCGTAGATAGGCTCGATACCTTCCCAGTTATCGGCAGCCAGCGGAGTGGTGGTCACTTCGCGGCCATCCGGCATACGGTAGCCAACGCAGATTTTCACTTCTTTCAGGCCGTCGAGGACGTCCAGTTTAGTCAGGCAGAAGCCGGACAGGGAGTTAATCTGCACCGCGCGACGGACTGCGACCGCGTCCAGCCAGCCGGTACGACGACGACGGCCGGTGGTGGCGCCGAATTCGTTACCCTGCTTGCAGAGGAACTCGCCAGTTTCATCAAACAGCTCGGTCGGGAACGGACCTGCACCGACGCGAGTCGAGTACGCTTTAATGATACCGAGAACGTAATCCACATAACGCGGGCCCAGGCCGGAGCCGGTCGCCACGCCACCTGCGGTGGTGTTAGAGGACGTAACGTACGGGTAGGTACCGTGGTCGATATCCAGCAGCGTACCCTGCGCGCCTTCGAACATCACGAAGTCGCCGCGCTGACGCGCCTGATCCAGCAGGTCGGATACGTCCACCACCATGCTGGTCAGGATGTCGGCAATCGCCATCACATCGTCCAGCACTTTCTGGTAGTCAACCGCTTCTGCTTTGTAGAAGTTCACCAGCTGGAAGTTGTGATATTCCATCACTTCTTTCAGTTTATCGGCGAAGGTTGCTTTATCGAACAGATCGCCAACGCGCAGACCGCGACGAGCGACTTTATCTTCGTAAGCCGGGCCAATGCCGCGACCGGTAGTGCCGATCGCTTTCGCGCCACGCGCTTTTTCACGCGCCACGTCCAGCGCCACGTGATAGTCAAGGATAAGCGGGCAGGCTTCAGAGAGCAGCAGACGCTCGCGAACCGGGATACCACGGTCTTCCAGGCCCTTCATCTCTTTCATCAGCGCGGCCGGAGACAGCACGACGCCGTTACCGATGATGCTGGTGACGTTTTCACGCAGAATGCCTGATGGAATAAGATGGAGAACGGTTTTTTCACCGTTGATTACGAGAGTATGGCCGGCGTTGTGACCACCCTGGTAGCGCACAACATATTTAGCCCGTTCAGTCAGGAGATCGACGATCTTCCCTTTACCTTCGTCACCCCATTGGGTGCCCAGTACGACGACGTTGTTACCCATTTTTCAAAATCACCGTTTGCTTAAAAATGGATTCTACCATCGCTTTTTCAGAGTTACAGCACTTTTTGCATCCAAAATAAGGCAAATCCGACCACTTTTTGATCAGCCAATCGATTTCCTCAACATGTAGTAGATCACAATCCCGGCAACCACAAGTCCGCCGCCAAAACGACGCAATAAATTATCCGGTAGCTGGCTCAGGCTGGCGACCATCTTGCGCCAGGCGCGCGGATAAAGCAGCGGGCCAAGCCCTTCAAGTACTAAAACCAGCGCCAGCGCCAGCCAAATGGTGGAGTTCATCGTCAACCCTAATTGAAAAGTATCATTGCCGCCCTCGCGGGCGTCTCGGCCAGCATGGTGAATTCATTCCCTCATTTCACATTGTCCCGTATTTCAGCTTCATTATGAACCGGAAAGGTGAAACAAAATTCACAACTAATTGTATTGCTGGATATTTTTTAAATTGTAACTATGCCATCGCGTACTACAACCCGGTACGTCTACTTAATCAGGAAGATTATGATGAGAGAATTAACCGCATTTGAAATCGAAAATGTGAGCGGCGCAGGCTGGTTACAGGATGGTCTGGCGGCCTTAGGCAGCAAGGTCGGCGCAGCCGCATGGACGATGGGCACTGATGCCCTGAGCATTAACCTGCCACTGCTTGGCACCCTCAATCTGGCCGACCTGGCGCCGAACCTGGGCAAAACCTTAGGCGAAAGCATCGGCTCTTCTATCGGCGGCACCATCGAAAGTACGCTGGCAGGCCTGCCGGTGATCGGCGGCCTGCTGAACAAGCTACTCGGCAACTAATTCCCGCCCTCGCAGCATGAAAAAAGGCGCCTGTTTCAGGCGCCTTTTCGCATTATTACTTCAGGTTTACACCTTCTCCGGCTTATTTACGCGCCGAATCCGGTGAACGCATATAGCGGAAGAAATCGCTGTCCGGACTCAGGACCATCACATCCTGATTGCTCTGGAAGCTCTTCTCATAGGCACGCAGGCTACGGATAAAGGAGTAGAAGCCTGGATCCTGGCTGAACGCGTCGGCAAACAGTTTCGCTGATTCCGCATCACCTTCACCACGCAGGATACGGCCCTGGCGCTCGGCTTCCGCCAGCGTCTTGGTGACTTCATAGTCCGCAGTCGCGCGCAGTTTTTCCGCCTCTTCCTGACCCTGTGAACGATGGCGACGAGCAACCGCTTCACGCTCCGCGCGCATACGGTTATAAATCGCTTCCGACACTTCTGCCGGCAGGTTGATCTGTTTGATACGTACGTCGACAACTTCGATACCCAGCGCCGCCATACTGTTCGGGTTGATCACCTGCACTTTACCGTTGGTTTCGGCTTCCACACGCTCTGCCGCTTTAGCAATCGCGTCGTCAGCCGCCGGGGTGCTAACCTCATCTTCCGTACCGGCCGAACCCGAGTTCAGCGCATCACGCACTTCCAGGGTCAGGCGACCACGGGAGTCGGTGACGATATCTTTCACATCCAGACGACCAATTTCAGAACGCAGACGGTCAGAGAATTTACGCTTCAGCAGTACCTCGGCCTGGGAGACGTCGCCGCCGCCGGTTGCCAGGTAGTAACGGCTGAAGTCGCTGATGCGCCACTTGATATAGGAGTCGACGATCAGGTCTTTCTTCTCTTTAGTAACGAAACGGTCAGCCTGGTTGTCCATGGTCTGAATACGCGCATCCAGCATCTTCACCGATTCGATAAACGGGATCTTGAAGTGCAGGCCTGGCGCATACACCAGCGGCTTGTTTTCGTCGTCGCGCAGAACTTTACCGAAACGCAGCGTGATACCGCGCTCGCCTTCCTTTACGACAAAGACAGACATGTAGAGCACTACCAGCACGATGACAATGATCGCGATAACAGATTTACGCATCGTTATTCCCCCTGACGCTGGTAGTCGTTACGCTGCGCGTTAGCGCGGCGTTGGTCCATAATGCTACCCCCGGTTGAGCTCGAGGTTGATGAGGTGCTGGCGCTGCTTGAGCTGGATGCTGGCGGCAGGCGCAGCAGATCGCTGGCGTCACTACTATCGCTCTTTGCTGCCGGCGCAGCGGCGCCTTTCAGCATCTGATCCAGCGGCAGAACCATCAGATTGCCGTTTTTGCTGTCATTGACCAGCACTTTACGGGTGTGGCTCAGCACTTTTTCCATGGTTTCGATATACAGACGCTCGCGGGTAATTTCCGGCGCGGCTTTGTATTCCGGCAGGATCTTCGCAAAGCGAGCCACTTCACCCTGGGCTTCCAGAACGGTCTGGGTCTTATAGGCGCGTGCCTCTTCGAGGATACGCTGCGCCTGACCATTCGCCCGCGGCTGGACTTCGTTGGTATACGCTTCCGCTTCACGAATGTACTGCTGCTCGTTCTCACGCGCGGCAATGGCATCGTCAAACGCGGCCTTCACCTCTTCCGGCGGACGCGCCGTCTGGAAGTTGACGTCCAGCAGAGTGATACCCATGTTGTACGGGCGAATCGTCTCTTCCAGCTCACGCTGGGTATCGCTACGGATCACGGTACGACCTTCGGTCAGAATGCGATCCATGGTGTATTTGCCGATCACGCCGCGCAGCGCGCTGTCGGTGGCCTGACGCAGACTGTCGTCCGCGCTGGTCACGCTAAACAGATAGCGCTCCGGATCGGTGACGCGGTACTGCACGTTCATCTCAACGCGCACCACGTTTTCGTCAGAGGTCAGCATGACGCCGGAAGCCGCAAGTTCGCGCACCGACTCCACGTTCACCGCCTGAACGTTATCGATAAAGGTCGGTTTCCAGTTCAGGCCAGGCTCAACCAGATGGCTGAACTTACCAAAACGGGTGACCACGCCGCGCTCGGCCTCTTTAATGGTATAGAAACCGCTGGCCGCCCAGATAATCACTGCCGCCGCGGCAACGATGCCGACAATACGCCCGCCCATCGGTCCGCGAGGCCCCTGCGCGCTATTGCCGCCGCCCAGTCCGCCCTTGCCGCCGCCGAGCCCGCCAAGTTTTTTACTTAACTTGCGGAAGATATCATCCAGATCCGGCGGCCCCTGCTCGCGACCGCCTTTATTGCCATTTCCCTCAGAGTTGCCGCCAGGTTTGCTGCTCCCCCACGGGTCGCGGTCCTGTCCGTTATTACCGGGCTGATTCCACGCCATGTATATGCTCCATATTTGTTTTTGATATCCCCACAGGGGTCAATATCTTCAGGCAAGCTGCAAGGTTAAACCACATAGTCAACAAGCGTTGGCTCTTGCTTACAGAGGCGCCGCCAGTCAACGATCGGCATGCGCACCTGCAGACTCACGCTGCCGTCATCCTCCATCCACTCTTTTTCTATCGCCTGAAGCTGATAGAAACGGCTTCTCAGTCGCCCTTCTTTCGGCGGTAAGCGCAGCGTATGCTGGGCCACTTCACCGGAAAGACGCTCCGTTAATGCCTGAAAAAGCAGTGGTACGCCAACCCCGGTCTGGGCTGAAAGCCAGACCCGAATCGGTTTATTTTCATCGTCGCGATCGATGCGCGGTTCAAAATCGTCAAGCATGTCGATTTTGTTCATCACCAGCAGCGCCGGGATCTCATCGGCCTCAATTTCAGCGAGAACCGTATTTACCGCATCAATGTTTTCCTGCACGCGGACATCCGCCGCATCAATCACATGCAGCAGCAGCGTCGCCTGACGCGTCTCCTGCAACGTCGCTTTAAACGCGGCTACCAGATCGTGCGGCAGGTGGCGAATAAAGCCGACGGTATCGGCCAGCACCGTTTCGCCGACGTCAGGGACGTCAATGCGGCGCAGCGTCGGGTCCAGGGTGGCGAACAGCTGGTTCGCGGCATAGACCTCGGCGGCAGTGATCTGGTTAAAGAGCGTTGATTTTCCGGCGTTGGTATAGCCCACCAGCGACACGGTAGGAATATCGGCTTTCGCACGCGACCGCCGCCCCTGCTCGCGCTGTTTCTCGACTTTTTCCAGCCGCGACAGGATCTGCATGATACGGTTACGCAATAAACGGCGGTCGGTTTCGAGCTGGGTTTCACCCGGGCCACGCAAACCAATCCCGCCCTTCTGTCTTTCAAGGTGGGTCCAACCGCGGACAAGGCGAGTCGCCATATGGCGCAGCTGCGCCAGCTCGACCTGCAATTTCCCTTCATGGGTGCGCGCGCGCTGGGCGAAAATATCTAAAATAAGACCGGTGCGATCGATAACCCGGCATTCGCACAGGCGTTCCAGGTTACGTTCTTGCGCCGGACTCAGGGCATGATCGAAGAGCACGACCGAAGCGCCGGTCGCTTTAACGGCTTCCGCAATTTCGACTGCCTTACCTTCACCAACAAAATACTTCGGGTGCGGTGCTTTACGGCTACCGGTAATCACCTGCATTGCTTCGACACCGGCGGAAGAGGCCAGAGTTTCAAACTCCTGGAGATCTTCCATATCTTTGTCTTGCGAAAAATAGATGTGTACCAGTACCGCCTGCTCACCGGCGTCATAACGGTCAAACAAGCGTAAACCCCTTATAAAATACCAGCGGGGAACGCAGAAAACCTGGCTCCCCGGCGTGGAAAAACAGCACTGGCCTTATTCGGCGTCGTCGCTGTCTTGTTGCGGCGCAGAAGAACCCTGCGCGCTACCACCGTGGTGATAGTTACTGGAACCGCCGCCAGCATTGTTGCTGTGGTGAGACACCGGGCGAGACGGGACAACAGTAGAAATTGCGTGCTTATAGACCATCTGGCTGACCGTGTTCTTCAACAGGATCACGAACTGATCGAAAGACTCAATTTGCCCTTGCAGCTTGATACCATTCACCAAATAAATAGAAACCGGAACGCGTTCCCGACGCAAAGCGTTCAGGAACGGATCTTGTAAAGATTGCCCCTTAGCCATTCTCTCTTTTCCTTATATGTATGCTTGTTTTGTACTCAGAACCTTACGATTCTCAAAAAAAATTACGCACGATACCGTTTAATTGTACACGTTCAGTTCTGGCTCGCACCAACAACCTGTAATACTTTGTTGAGCGCTTGTTCAGGTTGTTCACTGTCTAACCAGTGCACACCTTCCCAACCGCGCAGCCAGGTGACCTGACGTTTGGCTAACTGTCTCGTGGCGCAAACACCTCGATAAACCATCTCATCATACGGGATCTCGCCATTGAGATATGACCACATCTGGCGGTATCCGACACAACGGATGGAAGGCATGTCCGTATGCAAATCTCCGCGGGCAAAAAGCGCCCGTACTTCTGCTTCAAAACCTGAAGCTAACATCTGATGAAAACGCTGTTCTATGCGTTGATGGAGCAGTTCACGGCTCGCCGGGGCGATGGCGAACTGATGCACCTGATATGGCAGAGCGTCTCCTGACGTTTGCGTCAGTTCCGTTAAAGTTTTACCCGAAATGAAAAAAACTTCCAGTGCCCGGGAAAGCCTTTGCGGATCATTTGGATGAATACGCGCAGCAGCCACGGGATCGATCTCCTGTAATTGCTGATGTAACGCATTCCACCCCTGCTCTGCGGCCTGCTGCTCAATCCGCGCTCTGACCTCTGGGTCAGCCGACGGTAAGGGCGACAATCCTTCCAGCAACGCTTTGAAATACAACATCGTTCCGCCGACTAACAGCGGAATTCGCCCGGTGGCGACTATATCCGCCATCGCCGCCAGCGCATCGCGGCGAAAATCCGCCGCGGAATAGGCCTCCGCAGGATCCAAAATATCCAGCAGCCGATGCGGCGCAGCGCTAAGCTCCGCAGCATCCGGTTTGGCGGTGCCAATATCCATTCCCCGATAAATGAGGGCGGAATCAACGCTAATCAACTCTACTGGCAAAACTTTACGTAAGGCTATCGCCAGCGCGGTTTTGCCGGAGGCCGTCGGGCCCATTAAAAAAATTGCCTTGGGCAGGCTCGCCTCGGTTACATCATTCATCTTTCAGGGCATTCATCGCCGAATGGAGATCTACAGGTTGTAACAGGCCACCCGGCGGCGTTCTCACCAGCTGCGGGCAAAGACGCTCAACGTCCGCCAGCAGCGCAATCGCCTGCGCCATATTCCATGACGTCTGTTCGCTCGTCAGATTACGCGCCATCCATTGGGCGATATTGCCGACGTCGAATGCGTTTTGCTGCGCCAGGTAGCCTATCAGTTCAGGAATCAAGATTTGTAAATTTTGTTGTCTTAAGGGTAAAGGGACCGCGCGCACCGTCACGTGCAGGGCATCGGTATGCACATCGATCCCTAGCTGCGCCAGCGCCGGCTGAGCGGCGGCCAGCGCCTGTTTTTCCCCTTCCGTAACTTTTAACCGCAGCGGGATCAGCAGCGGCTGAGCACATACCGCCTCCGCTCCCGGGGTCAACTGCGCCTGGCGCAGCCAGCGCTCGGCAACGGTCAACGACAGCAGCGCCAGACCGCCCTCGCGCTCCAGCAGCGCGCAGTCGCCGCCAACAATCGTCAGCACTCTGCCAAAGCTCTGACTGTGACCGGCCAACTCTGCCGCCGCCGGAGGCTGCAACGCTGGCTTTGGCGCCGTTGGCGTGTCGAGCAGTTGACGATAAAGCGCTCCCTGCTGCTTCTGGTAACCCGGCTGCGCATGCGGCCAGCTCGCGCCGCCCGGCCTGGCGCTGGAGGCCGCAGGCTCACGCGATGGCGTGATGCTGAAGCGGGCCGCAGGTTCCCGCGCTTCCGCTGGCCGCGCAAACTGGTTGCCTCCCGCGGCGATGCGGTTCTCCGGCATCTGGCGCGGCGCCGGCGGGTCGTCTTTTTCCGCCAGCGGCGCGTCAAGCTGCTGCTGCAGTACGCTCAGTACGCCCTGGTAGATAAAGTCGTGCACCAGGCGCGACTGATGAAAACGCACCTCATGCTTGGCCGGGTGGACGTTTACATCCACCTGATGGGGATCGATCTCCAGATACAGCACAAACGCCGGTTGCTGATCGGCCCCCAGCTTGTCTTCACAGGCCTGGCGGATAGCATGGTTGATCAGCCGATCGCGCATCATCCGCCCGTTAACGTAGCAATACTGAATTTCCGCCAGCGCCGGGGTGGTATGCAGCGGATCGGCGACCCAGCCGCGCAGGGTCAGATCGCCATGCTGCCACTCGATCGCCAGCGCATGTTCGAGAAAAGCGGCGCCGCAAATTGTCCCCAGCCGGCGCTCGCGCTGGCCATCCTGAGCGACGGCCCGATACTGGCGCATCACCTTGCCGTTATGGCTGAGGTTGATAGTGACGTCGAAACGCGCCAGCGCAATGCGGCGCACCACCTCGTCAATGTGGCCGAACTCGGTCTTTTCGGTGCGCATAAATTTGCGCCGCGCCGGGGTGTTATAGAACAGATCGAGGACTTCCAGAGTGGTACCGACCGGGTGCGCCGCCGGCTTCACCGTCACCGCCTGATCGCGGCCTTCAGCATACGCCTGCCAGGCTTCCTGCTGCTCCGCCGTGCGCGAAGTCAGCGTTAAGCGCGCCACCGAACTGATACTGGCCAGCGCTTCGCCACGAAAGCCGAGGCTAATAATGGCCTCCAGATCGTCAAGCGAGGCGATCTTGCTGGTCGCATGACGAGCCAGGGCCAGCGCCAGCTCGTCTTTTTTGATGCCGCTGCCGTTATCGCGGATGCGAATAAGCTTCGCGCCGCCGCGTTCGATATCAATGTCAATCCGCGTGGCGCCCGCATCAAGACTGTTCTCAACCAGCTCTTTCACCACCGACGCGGGCCGCTCCACCACCTCGCCGGCGGCAATCTGGTTGGCGAGCTGCGGCGGCAGAACCTGAATCGGCATCCCCTGCTCCTTAGTTAATCAACATCCCGCCCGGCGCCGCGGCGCTGGCGGTCTGCGCCGCCTCGCCGCGAGGCGCCGACTGCAGCGGATGCTGCATAAAGTAGTTGCGTAAGCCGTTATAAATCGCCTCCGCAATCTGCTCCTGGTAATCATCGCTACCCAGCAGCCGCTCTTCGCCGTTGTTACTGATAAAGCCCGTTTCCACGAGGATCGACGGGATGTCCGGCGAGCGCAGCACTCCAAGGCTAGCATGCTCCGGGCGGCGTTTGTGCAGGTTGCCAATACGCTGCAGCTGGCTCAGCACGTTGGTCGCCACATCGTAGCCGACGCGCTGGGAATGACCAAACTGCAGATCCAGCACCGCCTGGCTCAGGTAGGGGTCGGCCTGGCTGTTTGCCAGCACATCGCCCGCACCGCCGAGCAGTTCAGACTGCTTCTCATGCTGCTCGAGCCAACCGGCCATTTCGCTGTTGGCGCGACGGTTCGAGAGCACCCACACCGAGGCGCCAGTGGCATCGCGGTTTGGCGCGGCGTCAGCATGGATAGAGACGAGGAAATTGGCGTTTTGCTTACGCGCCACGTCAGAGCGGCCCATCACCGAAATAAAGTAATCCCCGTCGCGGGTCAGCACCGGCTTAAACTGCGGATCGGCGTTCAGTAACGCCCGCAGCTTGCGCGCGATAGCGATAGTCACGTTTTTCTCTTTGGTGCCGTTCGGGCCAATCGCGCCAGGATCCTGGCCGCCGTGCCCGGCATCAATGGCGATAATGACTTTATCATCCGCCGACACCGTGCGGGCCGCCGGGCGAGTCACGGTCTGATTGTTGGTCATCGCCGGCTGAGAGGAGGTCATCACCGTCTGCCGTTCATGACCCGACGAGCTGAACGGGTTACGCCCTGACGTCGTCGTCCGGGAAGGCATCACCGGCGGCGGGTCGGCCCGTTTCACCACCACGGGCGGCGGAGGCGGCGGCGGCGGCGCGTCGGCGTTGATGGTAAAGACCACCGTGTAATTCGCCCCGTTCTGTTGCTTCACCGCCCGGGTTTTGCCATCTTCCGTCAGATCCACCAGCAGACGCAGCGTCTGCGTATCCTGCGGCGTGCCGGCGCGAATACTCTTCACCAGGTTGCTGCCGCTAAACTGCAGCGGTAGTCCCTGCAATACGCCGGTCTGCTTGATATCCAGCGCCACCAGACGTTTACCCTGTGGGGTAAAGGAGTACTCCGGCTCACCGACAAAGCTTAGGGTAATACGGGCCTGCTGGTCTCCGTTAGAGACCTGGATATCGGATAAACTCGCCGCAGTGGCGTGAAGACTCGACAGCATCAGCGCAGCGGCAAGCCAGGTGGTTATGCGATACTTCATCCCGTCATCCTTCAGGCTAAAAGGCTAAACGCGCCAGTAAAGATTCACCCCGTGAGGAGATCGCGGTAATACGCGCCTCACGCCCTTGTGCCTGGTAATCAAGGTGAATTTCAACATCCGGGTCAGGCAGGACACCTGCGCCTTGCTGCGGCCATTCCACCAGGCAGATGGCATCGTCGGCAAAATAATCACGGATCCCCATAAATTCGAGTTCCTCAGGATCCGCCAGACGGTAGAGATCGAAGTGATACACCATCAGGTTCTCGAGGGTATAGGGCTCCACCAGGGTATAAGTTGGGCTTTTGACATTGCCGCGGTGACCGAGCGCCTGCAAAAAGCCGCGGCTGAAGGTCGTTTTCCCCGCGCCTAAATCACCATACAGATAAATCACGGTGGCGCCGGTACAGGCCTGCGCGATGCGGTCGCCAAGGGCCAGCGTGGCCTGCTCATCGGGTAAAGGAATCACTCGGTTAATCATGGTCTACGTCAATCACATCCGGGTTAACAACACGCCTGAGCGTGGAAAAGAGATCGGTCGCCAGCATGCCGCGGGTGCCCTCGCGGGCGGCCAGTCGGTCGGCGGCATCACCATGAGCGACGCACCCGGCACAGGCAGCATCATACGGCGTCAGGTGCTGTCCTAACAACGCGGCGATGATGCCGGTGAGCACATCGCCCATCCCGCCGCTGGCCATCCCGGCATTGCCGGCATCGATAATGCCCATCGCCCCGCTTTCACTGGCCACTACCGTGCCCGCGCCTTTCAGCACAACCACGCCGCCATACCGTTTTACCAGACGCTGCGCAGAAAGTAAGCGATCGCTTTCAATTTCTGCCACGCTGACGTTCAGCAGACGGGCCGCTTCGCCGGGGTGCGGCGTTAGCACGCGATTGTGACGTTTATCGGGATTGAATGCCAGCAGGTTCAGCGCGTCGGCGTCCCAGACCATCGGTTTGTTAAAACTTTCCACCGTCCGCAGGGCGCTGCGTCCCCATTCGCGCTGCCCCAGGCCAGGGCCAATCGCCACCACATCAGCCCACTCCAGCGCGGCTTTCAGAGTCTGCGGCGTCAGTTCATCTACCATTAATTCCGGCCGCACGGTGACAATGGGCGCCACGTTCTCCGGGTGAGTAAGTACTCGCACCAGTCCCGCGCCGCTGCGCAGGGCCGCTTCACCGCACATACGGATAGCGCCTGCCGTGCCGCGATCGCCGCCGACAATCACCAGCTTGCCGTGATCGCCTTTATGGGAGGTGGCCCGCCGCGGCGGCAGCCAGTCGGCGAGGTGGGCGGCGCAAAACCGCGTCAGAGGAGTGCTTTGTCCGGCGAGCCAGCGTTCGAGCCCCAGCGCATGATGGTGGAGTTGCCCGACGACATCCCGCGCCTTGCCGGTCAGCAGCCCCGGCTTGAGGGCGATAAAGGTCAGCGTATGGTCGGCCTGTACCACTGCACCTGGCGTCGCGCCCGTCTGCGCATTCAGGCCGGAAGGGATATCCAGCGCCACCACCGGCGCCGGGTGGTGGTTCGCCTGGTGGATGAGCGCCGCAACGGGATCGCGCGGCGCACTGCGCAGACCGGTGCCGAGCAGGCCATCAATAATCAGTGAGATATCGTCGGGCCATGGGATGGTCGCCGCATGGATCACGCCGCCGGCGTTAAGCCACGCCTCCCGCGCCGCCTGCGCCTCTTCCGGCAGCGGGCTGTCACTCTCCACCGCCAGCAGCGTCACCCGCCGCCCCGCGGCCTGTGCCAGACGCGCAACGACATATCCGTCGCCGCCGTTGTTGCCATGTCCGCAGAGGATCAGCCAGTGCGCGCTGGCAGGATAAGCACAGCTGGCCAGCTGGAACGCCGCCTCGCCCGCGCGCTGCATGAGTTCGAACAGCGTCAGCCCCAGGCTGTCCGCCGCCTCTCGTTCGGCCAGGCGCAGCGCCTCCGCAGGCCAAATGTTGTATGGTATACTGTCAGGGTTTTTCGTCATTGTATGGTCCATCATGTCACAGCCCCTCGATCTCGTTCAGTTAGCGCAACAAATCAAACAATGGGGCACAGAGCTTGGGTTCCAGCAGGTGGGGATCGCCGATACCGACCTCAGCGCCAGTGAACCCAAACTGCAGGCATGGCTGGATAAACAATACCACGGCGAAATGGAATGGATGGCCCGTCACGGTATGATGCGCGCCCGTCCCCACGAACTGCTGCCCGGTACGTTACGCGTCATCAGCGTGCGGATGAACTATCTGCCCGCTAACGCCGCCTTTGCCCGCACCCTGAAAGATCCCACGCTGGGTTACGTCAGCCGTTATGCCCTCGGGCGTGATTATCATAAGCTGCTACGTAATCGCCTGAAAAAGCTGGGGGAGAAGATTCAGGAACAGTGTGCTTCGCTCAATTTTAGACCTTTTGTCGATTCCGCGCCTATCCTGGAACGGCCAATCGCAGAAAAAGCGGGCCTTGGCTGGACAGGTAAGCACTCACTAATCTTAAGCCGCGACGCCGGATCGTTCTTTTTCCTCGGCGAACTGCTGATTGATCTGCCCCTGCCGGTCGACAGCCCGGTTGCGGAGGAGTGTGGGCGCTGCGTCGCCTGCATGACCATCTGTCCCACCGGGGCCATCGTTGAGCCCTATACCGTCGACGCCCGGCGCTGCATCTCCTATCTCACCATTGAACTGGAAGGTGCAATCCCCGAGGAGTTCCGTCCACTAATCGGCAACCGTATTTACGGTTGTGATGATTGTCAGCTGATCTGCCCGTGGAACCGTTTCTCACAGCTCACCGATGAAGAGGATTTCAGCCCACGCAAAGAGCTGCATGCCCCGCCGCTGGTGGAGCTGTTCGCCTGGAGCGAAGCGTGGTTTCTGAAGGTGACCGAAGGGTCGGCGATTCGTCGCATTGGCCACCTGCGCTGGCTGCGCAATATCGCCGTCGCGTTGGGCAATGCGCCCTGGGATGAAGCCCATCTTCGCGCCCTGGAGAGCCGCCGGGGCGAGCACCCGCTTCTCGACGAACACATTGAGTGGGCGATTGCCCAGCAACTGAAAAAGCGGAACGCCGACGCCGTTGAAGTACAGCTGCCGAAAAAATTACGTCTGGTCAGAGTGGTAGAGAAAGGCTTGCCGCGCGACGCCTGATTCATTCACAGGCTGTGAATAAAATCTAAAACACATTGCGTTTCAAGGCGCAGACCAAGGTCAAGTGATCGGATTAACATTTTGAAATGAAATTTATTTGTTAAATTTCAATCATATACAAAGATACTATTTACAAAGCGAAGCATTTGCGCCGCCAGTGACGGAACGACAACCTGTGGATAACTCTGTTCACAGTATTTCTGCGGACCAAACGAAAATCATCCCCGGCGCTGGATTGCACTGTGGATAAATAAGAGATGGAAGAAAATTTGGAGCGGGAAACGAGACTCGAACTCGCGACCCCGACCTTGGCAAGGTCGTGCTCTACCAACTGAGCTATTCCCGCTTAATCTTCGGCTTTCGCCCCGCATCTGCGAGATGAAATCCTTTGATCAGGATGGTGCTTTCAAATTTTGGAGCGGGAAACGAGACTCGAACTCGCGACCCCGACCTTGGCAAGGTCGTGCTCTACCAACTGAGCTATTCCCGCTTAATCTTCGGCTTTCGCCCCGCATCTGCGAGATGAAATCCTTTGATCAGGATGGTGCTTTCAAATTTTGGAGCGGGAAACGAGACTCGAACTCGCGACCCCGACCTTGGCAAGGTCGTGCTCTACCAACTGAGCTATTCCCGCGTTACTGCATTTTTTGCCATATTTCGATGGCGTCGTAATTTGCATTTCTGCGTCGTTACGGGAGGCGCATTATACGAGAATTCGATGCCCCTGCAACCCCCTGACGATCACTTTTTTGCGTTTTTTGTTTAAATGGACATTTTCTCGCCACCTACGCCGCTGAATTGTATAAATAAGCGTCATAACGGGCAAAATCGCTTTTTCCGCCCGGCTGAATGACGCAAAATCGCTCGCATCATACAGCGGTGGCGCGACGTATAACGAGGCCACCCCGACGCCAAACAGGGAATTAGCATGAGAAAAGTCCTCACCGTCCTGCTGCTGAGCACGCTGGCCATCGGAACCGCGTCAGCCGAGACGCTCCATTTTGGCACCACCACGGCCAATCCACCGTTTGTCACCGCCAACGGCAAAAATCAGCCCGTTGGCTTCGATATCGATCTCGCGCACGCCCTGTGCCAGCAGATGCAGGCGCAGTGCCAGTTCACGGCGCAGCGTTTCGATACCCTGATCCCGGCTTTACGCTTTAAGAAATTTGACGCGGTGATTGCCGGCATGGAAGTGATCCCGATGCGTGAGAAGCAGGTCGCCTTCAGCCGACCCTATCGCCAGGCGCTCTCCGGGGTAGTGATCGTCAACAAAGATGTCGCCCATACCTTTGCCGATCTGAAGGCTAAAAAAGTCGGCGTGGTGAAAGGCACGCTGCATCAGCGCTACCTGCGTGATAAACAGAAAGCCGTACAGGCTGTCCCTTACGACGATGTCGCCAGCGCCCTGGCCGCGCTGAAAGCCGGGCAAATAACCGGCGTCATGGGCGACTTCGCCACCCTCGACGCCTGGCAGCAGGAGAACCCTGACTACGCCATCATGGATGAACGGGCCACCGACCCGGCTTATTACGGTAAGCAGTATGCGATTGCGGTGCGCAAAGACGATCCGGAGCTGCTGAACGCCATCAACGATGCCCTGGCCGCGGTCATGGCGACACCTGACTTCCAGCAGATGCAGCAGAAGTGGTTTAAATAACGCAGAAAAGTGTACCGGGCCGCGCACAGGGCCCGGTCGCGGTTTACAGTTTAATGAAGTGTTCGCGGTAGTAAGCCAGCTCGGCGACCGACTCGCGGATATCGTCCATCGCCTGATGAGTGCCCTGCTTTTTAAAGCCGTCGAGAATTTCCGGCTTCCAGCGGCGCGCCAGCTCTTTCAGCGTGCTAACGTCCAGATAGCGATAGTGGAAATAGGCTTCCAGTTGCGGCATGTACTTAAACAGGAAGCGACGATCCTGGCCGATACTGTTGCCGCAGATCGGCGACTTGCCCGCCGGCACCCACTGCTTAAGAAAGTCAATGGTCGCCAGTTCGGCATCGTGCTCGCTGACGGTGCTGGCCTTTACGCGATCCACCAGACCGCTGCCGGTATGCGTCCGCACATTCCACTCGTCCATTAATGCCAGCTGAGCGTCCGACTGATGCACCGCGATGGTCGGGCCCTCAGCCAGAATGTTCAGGTTGGCATCGGTCACCAGGGTGGCGATTTCGATAATGCGATCGCGCTCCGGATCCAGCCCTGTCATCTCAAGATCGATCCAAATGAGGTTGTTTTCATTTGCACTCATGCTATTTTCCACCCTTCTCGCGTGACTATATTCATCTAAAATAGCGTGTATCATAGAGGTTTTGCCCCATCAGGGCGACCAGGAGCCAGTTCGATTGAGTAAAAATAAACTCTCCAAAGGCCAGCAGCGCCGCGTCAAAGCCAACCACCAGCGCCGTCTGAAAACCACTGCGGAGAAGGCCGACTACGATGACAACCTGTTTGGCGAAACGTCGGAAGGCATTGTCATCAGTCGCTTTGGTATGCATGCCGACGTCGAATCCGCTGACGGCAGCGTGCATCGCTGCAATATCCGCCGGACGATCCGCTCGCTGGTCACCGGCGACCGCGTGGTCTGGCGGCCGGGTAAAGACGCCGCCGACGGCGTAAGCGTCAAAGGGATCGTCGAGGCGGTGCACGATCGCGCCTCCGTCCTGACGCGTCCGGATTTTTACGACGGCGTGAAGCCTATCGCCGCCAATATCGACCAGATCGTGGTGGTTTCCGCGATCCTGCCTGAGCTGTCGCTGAATATTATCGATCGCTATCTGGTGGCCTGCGAAGCGCAGGATATCGAGCCGCTCATTGTGCTGAATAAAATCGATCTGCTGGATGATGATGGTCTGCGCTTCGTCAATGAGCAAATGGATATCTACCGCAACATCGGTTACCGCGTGCTGCTGGTTTCCAGTCGGACTCAGGACGGCCTTAAGCCGCTGGAAGCGGCCCTGACCGACCGCATCAGTATCTTCGCCGGGCAGTCCGGGGTCGGTAAATCGAGCCTGCTGAACGCCCTGCTCGGGTTGAGCGAGGATCAGATCCTCACCAATGATGTCTCGGACGTTTCCGGCTTAGGTCAACACACCACCACCGCGGCACGCCTCTACCACTTCCCGCACGGCGGCGATGTGATTGATTCACCGGGGGTACGTGAGTTCGGCCTGTGGCATCTGGAAGCGGAACAAATCACCAACGGCTTTGTCGAATTCCATGATTATTTAGGCCGTTGCAAATATCGCGACTGTAAACACGATACCGATCCTGGCTGTGCGCTTCGCGAAGCGGTAGAGAACGGCAAGATCGCCGAAAGCCGTTTTGAGAACTACCACCGCATCCTGGAAAGCATGGCGCAGGTACAGGTAAAAACGCGTAAAAACTTTTCCTCGTCCGATGACTGATCATTAAGCTGAGCATCACGTCAGGCGCTGCCGGGCAGCGATGATGACGCAGCTTACGCGGATGCCATTTGGCGAGTTTTACGTATAGAATCGTCCCCTTTTTTCAGGTCCCCGCCCGCAGGCGGGGTCAGGAACGACATATCATGGCCTGGAGGCTACTTTGTTAAACGATCTTAAACTTTCACTGCAATACATTCTGCCTAAACTGTGGCTCACCCGCCTCGCAGGCTGGGGTGCGAGCAAACGCGCAGGTTGGCTGACGAAGCTGGTCATCGATCTGTTCGTGAAATACTACAAGGTCGATATGAAAGAGGCGCAGAAGCCGGATACCGCGGCTTATCGCACCTTCAACGATTTCTTCGTGCGCCCGCTGCGCGACGACGTTCGCCCGCTGAATACCGATCCAAACGTGCTGGTGATGCCGGCCGATGGCGTGATCAGCCAGCTTGGCGCCATTGAGAACGATAAAATCCTGCAGGCTAAAGGTCATGACTACAGTCTGGAAGCCTTGCTGGCCGGCAACTATCAGATGGCCGACCTGTTCCGTAACGGCAGCTTCGCCACCACCTACCTGTCGCCGCGCGACTATCACCGCGTACACATGCCGTGCAACGGCATCCTGCGCGAAATGATCTACGTTCCTGGCGACCTGTTCTCTGTTAACCACTTGACGGCGCAGAACGTCCCGAACCTGTTCGCCCGTAACGAGCGCGTCATCTGCCTGTTTGATACTGAGTTTGGCCCGATGGCGCAAATTCTGGTGGGCGCAACTATCGTCGGCAGCATCGAGACCGTGTGGTCCGGCACCGTGACCCCGCCGCGCGAAGGCATTATTAAACGCTGGACCTGGCCCGCTGGCGACAACGAAGGCTCCATCGCCTTGCTGAAAGGCCAGGAGATGGGCCGCTTCAAACTGGGTTCCACCGTGATCAACCTGTTTGCCCCGGGCCAGGTGAAGCTGGTCGACACGCTGCAAAGCCTGTCCGTGACCAAGATCGGCCAACCGCTGGCGACAGCAGTGGAAGCGACCGCCGCCGCTGAACCCGCGCCGTTACCGGAAGAAGAGATCCGCGCCGAACACCGCGCCAGCCCGCTGGTTGACGATAAACAAGACCAAGGTTAATTCTTCAGCAAAAGGGTTATGCCGTGCGCCTGATATACACTTTCCTGTTGGCCTTGAGCCTCAGTTTCGGGGCGTACGCTGCGACAGCCCCGGATGCTAAACAGATAACCCAGGAACTGGAACAGGCGAAGGCGGCAAAGCCCGCCCAGCCTGAAACCGTTGAAGTTCTGCAGTCCGCGCTGAACGCGCTTGAGGAGCGAAAATCCTCCCTCGAGCGCGCCCGTCAGTATCAGGACGTTATCGACAATTTCCCCAAACTGTTTCAAAGCCTGCGTGCCCAGCTCAATAATCTGAGCGAAGAGCCGCGCCAGGTGCCAACCGGCCTGACCGCCGATGCGCTGAACCAGGAGATCCTGCAGGTCAGCAGCCAACTGCTGGAATCGAGCCGCCAGGCGCAGCAGGAGCAGGATCGCGCGCGTGAAATCGCCGACTCCCTGAACCAGCTGCCGCAGCAGCAAACCGATGCCCGTCGTCAGCTCAATGAGGTTGAGCGCCGCATCGGCACGCAAACCGGCAACAATGCTCTCGCCCAGGCGCAAAATCTTGCCCTGCAGGCGGAATCGGCGCGTCTGAAGGCGCTGGTGGATGAACTCGACCTCGCCCAGCTCTCCGCCAACAACCGCCAGGAGCTGTCGCGCGCCCGTTCCGAGCTGGCGCAAAAGCAGAGCGAGCAGCTGGATGCCTATCTGCAGGCGCTGCGCAATCTGCAAAACAGCCAGCGCCAGCGGGAGGCGGAAAAGGCGCTGGAGAGTACCGAACTGCTGGCGGAGAACAGTGAAAACCTGCCGCCGGACATCACCGCCCAGTTTAAGGTCAACCGTGAACTCTCCCAGGCGCTGAACCAGCAGGCGCAGCGCATGGATCTGGTGGCGTCCCAGCAGCGGCAGGCGACGAATCAAACGCTACAGGTGCGCCAGGCGTTAAACACCCTGCGCGAGCAGTCACAGTGGCTGGGCTCCTCCAATCTGCTGGGCGAAGCCCTGCGCGCCCAGGTGGCGCGGCTGCCGGAGCGCCCTCGCCCGCAGCAGCTGGATACGGAAATGGCGCAGCTGCGCGTGCAGCGTCTGCGCTTTGAAGATTTGCTGAGTAAGCAGCCGCAGCTGCGGCAGATCCGCCAGGCCGACGGCGAACCGCTGACCAGCGAGCAGAACAAGATCCTGCAGGCGCAGCTGCGCACGCAGAACGAGCTGCTGAACTCGCTGCTGCGCGGCGGCGATACCCTGATGCTGGAGCTCACCAAGCTGAAGGTCGCCAACGGCCAGCTGGAAGACGCGCTGAAAGAGATCAACGAAGCCACCCACCGCTATCTGTTCTGGACTTCGGACGTCAGCCCCATCGGCTTCTCCTGGCCGCTGGAGATCGTCCAGGATCTGCGGCGCCTGATCTCCCTGGATACCATCAGCGAACTGGGTAAAGCCAGCGCGATGATGCTTACCAGCAAAGAGACCCTGCTGCCGCTGTTTGCCGCCCTGCTGCTGGTTGGCTTTAGCATCAGCTCGCGGCGCCATTTCACCCGCTTTCTCGAGCGCTCCAGCGCCCGGGTGGGGAAAGTCACTCAGGATCACTTCTGGCTGACGCTGCGCACGGTCTTCTGGTCGATACTGGTGGCCTCGCCGCTGCCGGTGCTGTGGATGACGCTCGGCTATGGTCTGCAGTCCGCCTGGCCGTTCCCGCTGGCGGTGGCGATTGGCGATGGAGTCACCGCGACGGTGCCTTTGCTGTGGGTGGTGATGATCTGCGCCACCTTCGCCCGGCCAAACGGGCTGTTTATCGCCCACTTCGGCTGGCCGCGTAGCCGCGTGGCGAAGGCGATGCGCTACTACCTGATGAGCATCGGGCTGATTGTGCCGCTGATTATGGCGCTGATCATGTTCGATAATCTTAACGACCGCGAATTCTCCGCCTCGCTGGGCCGCCTGTGCTTCCTGCTGATCTGCGGCGCGCTGGCGGTGGTCACCCTGAGCCTTAAGCACGCCGGTATTCCGCTCTATCTGGATAAAGAGGGGAATGGCGACAATATGGTGAACCGCCTGCTGTGGAACCTGATGCTTGGCGCCCCGCTGGTGGCCATGCTGGCGGCTGCCGTCGGCTACCTCGCCACCGCCCAGGCGCTGCTTGCGCGTCTGGAAACCTCGGTCGCCATCTGGTTCCTGCTGCTGGTGGTCTATCACATCATCCGCCGCTGGATGCTGATCCAGCGCCGCCGGCTGGCCTTCGACCGGGCCCGCCATCGTCGCGCGGAAATTCTCGCTCAGCGCGCCCGCGGCGAAGATGAGCCCGTTCACGTCAGCAGCCCGGAAGGGTCGGTGGAGACGGAGGTCAGCGAGGTCGACCTCGATGCCATCAGTACCCAGTCGCTGCGGCTTGTGCGCTCCCTGCTGATGCTGATCGCGCTGCTATCGGTCATCGTGCTGTGGTCGGAAATTCACTCGGCGTTTGGCTTCCTTGAGAATATCTCGCTGTGGGACGTGACCTCGACGGTACAAGGGGTGGAAAGCCTTGAGCCTATTACGCTTGGCGCGGTGTTGATTGCCATTCTGGTGCTGATCATCACCACTCAGCTGGTACGCAACCTGCCCGCGCTGCTGGAGCTGGCGATCCTCCAGCATCTCGATTTAACGCCCGGCACCGGCTACGCCATCACCACCATCACTAAGTATCTGCTGATGCTGGTCGGCGGGCTGGTGGGCTTCTCGATGATCGGTATTGAGTGGTCGAAGCTGCAGTGGCTGGTCGCCGCGCTGGGTGTGGGTCTCGGGTTTGGCCTGCAGGAGATCTTCGCCAACTTTATCTCCGGCCTGATTATCCTGTTTGAGAAGCCGATCCGCATCGGCGATACGGTCACCATTCGCGACCTGACGGGCAGCGTCACCCGCATTAATACCCGTGCGACCACCATCAGCGACTGGGACCGAAAAGAGATTATCGTGCCGAACAAGGCGTTCATTACCGAACAGTTTATCAACTGGTCGCTGTCGGACTCGGTTACCCGCGTGGTGCTGACGGTGCCGGCGCCTGTGGACGCCGATACCGAAGAGGTGACGAAAATTCTCATCGCCGCGGCGCATCGCTGCTCGCTGGTCATCGATACCCCGGCGCCGGAGGCGTTTCTCGTCGACCTGCAGCAGGGGATCCAGATTTTCGAGCTACGTATTTTTGCCGCGGAGATGGGGCACCGCATGCCGCTGCGCCATGAGATGCATCAGCTGATCCTGGCGGGCTTCCGCGAGCATGGCATTGATATGCCGTTCCCTCCGTTCCAGATGCGTCTGGAAAGTATTGACGGCAGGCAAAGCAGTAAAACCATGACCTCGGCCGGAAAAACCAGCCGCCGTACGGCTGGTAGCCTGTAAACCATCCCCTGCCCGGCTGCACCGCCGGGCAGGCTCTTTAACTCTCCATCACCAGCGCGCCGGACGCCATGCGCCGACGGTAGCTTTCGTAGATCCCCAGCGCCAGCAGTGAGAAGAAGATCGGCCCACCGACCATCCACAGGGTGCTGTTCCAGTCCCCGCTGTCGATGACGGGTTGGATAATGGTGAAGATATTGGCGAAGGTCACCACCAGCAGCACCACGCCGGTCGCCAGCAGCGTCGACGGACGGTTTTTGAAGATCACGAACGGCCGGTCAAGATGGGTTTTCGCCTTGAAGAACGGGAAGGCGATGGTCAGGAACAGATAAGGCAAGGTCATAGAGACATTGGCCATCAGCGTCAGCTTGTTATAAAACGCGGAAGCGCTATCCCCACCGAACGATACCAGTACGATAAACACCCCGACCAGCAGACACTGCAGCCACATCGCCGCGGCGGGCATTCCGTTGACGTTAAGGCGGGTCATCACCGACGGCCAGAGCGCTTTTGGCGTGCCCTGGATAATCGCTTTCAGGGGAGAATAGCTGAGGGTGAAGAACGCGCCGGTGTAAGCGAGAAACATCGACAGGCCGGTAATACGGGCGAACCAGACCCCGGTCAGGGCTGACGCCGCAGGGGTCAGGTGCAGGGCCTGGCCCAGCGTCGCCCCGAGGCTGGTCATCAGCACATAGGTGATGTTGCCGAGGTTGGTCGAACGCGCGCCAAGCACCTGCTGCCAGTTGGCGCTCACGCCCCACAGCACAATCGCCAGCGAGTAACCGATCGAGATAACGATCGCCGCGATGATAATACCTTTGGCAAAGTTCTTTTCCGGCTTATCGGTCTTATCCACTAAACCGCCGACCGCCTCAATTCCGCCATAGGCAAAGATGGCAAATACCACAAACGACAGCATCGCCATGCCCGACTGATACCCGGGATTAGGTGAAAAGGTGAAGTTTAACGGCTGGGCGAAATGACCGCCGTTAAGCAGAAGGATCGCCCCGCTCACCAGCAGCAGCACCAGGTTAAGCCCCATCACCGCGATACCGCCGACGGCGGTAATTTTAGCGATTTTATTGATCCCTTTGACGGCAATAAAGGTCACCACGACCATCCAGCAGGCCGCCAGAATACCGACCGTCTGCGTCGGCGTCAGGCTACCCAGCGCCCAGGTCTGGGTTTTGTCCGCGCCAAACAAAAAAGTAGAGAGCGGGACCCAGATCTTAGCGGCGGTACTCACCATCCACACTACGTACGAGGCAAACCACATAAAGGTACCAATGAAGGCAAAGCGCGGCCCGACGCTGTGGTTCATCCAGGAATAGATCCCGCCCTCTTCGCGACGATAAGCTGAGCCCATCTCCGCCATCATCAGCGCGAACGGGATAAAGAAAAAGAGGGCGGAAAAAAGGTAAAACGGCATCGCGCTATAGCCCATCAGATAAAACGCCGATGGGCTGTTGGCAAAGCCAAACACCGAGGTGAAGATCATCAGAATCAGCCCGATCAGGCTCATCTTCTTGAGTTGTTGATGCATAAATCTATCCAAACGTGGGCATCGCCCGACGAGCGACGCCTGGCCTCATAAAAAGAGCGCGGATAGTAGCAAAATCACGGAGGGAAATTGTGGGTATTCGGGCTAAAGCCGGGGCGAGGGTGTCAGGTTCAGAGTCGTCTTTCACCTCCCCCACCCGCCGGCGGAGGGAGGTGAAAAAGCGATCAGGCGCGGTCTACCGTAAAGGCGATCACTTCGCCGATGCTTTCAGCGCCCAGCGCCAGCATGACCACGCGGTCAACGCCCAGCGCCACGCCGGAGCAGTCCGGCAAACCCGCCTCCAGCGCCGCCAGCAGGTTGTTATCGATGGGCTGCTGCGGAAGGCCGCGCGCGGCGCGTTTGCGGTTATCCTGCTCAAACCGCAGGCGCTGTTCATGGGCGTCGGTCAGCTCGTGGAAACCGTTCGCCAGCTCAATACCTTTGTAATAGACCTCGAAGCGCTCAGCGACCCGATGATCTTCCGGGCTGATCTGCGCTAAAGAGGCCTGAGTCGCCGGGAAATGATAAATGAACGTTGGTCGATCTTTGCCGATGTGCGGCTCCACGCCCATGGTGAACAGCAGCTGCAGCAGGGTATCGCGATCTTCTTCAGTATCGGCGATATTGCTCAGATCCAGCTTCGCTGCGACTTCACGCAGCTGTGCTTTATCGGCAGAGAGCGGGTCAATTTCCAGATGGCGCTGAAACGCCTGCTGATAGGAGAGACTTTCCGCCGGTTGGCACTCCAGCACCTGCTGCAGCAGATCGTCCACCTCATTGATCAGGCGATACATGTCATAGCATGGACGATACCACTCCAGCATGGTGAATTCCGGATTGTGATGACGCCCCATCTCTTCATTACGGAAGCTGCGGCACAGCTGGAAGACCGGGCCGCAACCCGCCGCCAGCAGGCGCTTCATGTGGTATTCCGGACTGGTCATCAGGTACAGGTTAAGCCCCTGAGAATGGCCCGGGCCGACGAAACGGGTTTCGAACGGGAACAAATGAATATCCGTTACCGTCGCCTGACTCATGCAAGGCGTCTCCACCTCCAGCACGCCGCGATCGGTAAAGAAACGGCGGATTTCCGCCATCACCGCCGCGCGCTTCAACAGATTGGGAATGGGTGCGCTCGGCTGCCAGGTTGCCGTCTCGCTCATGGTACTTTCTCCGATTGCAAATTAAGGGCACGAAGTCTACTCGCAACCGGCGAGTGAAACAAATTTTGTGCAATCTCCGGCAGACTACATGCCATTAATCTATCGTTAACCCTGACGCATAAATACCACTGATAAATAACCGCACATATCGATAAAAAAATCGAACACGTCAATTTTCCATACTGACCCTAAGGCTATACTCCTGTACCTATAAAGGAGCAGTGATACTTTTTCGCCAGCCCGGCGGCGAAATACACTAAAACTGGAGGAATGTCGTGCAAACTTTTCAAGCCGATCTCGCCGTAATTGGCGCCGGCGGGGCAGGCCTTCGTGCCGCTATCGCCGCCGCTCAGGCCAACCCCAACGCTAAAATCGCCCTGATTTCTAAAGTCTATCCGATGCGCAGCCATACGGTCGCTGCAGAAGGGGGGTCCGCAGCCGTTGCCCAGGATCACGATAGCTTTGAGTACCATTTTCACGACACCGTCGCGGGAGGCGACTGGCTGTGCGAGCAGGATGTCGTCGACTATTTTGTTCATCACTGCCCGACGGAAATGACCCAACTGGAGCAGTGGGGATGCCCATGGAGCCGCCGCCCCGACGGCAGCGTCAACGTCCGGCGCTTCGGTGGCATGAAAATCGAACGCACCTGGTTTGCCGCCGACAAAACCGGCTTCCACATGCTGCATACCCTCTTCCAGACCTCCCTTCAGTTTCCCCAAATTCAGCGCTTTGACGAACATTTCGTCCTTGACCTGCTGGTCGATGACGGGCAGGCCCGCGGCCTGGTGGCGATGAATATGATAGAAGGCACCCTGGTGCAGATCCGCGCTAACGCCGTGGTGCTGGCTACCGGCGGCGCCGGGCGCGTCTACCGCTACAACACCAACGGTGGCATCGTCACCGGTGACGGGATGGGGATGGCCCTGGGCCATGGCGTGCCGCTGCGCGACATGGAATTCGTTCAGTATCACCCGACCGGCCTGCCGGGCTCCGGGATCCTGATGACCGAAGGCTGCCGCGGCGAAGGCGGGATTCTGGTCAACAAAAACGGCTACCGCTATCTGCAGGATTACGGCATGGGCCCGGAAACCCCGCTCGGCGAACCGAAGAATAAATATATGGAGCTGGGCCCACGCGACAAAGTGTCCCAGGCCTTCTGGCACGAGTGGCGGAAAGGGAACACCATCCCGACGCCGCGCGGCGACGTGGTCTACCTCGATCTCCGCCACCTCGGCGAGAAAAAACTGCTGGAGCGTCTGCCGTTTATCTGTGAACTGGCGAAAGCCTACGTCGGCGTCGATCCGGTGAAAGAGCCGATCCCGGTGCGCCCGACCGCGCACTACACCATGGGCGGTATTGAAACCGATCAGCAGTGCGAAACCCGAATCAAAGGGCTGTTTGCCGTGGGCGAATGCTCGTCCGTTGGCTTACATGGCGCCAACCGTCTGGGCTCCAACTCGCTGGCCGAGCTGGTGGTCTTCGGCCGCCTTGCCGGGGAGCAGGCCATGCAGCGCGCCGCTCAGGCAGGCGAGGCAAACGGCGCCGCCCTCGATGCGCAGGCTGCCGATGTGGAGCAGCGCCTGAAAGATCTCGTCAACCAGGAAGGTAACGAAAACTGGGCGAAAATTCGCGATGAAATGGGGCTGTCGATGGAGGAAGGCTGCGGCATCTACCGCACGCCGGAGCTGATGCAGAAAACGATCGACAAGCTGGCTGAACTGCAGGAGCGCTTTAAGCGCGTGCGCATTACCGATAACTCCAGCGTGTTCAATACCGATCTGCTTTACACCATTGAGCTGGGGCACGGTTTAAACGTTGCCGAATGTATGGCGCACTCGGCCATCGCCCGTAAAGAATCGCGCGGGGCGCACCAGCGTCTGGATGAAGGCTGTACCGAACGCGACGACGTCAACTTCCTCAAGCACACTCTCGCCTTCCGCGAGGCCGATGGCACTACCTGTCTGGAATATGGCGATGTGAAGATCACCACGCTGCCGCCGGCAAAACGTGTTTATGGCGCAGAAGCGGACGCGGCTGAGAAGAAGGAGACCACCCATGGCTGAGATGAAAAACCTGAAAGTCGAAGTGGTGCGCTACAATCCGGAGGTCGACACCGCACCGCACAGCGCATTCTATGACGTGCCTTACGATGAACAGACCTCGCTGCTGGACGCGCTGGGCTTCATCAAAGACAACCTGGCGCCAGACCTGAGCTACCGCTGGTCCTGCCGAATGGCAATCTGCGGTTCCTGCGGCATGATGGTCAACAAGGTGCCGAAGCTGGCCTGCAAAACCTTCCTGCGCGATTACACCAAAGGCATCAAGGTGGAGGCATTGGCCAACTTCCCGATCGAGCGCGATCTGGTGGTGGACATGACCCACTTTATCGAAAGCCTGGAAGCCATTAAGCCGTATATCATCGGCAATAACCGCACGCCTGACCAGGGGCCAAACAAGCAGACCCCGGCCCAGATGGCGAAATACCATCAGTTTTCCGGCTGCATCAACTGCGGGCTGTGCTATGCCGCCTGTCCACAGTTCGGCCTGAACCCGGAATTTATCGGCCCGGCGGCGATCACCCTCGCCCACCGCTATAACGAAGACAGCCGCGACCACGGTAAAAAGGAACGCATGGCGCAGCTTAACGGCCAGAATGGCGTCTGGACCTGTACTTTCGTTGGCTACTGCTCGGAAGTGTGTCCGAAGCACGTCGACCCGGCGGCCGCGATCCAGCAGGGCAAGGTGGAAAGCTCGAAAGACTTTCTTATCGCCACCCTGAAACCACGCTAAGGAGTGCATTATGACGACGAAACGCAAACCCTACGTGCGACCAATGACCTCCACCTGGTGGAAAAAGCTGCCGTTTTATCGCTTCTACATGGTACGGGAAGGCACGGCGGTACCGACGGTATGGTTTAGCATTGTGCTGATTTATGGGCTGTTTGCCCTCAAGCACGGCGCCGAGAGCTGGGCGGGATATATCGGATTCCTGCAAAACCCGGTGGTGGTGATCCTCAACCTGATTACCCTGGCGGCGGCGCTGCTGCACACCAAAACCTGGTTTGAGCTGGCGCCGAAAGCCGCCAACGTCATCATCAAAGGCGAAAAAATGGGGCCAGAGCCGGTCATTAAAGGGCTCTGGGTGGTGACGGCAGTGGTCACCGTGGTGATCCTGTTTGTCGCCCTGTTCTGGTAAGGAGGCTGAGATGATTAATCCCAATCCGAAACGTTCCGATGAACCCGTATTTTGGGGGCTGTTTGGCGCAGGCGGCATGTGGGGCGCGATTGTCGCGCCGGTGATGGTGCTGCTGGTCGGCATCCTGCTGCCGCTGGGGCTCGCTCCGGCCGACGCCTTCAGCTATGAGCGTGTGCTGGCCTTTGCCCAAAGCTTTATCGGCCGCGCATTCATCTTTCTGATGATTGTCCTGCCGCTGTGGTGTGGGTTGCATCGTATTCACCACGCCATGCACGATCTGAAAATCCATGTGCCCAACGGTAAATGGGTCTTCTACGGCCTGGCGGCAATCCTCAGCGTCATCACCCTCGTTGGCGTACTGTTTATCTGATCCTGCAAGAGCCCGGTCGCATTTCTGCTACCGGGCTCGCTTCATAGAAAAATCTTGCCGCCTTTTCCCTGCTGGACTCTACACTTAGCTTAAAAGCCAGCAAGGAGCATGCCATGCGTATCCTGCCGATAATCACCGCGATTGCCGTCTCGTTCCTGTCTGTCGCCTGCAGCACGCCCGCCCCGCCGCCGGGCGTCACCGTGGTCAGTCCCTTCGACGTTCAGCGCTATCTGGGTACCTGGTATGAAATCGCCCGCTTTGACCACCCTTTTGAAAGCGGTCTGGAAAAGGTCACGATCGCCTGGCACCCACGTGATGACGGCGGTCTGGATGTGGTGAATAAAGGTTATAACCCCGACCGCGGCATGTGGCAGAAAACGGACGGGGTAGCGTACTTTACCGGGGAGCCCAGCCGCGCCGCGCTGAAGATTTCCTTCTTCGGCCCTTTCTACGGCAGCTATAACGTCATTGCTCTGGATAAGGAGTATCGTTACGCGCTGGTCTGCGGCCCCGATCGCGACTATCTCTGGCTGCTGGCCCGGGCGCCGACCATCGCCCCGGAGGTCAGGCAGCAGATGCTGGACATTGCCACCCGACAGGGCTTTGATGTCGGCAAACTGGTCTGGGTCAATCAGCGCTATGATTAGTGCGCGCTGATCTTCAGGCCAATGATGCCAATCACGATGCAGGCGAGGCTGGCGATACGCATGGCGCTGGCGGATTCCCCTAACAGCACAATACCGGTCACGGCGGCGCCCACGGCGCCGATCCCGGTCCAGACGGCGTAGGCGGTACCTACCGGTAGGGTTTTCATCGCCCATGAGAGCAGCGCCATGCTGGCCACCATCGCCACGATGGTGATAACGCTGGGAACCAGGCGGCTAAAGCCATGGGTATATTTCAGGCCGACGGCCCACACCACTTCCAGCAGACCAGCGATAAACAAGACTATCCAGGACATAAGGCTCCTTTGCTGGGGCCGTCCCCGGATGAGAAACGCTTACGGGTCGTCCCGTAAGGTGGATGAAAAGTCGTGGTGAGTATATCCAACGGAATGAGAGAAGTGAAGAACGGTACGGCGCTAAACCGTACCGTTGACGGCGTTTATTGCTGAGCTTTGGTTGCCGCGCCAGAGATTGCGTTGCCGCCGTCTGAAATATCCTCACCGACACCGCGCGTGGTGTTACAAGCGGTCAGTGCTGAAGAGAGGACCAAAACCGTAAAGAACGCTGCAATCGTTTTTTTCACCATAATGTCATCCTTAGTGTCAGTTTTGTTTTCATGCCCTATAAGCATAGACAAACCGTCCAAAGATGAAGGGATCTTTGCGATTTTTAAGAGAAAAGGAGTATGCGTGGAGGAGGCTGACATACCGGGAGGCAAGCGCCATTAACGAAACGGCAGGGAAATTCAGCTCACAGCGTGAGAGATAGCGTGGCCCAGGCCCTGAATATCTTCACCCACACCGCGGGCGGTATTGCAGCCAGCCAACAGCGCGCTGCTCAGAAAGAGTAACACCAGGAGTTTTACGCTGCGCTTCATGTATCGTGCTCGTTGTGCCTGTACGAAAAGAGCGGCGCAGCACGGAGGCTACGCCGGTCATCATGACGCGAAATTACTTCACGCGGGATACATATTCGCCAGAGCGAGTATCCACTTTGATCACTTCGCCAATCTGAACGAACAGCGGAACTTTAACCACCGCGCCAGTAGACAGGGTCGCCGGTTTACCGCCGGTACCCGCGGTGTCGCCTTTCAGGCCTGGATCGGTTTCAATGATTTCCAGCTCAACGAAGTTCGGCGGGGTGACCGCGATCGGCTGGCCGTTCCACAGGGTCACGATGCACTCAGCCTGATCCAGCAGCCATTTAGCGTTGTCACCGATCGCTTTCGCGTCAGCAGACAGCTGCTCGAAGGTTTCGTTGTTCATGAAGTGCCAGAACTCACCGTCGTTGTACAGGTAAGTCAGGTTCATATCGACAACGTCCGCGCCTTCTGCGGAATCGGTAGATTTGAAGGTTTTCTCAACGCGGGTACCGGTCAGCAGACGGCGCAGCTTAACGCGCGCAAACGCCTGGCCTTTACCTGGTTTAACGAATTCGCTGGCTTCTACCGCATAAGGTTCGCCATCTAACATGATTTTAAGACCAGCACGAAAATCGTTGCTATAGTAAGTCGCCATAAGGCCCTCTGAAATTGTTTAACTGGTAGCTAAGCCACAAAATGGCGCATATTGTAACCCTAAATACCCCATCCAGAGAAGATTGGATAACGCAACTTGCCAATGTTGTGACCAGTCCTGATGAACTGCTGCGTCTTTTAAATGTAGACGCTGATGAAAAACTGCTGGCCGGACGCGAGGCCAGACGCCTGTTCCCGCTGCGCGTCCCGCGCGCGTTTATCGCCCGCATGGAGAAAGGCAACCCTAACGATCCGCTGCTTCGTCAGGTACTTACCGCCGAGGAAGAGTTTATCGTCGCCCCCGGCTACTCCACCGATCCGCTGGAAGAACAGCAAAGCGTGGTGCCCGGTCTGTTGCACAAATATCGCAACCGGGCCCTGCTGCTGGTGAAAGGCGGTTGTGCAGTCAATTGCCGTTATTGTTTCCGCCGCCACTTCCCTTATGCCGAAAATCAGGGCACCAGGCGCAACTGGCAGACAGCGATGGACTACATCGCGGCGCATCCGCAGCTTGATGAAATCATCTTCTCCGGCGGCGACCCGCTGATGGCAAAGGACCATGAGCTTGACTGGCTAATGACCCAGCTGGAAGCTATTCCGCACGTTAAGCGCCTGCGTATTCACAGCCGCCTGCCGATTGTGATCCCGGCGCGCATCACCGAGACGCTGGCCAGTCGCTTCCAGCGTTCGTCGCTGCAGGTAATCCTGGTTAACCACGTCAACCACGCCAATGAAATTGACGGTGAGTTTCGCGCGGCGATGGCCATGCTGCGTCAGGCGGGCGTCACGTTGCTCAACCAGAGCGTGCTGCTGCGCGGGGTGAACGACAACGCGCAAACCCTGGCCGACCTCAGTAATGCGCTGTTCGACGCCGGGGTAATGCCCTACTACCTGCACGTGCTGGATCGGGTGCAGGGAGCGGCGCACTTCATGGTCAGCGATGATGAAGCCCGTGAAATCATGCGCGAACTATTGACCCTCATCTCCGGCTATATGGTGCCGAAGCTGGCGCGCGAGATTGGCGGGGAACCCAGCAAGACGCCGCTGGATTTAGGGCTGAAGCAGCGTTAATAAACTGAAGGTCTGCCAGGACGTTCTGGCAGACCTTCGGATAGGAAGATTTCGACAGACGGGTGTTAAGGTGACCAGCAAATGACTATCGCACCGCGCTATAACCCCTGGCTGTGACGAGCTACCGGTTTAGCACGACCAACACAATAATATTAATTACAATCATCACGACAATTAGCGCGATTAACCATACGGGTATTTTAAAAGTAACATGCAACCGCTCAGATGCTTTTTCACCTTCTTCCGGTTTATTTGCCATCAAATCACTGCCATGCTTTGATGAGTTTTCTATTAGTGGAAGATTTAAATGAGTGTCAGGCTTTTCCTTTTCTTCAGAAATAAAGTCGACAACTTTATTATTCTGATAATGCGTTAATGTCACCCGATTCATATTCTTGCACTCTTCATCAGAGAGAGGAATGACCAATGTATTCGGAGCGACGCTAAAGCCTTTTTGCCGGACGGTGATAATGATATCCTCAGATAGCCCAGCTTTTACCAGCGATTTTCGCAGCAAAGAGATATTTTGATAGAACGTATTTTGCGAAACGACCACCCCCCGTGTTTCCCATACAGCCGCCAGGAACTCATCCCGTGAAATGACTTTGCCGCAATTCTGCAAAAGCAGCAGCAAGCATCTGGCGGTTGGCGCATTGAGGCTGATGCACTCCCCGTCCCCGGCAAGCGGCCGCAGCTCATTCATATTGGCATTAAATATAATCTCCTGATTAATTATACACCCATTAAATAATACTGCGTCATCCATATCCTTGCCCCACGTAACCCTATTATCCATAATAAAATCAAATGATTTCAACCAAACGATTATGTGAACATTCTTGTTTCAGATGAAAACAGGTACATTTCACATTGAAGTTCAGCCCACAGGATACCGCAGATAAAAAAACAAGCGATAGCTAACTTGCTTAATGGTCAGATTTTCAGATTAAATTAATCTCAACTGGAATCCACATCTCATCAGAGAGGGGGGCAGCATTAAATTCACAGGTGCTTCATCAACAATTCACAAGCATTTTTTGCACCAGACTTTTAAATTACTCCCGCTTCTCCATGGTTCGCTATGGCAAGCGATATGGTAGCGTTGTTCAACAGGATGATTTGTCTCAGCACTATATAAAGGAATGCTGGCGCTTATTTTCAATATCAATGCGAATGCATACTCCATTCCCTTGATAACTGTTATCAACTCTACACAGGACTAAGTATCTATATATGGATTAATTAAATGAAAAAGACAATCGTAGCTGTAATGGTCGCTGCATCTGCAGTGCTGAGTGCTCAGGCAATGGCAACCAACACCGCTCAGGTAACTGTACTGGGTGAAGTCTCTGATGCAGCTAACTCTTGCGTCGTGACTCCGACTGGTACCCTGAACAACGGTATCGTTCAGCTGATCACTGTGACCACTGCGGAAGCAAATGCTGAAGCTGCAGGTACTCTGTTCAAAACTCAGGACTTCGGTTTTAAAGTTACTGACTGCGCACAGGGCAGCGCTAACCCGGTTACCGGCCTGACTGTAAACGTTGCCGGTGTCACCTCCAGCGATAAAACCATCCTGGACAACACCGCAGCTGGCGGCGCTACCGGTATCGGTATCGGTATCCAGCGTCTCAGCGATTCACATCGCGTAGCCTTCGACGGTTCTGACACCATGACCGAAAGCTACTCTGCTACTACCGGTACTCAGCTGAAGTACACCACTGGTTATGTAAAAGTGAACTCTGCTACTCCGGTAACCGAAGGCCCGGTTAAAGGTGTTGCGACCTTTACTATCGATTACACCATCTAATTTTTCCCCAAAGGGCCCCGCTTCACGGCGGGCCCTTTTTTGCATTCAGAGAAAAAACATGTTCAGGACTTTATTAACTTTCACCGCTTCCTGTGCATTACTCCTCAGCAGTATTGCCCATGCCGGTATTGTAGTGGGATCCACCCGCTATCTGTATAAAGAAGGCGCACGTGAAATCACCGCGCAAATAGAAAATAAAGATGATATTCCCTATCTGATTAAATCCTGGGTTGAAGCGCCGGCAGGAAAAGCGCCCTCTTTTATGGCCACGCCGCCGCTGTTCCGCCTTGAAGGGAAACAACAGAATACGGTTCGTCTGTTTTCTAACGGAAACGTTAATGCGCCGACCGACCGGGAATCCATGTACTATTTTAACGTGATGGCGATTCCTCCGGCAGATGATGCCAAAGCGAATAACAACACCATTCAACTAGCAGTCCGTCACCGTATGCGTCTGGTCTATCGTCCTAAAGCACTTTTCGACCTCTCCCCTAATACGGAAGCGAAAAAGCTCGAATGGCGAAAGTCTGGCACTAAGCTGACGATCAAAAATCCAACGCCCTTTTTCTTCTATTTCCATAGCATCCAGATTGGCAGCAAAGAAGTGAAGCCGGAAGTCAACTCGGTCGCCCCGATGACGACTAAAGAAGTGACGTTAAAAGAAAATATTAATGCCTCCAGCATTACCTGGAAAGTTGTCAATGATTATGGCGGAGCTGGGTCGCTCTACTCCTCATCGCTGTAATAAGAAATTTATTTTATCATTATAGGGATGTGTCTATGCCAAATAAGAATAATGGATTATTCAAACTATCCACCATCTTCTTTGCAATGCTTCCGGCATTGCTTTCTGGTTTGAATAATAAAGCGCAAGCACGTGACTTTTTCGATCCCTCATTCATTAGCTCATTGAATGGTAGCGATCCATCAACCACTCCTGACTTATCCGTATTTCAGACCCAGAACGCGCAGGCGCCGGGGGATTATCGGGTCGATATCATGTTTAATGGCCGCTACCTGGATACCAGGACGATAAAGTTTGTCGCCAACAATCGCGCCAGCAGCGATAACCGCGAACCCGCTCTGGTTCCCTGCCTGAGTCTAAAAGCTCTCGCGGAATATGGCGTAAGGATAAAATCCTTTCCAGAGTTAGCCGAGGATCAAAACGGCTGTGCAAACTTTTCTGTCATTCCGGACACCAAAGCGGATTTTGACTTTACCGCCCAGCGCTTAAATATTTCTATTCCGCAGGCGGCCTTATCCACCACCGCGCAGGGATATATCCCACCGGATCAGTTTGATGATGGCATCAACGCCCTGCTGGTGAACTACCAGTTCAGCGGCTCGAACGACATGCAGGCCAATGATGAATACTACAGCTTGAACCTGCAGTCTGGCCTCAACGTTGGCCCATGGCGTATCCGCAACCTCAGCACATGGAATAAAAACAATAGCGATGCCGGGGACTGGGACTCCGCCTATCTCTATATGCAGCGAAGTATTCGCTCGATCAACAGTAACCTGGTGATGGGCGAAAGTTCATCGCTCTCAACCATCTTCGACAGCGTGCCGTTTACCGGTATTCAGCTGGCCACCGATACCACGATGTTGCCGGAAAGTATGCGCGGCTATGCGCCGATTATTCGCGGTATCGCCAAAACCAACGCCCGCGTCGTCATTAAACAGAACGGCTACCAGGTTTACCAGACCTACGTGGCACCCGGGGCATTTGAAATCACCGATATGTACCCGAGCGGCGGTAGCGGCGACCTTTACGTCAGCGTGGAAGAGTCCGACGGATCCAAGCAAGAATTTGTTGTGCCGTTCGCCACCCTACCGGTCATGGTGCGTGAAAATCAACTGGAGTATGAGATTACTTCCGGTAAATATCGTCCTTACGATGGTGGAGTCGATGAAACGCCATTTACTCAGGCCACCGCGACCTATGGCGTCTCCAGCAGCCTGACGCTTTATGGCGGTATGCAGGCGGCCTCGCGCTACCAGGCGCTGTCGACGGGCCTCGGCTATAACCTGGGCGAGCTTGGCGCCGCCTCGGCAGACGTCACCCAGGCATGGTCGAAAAAGAAAGACGATGAAAAGACCTCAGGACAGTCCTGGCGGGTCCGTTATGGTAAAAACATTGTCGAAACTGGCACCAATGTCACCATCGCGGGCTACCGCTATTCCACCCGCGGCTTTAATACCCTCTCGGAGGTGCTGGATAGCTACTCTAATGACGGTAATTATACCTCTCGCTCACTGCGCAATCGCACCAACCTGACGGTTAACCAAAGCCTGGGTAAAGGCCTCGGTAGCCTGTCGATAAGCGGGTTGATTGAAGATTACTGGGACGATAAGCGAACCAACAAGTCAATTAGCGTAGGTTACAACGGCGGTTTCCGTAATGTGAACTACTATCTGGGCTACAGCTATAACCGCTACACCTGGAGCGGAAATAACTCAGGTAAGGATGCCCAGGACGATCAGCGCATCACCCTGACGGTGACGCTACCGCTGAGCAACTGGCTGCCGGGTACCTATACCAGCTATCAATTAACCAACAGCAATCCGGGATCTACCGATCAGTCGGTCTCCATTGGTGGCGTCGGGCTAGATAACGACAGCCTGGAATGGAGCCTGCAGCAAGGGTACAGCAACCGGGAATATTACAGCGGCGATATGCGTGGGACCTATAACGGTGCCCGCGGCAGCCTTAATGCCGGCTATAGCTATGACAATAACAGCCAACGTATTGACTACGGCGCCAACGGCAGCATCGTCGCTCATGCCGATGGCATTACACTTGGCCAGGACATCACTGACGCCGCCGTGCTGGTTAAAGCGCCGGGCCTGGATAACGTCAAGTTGACCAACGATAACACCATCTCCACCGACTATCGCGGTTACGCTATCGTCCCGTACGTTACACCTTATCGTCGTACCGATATCACGCTGGACAGCACCACGCTTGGTGAAGATATGGAGCTGCCAGAAACCACGAAGAGCGTTGTTCCGACGCGTGGCGCTATCGTGCGTGCTAATTATGACGGCAATATTGGCCAGCGGGCCTTTGTGCATCTGAAAACCGCCAGCGGCCAGGACGTGCCTTATGGCGCAATGGTTCTGCTCGCCGGAGATAGTAAATCGCAGCCAAGTATCGTCAGCGACGCCGGGATGGTCTATATGTCCGGCCTGCAAGAGACCGGGATCCTTAACGTCCAGTGGGGCAAAAGCGCAGCGCAGCAATGTAACGCTTCATTTACTTTACCAGCCAGGGAAGGCAAAGCGTCTGGCATCAGTCAAATCGAAACGGTTTGTCGCTAATATTGACCAAGGAACAATAAAGAATGAGAAAAATACTTCTTTTTTTATCCCTACTATGCTGTTGTAGCGAGGTAATTGCCAAATGCGATTATTCTGGTTCCGCTGGACAAGCAATGTTTAACATAAGTCCTAAAATCGCAACAGACCCAACAATTCCGGTGGGTACAGTCCTCTATACTAAAAAAGTCGGTACCGGACATTATAAAACATTTGAGTGCAGCAAAATAATGGGAGACCAGTATATTGTTGAATCAACAGCACCGGAAGTTACCGGCGTCACGGGTATAAGGGGCAAACCAGTCTATGAAACCGGCATAGATGGAATTGGCTTTCAGTTTTCAGATCTTCTGAGCAGCAAAAATGGTTCTATTAATCCTGCTGTTGCTCAATCTACAATCGTACCTATTTTAGAATCGAATGAAGATTATAAATTTATGACGGTATGGTTAATTAAAACAAAGCAGGTCATCGATACATCCGGCACCAGTACAAACCCGGTATTTAAATTCTCAGCAGGTAACTTAAGCACCAACCCAAGGGCAGCTGACCGCCTTTTGTTAACAGCAACCCTGAAGTTCAAGACTATTTCATATAAAGATACCTCTTGCGATATTTCAGTATCAGGGCCTAGCCAAATCACCCTGAATAAAATTGAAAAAAACACATTAATGTCCATTTCTCGAGGAGGTACAACTCCATCACAAAAAACTATCAAAATGGATGTGACTTGCCCACAAGGTTCAGTTGGCAACAAGCTTTACTACTGGTTTAACCCTGTTAATGGCACCAGTTCTGCCGGGGATGGGATCATCGATAACATGATAACTGGAACCGAAGCCGCAAATAACGTTGGCGTTATCTTCAAAATTGACAACAAGCCTATAATATTTTACGACGCCGAAACTTATAGCTTCGCCAAGGCACAGGCATCACAAAACTTTACCTTCACCGCCGACTATTATCGCATGAGTGACAATAGCGCTGAAGTCTCTTCCGGTCATGTAAAAGCTATGCTTGAAGTTGTCATACAGGAAGAGTAAAAGTATAACCTCCATACCCCTACAAAAGGTGGATAATGATATCCACCTTTTTTATTTTTATGTCAACAACCAAAAAAATGTCATATATGAATGCAAGAATAAATCAATATATCTGCAGCACATCGATAATAGCTGCGTGCCACCACCTGCTGAATTAGTTACTGTTTTATGAACCTATAAATAGTTTAGATTTGATTCACTATTAACCTCTAATTTCATCAACAATTCATATTTAGTTGAGTTGATTCATACTACAGCAACGACTATCTTTTCTGCGGACCAAATTCTGGTCTGGAATGAATATATAATTTTAATTTTAGTTAAAGGACTAATCATGCACCAATTAACTGTATTTGAAATGGAAGAAATTTCTGGCGGTGCGCTGACCGATACTCTTACCGATATCGTCACCTGGGCCGCAAAAGAAGTTGGCGCTATCGCACTGGGCGCCTCTCTGGGCGCTATTTTTGGTACAGCGTACGCCGGACGTTGGGGTGGCGTAAGTGGCGGTATCTTCGGTATCGGCTCAATCGGCCAGGGTGTAGGGATGATCGCCGGGGTTATTCTCGGTGGCGTTTGCTTTGGTATTGCAGCGGGTATCGTTGGCTGGGATATGACTCTGGATTATGCTCAGGGCGTAATGGATGCTATTTATGACGGCACCCTGAACTTCTGGAGCAACTAAGTTTACGCGCCAATGATTAGCTCAACAGTTTGTTGACAAGCATTCATTAGTAATTAAGGCCTGACGTATCGGGCCTTTTCATTTTATAATTTAAGCGATAACTATGTTAAAAAAAATCTATCGCAAGGAAGCGATTGAGTATAAAAAGCATCACTGGAAAGGAAAGGCACTGCTGCTCGCAGGGCTTCCAGCATGGCTTGTTGCATTACTCTCTTTTGCTTTTCTTGCGATCCTGATAGCCACCACAGTATTTTGCTCCTTTACCCAGAGAATCGACGTTCAGGGAGAGGTCATTACTCTACCTCACTCTGTCAACGTTTATGCCCCGCAGCAAGGCTTTGTTATCTCCCAATATGTAAAAGTCGGCGATATTGTGACCAAAGGCCAGCCGTTATATGAGATCGACATTTCCCGGAACACCACAACGGGTAATGTTAGTGCGGTACAAATAGAGGTCATTAATGAAAAGATCGCAAATGCTGAAGATATCATTTCAAAACTGAATCATAATAAAGAAGAAACAACCATTTCTTTAGAGAAGCAGTTAAAAACAATCAATGATTCGTTAAAAGAAACTAATCGCATGTTGGCTAACGCCCAGGCTGGATTAAAGAAAATGCATGATAATCTATCCAGCTATGATAAGTATTTAAGTGACGGACTGATTACCAAAGACCAATATAACTATCAACACTCTTTGTATTTTCAACAACAAAGCACTTACCAGTCTCTGGTGAGTCAGAAAATGCAACTGGAATCGCAGGTCACTCAGCTCAATAGTGATAAAATTACAAAAATAGCTGATTTTGACAATCAAATCTCGTCACAAGAAAACCAGATTAATGATTATAAAAATCAACTGGTTGAATCAAACGCAAACGGTAACATTATTATTAAAGCAACGACTGAAGGCCGTATTGAATCATTGACCGTCACTAAAGGCCAAATGGTTGATAAAGGCAGCAGTCTAGCACAGATAAAACCTACCGGTGATATAGAGTATTATCTTATTTTATGGTTACCTAACAATAGTATACCTTATGTAAAACCTGGGGATGAAATTAACATTCGTTATGCTGCATTCCCATCAGATAAATTTGGTCAATTCCCGGGAAAAATACTTTCAATATCTTCTGTTCCCACATCTCGACAAGAAATGTCTGAGTATACCAATGTTACGAACGGCACAAACCAGCAGGAACTGGCGCTCTATAAGACCATTGTGAAAATTGAAAACAAAACCTTTGAATATAATGGTAAAACGCTTTCGCTTTCAAATGGCCTCAAGGCTCAAGCTGTTGTATTCCTGGAAGAGCGTCCGCTCTATATGTGGATGTTTACCCCTGTGTATAAGATAACTCAAAGCATTACTGGGCCGATCCATGACTAACGAACTTTTCAAAACTGTTGTTGCAAAGTTAAATTTTTCTCTTGTTAACAAAACGCCCGTTATTCTTCAGTCAGAATCATCAGAATGTGGAATTGCCTGTCTGGCAATGGTCTGTGGTTTTTATGGGTTGAATATCGATCTGTTTAATTTCCGTCAGCGGTTTGGTAGCCCCTCCCAGGGCTCCTCACTAATGTCTCTAAGCAAAACTGCAGAGCATGCCGGCTTAAAAAGCCGGGCGTTAGCTCTTGACCTTGATGAAATAAAGCAGCTTAAACTCCCCTGCATCATCCACTGGGGGATGAACCACTACGTTGTTCTTACAAAGGTAAGGAAAAACGCATTTGTTATTCACGATCCGGCGTTGGGTAAAAGAATCATTGGCATCAATGAGATGTCAAACAATTTTACCGGTGTAGCGCTTGAACTTTGGCCCGATCATAACTTCCAGCAAGAAGAAGCAAAATCCCGATTACGATTGCTGGATTTAATGCATAAAATTGTTGGTTTAAAATCAGCACTGATTAAGATCTTTGCTTACTCTGTAGTGGTAGAAGCTATCGGACTCCTGTTACCGATTGGTACACAGCTAGTCACTGACCATGTGATTATGGCTCACGACCAAAGCTTACTGTCTGTTATCTGTATCGGGTTGATATTTTTTACCCTATTCCGCACGTTTATTAGCATGCTACGTGCATGGACGTCGTTAACGTTAAATACCCTGACAAATATTCAATGGAAAACGACGTTATTCGATCATCTGACAAGTTTGCCATTATCCTTTTTTGAGAAAAGGCATTTAGGTGATATTCAGTCTCGCTTCTCGTCTTTGGATACGATTCGCTCAATATTTACCAATAGTATCGTTACCGGCATCATCGACTCGATAATGACAATCGGTTTATTGGTGATGCTGACCTTATATGGTGGTTGGTTAGTCTGGGTCGTCATCGGCTTTACCATTTGCTATGCGATTATGCGCTTTGCTACCTATAGCTTTTATCGTCGCGTAACGGAAGAACAGGTCGTCAAAGGCGCACGTGCTAACTCCCACTTTATGGAGTCACTTTATGGCATTTCTACGATCAAAGCACTGAATTTAAAAGAACGTCGCTCACAGCATTGGCTGAATCTTAACGTTGACGCCAGCAATGCAGGTATAAAGCAAACTCGATTCGATATGATGTTTGGTGGCATTAATACCTTTATCACCTCAATCGATCAGGTAGTGGTACTGTGGTTGGGTGCCATTATGGTAATTGATAATGAGATGACGCTCGGTATGTTTATGGCATTTAACGCCTATCGGGGTCAGTTTTCTCAACGTGCATCGAATCTCATTGATTTGGTGATGCAGCTTCGTATGCTCTCACTGCACAACGAACGTCTATCAGAAATAGCATTTAGTGAACCAGAAAAAGAACTTCCATCGCGGCGTGTTTTTACGGAAAACACTGGCGTAAAACTTGAAGTGAGAAATCTTAGTTATCAATACGATCCTTTTTCACAACCCATCTTTACAAATTTGAACATAACCGTTGCTCCTGGAGAATCAGTTGCGTTAATTGGCCCATCTGGCGTAGGGAAAACCACACTATTAAAAGTTATGTGCGGACTGCTCTCGCCGGATTCCGGCGAAATACTGGCGGATAATCTGGAGATTAAAAAGATTGGTTTGAATAACTATCGTCTTGGTATCGCCTGCGTACTCCAGGAAGACCGTCTCTTTTCCGGCTCCCTTATTGATAATATAAGTGGCTTCGATGATAGCGCCGATCTTGATTTTGTGATGGAGTGTGCCAGACGGTGCAACATTCATGATGAAATTATGAAGATGGCTATGGGATACGAAACCATTGTCGGCGAACTTGGGCTGGGTATTTCAGGTGGGCAAAAGCAGCGTATCCTGATCGCCCGCGCACTGTATCGCAAACCGAGTATTTTATTCATGGATGAGGCTACCAGCCATCTTGACCTCAGAAATGAGTCGGTTATCAATCAGTCTATTTCAGCGCTAAGTATCACCCGCATTATCGTCGCGCATCGACCATCGACCATTGCATCCGCCGATCGTGTTATCGATCTCTCACAATCGAAGTCGGTGACTACTGCTTAATAAAGGAGAAGAATATGCAAGGAACGTTTATAGGTTTTAATACCGCAGGAATTACCTTTGAAGAGCGATTTTTAGCGTTGCTGCTGAAAGTTAAGAAGGAAAATGGCTTTTGCGAGATTTACTATCTTCAGGCACCGGTGCTAGCTGATCTGCTCCTGATACTGCAGAGCAGAATGGCTGTGATTTTCCAGCGGCTTGAAAACCAGGGAGAGGCCTATAAAGATGAGCTTATCACGTATAATGAGGCACTTGTTGCCAATATTCCTCAGGTTGAGACGGCTGAAATACAGCAACCATCCCCTGAGCGGCGAATCATGTCCATTACGCTCAAACCTGGCGAAACACAGTCAACGTTAATTCTTGTATTTCAGGATGAACAAATTAGTACTTTATGTATTGACGATCTGCAAATCGAAGCATTAATTATCGGTATTCAACAAGCATTAAAAACAGTCGGCGACCAGGAACTGGTTCAGTATTTAAGTTCAAATATGGATTTTTTAATGTGCTATACCGTCGACTTAACCACTCAGCCCAATATCGATTACCAGCAGTATCCCCAGGAAGACTGGAAGCTAAACCTGTTTTCCCATTATCTGGGCGTGCTGTACTGCTGCGAGACAGACGAAGGCAAGAAAATTGTCTCCGGAGCGGTGGTCAAAACCAGCGCGCCGCATTTATCAGAACTGGAAAATAACGTTGTGACGCGGATTATCGAGAAAAGCCCCAAGCTCAAGGCGATGCACGCGGAGCTGGCGCCATGTCAGATCTTCAGTACTGTCATCCCTTCCCAGCCGGGAAGAATGCTCAGTCTGGAAGAGTGTCTGCGTCCCCTGCACGCCTTCTACCTTGAAAAGAAAGCGGAGCTTAACGCCTGATCCTCATCTAGCGACCACGCCTCTCTCCGCGCTTACAGAGAGAGGCGTCACGCATCAGTTCGGGCACTTATAAACCTGGCCGTTCATTTCGCTGTCGGTAGGTACAAAGCTCGACAGCAGATTCTGCGTCGGGCTGCTGACGCCGTAAATCACGTTGCCACCCATTGCTGCTGCCTGGTTACGCAGAGCGTTCGCCGCACCGCGCATGGAACCACCCTCATCACCATTCTGGCCGGAGAGCCAGTTACTCTGTTTACCCGTCGCGGTCCCTAACAGCTGACAATCTGCGCCCGGCTTCTCCTGCACGAAACGCACATTCTGGCCGGCAGAGGTTAATTCATTGCTGGAACTGCAACCTGCCAACAGTAAGGCTGCGCCGACAATCCCTGCTAAATATTTTACCTGCATGTTATTCCCCATGATCGATGAGCTGGACGCACTGGCCCGGATGTAAATCTGTCATCCTTCAAACTGCGTCGGCATGAGCCGCGTTCATTCCCTCCCCGGCTGCGCTTACCAGGTCGCTACCGAAACGGAGGTGCTTGCCGCTCTGATGCAGCTTAAATGATTTTTATGTATAAGCCTTATACTAAAAAGCGCGCCAAAAGAAAAACCCCCAGCCATTGCTGGCCAGGGGTTTCTGCTTTTTTATGCCGTAGAGCGCACGATTACATCATGCCGCCCATACCGCCCATGCCGCCCATACCGCCAGCAGCACCTAAGTCAGGCGCGTCGCCTTTCGGCAGGTCGGTCACCATGCACTCGGTGGTAATCATCAGGCCAGCCACGGAAGCCGCGTACTGCAGTGCAGAACGGGTGACTTTGGTTGGATCCAGGATACCGAAGTCGATCATGTTGCCGTATTCTTCAGTTGCTGCGTTGTAACCGTAGTTACCGTCGCCAGCTTTCACGTTGTTAGCCACAACAGACGGCTCTTCGCCGGCGTTGGACACGATCTGACGCAGCGGCGCTTCCATTGCGCGCAGCGCAACTTTGATACCGACGTTCTGATCTTCGTTCTGACCGGTCAGGCCAGCGAGTTTCGCCGCAACGCGAACCAGCGCTACGCCGCCGCCAGCCACCACGCCTTCTTCAACCGCAGCACGGGTTGCGTGCAGGGCGTCGTCGACGCGTGCTTTTTTCTCTTTCATTTCAACTTCGGTAGCCGCACCGACTTTGATTACTGCTACGCCGCCAGCCAGTTTAGCGACACGTTCCTGCAGTTTTTCACGATCGTAGTCGGAGGTCGCTTCTTCGATCTGCTTACGGATCTGAGCTACGCGGCCCTGGATTGCGGATTCTTCGCCAACGCCATCGATGATGGTGGTGGTGTCTTTGTTGATAACCACGCGTTTCGCCTGGCCCAGGTCTTCCAGAGTCGCTTTTTCCAGCTCCATACCGATCTCTTCAGAGATAACGGTACCGCCAGTCAGAGTAGCGATGTCCTGCAGCATAGCTTTACGACGGTCGCCGAAGCCCGGTGCTTTCACCGCAGCCACTTTAACGATGCCGCGCATGGTGTTAACCACCAGGGTCGCCAGCGCTTCGCCTTCAACGTCTTCAGCGATGATGACCAGCGGTTTGCCAGCTTTCGCTACGGCTTCCAGAACCGGCAGCATTTCGCGGATGTTGGAGATTTTTTTGTCAGCCAGCAGGATGAACGGGCTTTCCAGCTCAACGGCACCGGTGTCCGGCTTGTTGATGAAGTACGGAGACAGGTAGCCGCGGTCGAACTGCATACCTTCAACTACGTCCAGTTCGTCTTCCAGACCGGTACCGTCTTCAACGGTGATCACGCCTTCTTTACCAACTTTATCCATCGCTTCCGCGATCAGTTTACCGACGGTTTCGTCGGAGTTAGCGGAGATGGTACCTACCTGAGCGATAGCTTTGGAGTCAGAGCACGGAACGGACAGCGCTTTCAGCTCTTCTACTGCAGCCAGTACCGCTTTGTCGATACCGCGTTTCAGATCCATCGGGTTCATGCCTGCAGCAACAGCTTTCAGGCCTTCGTTCACGATAGCCTGAGCGAGTACGGTTGCGGTGGTGGTACCGTCGCCTGCTGCGTCGTTCGCTTTAGAGGCAACTTCTTTCACCATCTGCGCGCCCATGTTTTCGAACTTGTCTTCCAGTTCGATTTCACGTGCAACGGAAACACCATCTTTGGTGATGGTCGGCGCGCCGAAGGATTTGTCCAGAACCACGTTACGGCCTTTCGGGCCCAGGGTCACTTTAACTGCATCTGCCAGTACGTTTACGCCGCGCAGCATTTTTACACGAGCGTCGTTACCGAATTTTACGTCTTTTGCTGCCATTTCTTTTATTCCTCAAATTCGTTCAGGGTCGTGCGAATTAAGCTTCAACAATTGCCAGGATGTCGCTTTCGGACATGATCAGTACTTCTTCGTTGTCGATCTTTTCAGTCTTCACGCCGTAGCCATCGTTGAAAATCACGATGTCACCAACTTTAACGTCCAGCGGCTGCACGGTCCCGTTTTCCAGGATGCGGCCTTTACCGACAGCGATGATTTCGCCACGAGTTGACTTAGCTGCTGCAGAACCGGTCAGAACGATGCCGCCCGCAGATTTGGTTTCAACTTCTTTACGTTTGACGATCACACGATCATGTAACGGACGAATACTCATTGATAGCTCTCCTTCGAGAAAGTCATTATCAGTTATGGGTGACGCCGGGCCGAACGCGGTTTACCGGCTAGTGCAGAGAGAGATGGGGATGGCCATTTACGGCTTCAAGGGCAAAATTAAAAAAAATTTTTACCTTTGCGCTGGCGCACAAAAAGCGGCCATGTCAGGCAATCGGTCATAAGGAAAAGCGATTGTGATACTCTCTTTTTTTTCACTGGCGCAGGATTGAATCATGGGTGGTTTAAAACAGGAGTTAGGGCTGGGACAGGGAGTTGGGTTGCTTTCCACCTCATTGCTGGGTACCGGCGTCTTCGCCGTCCCGGCGCTGGCGGCGCTGGTCGCTGGCGATAACAGCCTGTGGGCATGGCCGCTGCTCATTCTCCTTGTTTTCCCGATTGCCATCGTCTTCGCCCTGCTGGGCCGCCATTTTCCCAGCGCGGGCGGCGTGGCCCACTTTGTCGATATGGCCTTTGGGCCACGTCTGGCCAGCGTCACCGGCTGGCTGTTTTTATCGGTTATCCCGGTCGGACTCCCCGCCGCCCTGCACATCGCCACCGGTTTTGGCCAGGCGCTGTTCGGCTGGCATGATGCGCAGCTGCTGCTGGCGGAGCTGGGCACCCTGGCCATCGTCTGGTGGGTCGGTTCGCGTGGCGCCAGCTCCAGCGCCAACCTGCAGACGTTGGTTGCCGTACTGATAGTGGCGCTGATCGTCGTAGTCTGGTGGCGCGGCGGGATAAGCCCGGCGCAGATCCCCTTCCCGGCCCCGGCGGAGATGGACCGCGGGCAGCTCTTTTCGGCGCTGTCGGTGATGTTCTGGTGCTTTGTCGGTCTGGAAGCCTTCGCGCATCTCGCCTCGGAGTTTAAACATCCCGAGCGTGATTTCCCCAGGGCGCTGATGATAGGCCTGCTGCTTGCCGGCTCGGTCTACTGGGCCTGCACCGTGCTGGTGCTGCACTTCCACGCCTTTGGCGAGGAGATGGCGGCGGCGGCGTCATTACCGAATATCGTGGTCCGTCTGTTCGGCGTCGAAGCGCTGTGGGTAGCCTGCGTCATCGGCTATCTCGCCTGTTTCGCCAGCCTCAACATCTATATTCAAAGCTTTGCCCGCCTGGTCTGGTCGCAAGCGCAGCATAAGCCACACAGCTACCTCGCAAGGCTGTCGCCACGGCAGATCCCGCGCAACGCCCTCAACGCCGTGCTGGGATCCTGCGTAGTTAGCACCCTTGGCATCTATCTGCTCGATATCAATCTGGACGCGCTGATCGTTTACGCCAATGGCATTTTCATCATGATCTATCTGCTGTGCATGCTGGCGGGTTGTCGTTTGCTTCGCGGTCGCTATCGGCTATTGGCGGTGGTGGGCAGCATTCTCTGTCTGCTGCTGCTGGCGATGGTCGGCTGGAAAAGCCTGTACGCGCTGGTGATGCTGGCGGGGCTGTGGCTGTTTTTACCCAGGCGCAAGCTGGCGACGGGAAGCGTGTAGGCCTGCAAAGAAAGCGGCCCGGTCGCATCTGCTGACCGGGCCGGGGGAATGTTAATCGCGGCGATCGTCCTTATGGTCCAGACGGTCGCGCTGCTCATCTTTGCGCTGGAATTCCCCTTCGAAGGTCTCTCCGCCGCCAGTTCCGGCGCTAAAGCCGCCGCCCGGCATCCGGCTGAAGCGCAGGTGCGGCATCAGCTTCATCGTCAAATGCTTTTGCACCGGCGGCAGCAATAGCAGCAGGCCGAGGAAGTCGGTAAAGAACCCCGGGAGCAACAGCAGCAGACCAGCGATAATCAGCGATACGCTCTTGATCATCTCCGCCGCCGGGCTCTCGCCCGCGGCCATCTTCTGCTGCATCAGCAGGAAGTTTTTGAAGCCCTGGTTACGCACCAGCGACATCCCTACCACCGAGCTAAAGATCACCAGGATCAGGGTCATAAAGACGCCCAGCACGTGCGCAACCTGGATAAAGATCGATATCTCAATGTAAACGTAAAGAAAAAAAGCAATAAACGGAATCCAACGCACCGGCGTCTCCTTCATCAACGGGCGCTGCGTTCAGCGCCCGTAATCATCAATTTGCTGATCGCATCCCACTAACATGGGGATGCTGAGCGGCTTTTCAATCAGCGGAAAGGCTTATTTTTCTCAGGAATAAGAAAGCGGTGACCCATTTCACAGATTAATAAATCTTCTCATACCCGCAATGTAATAAGTGATCAAGCTTACTGATATTCGCTATCATCAGCATATGATCTTGGGCACCGGGCCGGTTAAGGAAATAATCGTCGGCCAGAAAATATACTGAATACTGGATATTCTGTGTGTTTGGTGAATTCATTGGCAGCTTGAAAAGAAGGTTCACATGTTAAACAACATTCGTATCGAAGAAGATCTGTTGGGCACCAGGGAAGTTCCCGCGGACGCTTACTACGGCGTTCATACTCTGCGAGCGATTGAAAACTTCTACATTAGCAACAGCAAAATCAGCGACATACCAGAATTCGTGCGCGGCATGGTCATGGTTAAGAAAGCCGCCGCACTGGCGAACAAGGAGCTGCAGACCATTCCCAAAAGCGCGGCAAATGCGATTATTGCCGCCTGTGACGAAGTCCTGAATAACGGCAAATGCATGGACCAGTTCCCGGTCGATGTCTTCCAGGGCGGGGCCGGTACCTCCGTAAACATGAACACCAACGAAGTCCTGGCGAACATTGGCCTTGAGCTGATGGGCCACCAGAAAGGCGAATACCAGTACCTGAACCCAAACGATCATGTCAACAAATGCCAGTCCACCAACGATGCTTACCCCACCGGGTTCCGCATTGCGGTGTATGCCTCCATCCTTAAGTTAATCGATGCGATTAAACAGCTGGGCGAAGGCTTCCAGGCGAAAGCCGTGGAGTTCCAGGACATCCTCAAAATGGGCCGCACCCAGCTGCAGGACGCGGTGCCGATGACCCTCGGCCAGGAGTTCCATGCCTTCAATGTGCTGCTTAATGAAGAGACCAAAAGCATTCTGCGCACTGCGGAGCTGCTGCTGGAGGTGAACCTCGGCGCCACCGCCATTGGTACTCGCCTCAACACCCCGGACGGCTATCAACAGCTGGCGGTGCAGAAGCTGGCTGAAGTAAGCAACTTACCGGTCGTCCCGGCGGAAGATCTGATTGAAGCCACTTCGGACTGCGGGGCGTACGTTATGGTTCACAGTTCGCTGAAACGCCTGGCGGTGAAACTGTCCAAGATCTGTAACGACCTGCGCCTGCTCTCTTCCGGTCCGCGCGCGGGCCTCAACGAAATCAACCTGCCTGAGCTGCAGGCTGGCTCTTCAATCATGCCGGCGAAGGTTAACCCGGTGGTGCCGGAGGTGGTCAACCAGGTCTGCTTCAAAGTTATCGGCAACGATACCACTGTGACCATGGCCTCCGAAGCCGGTCAGCTGCAGTTGAACGTGATGGAGCCGGTGATCGGCCAGGCGATGTTCGAGTCGATTCATATCCTGACCAACGCCTGCTACAACCTGCTGGAGAAATGCGTTAACGGCATCACCGCCAATAAAGCGGTATGTGAAGGCTACGTCTACAACTCCATCGGCATCGTCACCTACCTCAACCCGTTTATTGGCCACCACAATGGCGATATCGTCGGCAAGATCTGTGCCGAAACCGGCAAGAGCGTACGGGAAGTGGTGCTGGAGCGCGGACTGCTGACGGCGGCGGAGTTGGATGATATCTTCTCTGCGCAAAACCTGATGCATCCCGCTTATAAAGCAAAGCGTTATACCGATGAAAGCGAACAGTAATCTTTCAGGTTAGTCATTCAAAGGCATGTCAGCGATGACATGCCTTTTTTGCTTTTTGGTTTTACTAAAATACAACAATTCAATATCAACTTGTTAAAAAACAAGGAAGGCATATATGTTTGGTGCAGAACTGGTTATTGTCCTGCTGGCGATTTATCTCGGTGCCCGGCTCGGCGGCATCGGTATCGGCTTTGCCGGTGGCCTTGGCGTCCTTGTCCTGACGCTTATTTTTCAAATTAAACCGGGTGCGATCCCCTTCGACGTTATTGAAATCATTATGGCGGTGATTGCCGCTATCGCCGCCATGCAGGTCGCCGGCGGGATGGATTACCTGGTCAGCCTCGCCGAACGGATGCTGCGCCGCCACCCGAAGTACATTACCTTCCTTGCCCCGCTGGTGACCTGGTTTATGACCGTGCTCGCTGGCACCGGCCATACCGCCTTCTCCACGCTGCCGGTGATCACCGAAGTTGCCAAAGAGCAAGGCATTCGTCCGTCTCGTCCACTGTCGATTGCGGTGGTGGCCTCCCAGATAGCGATCACCGCCTCGCCCATTTCCGCCGCAGTGGTCTTTTTCGCAGGTATCCTTGAACCGCTGGGCGTTAGCTATTTGACGCTGCTGGCCATCTGTATTCCGGTCACGCTGCTGGCGGTGATGCTCACCGCTATCGTCTGCAACTTCCTCGGCTGCGAACTGAAAGACGATCCGGTTTACCAGGAGCGGCTGGCCAAGGGGGAAGTCAGACTGCGCGGCAGCCAGGTATTTGAGCTGCAGCCGCACGCCAAACGTTCCGTTCTGCTGTTTTTGATCGGCATCGTGGCGGTAATGTTCTACGCCACGGCCATCAGCGATACCGTCGGCCTGATTAAGAACCCGGTGCTGCCGCGTAACGAGGCGATCGTGGTATTTATGCTGACCATCGCCACCCTGATTAGCATCACCTGTAAAATCGACACCGGCGAAGTGCTCAACGCCAGCACCTTTAAGTCCGGGATGAGCGCCTGCGTCTGCGTCCTCGGCGTCGCCTGGCTGGGAGATACCTTCGTTAAAGCGCATATCAGCGACATCCAGGCCGTGGCCGGCGATCTGCTGCATAATTACCCATGGCTGCTGGCGGTGGTACTGTTTTTCGCCGCCACGCTGCTCTACTCGCAGGCAGCCACCACCAAGGCGTTGATGCCTGCCGCGCTGCTGCTGGGCGTCAGCCCGCTGACGGCTATCGCCTCGTTTGCCGCGGTCTCGGCGCTGTTCGTTCTGCCGACCTACCCAACCCTGCTGGCGGCGGTAGAGATGGACGACACCGGCTCAACCCGCATTGGTAAATATGTCTTTAACCACGCCTTCCTGATCCCCGGCGTTATCGCTATCACGCTGTGCGTGATCCTCGGCTTTATCTTTGGCGGGATTATGCTGTAAATACCGCTGGCGGCGGGCCCACTACGGGCCCGCCTTCCGTTGCCCTCACTTTCCCCGCTCGTTACGCTAATATCCCCGCATCTTGCGTGTTATAGTGCCTCTTTTCGCTGATACGAGGTTCATGATGACTACGCCTGATGCTGTTGTTGTGCTCTGTACCGCGCCGGACGAAGCGACCGCCCAGGATCTGGCGGCAAAAGCGCTGGCGGAAAAGGTGGCAGCCTGCGCCACGCTACTGCCGGGGGCTACCTCTCTGTATTACTGGGAAGGGGAACTCGAGCAGGAGTATGAAGTGCAGATGCTACTCAAAACTGACCTTGCCCATCAGCAGGCGCTGCTGGACTGCCTGAAGTCACACCACCCGTATCAAACCCCAGAACTGCTGGTTCTACCCGTCACGCATGGAGACAACGATTACCTCTCATGGCTTACCGCATCATTACGCTGATCCTGCTGCTGTGCAGCACATCAGCCACCGCCGGGTTATTCGACGCGCCGGGGCGCTCGAACTTCGTGCCTGCTGATCAAGCTTTCGCCTTTGACTTTCAGCAGCAACAGCATGACGTCAACCTGAGCTGGCAAATCAAGGATGGTTATTATCTTTATCGTCAACAGTTTACCTTCAGCGCCGCCGGGGCGACGATCGACGAACCGGCGCTGCCGGCGGGAGAGTGGCATGAAGATGAGTTTTACGGCAAAAGCGAGATCTTTCGCCAACGCCTGACCGTGCCGGTGACGGTGAAGGAGGCGGACAAAGAGGCTACTCTCACCGTCACCTGGCAGGGCTGCGCCGATGCCGGATTCTGTTATCCGCCGGAGACTAAAGTGATCCCGCTGAGCGCCGTGCGGGCGGCCTCAAACGACGGCCAGGCAACCGCCATCGAGCCCATGCCGTCGACGAGCAGCCGTCCGGCGTTCAACCCGCCGCTGCCGGTTGAGCCGCGACCGGCCCCGGAGCTCGCCACATCACCTGCGCCTGCCGCAGTGCCGCCTGCAGACACGCCTGCCCGCCTGCCCTTTACGGCGCTGTGGGCGCTGCTGATAGGTATTGGTATCGCCTTCACCCCCTGCGTGCTGCCGATGTACCCGCTGATTTCGGGCATCGTGCTGGGCGGAAAACAGCGGCTTTCCACCGCGCGCGCTCTGCTGCTGGCCTTTATTTACGTCCAGGGGATGGCCCTGACCTACACCGCGCTGGGGCTGGTGGTAGCCGCCGCCGGGCTGCAGTTCCAGGCGGCCCTGCAGCACCCGTATGTCCTGGTCGGCCTGTCGGCGGTGTTTATACTGCTGGCGCTCTCCATGTTCGGCCTGTTCACGCTGCAGCTGCCGTCGTCGCTGCAGACCCGGCTGACGCTGCTCAGCAATAAGCGCCAGGGCGGCTCGCCCGGCGGGGTCTTTGCGATGGGCGCCATTGCCGGACTGATTTGCTCCCCATGCACCACCGCGCCGCTAAGCGCCATTCTGTTGTATATCGCCCAGAGCGGTAATCTGTGGCTGGGCGGCGGCACGCTGTACCTTTACGCGCTGGGCATGGGTCTGCCGTTGATCCTTGTGACCGTGTTTGGCAATCGCCTGTTGCCGAAAAGCGGCCCGTGGATGAGCCATGTGAAAACCGCCTTCGGGTTTGTGATCCTTGCCCTGCCCGTCTTCCTGCTGGAACGCATACTCGGCGACCAGTGGGGGTTACGGCTGTGGTCAATGCTCGGTGTCGCCTTCTTCAGCTGGGCGTTTATCACCTCGCTGGGCGCTACCCGGCCGTGGATGCGGCTGGTACAGATCATTCTGCTTGCCGCCGCGCTGGTCAGCGCGCGGCCTCTGCAGGACTGGGCGTTTGGCGCCCCGGCGGTCGAGCAGCAGGCGCACCTGGCTTTCACCCGCGTCAGCTCGGTGGCCGAGCTTGACCAGGCGCTGGCGCAGGCGAAAGGTCAACCGGTGATGCTCGATCTTTACGCCGACTGGTGCGTGGCCTGCAAAGAGTTTGAAAAATACACTTTTAGTTCACCTGACGTGCAGCAGGCGCTGAAAGGCACCGTGTTATTACAGGTTGATGTGACGAAGAACAGCCCGCAAGACGTCGCGCTGCTGAAACACCTGCAGGTGCTGGGTCTGCCGACGATCCTGTTCTTTAACGCTGAGGGTCAGGAACAGTCTGAGCGGCGAGTCACCGGCTTTATGGATGCCGCGGCATTCAGCGCCCATTTGCGCGATTGGCAAGCGTGAGCGACACTTTAGGAGGAAAGATGGAGGAGAACACCGTGCTACGTGAAGACGTCCTGGCAGAAGCCATTAAGATTCTTGAAATTGAAGGTATCGCCAACACGTCGCTGGAGATGGTCGCTGAGCGCGTGTCCTGCCCGACGAGCGACCTGAAACGCTTCTGGCCTGACCGCGAAGCGCTGCTGTACGACGCGCTTCGCTATCTGAGCCAGCAGGTGGATGCCTGGCGTCGTCAGCTCCTGCTGGACGAGACCTTAAGCGCAGAGCAAAAGCTGCTGGCACGCTATGCCGCACTCACCACCTGCGTAAGCAACCAGCGGTACCCGGGCTGCCTGTTTATCGCCGCCTGCACCTTCTACCCGGATCCTCAGCACCCCATTCACCAGCTGGCGGAACAGCAGAAGCAGGCTTCGCTGGCCTACACTCACGAGCTGCTGACTCAGCTGGAGGTGGATGACCCGGAAATGGTCGCCAAGCAGATGGAGCTGATTGTCGAGGGCTGTCTGAGCCGTCTGCTGGTCAAACGTAGCCAGACGGATGTGGATACCGCCCGGCGGCTGGCTGAAGATATTCTACGCTTCGCCCAGTGCCGTATGGGCGGCGCCTTGACCTGATTCTGATATCCTAACCGCCACGTCGCGCCTATAATTTCCCCCTCACTGATTGCTGACAGGGATTGATATGCGCGCGTTCTTCTGGGCTGCCTGGCTGGGCCTCTGCTCTACGCCCCTGCTGGCGGCTCCCCTGCAAGGTTTTTCCTTTGCACAAAAAGACTGGGAGCTCGCCTGCGATAATACCGGCGCCTGCCGGGCGGCGGGTTACGGCGTCCGCATGGGTGAGGTCAGCGTGCTGTTGACCCGCAACGCGGGCAGCGAACAGCACCTCACCGCCACGGTAACCTTTGCGCAAATCGAGCACGATATCCCCGCCGACTCCACCGCCAGCCTGCTGATCGACGACCGGGATTTTGGCGCGCTGGACGCTCTCGACGACAGCCACTTTCGCCTCGACAGCGATCAGACCACCGCCCTGCTACAGGCGTTAACGAATCAGCGCAAAATCGAATTCACCCTTAACGGCCAGCACCTGCCGCTTTCCAGCGCCGGCAGCCGCGAGGTGCTGGGTAAAATGGATGCGTTTCAGCGACGCACCGGCACCGCCGATGCGCTGCTGGATAAAGGCGATGCCGGCGACGATGCCATTTTGCCAGCCACTCCCGCCCCGGAAATTATCGCCGCCCCGGTTCTCCATAACGCGCAGCCAGTGCCGTTGAGTATGCTTCAGCGCCAGAAACTGCTGCCCATCCTGACGCCGCTGCTGAACCAGCGCTGCGACGACTGGCAGAATCAGGCCATTCCGGCGGCAGATCGCCAGATCACGCTGACCGCGCTGGATAAAACCCATTCTCTGGCGCAGGCGCTCTGCTGGCGAGCGCCCTATAACGACGGTTACGCCCTGTGGCTGGTCGATAACGCCCAGTTGAGCAAACCGCGGCTGCTCACTACCGAGGCCTCCAGCTACGCCGACGGCGCTATCGTCTTTTTGCACAAAGAACGGGGCATGGCCGACTGCGTCACCGGCGAGACGCGCGTTTGGGATGGTAAAACCTTTACCCCCAGCCTGAAGTACAGCACCGGTATGTGTCGGGAAATCACCCCGGGTGGCACCTGGATGCTGCCGACCTTTGTCAGCCAGGTGATCCCCAGGCAGCAGAAAGAGGCGGATAACCTGGCTCTGCGCACGTTGTATAACGCAGTGTTGAAAGCGCAAAAAAGCGATCCAGAATTGTCGCTGAATAAGGTCGCCGAGCAGTTTCCGTTAACCGGCCATATTACCGACTTCACGCTCACTTACGCCGACGATACGCTGATCACGACCAGTAAACCGTCCCCGGATATCAGCGATGATGAGTGGCAGGCGTTTCTGCGCTCCTCGATTAGCGCGGATTCAGAAAACGGCAAAGTCAGCTTTACCCTTATCGACCTCGACGGCGACGGCAAACGCGACCTGATCATCGACAGCTATGTGGGCGGCACCGGGCTCTTCAGCTACACCGGGGTGCTCAAGCGAGGTGATGATGATTTTGCCGCCGTCAACGGCAGCGACAGTGATAATGGTGATGATTTCGATGCCGGGGTGCCCGGCGCCCTCTTTTCCATTAATGGCCGCGGGGCTAACCAGTGGAACCACTGGGTCAAAATCAACGGCCAGGTGTATGCCCTGTGGTACAACGGCCAGTTTGGCGAAGATAACCTCTACCTGCTACGCCCGTTCAGCACCACCAGCCAGACGCCCGCGGTGACTGTTCGCTATCGCTATACGCTGAACAGCATCCGCTCCCCGGAGAAAGACCAGCCGCTGACCCCCAGCCTGAGCGACGGCGATAAAGCGGACCTGCTGCGCTCGCTGGAGGTAATGCAGGGCAGCCTGCTGAAAGACAGACCCGCCAGCGACAACGACGCGCCGATCTGCCCCATCCCGCCGGGCACCTCCGCTGACGAGGCGGATAACTACTACAGCGGCGTCGCCGTTAACTATATCTATGAGACGGTGGCCTATATTCCGGTCTGGCTGAACGGGAAGTGTTATATCGGCACCATTTTCAGCCATCATGGCGCCTATCGCCACGGCGTGGATGCGGAAATTACCCTGAGCTCGCCGCGTGAGGACGAGGAGGTCATTGGCGATTATCTCATCTCCGGACTACGCCACGTTATCGCCATTACCAGCGGCTGGAAAACCCGCGAGGGCGATAACGGCATGCAGTGAAGTTAAGCCAAAACGCGCCTTTGAACGCAGAATTGCCGTAAAGATAAGCAATCGATAAGTAATTTAAGAAATTTGGTTGACGGGGTGGGCGGATTACGGTTTAATGCGCCCCGTTGCCCGGATAGCTCAGTCGGTAGAGCAGGGGATTGAAAATCCCCGTGTCCTTGGTTCGATTCCGAGTCCGGGCACCACTATTTAAAGAACCCGCCCAAAAGGCGGGTTTTTGCTTTTCTGTAGCCGGACTATCCATCGAACTGCGTTCGATTATTCGCCGCACAGCGGCTCACCCTTCGGGGCCAGCGCGACACGCGCGCTGTTCAACGCCTGCGGCGTTAGTCCGAGTCCGGGCACCACTATTTAAAGAACCCGCCCAAAAGGCGGGTTTTTGCTTT